>Ga0210403_10002483_pt1 | contig 16585 bp, 12 predicted proteins | sample IncBWC19MmetaG_FD_150863 | JGI IMG/M metagenome (GOLD analysis project Ga0210403, IMG submission 150863) | Forest soil microbial communities from Barre Woods Harvard Forest LTER site, Petersham, Massachusetts, United States - Inc-BW-C-19-M | ecosystem: Environmental > Terrestrial > Soil >... | reverse complement strand
TTGCCCTTGTGTACCAGGGTTACGGAGCGGCGTTTCTTCAACAGCGCGTCCCGGACGGCCATGCGCACCAGCCGTTTGGTGCCGGTGATCGAAATCGGCTTGATGCCGACGCCTGAGTCTTGGCGGTTGCTCTTGCGCGTCCCGGCGAGCATTTCGTTGTTCAGGAAATCGATCAGTTTCTTGGCTTCCGGCGTGCCCTGTTTCCACTCCACCCCGGCATAAACGTCTTCCGTGTTTTCCCGGTAGATCAGGATATTGAGCTGTTCCGGATGCTTCACCGGTGAAGGCACACCCTGGTAATAGCGCACCGGACGGATACAGGAATAAAGATCGAGAATCTGCCGCAGGGCCACATTCAGCGAACGGATGCCGCCCCCCACGGGCGTTGTCAACGGCCCTTTGATGGCCACGTGTAGATCGCGAATGGCATCCACGCTGGGCTGCGGCAGCCAATCGCCGAACTTCGTGAAGGCCTTCTCGCCGGCGAACACTTCAAACCAGTGGATCTTGCGCTTGCCTTTGTAGGCATTCAGGACTGCGGCATCAAAGACCCGCACCGAAGCCGCCCATATATCGCGTCCGGTGCCGTCGCCCTCAATATAGGGGATGATCGGATTATCAGGAATCTGAAGCTTTCCCGCGCTGAATGTGATTGCCGCGCCCCCGGCCGGAAGCGGGACGCCGTTGTATGAAGCCATGAACCCTCCCACAAGATGAATTCGCCGCAGATGCCAAACCTATAAAAATAACATCCCGGAGGAAGAAGGCGCAATTTTTCGACAATCTATTTCCGGAACCTCCCCGGAACCTCCTCAACCCTTGATTTAAATTCCTTCAACGAATACAACCTTGGATTATGAAATTGCAAAACAAAGTAGCCATCATTACCGGCGCCTCCATGGGCATCGGTGAGGAAATCGCGAAGCTGTTCGGACGTGAAGGCGCCCGGCTGGTTTTGTGTGCGCGCGACCTCCAACGACTGCAGGCCGCCCAGGAACGCATTGGAGCCGCGGAAAACTCCATCAGCGTGGCCTGCGACGTGAGCAATCGCGGCCAGATCGACGCCATGGTGCAGGCGGCGTTGAAGAGGTTCGGACGCATCGACATCCTGGTCAACAACGCCGGCTTCGGACTGAATGACTCGCTGGCTGCGCTCGATATGGCCCACGCCCGCCAGCTCTTTGACACCAACCTGTTTGGCGCCATGGAATGCATGCAGGCGGTCATTCCCATCATGCGCCAGCAGGGTGGTGGAGACATCGTGAACATCTCGTCCGTCTCCGGCCATATCTCCATGCCCTATGCCGGGGTGTACGCGGCCAGCAAGCACGCCATGAACGCCATGGGCTTTGCCGCCCGCATGGAGCTGAAGCGGTACAACATCAATGTCCTGGCGGTCTGCCCCGGCTACATCGCCACCGATTTTGGCAAGAACATGATTCAGGGCGCGAGCGGCGAGCGGGTCGGCGGTCCGGCGAGATATGCCGTGACCCCCGACGTAGTGGCCCGCGCCACCCTGCGCGGGATGCTCAAACGCAAGCGCGAAGTCATTACGCCCCGGTTTTACTCCATAGCCATCAAGATGAATGAGAACTTCCCCGGCCTGATTGAAAGAGTGGTGCGGCGTTCGCTGAAGCCCACAGATAAGGTGCCGGCGGAAGGAAAGCGCCAGCCGAGTTAGGCGTGGTACGAGGGCAACGAAAATCAATGTATAGAGACGTCACTTGTTAGGTCTAAAGGCCGGCGGACGTGAATACCGATGAAGACCGTGAACACCGATGAAGGCGGCCGTAGTCACGGTTTAGCTGCGAAGATTATGATGTGCTGTATGGGCAGCGTTTCAACCGTCCGCAGGTGCTCAAGTCCCACGGCCTTCATCTCCTTCTCCAGTTGCGTCACGGACATCTTGTGGACTTCTTTAATACGCACCTGAGGATCTTCCTGGCGATACTCGACGAATACTACCCGCCCACCCGGCTTTAATGCTTTGCGCACTTTGGTCATCACTTCAAAGGGCCAGGCGAGTTCGTGGTAGACATCCACCATCAGGACCACATCGACTCCATGGGCCGGCAGGTGAGGATCGTTTTCGCCGCCTTTCACCACTTCCACGTTGAGGATGTTCTGCGCGGCCGCGCGCTGGCGAAGCGTTTTGATCATTTCGTCCTGGATCTCGACCGCCAGCACTTTGCCTGCAGGGCCGACCTTGGGCGCTATGCGGAAGGTGAAATAGCCGGAGCCGGCGCCCAGGTCGGCGACGGTTTCTCCGCCGCGAAGCTCCAGGGCATCCACAACCAGCGCCGGATGTTCTTCATCTTCCCGCTGCGGACGATCAAGCCATGGGATGCCGCCCGGCCCCATGACCTGGGCGATTTCACGGCCCATGTAGAACTTTCCGGTGCCGTTGGGATCATGGGCCTGACGGGTTTCATAGTGAGGTTGCGCCGCTGGCTGTGCCGCTTGCGAGAACACGGTCCGCGCAGCCGAAGCTGGTGCAGCGTGCGCGCCGGCCAGTGCCGCGATGCTGACCACGGCCATGATAAGCGCCGCAGCCGGCGTACGGAGTTTCCGGTCTTGAATCATCAACTGGTTTCTTCCTCTTTAAAAATGTTGTTCCTTTGCGTCTTTGGCGTACTCTGCGGTGGATTGCCTTTGGTGATGTCTGCCACTCTCTTCCTGGAACTGTATTTCGCCGAAATCCCAAAGCATCTCTGGTCCGCTTCCTGCATCTTAACGGCCCTCCGGCGCGAAAACCAGCGCGCCACGAGCCGCAAAAATCCGGCCAAGTGCTGCTTGAAGTAAAAACAAGCGCTCCGGGCAGCTCGCTTTTTGCGGCCTCCTGCCGGGTTTTCTAGGCCGCCTCACAACCCCCAAAATCCTCTGCTTCCTCCGTTCCTCTGTATTGCTATCCCCCAGAATCTTCGCGGTACACGGCGATTCCAGGAGCAACGACAACCCGGTTCTTATTCGTGTTGATTCGCGTCAATTCGCGGCTAATTGCCTTTGCTTGTGGCTACGTCACACTGTGCCTTGGCTGCCTGCGATAAAGTACGACAGGGTGCAAATAACCCTTGCATCGTTCTCACGGCTGGCGATAATTACCGCATGGCTGATTCCAACGAAGAACTGGCTGCGCTACGGGCGCAGGTTGCGGGGCTGACTGCGCGTATTTTCCGGCTGGAACAGAGGGCCGGTCTGGTTTCTGAAGCCCCGCCACCACAACCGGCGCCGGTTGCGCCTCCACCGCCACGCATGGTTGCTCCTGCGTCCGCTCCGCCTGTGCCCTCGGGCACAGTACCCCAACGGCAGCTTTCCGCTCTGGCTCCCCAAGAAGACAAACCCAGCCTCGAAAGCAAGATTGGCCAGGTGTGGCTCAACCGCATTGGCATCGTGGTCATGCTGGTGGGCGCTATTTATTTCCTCAAGCTGGCCATTGACAATCAATGGATTGGCCCTTCCGCGCAGGTAGCCATCGGCATACTGGCGGGCATTGGGCTGGTGGCATGGAGCGAACGGTTCCGCAGCAAGGGCCACGCGCCGTTTTCCTATTCGCTGAAGGCTGTAGGCATCGGCTTTCTCTACTTATCGCTCTGGGCGGCATCCAGCTATTACCACTTGATACCTACCCCGGTTGCCTTTGGCGCCATGGCGCTCGTGACCGCCGCCACCATCGTCATGGCGGTGGCCCAGGATGCCGAGTTGCTCGCCACCTACGCGCTGGTTGGCGGATTCAGCGCCCCGGTCCTGGTTTCGACCGGCGAGAACCATGAGATGGCATTGTTCACTTATGTGTGCCTTCTTGACCTGGCCATTCTCGTTCTTTCCCGCTTCAAACCCTGGAAACGCCAGATGTGGCTCAGCTTTATCGGGACGCTCATCATGTATTGGGGTTGGTACAGCGACAAATACACCAGTGATCAGCGGCCCATGACGGTGTTTTTTGCTGTGCTCTTTGGCGCTATCTTTGCCGCAATCCCTCTGGTGACGCCCTTTGAACGCTCTAAACGGGTGGAGGGCCCCTCGATCACGCTGACGCTGCTGCCACTTCTCAATGCCGGCAATTTGTTCCTGGCACTCTATTCCATGTATAGGGACGAGACCCTCACGCTGACGTGGTATGCCCTGGGTCTGGGAGCGGTTTACCTGGTCATTGGCGCCGTCTTCAAGCGCCAGTTCAGCGGCAAGGAAGCCCAGGTCATCTACCTGCTGCACATTGCGCTGACCATCGCCTTCATCACCATTGCGATTCCCCTGAAGTTGCAGCACCACAACAGCCACTGGATCACCATCGGGTGGCTGATTGAATCGGCCGTGCTGCTGTGGATCGCGGTGAAAACTGAAACCAACTTCCTGCGCTTGCTGGCCGGCAGCACGCTGGCCCTGGGCATCTTCCGTCTGCTGTTGATTGACCAGTATCTGACCAGGCAACTGCTATTCAACCCCCGTTTTGCTACCTACCTGGTGGCCATCGCGATCATGGGCGCTATCCTGTACTTCGGCGATCTCTATGGTTCGGAGCGTGAGCAGCCTTTTGTGAAACTTGCCGGCATCGGCCTGAACCTGCTGGCGTTGATTGCGCTCACTTTAGAAGCCGCGGATTACTTCAGCCGCCGCCAGTCAGCGCTCTATAATACGGCCGCCGATTACACCACGTCGGGAGATCTCACCATAGCCCATCATTTCACCGATTCCGCGATCTGGCTGCTGTACGGCGCGGGCATCATGGTGTTCGGTTTCTGGAAGAAGTCCTCCTTTGTGCGCTGGCAGGCGCTGGTGCTCATGGCCCTGACGATCGGCAAGGCCTTTGTCTATGACGCATGGGAACTCAGCAAGGGGCTTCGTGTTTTGAGCTTCATGGCACTGGGCGTGGTTTTGCTGGCCGTCTCCTTTGCCTATCAGCGCGACTGGCTGAAACTCTCTTCTCCGGGCGCCGGGGAACCTTCTCAGGGGAAATGACATGCGAACTGCTTTGAAACTGCTGGCGCTGATGATGATGATGGCGGGCGCCCCCGTTGCCTACTTCCAATATGAGCGCCCGGTGCCGGTCGCCGCCGCCGGTGGCCAGAATTATGTGGTCATCGATGAAACCCTGTGGAACCATTCCCGCGCCGGGCTGGACGATCTGCGCTTGTATGCCGGGGACATCGAAATTCCGTATGCAATTCTGACTGAACGAGGCAGCTCTGAGCATGCGACCACGAATATCCGTGTGCTACAGCCGGGGACCATCGGCGGCAAGACCCAGTTCTTTCTCGATATGGCGGGCTTGGCGGAATACGACCGCATCGAGCTGGCGCTGGCCGCCCGCGACTTCGTGGTCAAGGCCGAAATTCAAGGCCAGGACGACCTGCACGGCCCCAACTGGGTGGCGCTGGGACGCACGGTGCTCTACGACCTCTCCGGCGATCACCTGGGCGGCAACAACACGCTGCGTCTTCCGGTCACCGCCTACAAATACCTTCGCGTGACCGTCGATGGACAGGTCAAGCCGGCAGACATTCAGGGAGCATCCGCCTCCGTGCGCCATGAGGAAAAGGAAGTGTGGCGTCTGTTGGGCGGCGCGCCTACCGTGGAAACCAAGGGCAAAGACAACATCTTCACCTTCAATCTCGCCAGCCAGGCGCCGGTGGAACGCATAGAGTTTGTGGTCGATCCGGCCCAGCCGGACTTCCTGCGCAGCGTCGAGGTTGAAAACCAGCACCACGAGCGTCTCGGCTCCGGAGAAATCAGCCGCATTCACACCGTGCGCCACGGGCAGAAGATCGATGCCGAGCAGACCAGCCTTTCCGTTTATACCGCGCACACCGGGACCGTGAGAATCATCGTCCGCAACGGCGACGACCAGCCGCTGAAGATCACCGCGGTGCGTTTACAGCAATACGAACGCCGGCTTTATTTCACGCCCTCCGCGGCCGGGGCACTGCGGCTCTACTACGGTGACGCAAAACTCCCGGCTCCGGTATACGACTACGCCAGGCTGTTCCAGAAAGATGCCAGGGCCGCAGAATCAAAATTCGGCCCAGAACAGGCCAACTCCCTATATACGGGAAGGCCGGATGAACGCCCGTGGTCCGAGCGCCACCCTGCGGTCCTATGGATGGCCATCGTTCTGGCAGTCATTGTGCTCGGCGCCGTGGCATTGCGCTCCATGCGCACCGCCACAGCCTGAACCAAATCATGACCGCAGCCTCCGCAGTGGAATTCTTAATCTGGCTGTTGATCGCCGCTTCGGCCATCGCACTGCTGGCCCGGCGCCTGCACATTCCCTATACCGCGGCCCTGGTCGTCGGCGGCTTGCTGCTTGGCCTGATGAGGCTGCCGTTACTGTCGCCGCTGGTCCCCGGCCAGCGCCCCAACTGGCTTACGCCGGAAGTTATCCTGATCCTGTTTCTTCCGGCGCTGGTATTCGAGGGCAGCATCCAGATCGATGTACGCGACCTGCTCCGGGACTGGGCGCCACTTCTGCTGCTTGCGAACGCCGGTGTTCTGGCCGCCACGCTGGTGACCGGCTATCTGGTCCATTGGGCAGTGGGTCTGCCTCTGATGATCGCCCTGATTTTTAGCGCCATCATCTCAGCCACCGATCCCATTTCGGTGCTGGCGATCTTCAAAGACCTGAAAATGGACAAGCGGCTCTCGGTCATCATCGAAGGCGAAAGCCTGCTGAATGACGGCACCGCGGTCGTCCTCTTTCAAGTCCTGCTGGCTGCATTTCTGGGCGGGAGTCTGGGCGTGGCGAGAGGGGCCGGCCAGTTTATCTTTGCTGTCGCCGGTGGGGCCGCGCTGGGCTTCTCCCTCGGATATGTTTCCAGCAGGCTCACCGGAAAAATCGATGACCCGGAAATTGAAATCACCCTCACCACCATCGTCGCCTATGGCAGCTATCTGCTCGCCCAGCACATGCATCTTTCCGGGGTGATTGCTACCGGGTCGGCTGGCCTGATGGTGGGCAACCTGGGCGTAAAACATGGCATGAGCGGCGAGACCAGGAAGGCATTGCAATCGTTCTGGGAATATATTGCTTTCGTCATGAATTCCCTGGTGTTTCTGCTCATCGGCCTGGAAGTCCACTTGGCGGCGATTGCCTATGCATGGAAGGCCGTCTTGCTGGCCATCGCCGCTGTGCTGATCGGGCGGGTCGTTTCAGTCTATCCGCTGGTGCAGATCGGCAATCTCTTTGCTGAGCGCATTCCTTTCCGCTGGCAGCCTGTCATCATCTGGGGCGGCCTGCGCGGTTCCCTGGCGCTGGCCCTGGCCCTGAGCCTCGACAGCACCTTCCCCTACCGCGCACAGGTCCGTGACCTGACCTTCGGGGTGGTCGTCTTTTCAATTCTGGTCCAGGGGCTGACGATCAAACCGCTGCTGCGGCTCCTGGGACTGACGGATGGAGAAACAGCCAGCCGATGAAGATACGCAGTAAAGCGCAGGCGGATGCATTGCGTCTTTACCGGCTCGGCCGATGATTCACGCGATGCGCCCTCCAGGTTGTTATCAGCGTTCATCGGCGAAAATCAGCGGCCAAATCTCGGTTGCGGCCGCATCGCCCGGTATTTCAACTGCCGTTTCTAGGTTGAACTGCCGCTCTTCCTGTTCTTCACCGCCAATATCACTTCACCACCAACGTCACCTTGCTGGTGGATTGCACCGCCGGCGTGGCCGAACTGGTGGCGGTGACCGAGAATGCGATGCTGCCCCGGGGGAGAACGTTGAACTTCGGAGCGACACCGCATCCAGACAGCGCCAGCAGAAACAACAGACCGCCGAGCAGGGCTGCCAGCGCGGGCTTACGCCGCCGTCCGAGGCTCACCAATCCAACCAGCGGAAATCCTATGGCTATCGCAGCCACGACCAGATTTCCGGAGCGGGGCAGGAGCGCCGCTGTCGATCCAAGATCGGTGTTGACCGTCAGCGTTACTTGAGCGGAGGGTTGCGATTCGCCCTGCATATCAAAGCTGCAGAGTGCGCCCGCGGGCAGTCCGCTGCAACTGAAATTGATCGGTCCCAGTGAAGGCGCGTTGGAAGTCACCATGAACAGGAACTGGGCCTTGTCCCCGGCGTGGACCGTGACGCTGTCGGTGAGAGATGTAAGGATGAGCGGCGCTACCGCCAGCGCGGTGACGTTGGTGGGATCGCTGGCTGTGTCATTGCTGGTGTTGGCTTCCCCCCCGCCGGAAACGGTGGCCGTATTGGTCACCGTGGCCGCCGCGTTGGCCGCTACATTGACCGTAACCGTGATGGGCGGGAAACTCAGCCCTGGATCCAGCAGGTCGGGCCGGGAGCAGCTCGTCAGGGTAGAACAGAGCCAACCTGTGCCGCTAATCGCCGTCGCCGTTAGGCCGGAAGGCAGAGTGTCGGTGACTGAAACCACAGCGTTGGTAGTCGCAGCGCCGCTGTTGGTGACGGTGATAGTGTAAGTCGCGCCTACCTGGCCCTGCGTGAAATTACCAGTATGCGTTTTGGTAATGGTCATGTCCGGCAGCAGGACAATTACGGACGCTGTGGCCGTGTTGCCGGTTCCGCCCTCGTTGGAGGTGACCGGATCGGTCGTATTCACCTGGGTGCCACCGCCGACGGCCAGAACATCGACGGAAAATGTACAGGAGCTTCCCGCGAGGATTGTTCCTCCCACCAGATTGATGCTGGTGACCGCCGGCGTGATGACGCCCGGATCGCATGTGCCGGTGAGGCTGTCAGGGTTGGCAATAATCAACCCGCTGGGCAGCGTGTCATTGAAGGAGACGCCAGTCAGGTCGGTCGCCCCGTTGGGGTTGGTGATCGTAAACGTCAAGGTGACACTACCGTTCAGGGCAATGGACGCTGCCGAGAACGATTTCACAATCGAGGGAGGAGAGACCACGACCAGGATCGCTATATTGCTGGCCGCACCCAGGCCGCTTTCCCGTGAAGAAATCGGGCCGGTGGTCTGGGCCTGCTCACCGGGGCGAATGCCGGTGACGTTGACCGAGAAGCTGCAGGAAGCGCCCGCAGCCAGGGTAGCGCCGGAAAGCGCAATGCTGTTGGCCCCGGCGGCCGCGGTCGTGGTTCCACTACAGTCGCCGCTCAAGTGGCTGGGTGAGGCCACCAGCAGGCCGGCGGGCAACGGGTTGGTAAATCCGATATCGCTGAGCGGCGCGCTCGCGTTGGGGTTCGTAATCGTAAAAGTCAGGGGCGTGGTCTGAGCGGTGCGCGACCGATTTAATTCGATGTCGGTGGTGAGAATCTCATCCTGGGCCGTGAGCGACACCGTTCCGGCGCCATGGTGCGCTCCGGTGGAATCGGTGGTGGTCATCGAGTGTCTGCCCAGCGGAACAAATTGAAAAGCGAAGTTTCCATTGCTATCGGCAGTGGTAGTCAGTCCATTCGACAAGACGACTTGCGCATTCGCTGCAGGCACGCCGCCGTTGGCTTCGCGCACCGTTCCAGTCAGGGTGGCGGAAGCGCCCAGACCGATATCGAGACTTAAGCTTTCCTCGTTCTGGTGGATGCTCCCCCGTGCCTCGCCCGCCAGCCGCAGGGCGCTCGAGCCCGCGCTCACCTGGAACGGCCCCACGGCCACCCCGTGGACCTGGAACCGGCCCTGAAGATCAGTGGTGACCGTTCCTCCTCCACCAAAGACACTCCCGCTAGTTACGGTAACGGTTGCGCCGGCCACCGGATTCTGCAACCCGTCGAGCACCACGCCCGAAACGGAACCCCTTCCCTGGAACGCTGGAGGAGTGCTGAGCTGCACACTGCGCGCGCCAAAGGCATTGGTGATCGCCGGTGGGGCGATGCCAGGATGCTTGGAAATTCCTAAGTCTTGTGCGTGCGCCCCGAGGGCCGTACAGAGAACAACAGCAATACCAAGCCGAAGCTTGCTCGTGAACATCATGTGCCTCATATGGGAGTTTCCTGGGAGAAACTCATTTGGGGTAATGGGGGATACGCAGAATAATATCACACGGGAATATGATTGCAGCGGCTACTTTCACACGTCCCTGCGGGACTTCGCATGGACCTTTATCCACTGGGCCGATCATTCGTGCGATGCGCACTCCAGGTTTATCAGCGTTCATCAGCGGAAATCAGCGGCCAAGTCTTGGTTGCGGCCACGTCGCTCTTGTATTTCAATTGCCGTTCTTGAAACCAAGGCCCGTTTCTTCCGCTTTCAACCGTCTCATTCTGCGAACCAGCAAGGCGATATAGCCCAGGTAGACACTCCACACGGCGATATATCCGGCGTACATGAAAACCACGGAGCGAGTTCCGTTCAAGGGTTGAAAGAACGCTATTGCCGGAAGGGCCAGAACGAGGGTCCCAGCCGTGGCCTTCTGGCGGTGCAGCGCGTCGATTTTCTGTTCGCGGCGTTCCAAAGAATATCGGAACCAGCAGAGCAGAGCAGCGAAGGCCAGGAAGCCGATCACGTTGGCCATCAGAGCAAATTGCATCGCCGGAGTAAGTCCGTTGCCGGTCGTCATTGGCGGGGGATTGTCCCGGAACCAGCGATTGACGACATAGGCCATGGGTACGTCGAGAAAGGCAAACACCGCCAGGACTGCGGCCATCACGGAAACAGACCCGGCTTCCGCCGAGCGGCGCAGCATGAGGTAGCTCACATACAGCAGCCATAGGATGAGCGCCGTCGTGGGCCGCAGGTCCCATGTCCACCACACATACGAGACATATCGTGACCAAATCGATCCGCTGATCAGAAAGACGGTGGCCAGCACCACGCCCACTTCTGCCGCGGCCACGGCCCAGGCATCGGCTGTCTGGCTGCGATTGCGCAAATAGGTGAGCGACGCAATGAAGTTGCAAAGAAACATCAGCAGACCGGCAACCGCTGCCGGCCTATGCAGATAGAGGATGCGCTGAGCGTCGCCCAGGGTGGCGTCCGGCGGTGTGGCCACCAGCGCCTGATGCATGCCGAACGCGAGCAGCACCAGCGTCAGGCCAGCGAAGAAAGGATTGAGCCGGGAGGCCATGAGCGGTGGCGACTAAGAATTATTTTCCAAGGAGTTCCGCCCCTTCCTGTTGCAGACGGCGGACCCTCATGGCCAGCACCAGGAGGTAGCCAATATAGATGGCCCATGTGGCGATGTAGCCGCCCATCATGTGGCTGCGGGCGTGGGCGGTGCGCATCTCTTCGCTCAACGGGGAATCGGAAACCTGGAACAGGAAAAGCGCGGGCAGCAGCACGGCAAATCCCGCGCCTCCTGCGGCTTTCTTGAGGTGCAATTTGGTAATCGAATGCTCCGTCTTCCCCAGTTCATAGCGGAACCAGGCAATGAGGGCTCCGAAGGCCATGAAAGCCAGCATGTTGACCGAGAGGGTAATCTTCATCATGGGCGCGGTCAGCGTAACCGGCGGCGGATGGATGGTCGAGAACAAGCGGTTGGCCAAATAATTGAACGGGACATCCAGAAACGCGATGACCGCCAGCGCCGATGCCAGTACCGAAGAAGTCCCCGGCTCCGCCGACTGCCTCAGCACCAGATAGCTCAGATACAGCAGCCATAGCACCAGGAAGGTGGTCAGGCGCATGTCCCAGGCCCACCATGAGCCCCAGGCAAAGTGCGCCCATATCGGGCCGGTGATCAGCACCACGGTGGCGAAGACCAACCCCACTTCGGCGCAGGCATGGGCCAGAGTGTCAGCCACCCGGCTGCGCTTCCACAAATAAAGGATTGAAGCCACGAAGTTGATGAAAAACATCGTGTATGCGGTGACCGCGGCCGGCACGTGATAGTAAAAGATGCGCTGGGCGTCGCCCATCGTCTCTTCCGTGGGCGCCGTCACCAAGGCCATGTAGGTGCCGTAGCTGAGCACCGCCAAGACCACCAGGACCAAGAAGCGATAGAGTTTTGTATTCATTCTGCGTTCAGCACCAAGTCGAAAAGCATGAAGCAAGCGGCCGTAAACACGACACAATAGGCCGCCAGAAATTTAATGTGCGCCCCCGGCGAAAACTCTCCCGTGAGAATGCCGGTAGTGGCCTTGACCATGCTCACCACCGCTGGGATGGCCACCGGCAGCAGCAGTAGCGGCAGCATCAGTTCGCGGTTGCGTGTGCGAATCGACATGGCCGAAAAAAACGTCCCATTCACCACCAGCGCCCAGGTGCCCAGCAGCAGCACCACCGCCAACTGCCGCAGCGAACCGACAGCGCTGAGATTATAGAACAGCACAAACAGCGGCACCATCAGGCATTCCAGCATGGCCACAAAAATGAAGTTTCCGAAACACTTGCCAAAGAACAGAGATTCGGAAGCCGCGGGCGAGGCCCGGTAGGCATCCAGTACGCCGTTGCGCAGCTCGCGCGCCCATGACTGGTTCAAGGCCACGATAGTCGAGAACAGGAAAGCCACCCAGAACAGCCCTCCGGTCATGCGCCGTGCTTCCTCGGTGGTGGGTTCGAAGGCAAAGCTAAAAATCACCACCACCAGCAAAGCAAAGAACAGCATGGAGTTGAATACGTCGCGGGAACGCCACTCCAGCCGTAGATCTTTGGACAGGTTGGCCAGTATCAGGCGGGTAATGGAAGGTGGATTCACGCGCCCGCCTGCCGTGCCGTTTTCCGCTCGACGAGCAAGCCGGCGGAAAGAAACAGGAACTCATCGGCGATTTCCGCCAGCAGGCCGAGCTGGTGGGTGATGAGCAGAATCGTTGTTCCCGAAGCCCGCAGGCTGGCCAGAAGTTGCGCGATGTGTCCGGCCGATTCCGGATCGACATTGGAAAACGGTTCATCGAGCAGCAGCAGGCTGGGCGCGTGGAACATGGCGCGGGCCAGCGAAAGGCGCTGGCGCATGCCCTGCGAGTATTGTCCGGCGCGGCGGGCCAGGTCCGGATCGAGCCCTACCATTTCCAGCGTCTTGCGCAACGGCCCATCGGAATGAATTCCGTAGAGCTGTGCAAAGAACCGCAGGTTTTCCATGCCCGAAAGCTCTTCATAGATCAGCGGCGCGTGGGCCATGTAGCCGAGGCGGTCAAGCGCCTGGCGCGGCGGCCTTCCATAAATCAGGATTTCACCGTGGGTGGGCGCGCTCAGCCCGGCGACCATGCGCATGAAAGTGGACTTGCCCGCTCCGTTTTCACCGCGCAGCACGTAAAACCGTCCGCGCTCCAATTGCAAAGAAACATCCCGCAGGGCCGCGGTGCGGCCATAGATCTTCGAGACGTGTTGCGCCTGAACTGGAGCCGCGTCGGTATTCAGGATTGTCTAGTATCCTTTCGAGGGCTGCGCGGGGGCCATCGTCGGCTGCGATTGCTGCTGCTGTTCCTTCGGAGCATACTTGGAGGCGCACTTGGCTTCAATCTTGTGCGCATGGAAAACGCCGTCCTTCCCGAATTCGCCCATCACCAGTGCCTGGGCATTGTCCTTGAAGGTGTCGGGCGGAGGCTCCGAGCCCTTATAGCTGACCTTGAGGGCCTCCTCGGGCTGGTCCTTTTCCTTTTCCACGATCACAAAATCGGCATTGGAGCCTGCCATGCGAATGGAACCAGGCTGCACGTTGCCGCCCACGCGCAAGCGCTTGGTGTACTTGTCGTCACCCTGCTTTCTCAATTCCTTGATGGTGACGTAATAGTCCTTGCTCTCCTGGTAGCCGGTGTAAGCCAGATATCCCAGGGCGAGGACGATAATGGAAGAGGTCACGCCAAATCGGACGTATTTTCGGGTTTCGCTGTTCATAGAGGCACCTGTGAGAACGCGCCTATTATCTCAGAAAACCGGCCCGGAAAGGGTGACAGATCTCACGTCCCGAAAGGGAGCCAGGAGGAGCGGGTATAATTGACTGTTTCTCGCCACGAGGTAATCCAATGACAGAAGAAAACGGCAAAAATGGCAGTAATAACGGCAGCAAAAACGGTGTAGCACCCCGTCCGCGCGAAGAGTGGATTGCGCGCCGGCGGGCGGAGGCCGCCCGCACCGGCAGCGATAACTTTTCCCAGATGCACTACGCCCGCCAGGGCCTGATTACCGAGGAGATGCTGTTCATTGCGGAGAAGGAAAAACTTTCTCCCCAGACCGTGCGCGACGAGGTGGCGGCCGGACGCATGATTATCCCTGCCAATATCAACCATCCCGAACTGGAACCCATGGCCATTGGGGTGGCGTCTTTGTGCAAGATCAACGCCAACATCGGGAACTCGGCCATCACTTCCAACGTGGAAGAAGAGCTGAAGAAACTGCACACCGCGGTACACTTTGGCGCCGATACCGTCATGGACCTCTCGACCGGGGGCGGCATCCGCGAAATTCGCGAGGCCATTCTGCGCCACTCTCCCGTGCCCATCGGCACGGTGCCGATTTATGAAGCGGTTTCACGCGTGAAACGCATTGAAGACCTGAATATCGACGTGATGCTCGAGGTGATCGAAGAACAGGCCCAGCAGGGTGTGGACTACATGACCATCCACGCCGGAGTGCTGGTGCAGTATCTGCCGCTGGTCTCCAAGCGCATCACCGGCATCGTGAGCCGGGGCGGCGCAATTCTCGGCCAATGGATGGCCCACCACCATAAACAGAATTTCCTGTATGAGCGCTTCGACGACATTACCAAGATTTTGAAGAAGTACGACGTATCGTATTCGCTCGGCGATGGCCTGAGGCCCGGTTGTTTGGCCGATGCCAGCGATGAAGCCCAATTCTCGGAGCTGAAGACCCTGGGCGAGCTGACAAAAAAGGCATGGGAACACGACGTGCAAGTCATGATCGAAGGCCCCGGACACGTCCCCCTCGACAAGATCAAAGAGCAGGTCGATAAGGAAGTGGAGTGGTGCCACAGCGCCCCCTTCTATACTCTCGGTCCGCTGGTCACCGACATCGCTCCCGGCTACGACCACATCACCTCGGCCATCGGCGCGGCCATGATCGGCTGGCACGGCGCCGCCATGCTCTGCTACGTGACGCCCAAAGAGCATCTTGGCCTGCCCAACGAAAAGGACGTAAAAGACGGCATCATTGCCTACAAAATCGCCGCGCACGCCGCCGACGTGGCCCGCCACCGGCCGGGTGCGCGCGACCGCGACGATGCCCTCAGCTATGCGCGCTACACCTTCGACTGGGAAAAGCAGTTTGCCCTGTCGCTCGACCCGCAGACGGCGCGCTCCATGCACGATGAGACCCTGGCCGACGACTACTACAAAGAAGCCAAGTTCTGCTCCATGTGCGGACCGAAGTTCTGCTCCATGAACTACTCCCAGAAAGTCGATGAGTTCAACAAACAGGTCTACGGAATCGAAAAGGCGGACTATTCAGGGCTCGTCGAAAAAATGGAAAAGATGACCACCGGAAAGTAAAAGACTTTCCACAAAGAGCCAACGAACCTACGGGTTTCATAAGTTCTTGCTTGCCTTGAGCTTTTGGCTCCTCGTGGTGCGAGTCGTTCACAAGCAACGACAACCCAATTCCAATTCGTGTTAATTCGTGGCCAAATGCTCTTGGCCTTAAGTTCTTATTCGCGTTCATTCGCGGCCAATGCTTTTGCCTGCGCTTTCTGCAATAATCGCCTCATAGGGTTCATCCATGGGAGGAATTATGAAGGACCTCTTGCTGGCGCTGATGGTACTGTGTTCGGCCATAGCTCCGGCCGCAGAAAACGCTACGGAAAAGCTGCCGGTGCGCCGCGTGGTGCTCTACAAAAACGGCGTTGGATACTTCGAACATGCCGGCCGCGTCCACGGCGACCAGGACCTGCGGATTGAATTCACCAGTTCTCAACTGAATGATGTCCTGAAGTCGCTCACGGTGCTTGACCTGAATGGCGGCCGGATTACCGGCGTAGGATACAACTCCGTGGCGCCGCTTTCCGAACAACTGAAGTCTTTGCGGCTGCCTCTCGATGAGACCACAACGCTCGAAAGTTTTCTTTCGGCCTTGCGCGGCGCGCGGGTGCAGGTGCGCAGCGGCGCCGCCGTCACCTCCGGCCGCTTGTTGAGCGTGGAACAGAAGATCGCCAAAAGGCCGCCCAATGAAGACATCAAGACCCTGGAACTCTCGGTCATTACCGATGCCGGCGAAGTGCGTAACTTCCCCGTGACCCCGGCGCTCGGTGTACAGGTAGCGGACCGTGACCTGAGCGAAGAAATTTCCCGCTATCTCAATCTGGTGGGGTCGGCGCGCAATCAGGACCTGCGGCGCATGACCATTTCCACTGCCGGCTCGGGTGATCGCAACATCTTTGTGAGCTATATCAGCGAAGTGCCGGTATGGAAGAGCACCTATCGCATTCTGCTGCCGGCGAAAGCCGGAGCCAAACCGCTATTGCAGGGCTGGGCCATCGTCGACAACACCGTGGGTGAAGACTGGAAAGACGTGGAGCTATCGCTGGTCGCGGGCGCGCCCCAGTCGTTTATTCAGGAACTCTCCAAGCCCTATTACACGCGCAGGCCGGTGGTAGCGCTTCCGGGAATGGCCATGCTGACGCCGCAAACCCATGAAGGTACGATGGCCGAGGAAAAAGATGCCGAAAACAATGGGCCTGTGTCGGCATCGCCACCGCCAGCACCCTCCCCGGCCAAGCCGATGGCGAAGGCGCGGGCCAGAGTGTCGTTCGAGCCGGAATCTGCGGGCAGGGCAGCATCTGTCGCGGACGCCATGGAGCGC
>Ga0210403_10002482_pt1 | contig 16585 bp, 7 predicted proteins | sample IncBWC19MmetaG_FD_150863 | JGI IMG/M metagenome (GOLD analysis project Ga0210403, IMG submission 150863) | Forest soil microbial communities from Barre Woods Harvard Forest LTER site, Petersham, Massachusetts, United States - Inc-BW-C-19-M | ecosystem: Environmental > Terrestrial > Soil >... | reverse complement strand
TGTCATCCACCGGCCACAGCGTCGCCATTACCGCTTTGGCGCCTTTCCTCTGCGCCGCAATGCCCAGACCGTCAATCTCGCGCCCATCCGAATCGTTCGATCCTACCGCCGTCTGGCAGCCGGACAGCGTCAGCAATTCGATTCCTCGGAAATCCATCTTCTGATCGTCGCGCAGTTCTGCCAGGGCCAAGTGGAATCCTTGGCCGCCCGTCTCCTTGCCCCCTAGCAATAGATAGGATTTTCTGTCATCGCCCGGTTGAAACACGTAGTGACTCGCAATATGAACCAGCGGAGGGTGCTGTTCCAGCGACCTCTCCATCTCCGTTTCTGTGAACGTATCGTCCAGCAGAATCGTTCCCGGTACCGGCCCGTGTGAGCCAGCGGTCTTGTCGCTGTGAATCACGGAGGACAATTCATCGGGTACGGCCTTCAGTGGGCCTAGGCCGTCGTAGTCCTTGGAGACGCCCATGCCCACGCCGTGCCAACTGCTCACTTGCGGCTGATCCTTGAGATTCCCTGCGCTGGCCGTGGTAATCACCACGCTCCGAAAACGTTCGACCAAATACTGCTTGCCATCGTAAAGTGCCGCCAGCGGTACGTAGCGCAGCACATCGTCGAGCGACCAGACGAGCGTCGTCGCTTGCGCGCCCTGGAGATCTTTCTCGATCGGCGCGATCAGGACTTTGTAAAGGTCTTGTGCCTTCGCTTGAATATCTGCTTCCGGCTGATGCCCTGCCAGCGCCCGCGCAAACGCAAACACTTTCCCGCGCAGCACAATCTTGTTGATCGGTACTTCGCGCGCCACTCGCGTGGCTGGCGTGATCACCATCGCGACGTACTTGTCATCCAGCACCAGCGTATAGACCGCTGCTGTCCTGGCACCGAGTTCCCCGACAAGCGTCTGCAGGCCAGCCGTTTGTTCGTTGATGACTTCTACCTTGGCGTTCGCTTGATCACCCTTGCCGAAACTCGCGTACAAAGTGTTTAAGAACCCCTGCAGCCGTTGATTAGCGGCAGTCAGGCTCACAGACAGATCGTTGTAGCGCTTCTCTTCAATCGCCGATCTGGAAGACTTGGCATGGAGCTGTGTCCACTCTGCGCCGTAGGCCGTAATCTCGCCAGTAATCAGTTCGTATTCTCTATTGAACTTCTCCTCCATGGGCGTGAGCGCGACGGGATCGGTCCCAGAGCCCGCGTCTCCGCGGCGATGCGTAAATTCCGAATACTCCTCTTCCTTCAGCAGATCCAACACCTGCTGCGCTTCCGGGAGGCGTGCAGCGGAAATGAGCAGCTCCGCTAATTCGCGATAGTCGTCTTCCTTAGATTTCAGGAAGCTTTGCCGGGCTTCCTTCCCAAGCCCCGAGATGTTGCGCCTCACCTGCTGGAAACGATCGACGGCCTGTTTACCAAAAAGAATAGCGAGGCTCGGGTTCTGTAAACTGTCCCAATATTCCATCAAACTGACCAGTGTGCTGCCCTCCTGGAGGGGATCTTCGACTGCCCGAGAAAGGGGCAATGATTGGGTGTAGTAGTCCAGTGCCTTCTGCTTCTCTCCAAGAGCAGAATAGCTAACACCGATGTTGTTCAGAGTAGTCGCTTCGTCAGGGCGGTCCCCCACGGAGCGCTGCAGCAACAGGGCCTGGCTGTAATAATCCAACGCCTTCTGTTCCTCTCCGAGGTCGGAGTAATCTGTTCCCATATTGCCCAACGTAATCGCCTCACCCCTACGGTCCTCGACGGAACGCTGGAGAGGCAAGGCCTGGTTGAAATAAATCAACGCCTTTTGCTTCTCTCCGAGGTCGTTGTAAAGTGACCCAATGTTGTTCAGCGCCATTGCCTCATCCATGCGGTCCCCTGTGGTTCGATACAGCGGCAGAGCCTGGTTGAAGTAATCCAATGCCCTTTGCTTCTCTCCGAGGTCGTTGTAAAGTGACCCGATGTTGTTCAGCGTAACGGCCTCGCCTCCACGGTCTCCTAGATAGCGTTGAATAGGCAGGGCCTGATTAAAGAAATCCAGCGCCTTCTGTACCTCCCCGAGGTTTTCATAAACCGAACCGATGTTGTTTAGCAACCTCGATTGACCCAAATCCACTCCCCCCCCAGTGCGGACAAGCGGCAAGGCCTCATTAAAGTAGGTCAGCGCCTTCTGGTTTTCCCCGAGATGGGCGTAAACTGAAGCAATATTGTTCAGCGTACGAGCTTGGACCAAGTCGTTCCCCGCGGCGCGGACAAGTGTCAAGGCCTCGTTAAAGTAGTCCAGTGCCTTCTGCGTTTCGCCGAGGTCCCCGTAAACTGACCCGGTGTTGTTCAGCGTATTTGCCTCGCCCTTGCGGTCCCCTAGGGCTCGATAGAGCGGCAGAGCCTGCGCGTAGTAATCTAACGCCTTCTGCTTCTCTCCGAGATCATTGTAAACTTTACCGATGTTGTTCAGCGTGTTCGCCTCACGCTTGCGGTCCTCTGCAGCGCGCGCAAGCGGTAGGGTTCGGTTGAAGTAATCCAGCGCTTCGGGCTTTTCCCCGAGGTCGTCGTAGATTGAACCAATTTCATTGAGCATACGCCCTTGGTCCTGCTCATTCCCCGCGGCAAGTACAAGCGGCAGGGCTTGACTGTAGTAATCGAGCGCCTTCTGATTTTCCCCGAGTTCCTCGTAGATTTTTCCGATGTTTTCCAGAGTAGTTCGCTCGCTCGCTCGGTCCCCCACTAAACGCTCAAACGGCAAGCTTTGGTTGAAGTACTCCAGCGCCTTCTGTTTCTCGCCACTGCTGTAGTAGTCTGCACCGATGTTGTTCAGCGTAGTCGCCTCACCCGCACGATCCCCCTCGACGCGCCATACGGCAAGAGATTGTTTGTAGCTCAGCAAAGATCTTTGAGTATCGCCCGCAGATTGAAAAGCGAGACCTTTGCTAAGAAGCGAGAGAGCTTGCCCATACTTGTCATTAAGAGATTGCCATAGCGCAAAGCTTTCCTGCCACTTCTCTGCCGCTGCTCTTGCGGGTTCCACTCCACCTCGCGAGAGGAGAGAGACACCTTCCATGTAAGTTCTCTCGGCATAGATACGAATCCGGTCCGATTCGGTCGGTACCCGCAAATCCGTGAGTCGAATCTGATAATGGCCCGACGGTGTATCAGTGGAAGACGCGGAAACCTCAAACACCACGTCGCCCGAATGTTCAGGGATGATCGAAACGGGTTCGGGACCGTACGATCCATTCATCGAATCAGCGATCGGGATTTGCTTTCCGGTGGCGTCACTTGCCGATGCCGAAACATGAATCCCGTGTTGTACGATGACCGCGTGGATAAATTGCCTAGATTCGGCATGAACCTTGTACGAATGCTTTTCGCCCCCGTGAATCTCGCGTTCGATTGGCTTACTGAGTTCGAGAAGGGTGGGTTTACTTTGTGAATTGCCCACAGTCCCCGAAGATCTCTGGGCATGAAGGGCCCCAGCCATCAAATGGCAGGCAACCACCAAAAGGATCGACGCGTGAACCACACGAAAGAGCACGGCCCCGTTCCAACCAGGATGTCCCAAGACTCTTGTGGGACTTCCCATCTTCATCCCGCTTTCTTCGCTGCACCTGTGATAAGCGTTGTAGGTGTTACCTCTACATCGAACGTGACGTAGGTCACGTCCTTGAGCGTATCCGCGGCAGCCGCGTCTAGCTCCGTCGGAGAGGTTTTCGGCGGCACTAGGCGGCCTTGCGTGACTGTAAGGTCCTTCAGTTGATCCATTTGCGGCATCTGCTTTGCCGGCACCAAGATGTACGTGCCACTTTGCAGCAGAATTCCCGTAACGGAGCCGGGTGCCCCAGTCCTCTGAACTGCTTCTTGTGTCGCGAACACGCGAACGGGATTTCCTTTGATGACTGGAACGGTACCCGCGTGCAGTAATCCGTAGATAGTATTAAATGAGTTCAGCGCGGACATAACGATTCCCGGGAACCCGAGCATCGGGACGAACAGCCCCGACTCTTTTACGACGCTTTGAAGAATCTTACAAAATAAGGAGTCCTTTTTTTGAGCCTCGAGGTTCAACGCCCATCGGCCTTCACCGCCGGGTAAGGGGATATTTTGCATTTTTTGCCACGCCGCATCAGAGCTAACGCTTATACTCTGCACGGTTGGTATCGTCTTTTTCGTGGTTTTGGACTTAGAGTTAGACGAGCTTGCCATCTGTTCTTGAACCGTTCGCATCCCCCCGACGACTGTATATGCCATGGCTTCGATGATTGGCAGGATTGCAGTTTTCTGCGCGACATCTACGCGAATCTGCGCGTTTTGCAACCGCTGGAAAGTCTTTTGGTCCTCTTCCGCGACCTTAACTGTCGAGGTGTCCACGCTCACCATCACGTCGCCCCTGGGGACCAGTTTAGTAATGTCCAGTTCCGCGGCGTTCTTGAATCCTTCGGGACCATAATGGAGAAAAACAGGCTGGACGTCTTCCGAACCAGTAGAACCTCCGCCCCGGGTTTGCCCGTTCGCTCCAAGAACCGGCTTTGCGTCTGAAGAAAGAAGATCAGACCAAAAAAGGAAGGCCTTCTCGTCAACGTCCGGGTTGAGATCTTTCACAGTGTCTTGATCGAGAAGCCCGTCCATAGCTCGGCCGATGCCGGACGGCGCAGCAAGACTCTGGATCGCACCCACGGCTAGTAATTGCTGGAGGAAATCTCTTCGAAAGCGTGGCATTTAACACCTCGGGCCAACCAAAGGTATCTATTTTGTGTCTGTATATAACATCGACGTACGCCCTTCACAAGTTCTTTGGGCCGTAACACAAAAATCCGCCGCCGACGTTTAGGTGCGATATCGAGAGCGCTCTGATCGTTGGACGAGCCAAGGACCGCGATATGGGATCGGCAAGAAGTGGCGGCCCAAACGGTTAGCGCCTCCTCGTCGAGACGCGGCTCAGGTGTGCTCACGACCCTCAGAATAGGGTGCCAACGCTAGCCGAGTGGTACACTTCTCGCAGTCGTAATTCACACCTAGACCAGCCGAGGGTTCGATGCGTTCCTGGCCGCAAGGTCATTCCCCATGTGACGACGCGGTCGATTCGTCGCCACGCATTCGCGAAGGCATCGTCATTTCCCTCAAAGAATGTGTGCGCTCGTTTTTCCCACGGCGCGCTAAGTACTTTCTGATCGCGGTTTTCTATCTCGTCGGGCACCTGGCAGCTACTACCACATTGATTTTCGCCCAACGCGCGCCGGGAAGCAGTCCGACTGCAGACACCGATGGTGGAGAACTCACTCTTGGGAGGCCCGTCGAAGCAACTTTGAACGTGGCCGAGTCCCGCAGCTACGCAATTCGGGTCGAAGCCGGCCAGTTCGTTCACGCCGTGGTCGAGCAAAAGGGTATCCACGTGGTCGAGTCGCTCGTGAATTCCGCAGGCACAGAGTTGGCTCGAACGGAGAGCTTAAGTGGTGCCTATGGTACCCAACCGATTTCTGTTGTCGCTGCACGGGATGAGGTGCTCCGGTTGATAATTACCCCATTCGGTACTCAAGCCGAAGGGACTTACGAATTGCTCTTGACAGACCTCCGGCTTCCGACCAAGGCTGACCGGGTCCGCATCAATGCGGAGCGCACATACATGGAAGGGCAGCAGCTGTTCAACAGAGGCGACGCCGCGTCTGCGCGGTCAAAATGGGTGGAAAGTCGCAATTTATGGCAAATGTTAGACGATAAGTATCAGGAAGGTCTTTCGCTGTACGGTCTGGGACGCGCCTGCGCGTCGCTGGGAGAAAAGCAGCAGGCGGTGGACTACTACAACCAAGCCCTTCCACTCGAGCGCGCCGTCGGCGACCGCCGTGGCGAGGTCACCACACTCAACAACATTGCTAAAGTCTACGACGACCTCGGAGAAAAGCAACAGGCTCTGGACTACTACAACCAAGTCCTCCCGATCCAGCGCGCGGTTGGCGAGCCATTTGGCGAGGCCACCACACTCAACAACATTGCTAGAGTCCACGCCGACCTCGGAGAAAAACAACAGGCGGTGGACTACTACAACCAAGCCCTCCCACTCGAGCGCACCGTCGGCGACCGCCGTGGCGAGGCCACCACACTCAACAACATTGGTGTCTTCTACTCCGACCTCGGAGAAAAGCAAAAAGCGCTGGACTGCTACAACCAAGCCCTCCCACTCGAGCGCGCCGTCGGCGACCGCCGTGGCGAGGCCGCCACACTCGACAACATCGGTGGAGTCTACGCCCGCCTCGGAGAAGAGCAACAGGCGCTGGACTACTACAACCAGGCCCTCCCGATCCACCGCGGCGCCGGCGACCGCCGTGGCGAGGCCACCACACTCAACAACATTGGTGAAGTCCACGCCCGCCTCGGAGAAGAGCAACAGGCGCTGGATTACTACAACCAAGCCCTCCCGATCCACCGCGCCGTCGGCGACCGCCGTGGCGAGGCCACCACACTCAACAACATCGGTGGAGTCTACGCCCGCCTCGGAGAAGAGCAACAGGCGCTGGATTACTACAACCAAGCCCTCCCGATCCACCGCGCCGTCGGCGACCGAGCTGGCGAGGCCGCCACACTCAACAACATTGGTGGAGTCTACGACCTCGGAGGAGAACCGCAAAAGGCACTGGACTACGCAACCGAGTCTTTACTTCTCTTCCGGATGGTTCGAGATTCCCTAGGGGAGGGTTACTCCTTGATGGGTCTGATGCATGTCGAAAAGGCCTCCCATAACTTGCCACTGGCTATCTTGTTCGGCAAGCAGGCAGTCGATCGCTTTCAGCAGGTGCGGCGAAATATCCGAGGGCTAGAACAAGAAGTTCAGCAGAGTTTTCTGCAATCGAAGGAACACGACTACCGAGAACTGGCTGGATTGCTAATCTCCCAGGGCCGCTTGCCGGAAGCGCAACAGATTCTGGATCTTCTGAAGATCGAGGAGTATTCAGAGTTTTCGCACCATCGCGGTGGAAATCATTCGGCCAATGAGCCAGTGACGTACAACGAGGCCGAGAAGAAAGCGAAGTACCAGGAAGACCAGATCAGCGGTGATATCACAAAGGTTGGCCAGGACTGGGCCGCGCTGAACGCGAAGCGCATCGCCCTCTCGGCTGAGGAAAACACTCGTTACGCTGAGTTAAGCGCGGAAATGCAGGATGCCAGGCGCCGTATGCGTCAATATTTGGCTGATCTTTCTGCGAATTTCAAGAAGCTAGACACCCTCGATGACGTTGCTGGAGCCAACTCGAAATTGCGGGGCTATCAGGGTGAGACCAGCGATTTACAGGGGATGCTTAGAAAACTCGACCCGGGAACGGTGGCCATTTATACTGTGGTTCTGCCCGATCGGTTGTCGCTCATCGTCATCACGCCCCAGACCATGTTTTCCCATGACGTCATGATTAGCTCGCTGGACCTGCGAAACAAGGTTGCGGCTTTTCGCCAGCTGTTCGTGGACAGCCCTCCGCCCGAGGAGGAGGTCAAGACCAAGGGCCAAGCGCTGTATCAAGTGTTGTTCGAACCGGCCGTGCAGAAGGCGCTGGAGGGAGTAAATGCAAAGACTTTGATGTGGTCGCTCGACGACGTGCTGCGGTATGTGCCGATGGCTGCGCTCTTCGACGGGAGGCAGTACTTGGTCGAGCGATACCGCAACGTGCTGATTACGCCGAACCGGAGCCATTTGCTGGAAGAGCCGCAACTGGCAGGCGTAACTGGCGTGGCGATGGGCGTGTCCACGCAGTATGACCCCGCCGATAATCTTCCGGCATTGAGCTCTGTCCCGGAGGAACTGAGCGCTGTGGTGCACAGTGAACAGGTGGTGGGATCGCACGGGCCGATTGCGGGGAGCATTATGCTGAACGATTCGTTCACGCAAACAAATATGGAAGACGCCTTGTCAAGGCAGCCTCGGGTAGTGCACATCGCCAGCCATTACGTATACGAGCCTGGTGGAGACACTACGTCCTTCCTTCTGTTGGGCGGGAAGGACAAGGGAGGTCGGGGATTTCACCTCACTTTGGCGGATTTGCGTGACGACCCCAAGATCGATTTCGATGGAGTCGAGTTGGTGACGTTTTCGGGATGCGAGACTGCGCAGGGCGCAAACAACGGAGACGGCCACGAGGTGGATGGGCTAGGGATGGTCGGGATCGAGGACAAACACGCCAAAGCGGTGATCGCGACGTTGTGGAAAGTCTCGGATACAAGCACATCCCAACTGATGGCGGAGTTCTACAAACAGTGGGTAACTACGGCGAAAACAACCAAGGCAGAGGCCCTCCGCCGAGCCCAGGTTGCGGTGCTGCACGACGCTACGAGTCAGTACACCGCGCCGCATTATGCCAATCCATACTACTGGGCTCCGTTCGTCCTGATTGGAAATTGGAGATAATCTCGCGCTGCTCTACACGCCCGGCAGCCAGCTATCTTATTTCCTTTTCAATGAGTTGTTCAAACGGATGAGCCATCAGCTTTTGGGTTCACTACCCGAAGGCCGTTGATTCAAATCTAATTCCGGCTCACAACATCAACCTCGAACGGGATTTGGCTGGGTGCCCAATATCAGTTCTTTGTGGGCAGGCTAGACGCGAAGATTTGGGCAAGCGAAATCCCTTGATTGCCGCAACGTCGAACGGAGGGGTTTTTGGGCAACCTAAGGTTTGTGGGCAACAGATGGACGAAGTGCGACAAAAAGCCACATTCCGAGAGTCCCGTTTTGCAGATGAGGATGAGAAGTCGTGAATGTGGAAGCCGCCGTCGATTTTTCTATGATTTGCAGCCACTTAACGAACGACCATTTGATACGCTAAGTTTACAGCCTGTCCCAAACTCCGAGGCCGCCACGCCGCTGGATGTAACCATCGAGGGCGTAGCCTAGGGCATCGATCACGTGATTATGCTTGTCGACAACAATCGGGAGAACTTCGTTGGTGACTCGGTCCCGCTTGTAACTATATAACCGCAATTCTTGCTGCAAGTGCTTACATCGCGCGTGGACGTGAATGTGCTTGTAGCCTTTAAGATGGGCGATTCGATCCTCGACGCAGCCCTGCCACTTCTCGGCCCCCTCGATGTTGAATCCCTGACGACGAATGTAGCTGATTGTTTCGGGGCGCGCACAGTCAGCTTTGATCGGCCACTCACGGGCCGTCGGAATCTGATCAAAGAGCGCCGGCGTCTTGTCGATTTGGTCCCTCAGTAAGAGATGGACCGAATCCTTGATGCTGGTTTGGAGTTCGCGGAAACAGGCGATGCGCATTTTCGTCCCGTATGCCCGGCCAAGCAATAAACGGGCAAAAGTTGTCGATTTCCCCGATCCCCTGCCCCCGTAAAATACTTTGTATCGTCTGGGCCAAAAGAGAGGCTCAAACTTTTCCGGGTATCCGGCACTAATTTCGTTCTCAAGATTCGGAATCGTTGGTGTTGCCATTGGTTCCAACTGGCGCAACTCTTTCTGCTTCCAAAATCTTAAATCCTGGCGATGGCTGCTCCGAAAATCTGGACTTGATGGGAACAAATATGAGGGTCGGCCACTTAGTGGCAGAGACCGGACCGCCCGCCGCAATCTCAATGCGATGCGGCGCAACACCTTCAATTGCTTCCCTGATTTCCGCGGAGGATCGCACTCCGCTCTCGTCCATGACGGCATGCATGAACCTGCGCAGCGCGTTCGCCCGAGCCCACGTGTCACCCGGTCGCAAGACTTCTTCGCCGATAATGGCGTTTACCTTCTTGCGAATCGACTCCGGAATGGGATCGGCGGCACACCTCCGATATTCATCCGTCATGGGGGTCTTGGCATTGATCCCGGTGGGATTGAGCGTTTCCCCAGGCTTCATCGGTCGCAGATTCTTCAGGCTATTGGGATTCTTGCCGCGACGATCACCGGGCGTTTTTAGTTTTTTTCGACGTGGCACGTTTCACTTCCTCCAATCAGTTCCGGGAGTGAATCTGCGATTTTCAGATCCCCTCGGTTTGTGGTTTTGATCGTTTCCCCAGCAGTCAACTGAATCCATTGACCAAAAGTTGCGCTCAGCGAGCTGCTTGGCAAACTGCGCGCGAGCAAGTGCGAACTGTCCGAGTTCTGTCCGAGAACTACTCCCTACATGCTCCATCGGGGAACAGAATGCTGGCTGTGAAGAGGTAGGTTTTATAGGGACTTGTAGCTTTTGGTTGGTGCGTGTCGCGGCCTGAATTGCACTGTTAACCGAAGGGTTGCTAGTTCGAATCTAGCCCGGGGAGCCAAATCTTTCAATCGGTTGGGAAGCTGAAGCGCCTGTGGCTTTTGAGATTGTGCCCAGTCACTTGGGCCCGATCGGGCCACCGGAAAGCGCCGTGGCGGCGAACGCCGCGTGCTGGATGAAGTGTCTTCTGCACGTGAGTGTCATGGCGTTGCCTCTTCGCGCGTAGCCAACTCCGCTCATTCGATTCCGAAGCGGTGCAGATATTGGAACGAAGCCTGCACGGCGGCATATACCATCATTGAGAATGCCCTAGCGCGGATGGCTAATACTAAGACTTGTTGCAGGGAGTTGGGCCAGTAGGCATGCGCCGATAGAACTGGTTTGTCTACAAGCTTTGCGGATGAGCGGGCAAGAAGCGGACGTTCAATTCAAAATGCTCCTCGGACCCACCCTCAATTAGCAGAAGTAATCAGAGAGAGCACGCCTCGCGAGGTGGGATGACTCGCTTGTCCCCCGAACCCTCCGGCCTCTACTAGGAACCTGCCCTTGAGTCCTCCGAGACACATCTCCTCTTGGGAAGTAAAGAAGCCTTCCTCTCGGAATGCTCTCGCCGCTACGGAATCACCTGGGGCGGTCTTATTCAACGGGATAAACCGATTGGGCATGGAATGCCATGCGGAAGAGATACGCAATGCGGGTTCAGACTCAGCCCGGCTAGGGTTTCGCGAAAATCGCCAAACGACAGCGAGGGTTTTCGGAGCCAACGCCAAAACGTGGAACACCCGACAAGCCATGGCATCGACCGACATTCCGAACGCCCTCGCTGCACGGAGCAACGTCGAGCACCGCACTGACTCCTGCCAGGGGGCGAGCGCAGGAGTACTTTCAAAGAACCGTCGGACAGCCCATTCGGGAGCGAGCAATTCTCCAGCTACGCGGTCACACAATCTCTCCGAAACGGGGTCGCTGTGATCAGCGCAGAGGACATCACGTCCCGCGCATCGGTTGAGGATGAGATGACCGAGTTCGTGAGCAACGCTGAGCCGACGACGGTTTGTCGGAAACAGCGGGTTGACCTCGATTACGAGATAGCCGTCTCGGTAGACTAGCCTTGCATCACCGTTTAGCGGCCTTTCGCGTACCTCAGAGATGTCGAGTTTATCAAGGAGCGGTTTCAGCGGAAACGGTGGACCAACCCAGTTTACTTCGGAAGTCAAAGATTTTGCAGTGCTTATACAGGAGTCCTTAATTTCGTCAGTAAGGTCTTCTGTTGCCGTGTAAGCCATAATGCTAAGCTCAAGGTAATGCTGGAAGGCGGGATCACATGTAACACTCAAGTCTGCGTCCTCATCCAGTATGTCGCAGAATTTCTCTCGGATGCTATGGCCGCGTTTGCGCAACTTGGGGTGCACGAAGAGGTACAGTTTCCACAGTTGGGGATAGATTCTCTGTAGGAGAGTTATCTGATCGACGGTCACAGGATCGTCCGCTTCTTTAATCTCGTTCAGGCGACGGATCGTGCCGTCCTTCCACTGAACCAGCGCCCGAACGGGTTTCAGGGTCATATAGGGCGCCGGGCAGAAAATAAGAACGGATGTCTCCCCCTTTGGAAGTCCAACTTCCTCCTCGATTCTCTTCTCGATTCTCGTTCTAAGCGCTGCATCCTTGTGTAGCTTGCGGATAAGATCCTCTTTGCTGTTGGTTTCATCGTATGTCGCAATATTCCCCAGGCCACACACGAATACTGGCTTAAAGAGACTCCAACGACGAATCATTTGAATGAGCGGCTGCTCCGTTAAACTGTCGAGCAGTCCATCATCGGAAAACCTCATGAGGTCCGCCTCTGTCAGGCCCGCTTCAGAGACGGCCCGGATCAACATTGCGTCCGCGGAGCATTTCTTTGGATGAAACAGGACCTTGTCTGACAAGTTGTAACGGAGTTTTAGAATATCGAGCAGGTCTGCAAGGGCATCATTTCTCACGCGTCCGTGCCTCACCAAATGGAGCACAACGCGCTTAAACCCTTTATATTGTCCCACTCCGAAGTATCGAAAAATTCGATTGTCGTAGGTGGCGTGGATCCCCGTCATCATGTGGTCCCTCTTGATGTAGTCCAAGAGGTCTGCACAAATCGTGTTCCCAATAATGTCAGCGAGGACAAGGAAGTCCGGATTGATTTTCTTCTGCTCAATGAGTTTTGACAGCTTATCGTCGTCTTTGCTTACATCGATCGCCAATAGGACTTGGAGCACTGGCTCTCTATATTCATCGTTTCCACTATCGTGTAGCACATCCGAAACAGCTTTCTCCATTCGCGACACGGCGTTTCCCACTGAGGGCTCGTCGTGCTTTGGAATGATTGGCATTTCGTCTTCCAGCGTGTGTCCGAAAGGAACGTGCCCCATGTCATGCAGCAGGGCAGCCAAGCGCAGCACTCTAATGAGCCTCTCTCCTTCTTTACCCAGGAAAAAATAACCTTGATGCTGAATCCCTTCAGCAATCTGCGAAGCGACGTGCATTACACCCAAAACGTGCTCGAAACGCGAATGTTTTGCCGCAGGGTAAACAAGATGGGTGAGGCCTAATTGCCGACAGCCGTGAAGGCGCTCGAAGCCAGCGGTATGCAGCAAACGCATTTCCTCTGGGTAGAACTCGATATCTCCGTGCAAGCTGTCCCTAATAACCTTCATTAGGTACCGCCTTTGCTAAATGTTGAGAGGCACCAATGGAATTGTCTTTGCGTCGATCCACTACAGAGTACTATGAATAATAGTATATGGCCTTTAAATACCGCGCGCAATCCCCAGAAACTAGGTAATCGCATACAGTCACTGTTAACCGAAGCGCCACAAGTTCGAATCTTGCCCGGGGAGCCAATTCTCGTGGGACCGGCCACGCAAACCTAGCGTCGTTAATCCACCAGTTCTATTTTATGGTGCATTATTTCCGGCGCCCGGCTCGGCTTGCCCGGCCCACTTTCGTGGGGTACACTTGCGTCCACAGGAGTCAGAAATTCTTTCCGGGAGAACGCTCATGGGACGCCTTCTTCGTCGTAACAGCTTCGCTCCGCCATCCAAGGGCAAGGAGGGCCAGAGCCGGCGCGGCCTTTTACAGCGCGCCGGATGGACCGTGGCCGCGGCGTCTATTCCAGCGGGCAGACTTTTCGCTGCGGATAGCGTCAGTCCCGTGATGGCCAAGCTGAGCGCGTACATGAGCGAGGCCGGCGGGCGCGATTTGCCGCCCGAGGTGGTCGAGAAGGCCAAGCATCACATCCTGGATACTTTTGCCGCCATGATTTCCGGGTCGGACTTGCCTCCGGCGCGGGCGGCGTTTCGCTACGCGCAGGATTTCAACACCGACAAGACCTGCACGATCGTGGCGTCAAAGATGACCGCCACTCCTCCCGAAGCCGCGTTCGTCAACGGCATGCTGGCGCACTCGGATGAGACTGACGACTCGAACGAATTTTCGCAGTCGCATCCCGGCTGCTCGGTCGTGCCTGCTACGTTAGCCGCAGGAGAGAAATTCGGCATCGACGGCACGCGCTTTTTGCGCGCTGTGACGCTCGGCTACGACATCGGGCCGCGCATGACCATCAGTTTCGGCGCCCTCGATTTTCGGAATAGCAGCCACAAGAGCACGCACGCGATTTCGAGCGTATTCGGCTCGGCGGCCGCCGCGGGTTGCGCTGCGAACCTGAGCGCCCAGCAAATGCGCTGGCTGCTCGACTACACTTCGCAGCAGTCGTCTGGAATCGGCGCTTGGAATCGCGACACCGAGCACATTGAAAAAGCGTTCGTCTTCGCGGGCATGAACGCGCGAAACGGAGTCACGTCCGCGCTTGTCGTTCACGCCGGGTTTGACGGCCTGGACGACATTTTTTCGGGTGTAGACAATTATTTTCAGGCCTACGCGCCCAACGCGCATCCCGAGGAACTCGTCAACCAGCTCGGCGAGCGCTACGAGATCGCCCGGACCAACATCAAGAAGTGGACTGTCGGCTCGCCGATCCAGGCGCCGCTCGACTGTTTGTACAACATCATGAAGAAGCGGCCGGTGGATGTGACCGACATTAAGACGGTGGTCGTGCGTGAGGCGGGCACGGAAGCGCGCGTGGTCGACAATCGCGAGATGCCGGACATTTGCCTGCAGCACATGGTCGCGGTGATGCTCCTCGACAAGACCGCTTCTTTCAAAGCGGCTCACGACAAGGCTCGCATGATGGATCCGGCCGTGCTGGCCGTCCGCGCCAAAGTGCAGCTCGTCCCGAACGAGGAACTGGAGAAGATGGAGCCGGCGCGGCAGGCGATCGTCGAGATCACGCTGAACGACGGAACGGTCCTCTCCGAGCGCGTGAACGACGTGCGCGGCACGGTCGACAATCCGATGACGCGGGAAGAAGTGACGCAAAAGGCGCGCGACCTCGTCGAGCCGGTCCTCGGCAAAGCCAGCTGCACCACGCTGATCGACAAAATCTTCGCGCTGGAAAGCGTCAAGGATATTCGCGAGCTTCGCGGCGTGCTGCAAAAAGCGTAGGTACGTGAGTGGCACAGCGACTCTTTACCCTGAGCCCTTGCGAAGGGCTCGCTGTGTGGGTTTTGCGATCAAAATTGGGTCGCGCCGCGCGCTCAGCCTACAAAACCACACAGCGAAGAGTCGCTGTGCCACCTAAACCGCACCCCATGACCTGGTCGGACATAATTTTTCAAGTTTGAAGTCAAATTCTCGGGCCAAACTACTTCCTTCCTAGCTCGTATTGGGCAGTTCGATGATCGGCTCCTGTGGCGTATACTCTCGGCGCGAAGGAGAACGATCGTTCCGAATCGAGCCTCAGGGATACCGAAAGTTCAAAATAACGCAGCCGCAGATCCCACCGGCTCGCGCGCCGCGGCGATCGCGATGTACGGCGTGCTGCTCCTCGCCTACAGCGTGAATGCCGCGGACCGGCAGCTTTTCCCGCTCCTCGCGCACGACGTTCGCGTGCAGTACGGCTTCTCCCTCTCGGACACCGGGCTTCTCACCACGATTTTCACGCTGGGCCTTGCCGTCGCGGGGCTGCCGACCGGCTATCTCCTCGCGCGGCTGTCGCGGAAAGCCGTCCTGCTGCTGGGAATCGCAATTTTTTCGACGGGTACCGCGCTTACGGTTCTGGCGCGCGGTTTCCCGGACATGCTGGTCTACCTCGCCGCGACGGGCATCGGTGAAGCGATGCAGCTCACCGTGATGATCGCGATCGCCGCGAACTACTTCATCGGCTACCGCGGGGCCGCCATCGGATCGATGAACGTGTTCTTCGGCATCGGCGCGTTTTCGGGGCCGATTCTGGGCGGCGTGCTGCTCACGTCGCTTCGCACGTGGCATGCGCCCATGATTGCCTTTGGCGTCGCCGGCTTCGTGATGATTGCTGTGATTGCGCTGAGCGTGCGGCCATGGTTCAGCGAGACGCATCGCGCCGCCGAGGCGAAGGCCGATGCGCGCGGCGCCCCCTCGCTGCGCAATCGCAACACGGTGATCCTAACGATCCTCAGCGTGATTGCCGGCCTCGTTCTCTACGGCTTCACGGGAATGTACGCGACGTACCTGCGCGAAGCACTGCATTACACGCCGAAGGCTGCGGGATTCGTGCAGAGCTTCTACGGAGCGGGAGCGCTGCTCTCGATTTTCGGCGGCTGGTTCGGAGACCTCTTCTCGCCGCGCGCGGTGCTCAGCGTGTCGTTTTTTTCGATCGCGTGCCTCGGTTACCTGTGCTTCCACGTTCCGGAGGCGATCGCCGCGCATGTGATTCTAACGTTCGCTTACGGCGCCATCGGCAGCGGCACGATTTACGTCAACCTCGCCGGCTACCACGTAAAAGCGGTGCGAAGTACGCTGTCCAGCCGCGCCTCGGGCATGTTTGTCACCAGCCTCTACGCCGCAGCCGCGGCCGCTGGCTACTTGATGGGCGGCATCGCCAGCCACGCCAGCTGGGCCACCGCCGGCGAGCTGCAGATTTCACTCCTCTCCGCAATCGCCGGAACTCTGGCTTTAACGCTGCGGCCGGATCAAATGTCACTGTAAGATGCCCGCCTCCCGGCTAGCATCCTCGCGCGCTCCATTGGTATTGAGGGTGGCGCAGGCTTTGAGCCTGTGGGTGTTTGTTGGAGCAGGATCGATCTCGCCGCGACTAAACCCCACCGGCTGGAAGCCTGCGCCACTTTGCTTTTAAGGCTGCGGCTCCCGCTTTGCGAGTTCGCGATTGATGAGGCCGTAGGGAATTTCTCCTCGAAGGCACGCGAGGGCCTGCTCAATCGCGCGGAGCTGGAGCGTCGCGCGAGCCTCCCTGCTGAGCCACGCCGTGTGCGCTGTCACAATGATCTTGGGATGATTCACGAGCGCGGTGCGGACCGGCGTCACCGCCGTCTCCGATTCCATGACGTCGAGCCCCGCGCCGTAGA
>Ga0210403_10002481_pt1 | contig 16592 bp, 21 predicted proteins | sample IncBWC19MmetaG_FD_150863 | JGI IMG/M metagenome (GOLD analysis project Ga0210403, IMG submission 150863) | Forest soil microbial communities from Barre Woods Harvard Forest LTER site, Petersham, Massachusetts, United States - Inc-BW-C-19-M | ecosystem: Environmental > Terrestrial > Soil >... | reverse complement strand
AAGAGTCGAGAGGCTGCCGATGCGGCCCAGGTACATCAAGGTACGCGTACGCTCGGCGAACGTAGGCTCAGGGACTGGGGGCTGGTCCGTTGCTGGCCCAGGGCCCGCGTGTTTTCTGGTGGGTGACGAGGTCATCACTGTCTATCTCCTGGCTCGTTACTTGACCCGCATTGCGTTTTGGAAAATCAACTCCAGCGCTAAAGCAAAGTATCTCCTACCTTTATAGTCTTCCGCGACAGGTTGCGCAGCCTGCAACGATTCCGGATGGCTAAGTTCCGAGTGGCCGGACATCCGCTTCCTTCCGCAATACGGAGGAAAGCAAGTCCTTGGCCAACTTCCGGCGTCCTCCGTCGCTTCCTTCCGCTGACTCGCGTCACCGGTGTCGCCCACGACGAGGATTGACAATAAACTCTACATATGTTGATATTGGGCCGTATGGCACGAAAGCCGAACAGTTCTGCTCAAACGCGCGAGCTGCTTGCCGTCATGTTCCAGCAGCCCCGCACGTGGCAATACGGCTATGAGCTCTCCAAGCAGACCGACCTGAAATCGGGCACGCTTTATCCGTTACTCATACGGCTCAGCGATCAAGGACTGCTGGAATCGCGGTGGCAAGAACCAGAGCGCCCCGGCAAGCCGCCACGCCACGCTTACAAATTAACGCCCGACGGGCTGGCCTTCGCGCGAGCGATAGCGCCGCCAAATAGACCATCCCTCGTTCATCCCAAGGTCGTTGGAGTGACGACATGAATGCACGGATATCTTTGCTTCGCAGGTTCGCGTCCGCCCTGATGGGGCATGCGGTGGCTATGCTTCCATCCGTCCGGTCAGCCTGGGGAGACGCGATGGAACACGAACTCCACCACATCGAAGGCGATCTCGAAGCACTGACGTGGGCTGCCGGCTGCGTGGTCGCCAGCTACATCGAGAGGAGCAAGGTAATGGACTTGATTCACACGTGGTATGCCCGTGTGTTCCTGACGCTTCTGATAGCCAGCCAAGTGCTATCCATGCTCTTCGCAACCGCTCTCACAGTTGCATATCGGCTGCACTACCTTGGAGTCGCGGCATTTCTCGGCGGCTTCACGCCGGGCGACGATTATCGTCGCTTCATCCCTCTGATGGACGCGACGCCGTGGTGGATCCATGGTCTGTGGGTCTCGGCCAGCGTGCTGTTTCTCGCGTCCGGATGGAAGCTGCTCCAAAATAACCGGGTGGCCTTTCCTCTCTTTGCAGCGGCTTGGGTCCTGGGCGTGGTTGGCAATTTGATCTCGCAATCAATGCCGATTTACAGGGAAGTCTTTTCATTTCCTGCGCCAATGTTCACGCGCGACTACCTCATTCCCGCTGCAACCGCGCTCCTGCCAGTGCTGGTCGCCGCTGGCGTTTGGGCGCATGGCCGGGTGCTCCTTGTCAAATGATTTGTCGCGAGGCTGATATTCCCAGGAATCGGGGGTCTTGAGGACTCAGAGTGATTTCGGCAGGAATCGGGGTCGAATCAAACCGATGGGGCGGCGTTCCGTTGACAGCAGCCTGGTCTGGCGCAGCAATTCTCGGATTTCAGCCTGAAGTGCGAAACGTTCCTGGTCGCGCATGTCGGTGAAGCGGAAGGGCTGCAGATAGCCTTGCGTGGCGCACATTGGGAACAGCATCGCGGCCTTCCCGCGTACTGCGCTGGAGCCGAGGTGCATGGTCAGGTTTACTGTTACTCCCTCATCGAGGCAATTGGGAAGTTCAAGCAAGCCTCCGGTGGTCGAAAGCCGGAGCATTGTGGCCCAGAGTTGCCGGCCATTTTCCAGTTGAATTGTCGCGGAAACGGTTCCCCACAGATTGACGCGAGGGGCACGGATTTTTCGTCGGGTGTGGGGGAAGTCGGCCATTACGAGTTCCACTATGCCACGTGGCGAGAGATCGCGCACATTACGAAAGCAGGCGCATATGCCCGAATTTGGAAGATGGAATTCGTACAACTCCTTTCGTAATCTCCCGTTGGTGCCGGGTGCGCTCCATACTGGCATGGAATATGGACGGCCTCTCCCAACTGCACGCTCCACTGCGCGCGCCGCGAATCAATCTCGCAGACTTCACGCCCGCAGTCCTTCGATTTCAAGATGGTCAACGCGCTTCCGGCAAACTGCAGGTCCTTTCCGTAAACGGTGGATTGCTTTCCCTGCCTAGCCCGATCGATCAGGGCTCGCAGGTGAAGGTGATGTTCCTGACTCAGGCCGGAACCGTACTGGGCGCTGCGGAAATGTTGAGCCCGCTGACCAGCACACAACAGCCATTTCGCTTTGTTTCGCTTCCGGTGGACGATCGCCGCCGACTGGGAGCGGCCATTCAATCATCGTTGAATCTGAACAGTGCGAATGCGGATGCGGCTGAACAAAAATGGATGGAAAAGCTCAGAGCGGCCTCGAGCTCTGAGAACCGGCCGCGCGGACGGCTCTTCAAAGTTGCCGCGGGAGCGCTTGCCCTGGGAATCCTCGGTTTGGGCTGCGCGTTCTATCTCTTCCAGGTGCACATACTGAAATAGCGATGGCTCCCCCAAACACTCGACGTTGGCCGCGACACCAGGTGAAGCTGCCGGTCCGCATTATTACTCCGAACGACACTTCGGAAATTATTGTGCCCGGGTTAACCACCGAGATCAGCCAGGGCGGGATGGCGCTCTATGGAGGCGTGCCGCTGCAGCCAGGTGATCTGATGGAGATAGAGTTCCAGACTTCGAGTCGCCTTCGGGTCGCCGCGTCGGTGCGCGATCGCAATGGCTATTGTTTCGGGTTGGAATTTGTAGGACTGCTGCCGAGCGACGGTACAGATATGGACATCGCTGCCGAGCCGCATGGCTTGGCAGAGTCGCTCGAGAGTGGGACTGGTGTTGCGGTGCCTGGGGGAATGCCTACGAGAGAGGACGAAATACTGGCGCTTTTTCTGAAAAGACATGAAGCCTACCTCCAGCAAAAAGATTTGGAGATCAAGCGCTGGCGTTATGAGATCCAGGAGATCCGGCAATCGCGCCGGGAGATTGAGATGCTGATTTTGCGGCAGGTGCTGGGGCGGTCGGAGTAAAGCTGGAGTCTACAGTTCACTTCTGCGGGAGTTGTAGGTTTGGAGATCGATCCGTTCAGCGCCTTGCTGGTTATTTTCGATAGACCACACCCCCCTTCATGACGAAGCTTACTTTTTCGAGCACGGTCATGTCCTGCGACGGGTCTCCGGGGACGGCGATTACGTCGGCGAAATAGCCGGGCTTCAGCTCGCCGATCTGTCCTTGCCAGCCGAGCAATTTGGCTCCGTTGAGCAGATCGGCTTGCAGTGCGGCCAGCGGGGTCATGCCGTATTTCACCATCAGTTCGAACTCGCGAGCTTGCGTGCCGTGGGGAAACGGTCCGACGTCTGATCCAACTGCCATGGGCACTCCCGCCGCAAGCTGCTTCCGAAACTCGATTGCATGCAAGTCGAGCATCTGGCGATCATGCGCTCTCTGTTCGGGCGAGTCGGCGTGTTCAGAGAAGTATTCGAAGATAGTAAATGTCGGCACGGCGAAGATTTGCTTTTCGCGCATGATCCGCATAGTCTCGTCGCCGAGCTGGTTCGCATGATCGATTGAGACCACGCCGGCCTGCGCTGCATAGAGTGTGCCCGGTTCGCCGGTGGCATGAACCGCAACGCGTTTGCCGGAACGCGCGGCTTCATCGACAGCGGCTTTGAGTTCGACCTCCGTGTATTGGTAAATCGTGGAAAAGCGGCCGTTGCGAACCACGTCGGGCCCGGTCTCATAGATCTTGATGAAGTCGGCACCCTCCTTTAACTGCTCGCGAATCACGGTTACGAGTTCAGCGGCGTTGTTCGCGTAAGTCGCGTTCGAGAGCACATGTTGCGCGGGGTTGAAATGATTCGCGTCCTCATGTCCGCCAAGAATGTCGACGGCATTCCCGCTGATGCGCAGCCGTGGCCCCGGAACCAGGCCCTGATCGATGGCATTGCGCACGGCCGTGTCAGCGGAACCGCCGCCCTCGGTGCCCATGTCACGCTCCGCGGTGAAGCCTGCCATGAGGTCGGCCCGAGCCGCGAGAACGGCAAGGATGGTCCTTTGCGGCACGGACTCCTCGACGGTCTGCAAGTCTTCGGCGCCGGGGTGCAGAAATAGATGCACGTGGGCATCGATCAATCCAGGCAGCAGCGTAGTGTCACCCAGATCGATGATCTCCGCTCCCGCAGGATGGGCCACCTTTGTACCAACTTCTGCAATCCGCTCGCCTTGCACCAGCACTTCGCCGGGTTTCAAGATGCGTCCGCTTTCGATGTCGAGCAGACGCGCCGCATGCAGCACGATGGGGTGGACGGATTCGGTCTGGGAATGAGCTACGAGAATACAGGCCAGAAAGAATGCAGCTAGAGCAGGGAAGAAGTGTCTGTTTTTCATGGTTGTCGGAAGGATGTTACCACTCGGAGAGGTACGGATTCCAAGGTAGGCTTGCCGAGCTATTTCCAACCGCTTTCCTACGGCTCGCGCGTTGGGCTGCATTCTTGCGACGCTTCGCGGCTCTTGCGGGCGGCCCTCGTTAGTCCCGGAACGACAGTAACGTCGTCACAGGAAGGCTGCGGCGATAGCATGGGAAATCGATCTGCTCGTTCGGGATTGGGAGTTTTTCCATGCGCCAGGCGTACAAAATCGTTGCGGTTATGGGTGTGGTCTTTTTTGTAATTGCAGGCAGTTACGGCCAATCGCTCGGGGATGTGGCGCGCGAGCAGCGCCTGAAGCAGGCGAAGGACGCGCACACCGAACGCAAGGTGCTTACGAACGAAGACCTTCCCGCGCGGACCGAGCCGGAATCAAGCACTTCCGTCAGCACCGACGAGCGCGAAGCTACGCCTGCAGCACCCGCCTCTAACGACATTCACGCCGCCGAGCAGTGGAAGGCGAAGATTGAAACACAAAGGAATTCGATCGCGTCCTTACAGTCACAAATCGACAAACTGAATTCCTCGATCCATTTTGCCGGACCGAATTGTGTCGCGAACTGCGTTCAGTACAATGAAGGGCAGGTTCGCAAGCAGGACGAAGTAGAACGAATGCAAAAACAGCTGGACCAACAAAAGAAGCAGTTAGAGGATATGCAGGAATCCGCGCGCAAAGCCGGATTGGGCAGTTCGGTTTACGAACCGTAAAAGCCCCGGCGAACGCTATTCAGGGTCAATCGCCCGATCCAGATAAATCCAAAGTACACGCGAGAACAATGTTAGTGTGGGCGCCAAAGGTAAAAACAACAAAATTGCCCACAGGGTGATTTTCTGCAGCGACCATGCAGTCGAAGCCCACAATAACAATCCGAGCACAACAATCGTGATCAAAGCCAGGCCATAGCTGATGTACATGGCCCCAAGAAAATAGCCTTGTTCGCGTTCAAACTTCAAGCCGCAATTTGGACAGCATTCGTGCATGCGGGGAAACCCAGTGACGATCGACTTGCGGAAGATTCTGGCAGAGCGACATCGGGGACACATCTGGCGGAGTATTGCTGACGCAGTCGACATGCGAGCTCCGGTTCCCTCCAGACTCGACATTAACACGCGAACTGGGCGAAGCAGTCTTCACCCAAGATGACCAGTTGTTTCACCACGGCCGCTTGAGTGTAAAATCTTGCTTGGCGTATGATCGAGGGACAAAGCCGTGATTGGCCGAAGGCTCTCGCATTACGACGTTCTCGCGGATCTTGGGGCAGGCGGGATGGGCGTGGTCTACCGCGCGCATGACACCCGGCTTGACCGCGACGTTGCCATCAAAGTTCTTCCTACCGATCGGCCTCTCACCCAGACTGCCAGGCGGCGTTTCCAGCGCGAGGCCATGGCGGCATCAGCGCTGAATCATCCCAACATCATCACGATTTACGAAGTCAACTCCGAGGGCAACACCGATTTCATCGTGATGGAGTACGTGCGCGGCGCGACGCTTTCGTCGGTGCTGAAGAATCGCAAGCTCGAATTGAGCGAAGCTATCCGGTATTGCATTCAGATCGCGGACGCACTTACCAAGGCGCATGCCGCCGGCATTGTTCACCGCGACCTCAAGCCCGGAAACATCATGGTCACCGAGGATGGCCTGGTCAAGGTGCTCGATTTCGGTCTGGCCAAGTTCAATCCCAATATGGCGACCGGGGACAGCGAGCTTAGCGATGCAGAACGAACCAACCAGTTCACTTTGACCCAACCCGGCGCGGTGACAGGGACAGTGGCATACATGTCTCCGGAGCAGGCGCGCGGAGAACCGGTGGATGCGCGCTCCGATATTTTTTCCTACGGCATCGTGATGTTCGAAATGTTCAGCGGCCATTTGCCTTTCATCGGACCGAACTCGATCGCGCTGCTGCACAACCTTCACTTCAGTCCTCCGCGAGATCTAACCCAGATGCGGCCCGATGTCCCCAAGCCTCTGGTGTCCTTGATTTCGCGCATGCTGGAGAAAAAAACCGAGAAGCGAGTTCAAACCATGGCCGAAGTCGGCAGTGAGTTGCGGCGAGGGGCCGTGGGTTTGGTGGATGGGCCGCTGACCTGGCATCCCAGTGACGCGACGATTGATATGGCTCGATCGCCGATTTCCTGGCTGGGGCGATTCTCGAAACGGCAAATATGGATGGCCGCCGGCTTCCTCGTACTGCTGGTTTTGGCGGCGATAGCGGGCTGGCGCTGGCACAGCAAGCCAAGGCCCACTCAGCCGACGGGAACGCAAGAAGCGCCGGTGGAAGACAATGCCTACGCCCTGTATCGACGCGCCCGGGAAGATCTCGATCACTCTGATCGCTCTGGTAGTGTCGATCGTGCGATCAAGTTCCTGGAGCGAGCGGTCCAACTCGACCCTCAGTCCGCGGCTAGCTACGCCGCTCTGAGCGAAGCTTATGACCACAAGAACACTACCAACCCCGATCCCCAATGGACGAAGCTCGCTTCGGAATACGCAAACAAGGCCGTTAGTCTTGATAATTATCTTGCCGCCGGCCATGTATCGCTGGGTATGGCCAAGATGAGCGAAGGCGATTCGACCGAGGCAGAAAAGCAATTTCGCACCGCTGCCGATCTCGATCCTAAGAGCGCAATCCCTCATCGTGACCTTGGCCTGCTTTATGACAAGATGGGCAAGGGAGATCAGGCCTCTGCGGAATTACAGCGCGCACTCCAACTGGATCCGAAAGACTGGAAGACTTATCTGGCCACCGGTCTCAACGCATATCAAGCTGGCCGGTTCAAGGAAGCGGCCGCAGCCTGGGAAATGGCTCTGAAGCTCGAGCCTGACAACGTACCGGCGCTGCGAAATCTGGGAGCGGTTTACCACTCCATGGGTCGCGACGACGATGCGGTCGCGGCGCTCCAGCACGCGCTTGAAATCAAGCCCGCCGCTGATGTGTATACCAACCTTGGAACCATCTTGTTCTACCAGGGCAAATACGACCAGGCTGTACCCGCGTTTGAGAAGTCGGTGGAACTGGGCGCGAATAACTACGATAGCTGGGGCAACCTCGGTGATGCCTACCGCTGGTCGAGCGACAAGAAGGACAAAGCCAAGCCGGCTTATCAGAATGCCATCCAGTTGGTAACGGAAGAGATCGCCAAGAATCCGAATCAGCCTGAGTTGCAAGCAGACTTGGCGATGTATCTGGCCAAGAGTGGCGACAAAGACAAAGCTCTCAAAGAGATGAAGGCTCTGGAAGGGGTCCACGACACCAACCCGGCTGACCTGTACACCTTTGCCCTGGTGTACGAGCTTTGCGGTAAGCGCGATCAGGCGCTCGACGCGCTTCTAGCCTCCGTCAAAGCCGGGCAGGATCTCAATGACATCAAGAACGAACCGGAATTTGTTTCGCTTCGCGCCGACCCCCGCTACCACTTGAAAATCCTGAATGCTGTGCCGGCCAAACCTTCCCCATAGACGTGGCAGGGTGATTTTCCTTGACTTTTCACTTATCGAGGATAAGACTCGACCCCGCAACTCGAGGACCCTGCAAATAAGAACTTTTGCAAGTAAAGGAGATGACGATGAATTACCTTCTCAACTTGGGTTTTTCCCTCGCTGCAAAGAGTGCTGGAAACTTTCAGCCGGACAATTCTAATACCAACCCGTTGCTTCGATCCGCTGTATGGCTCTCAGGAGGCGCTCTGCTTCCTCCGCTGCAGGACAGCTTCTATCAGATCCTGTCGCCGCTGACTCAAACCGATTGGACCTTTGTGCAGGAAGTCTCAAGTGCGTTGCAGGTAGAAGCAAATCAAGGCTACAACGTCCTGGTTCGCGTGTTTCAGGCGGATTCCCCGACCTCGACAGGGTACAAGTTGATGCTGAACGCGGTCTTTGGCCAGGGCTCGACTTCGGAACCGGCGAGCGCTGGCGTGCAGTCTCCGCTGCTGGTCAATGGTTTGCCGCGCTCCGTGGTTGACAGTCTGCAGTTGGCCTTCGCCAACCCGCAGCAGCAGCAGCCATACTGGTCAACTCCGGCCACCGATGGAGCTTGGACATACTGCTTGGGAACGATCCATGGATCGGACAACACTTATAGTTTCAATGCCGGGGCTTCAGTCTGCACCAACCCCACCGCCGGTTCGCCGGTCTACCAGTACGCCATGGACCCACGAGTGAAAGTAGGGATGGGTTTCGGAAGCAAACACGAAAAGGCTGCGTAGGAGTTCCCAAACGCGAGTTGCGGAGAGCCACAAACAGTAATAGTCGGGTGGCTCTCCCGACGATCCTGATCCCGCCTGTCGTCTGTGATCCCGAACTGTCACTGTCATCCCAAACGAAGTGAGGGATCCCTACTCTACCCACGAACCGTTTTACTTTTTACGAGCAGGCTGCTGAGGCGTAGCCACAATCGCCCGTCGCACAGGAACAATCGCTCCACGCGAAGGATCCGTGGCCGCGTTGGCGCGCGCCAGCACTTCTTCCTGGATGTACTTCACGAAGTCCTGAATCTGACGCTGCATTTCTTCCATGCGCTCGCGCATCTGCAGAATGATCGCCATGCCGCTGATGTTCACCCCCAAGTCGCGCGCCAGCGACAGGATGAATTCCAGCCGCTGCAAATCCTCATCAGTGTAGAGCCGGGTGTTGCCCTCGGTGCGGGATGGTTTCAGCAAGCCTTCGCGCTCGTACAGCCGCAAGGTCTGGGGATGGATGCCATACATCTCGGCGACAGACGAGATCATGTAGGCGCCCTTGGATTTCCGCTTGGTCATCGCCTCAAAGTCTACAACAAAGGCAAGAGGCCACGGATTCTAAGGATTATTGTGATCCAAGCACATCCGTGTGATCCGTGGCCCGGTTCCTCAGGCTACTGCTTCCGGCTTTTCCTGTGCAGCGGGAGCCCATCCCTCAGGCTTGAGCGCGTGATTGAGGAAGTAGGCGACCACCCCCGCGGCGATGAGTAGCATTCCGAAGGCGAAAGAACTCATCCCCAGGACCTGCTCGGTCTCGCTGCGTACAACGGAGAATCCCAGCAGCAACATGGGAGCAATTCCGACGGCAACTGCTCCAAACATTCCCCCGGGAACGCGGAACGGGCGATGCAGCTCGGGTTCGCGAACGCGCAGAACGATGAGCGCGATAAACTCCAGCGACAGGCTGGCACCGTAAAGGAGAATGTCGATCGTCACCAGGCGCTCGAAACCCAGGCCAAGGCACAGCGCCCAGCCGACGGCACACACCACAATCGCTACCCACGGCGCCCGCGATCGAGGATGCAGTTTGCCAAAGACGCGGGGCAACATGCCGTCCTGAGCCATGGCCAGCGGCAGACGCGAGTAGCTCATGACCAAAGCGTTGAACATGCCGAAGCCACTGATCATTCCGCCGAGCGCGAGTCCGACGCGCAACAGTGGCCCACCCAGCAGCCCTGCGATATCCGCCCAGAATCCGGTCTCCCATGCGCTGGAAGAAAGCCCAGTCATCCACATGGCAGCTACGGGGACGATGTAGCTCAAGGCCACAATTACGACCGCGGCCAACATGGCACGAGGATAAGTCCGCTGGGGACGCTCGACTTCGGTGGCGATAGTCGAAGCGTTGTCCCACCCCATGTAATTCCACATACAGATGAGCAAGCCGGTGAGGATGTCCACGGAGGAAACCGTCGGTTTGGTCACGGCGTGCGCCAGTGCCCCGACTTTGAAGGGCGCGATGGCCACAATCAGAATGAACGGCGCGGACAGGAGGATCAGAAGCCAGAGCGAAGTTGTCGAAACCACGCGAACCCCGGCGATATTCAGCAGCGCACAGACGATGACGACTGCGAGACCGACCATCCACCCGCGATATCCCTCGGCGAACCAGGGAAACAAGCGCGTGAGATAGAGCACAAACAGAGTCGGGTAGATCGCCATGTCGAAGATCGACGCCACCAGCGAGAGCCACGCTTCCTGGAATCCCCAGAAGTTGCCCATGGCGCGCCGCACCCAGGCGTAATATCCGCCTTCGTAAGGCAGGGCACTCGAGAGTTCGCCAATCATGAAGGCAGTGGGCAGACTCCACAGGATCGGAGTCAGCAAAAGAATGAGGATGGCTTTGCCGTAGCCGGCTCCGCGCACGATGTCCTCGGTGCCATAGGTTCCGCCCGACACCATAAAAAAGGTGGCGGCGACGAGTGGCCACAAAGTGAGTCGAACGGATTTTTTCCGGCGGGGGACGATTACGGGTGGCTGGATTGGTTGACTTGGTGCGCTAGCTGTTGCCAATTTCGATGGCTCCCTCCCTTGGGCGAATCACTCTCAGCCACCCCGTCGCGCCGGTACGCGCTCTGGGCCTTCCGGTGCACTAAGATTCCGGAAGCTGCGCTGAAGTTAGTTCGCAGTCGTGAGAATACGGCAAATTAGATGCGTTGTGGAAAAAAAATGATCAGAATTAGAGAAATGTTTCCTCGGAGGGGCTGCGACGGAGGTAATTGACGGAGTATTGCTGTTTTTCCAGAGCCAGGGCTCCGGTCAATACGAAACTTTTCATTCGTGCCCAGCTCTTGTCCAACCTTACAAGTAGTTTAGATCCCGAAGGCCAGCGCTTTCACCGGCGGCCCGAGACGCGAGCGTAGCCGAGAGAAGTCTGGCTAGAAGCATTTCAAACTGACCGCTGCCAACCACAACTTAGGTTGACAAGACTCTGGCTTCGCAACCAAACTAGATTCATTCCGCCGGTTGGCGCACTGACTATCGAGCTGCCTGGTGGGCAGAGCGACCTGGAGGCGATTTCCCGATGCCATCGCAAAGTAGACCCGAGCCCAAGCAAAATCCGGAACACGCGCCTGTCGTGGAACACGTTTCAGGTGCCCATGAACTGCTAAACGCGCTGCGCAAGAGAATCGGAGAACATCCCGAGCTCGCGGAGGCCATATCCAAACTGGAAAGCGCATTGAATATTCTGACGGTGAAAACCAGCGGGATGCTGTAGCGCGGATCCAGGCGTCGGCCGCAAAGAGCACCTACGCCCTTCACAGCCAGCCTTTTGTGCGGGCGATACGCGCCGCCTCAACCCGGTTGTTCGCGCCCAGCTTGCTGATAGCCTCCGACAGATAGTTACGAACCGTTCCCTCGGAGAGAGTAAGCTCGGCCGCAATGTCGCCGCTGCTCACCCCGTCGCCTGCCAGTCGAAGTACCTGCCGCTCGCGGTCGGTCAGTGGATCCGGTTCTGCCCAGGCTTCCGTGGCCAGCTCCGGATCGATCACGCGCAAGCCCTGCTGCACTCTGCGCACAGCTTCAGCCAGTTCTTCCGAGCGCATGTCCTTCAGCAAATATCCCGACGCTCCGGCTTCCAGGGCGCGACGCAAATAACCGGCGCGTGCGAAGGTGGTCAAAATAATCACTCGCGTTCCGGTTCGCTGGCGTTTCAGTTCCCCTGCAACATCGAGGCCAGTCATCTCCGGCATCTCAATGTCAGTGATGAAGACATCTGGCTTATGCTCAAGTACCGCCTGCAGAGCTTCCTTGCCATTGCGCGCGCACGCGACGACGGCGATGTCGCCTTCGATCTCAAGCAGAGCCGCAAGTGCTCCCAACACCATTCCCTGATCTTCCGCGATTACAACGCGAATCGCCCTACGTCCGTTCTTAGGTGAAGGATTCAATGATCAACATCCGCTTTCGGTGTTAGCGGGAACTCAATGCTGAGCCGGGTTCCCACACTGTTCTCGCGCTGGACAGTACCACCCAGCGCCTCAATTCGTTCCCGCATGCCGCGCAAACCGTTCCCCTCGACCGCGCCGCCGCCGCGCCCGTCATCGTGAATTTCGATCCGGCAGTTTCCATTTACCGGAATCAGCCGCAAGTGGCAATTTCGAGCCCGCGCATGACGCACCACATTGGTCACGGCTTCGCGCACCACCAGAGCCACCACGCTCTCTTGGGCAGGCGTCAGCCGAACCTCCTCGGACTCAGACTCAACGATTACGCCCGCGGTTTCAAGCGTAGCCTTAGCATGTTTGAGTTCTGCCTCGAGACTGTGAGCGCGATATCCCCGGATGGTGCTCCGAACATCCGCCAATGCCGCGCGAGAGGTCTGTTCCACATCGGCGATTTCCGCTTTCGCACGTTCCGGATCGTGGTCAATCAGTTTCCCAGCCAATTCAGACTTCAGGATGATCACGGAAAGCGTGTGGCCCAGCACGTCGTGCAGATCTCGCGCAATCCGTTCGCGCTCCGCCACCTTGGCCAGATGCTCAATTTCGGCATTGGCCTCTTGGAGCTTGCAAAACATCCGCGTTCGTTGAGCAAAGTAGATGTTGGTTCCACCCACCACGATGGACAGCCCACCGGCATAGAAGAGAAACCAACCCGACAAGTGCCAGACCCACCATTCCAACCCCACCACTGCCAGAATCACGGCCAGCAGTTTGACCGCGGCGGCTTCCGTCTCCACAACGTAAGGAAGCAAGGCCGCGGCAAAGATGAAGAAGCAAGTGGCTCCCCCGTTGGAGGGCACATAAAGGGTTCCCACAAGGAGCATCACGCCGATGCCGACCAGGGGCCACGGCTTTCGTTCGACCCACAAAATACCAAGGTACAAAACCAGGAAGACGATGGTGCCAAGCCCAGTGAGCAACCATTCTTTCCAGCCCGCATGATCCAGGATCGGTTGCAGGAAAAAGAATACGAAATAAGCCAGCGGCGTATAAAACGCCCAGCTATGCTCGGATTTCGTCGTCACTTTCATTTGTGCAGGTCTAGCATCTCCGCAAGTCTAGGCTACCCCTTTTTGATGTCGCTCGTCAGCCCGGTTTTGTGGTGCCCGGAACATTCAATGGCGAAAGCCAACAGAAGCGACAGCGGAAGCAGGATCACCAGCAAATCGATCCTGCCAAGCGTGACCAGCAGCAGGATTGTCCCCAGAACAAGAGTCCAGCCAGCATATTGATTAACGTTCATACCATCTCCTTTACTGACCATTTCTCTAGTTCGGCCTTAGCCGTACATCTTTCCTTCGTCACGCTGAAATCCAAGGCGTGCCACGCCAAGACAGATGAGGAAGAATCCGATCAGGGCCTCCCAGTGAATCCAGTTTGATTCATGCTGTCCGGCTCCCACCACGCTCAACGCAAGTTGGGCCAGATGGTAAGGCGGTAGGAAATGGGCAACCTGCCGCAAGAATTTGGGCAAAAACATGATCGGAACCCACAATCCGGAGCAAAAAGACAGTGGCAGGTAGATCAGGTTCGTGGTCGCGACCGAAGAGTTAGGACCGACGAAGTAACCGATGGCCAAACCCATCGCGCAGAAGGGAAGTGATCCCGCAACCAGGATCGCCAGCAGTTTCGCAGCATCCAGTAACGGCATACGCACTCCGCCGAACACAAATCCCAGCAGCAACAGGAGCAGCACTACGACCGTGCTGAAGATCATGCCCAGCGCGACCTTCGCCGTGAAGTAGGCAAACGGAGGCATCGGGCTTGCACGCTTTACTTGTAACCATCCCAAGCCGCGCTCTGCGGCCAGTCCCGATGCCGTGCCAAACAACGACGCTCCCATGACCCCGAATGTGCCGTAGCTCGGGATCAGGTAAGTCGCAATCGTGGTGCCTCCGACCGCCGCATCTTTCGAATTCAATACCAGGCCAAACAGGACATAGAGCATCAGGGGAAACGAAATTGTGGAAATCGAATAGGCTCGAAGTCGCAGCCGGGTTAGAAACTCATATTTCGCTTCCTTGAGATAGATCGCAAGCGTTCTATTCAGTGGGCGTTCCCATGTGCTGGAAGCGAATGTCGTCGAAGCAGTTGCCATTTCCATCACCTCATCGAAATTTAGCGCTGATTCTTGGCGTGGTTTCTCAAGCATTGTTTCTCAAGCATGGTTATGCTCCAGAGTCAGTGCCAGAAACGCTTCTTCCAGTCCGGCGCTCGTAACCTCGACCCCGGAGACTCCCGCGTCTCGCGCCAACAATTCGCGAAGAATGGGCTCAGCCGAAGCCGTCCGGATTTCCAGCGCATCGCGATCCCTGCGGACGTCGTTTACCCCAGGCAGGCTGCGCACGGTTTCGATATCTAGAGAACTCACGCAGCGAATCCGGCGCCCGGCGGTGCTGGCCTTGATCTCAGCCGGTGTTCCTTCGGCGATAATCTCTCCGCGATTTATCACCACGACGCGGTCGGCAAGGGCGTCCGCTTCTTCGAGGTAATGAGTCGTGAGGAGAACGGTTTTACCCCGCGCAATCAGCTTGCGAATCTCATCCCACAGCACACGCCGGGATTCAACGTCGAGTCCCACCGTGGGTTCGTCGAGAAACAAAATGTCGGGATCTCCGCAGAGAGCCAGCGCGAATAGAACCCGCTGCCGCTGTCCGCCCGAGAGTTCACCGAACACCCGATCCTTGATCTCCTCAAGGCCAGCCGCCGCCAGAGTCTTTGCCAGGGGCAACGGGTTCGGGTAATAGGACGAGAACAGATCGATGTGCTCCCTGACTCGCAACGTCTCCGGCACTTTCGCCACCTGCAACATCGCTCCGATGCGAGTACGAACCTCGGCATGAATCGGATCCCCGCCAAACACGCTCACCGTGCCCGAGGTAGGTTTGGCAAGCCCAAGAAACAGCTTGACAGCGGTAGTTTTGCCAGCGCCGTTCGGTCCGAGGAGCGCAACCAGTTCGCCAGCTCTAACGGCGAAGTTGACCTGACGCAAAGCTTGTACCTCGCCGAAGGTCTTGCTGGCTCCGTGCAGGCTGGCAATCACCGCCCCGCAATAGCCAGCGTCTTTCTTCCCATGTTCCAGAGTTTCTGGTAGTGCCGCGATCATCGATTTTCCCCGATCCGCGCAAGATCTAGACCGATCCAGCGAGTGAACTCATCATCGGGGAATCGAATGCAACCCGCCAGTGGAGATCATCATCCGCTTATGGTGACAAATGTCATTTCCGGCCAGGCTTTGTCCGGATGGCGTAACAAGCGCCGCCGTGGGACAAATAAGTCGCCAAGGTTCGGTATAATCCCAAGTTTGCTAGAGATCAGCGTATCGCTCTCCGAAAGCGCAGCTGTTTGCGAGGCGGCTCGGGTTGAGCGGTAGCTGCTCCGCCTTAGATTGGAATTCGATGTGGCTTCCCGGAGAATGGTTCTCGGTTTAGTCGAGGAAGACGTGCGAGGTGTGATGCGAATACGCCCTGGAGTTGAGCTGGCCAGCTTGAGCGATATTGGCTGCCAGCGAGAAAATAACGAGGACCAGTATGCTTACTGGGAGCCCGCCAACGACGAAGAGTTCGCGCGCAAGGGCAGACTCGCCATTGTGGCGGACGGCATGGGCGGGCACGAGGGAGGTCAGGAAGCCAGTCGCATTGCAGTCGAGTCAATCCAGGAAGTTTTTGCCAAAACTGCTGACGCTGATGCACAGTCCCTGCTGCTCACCGGTTTCCAGATCGCACACGAACGCATTCTCGATTACGCTGCAGGACATCCAGAACTCCATGGGATGGGGACCACGGCTACTGCGATCGCCCTTCTGGGGAATCAGCTTTACTACGCCCACGTCGGCGATAGCCGCTTGTATCTGGTGCGGGGTGCAAACATCTCTCGTCTGACTCACGATCATTCCTATGTAGGTCGTTTGGTGCAAAATGGAGTGATCAGCGCCGAAGAGGCGGAAACTCATCCACAAAGGCACATCCTCACCGCTGCCCTCGGCGCCGGCACAGAGATCTCGCCCGAAACTCCGGAACATCCCATCACCTTGCAGAAGGGCGACGTGCTGGTTCTTTGCACGGACGGCATGTGGAGTTTGTTAAGTGAACCCGAGATCCAGGGCATCGTCGTTAGCAACGATCCACCGGAAGCGTGCCGCGCTCTGGTCAAGACGACGAAAGACCGCGGCGGGCCCGATAACATTACCGTGCAGGTCCTGCGGCTAACTGCAAACGAAGCTTCTTAATTAATTCTCCGGCCTTCGTCGCAGAATTAAATCGCCCTCACTCGGTGGGAGCGAGAACGGGAACTCGACGATCTTATTTCCCAAGGGCACCCGCAACACGAATTCCTCCTGCTTCTGCAAGTCGTCGATCCATCTGCTCTTCGTGCTGAACAGCACCCAGCCACTGGCCTCGGGATGGCCGCTGTCCAGTGTTATTGCCCGCAGGCTGCCCGTCT
>Ga0210403_10002477_pt1 | contig 16609 bp, 16 predicted proteins | sample IncBWC19MmetaG_FD_150863 | JGI IMG/M metagenome (GOLD analysis project Ga0210403, IMG submission 150863) | Forest soil microbial communities from Barre Woods Harvard Forest LTER site, Petersham, Massachusetts, United States - Inc-BW-C-19-M | ecosystem: Environmental > Terrestrial > Soil >... | reverse complement strand
CTCCCTGCCCTCGCTATCGACCGCGATAATGGTCGCGCCCGGACAGGGCAGACCGACGCTGTCGATATAGTTTGCGGTCAATTCGCCCGGCATGATCGTCGACGGCGACGTGGTCTCGGTCGCGCCATAGCAGTTCATCAGCTTCAGGCCGGGGATATTCTTCGCCAGCCGCTCGATGGTCGCGATCGGCATCGGCGCGCCGCCGAAGCCGCCGATGCGCCAGGACGAGAGATCGTAGCTGTCGAAATCCGGCTGCAGCAGGCAGAGATTGTACATCGCCGGCACCAGCACGGTGTAGGTGACGCGCTCACGCGCCGCCAGCTTCAGATAGTCGGTCGCCTTGAACTCGGCGGCAATGATCAGCGCGCCGGCGCAAGCCGCCATGGTCGTGATGTTGGCGACGACACCGGTGACATGGGCGAGCGGCACCGCGGCGATCGAACGGTCCTTCGCGGTCAGCTTCATGCTGGAAGCAAAGATCATCGAGGAATGGATGATGTTGCAATGGGCGAGCATCGCGCCCTTGGGCCGCCCGGTCGTGCCCGAGGTGTAGAGGATCATCGCGGTGTCCGCTTCGCCGACGTCGGCGGCCTCGAGCAATGGCGGATGGTCCGCGAGCTGCGAGAACGTGGAAAGCCGCGCGTCGTCATCCATGACGATGCGATGCGCGAGATCAGGCACGTCCTGCGTATCGGGCACGCGCCCCGAAAGCGAAGCTTCGTGGATCAAAAGCTTGGCGCCGCAATCTGAGAGCACATAGGCGATCTCCGGCTTCTGCTGGCGCGTGCCGAGCAACACTGTCACAAGCCCTGCCTGTGCCGCCGCGAACAGGATCAGCGGAAACTCGATGCGGTTGCCGAGCAGGAGGGCGACGCGGTCGCCGCGCTCCAGACCAAGCTTACCGAGCCCGGCGGCGATCTGCTGCGCCCGTCGCACCGCCTCGCGCCAGGACAGCCGCTTCTCGCCACACACCAGCGCCTCGCCCTCGCCGTTTCGAGAAGCCGCCTGCTCGACCATCGCCCAGAGGTTTCTGGGCCGCTCGCAAAAGGCCGGCACCACGCGGTCGCCGAACCGCGCCTCGAGACGCATGGGCGGAATAGCCACGTTCGACCAGTCCATCGCCCCGCTCCCTAGCTCTTTTCCTTCATGCCATAGACATGTTCGGGACCTGGGAAGGTTCGTGCGCGCACGTCGTTTGCGTAACCCTGGACCGCCGCCTCGATCGCCGGGCCGAGGTCACCATAGCGCCGAACGAATTTCGGCGTCCGCGGCGATAGTCCCAGCATATCCTCCAGTACCAGAACCTGACCGTCGCAAGCCGAGCTTGCACCGATGCCGATGGTAGGAATGGCGATGTCCTGCGTAATCTTGCGCGCCAACGGCTCGGCGACTGCCTCGATCACGATCGAGAAGGCGCCGGCCTCCGCAATCGCCCTGGCATCGTTCTCGATCGGCGCCCAACTGCCCTCTTCGCGGCCCTGCGCGCGAAACGACCCGAGCGTGTTGATCGACTGCGGCGTCAGGCCGACATGGCCCATCACCGGAATGCCGCGTTCGGCGAGGAAGGCCACCGTTTCCGCCATGCGTACACCGCCTTCGAGCTTCACCGCTCCGCACTGCGTCTCCTTCATGATGCGGACCGCGGAATGGAACGCCTGCTCCTTTGAGGCTTCATAGGAGCCGAACGGCATGTCGACCACGACCAGCGCATGCGCCGAGCCTCGCATCACCGCCCGCCCCTGCAGGATCATCATGTCGAGCGTGACCGGCACGGTGGTCTCGAAACCGTGCATGACGTTGCCGAGGGAGTCGCCAACCAGGATGACATCGCAATGCCGATCCACGAGCGCGGCGGTGTGGGCATGATAGGACGTCAGCATGACGACGGGATCGCCGCCCTTGCGGGCGCGGATGTCAGGCGCTGTCTTGCGCCGGATTGCAGCTTGTACCGACATGTCTCAACTTCCCATCACCGGCACGCCGATCACGACCGGATGGAACGCGAAGGCGAGTGCAAGATAAGCGACGACGCCGACAGCGACCGCGATCAGGTCATTGCCGACGCCGCCGACAGGTATCGGCGGCCCGCCGGGATCGGCGCGGCGCTTCAATGAAATCCGGTCGAACACGGCCCAGGCCAGGAACGAGCCGAACAGGATGATGCCGCCGAGATCGCCACTGGCGAGCAGATGGCCGAAGGCCCAGAGCTTCACGCCGGCCAGCATCGGATGCTTCAGCGTGGCGTAGATGCGGCCGCGGATATAGGCCGCGACCACGAGGATCACGGCCGGCAGCATCAGGAGCACATTGAGATGCTTCAGCGCCTTCGGCGGCGTCCAGACGTTGATCCAGTCGGTGGCGCGATAATGCGCAAAGCCCCAGACGATCAGCGCGAGCCCCACGGCCGATACCAGCGCATAGACGATCTTGTAGGGCCCCTCGCCGATTCCGGCGATCGCCCGCGCGCGCGCCTCGCGCCGCGTGGTGAAGGTATGCGCGCCGAGGAACAGCACGAGGCCCAGAATCATCACCAGCAGTCCCACGGCGTTCTCCTTGATCTTGACTATCGGGTATCACTTTTGGGGCCGAGGCTGCAATGAGCCAGGATCGCATCTGGTGGGGAGCTCGAGCCGCCACTCTTACTAACATTTCATGGACTGTTCCTGTTGCAACACCCCCCTCCCGATCCATCTAGCGGGCATGAGCTTAGCCGACACTTTTCGAGATAATGCTGCTGACTGCGCCTTCCTAGCCGAGAGAGCCGAAGACGAGGAGACGAAGCTTACCTTCATGCGGATGGAAGCAGCCTGGCGCACCCTGGCGAGCCAACAGGAACGGTTGGACAGCAAGAGATGGAAAAGGCCGCCCGAGTAAGGCGGCTTTTTCTGAAGCCGCAACCGCGATTGAGCTAGCATCGCGCATGGCGGGTCAAGCCCGGCCCCTACGGCTTGTCCTGCGGCTTGTTCAGCTCGCGATTGTCGACATAGCGAATGGCGATCGGACGCCCCGCCAGCGCACCGCCGAGCCCGTCGGTGAATTTCATGGGAATGCAGGCATCGAGCGAGGCGTTGATGGCTTTGAGGTAGGTTTCGCGGGTGTCGGGCGCCACGCCTGATGTCGCGAAGGTGACGCGCGGCGGGCCGATCACCTCGCCGGATTTCTTGAAACTGAAGCGCACCGACATCTGCATACCCTCGCGCCCGGCGTCGGGCGGCGGCGGCGACCAGCAGGAGCGCAGCTCGGCAAAGAGATCGCCGATGGTATCGAGGTCGTGGTCCGGCCTCTTGTATTTATCCTCATCGTCCTTGGCCGGCACGGTCTGGATCGTCAGCTGCAGGTTCTCGCCATAGGGATAATCGATCTCGGGAATACAGGGACCGTGATTGAACACGCTGCAGTAGTACGGCGTGCACGGCCGTCCGCTCAGCACGCTGCAGGGCTCGTGTGAAAACGGGATCGGATTGATCTGGTGGCGCTGCCGCGCGTCGGCGCGGCCCGTCCAGGCGATGGCGAGCAGCAGAACGCCAGCAATGAGTACAATGCGCCGCAGCATCGGCGAGGCCTCGAAATGCTGCCAAGAGAATGATGATCCGCAGCGCCGGCATCAAGTCCGTCGGCGTTCACAACCGCGCGTTCGGAAGCGGCCTACGCCCGCTTCTTCACGTCCTTGATGCTGGAGAAGGTGATGCCCTCGGCGCGTTCCCTGGTGTAGCCGAGATAGAACTCGTTCTTGGCCATGAACACGGGATCGCCGTCGACATCGTCGGCGATGCCGCTTCCGTTGGCGGCGATGAAGGCTTCCAGCTTCTTCTTGTCGTCGGAGGAGACCCAGCGCGCCAGCGAAAACTCGCTGACCTCGAATTCCACCGGCAGTGAATATTCGGCATCGAGCCGCGCCTTGAGCACGTCGAGCTGCAGCGGGCCGACGACGCCGACGAGCGCCGGTGCGCCGTCGCGCGGCCGGAACACCTGGACCACGCCCTCCTCCGACATCTGCTGCAACGCTTCCTTCAGCTTCTTTGCCTTCATCGCATCCGTGAGCCGCACCCGGCGGACGATCTCCGGCGCGAAGCTGGGAACACCGACAAAGGTCAGGTCCTCGCCTTCGGTGAGCGTATCGCCGATCCGCAAAGACCCGTGGTTGGGAATGCCGACGACGTCGCCGGCATAGGCTTCGTCCGCGACCGAACGATCCTGGGCGAAGAAGAATTGCGGGCTTGCGAGCGGCATGCTTTTTCCCGTGCGCACCAGCTTGGCCTTCATGCCGCGGCTGAGTTTTCCAGAGCACAGTCGCGCAAAGGCGATGCGGTCGCGGTGGTTCGGATCCATGTTGGCCTGGATCTTGAACACAAAGGCGCTCATGCGCGGCTCGGCCGCCTGCACCTTGCGCAGGTCGGAATCCTGCGCGCGCGGTGCGGGTGCGAACTTGCCGAGGCCTTCGAGGAGATCGCCGACGCCGAAATTACGCAGCGCGCTGCCGAAATAGACCGGCGTCAGATGCCCCTCGCGGAAGGAATCCAGCTGGAACGGCTTGCAGGCCTCGCGCACCAGCTCGAGCTCGTCCTTGATCGCGCCGACGTCGAGATTGGCGTTGCGCCCGCCAAGCTCGGCGATGTCGATCTGCTCGGCCTGCCCGGTCTTGGCGCCGCCGCCCTCGAGCAGCCGCACGCCGCCATTGACGACATCATAGGTGCCCATGAAGTCGCGACCGCGGCCGACCGGCCAGGTCATCGGCGTGGTGTCGAGCGCCAGCGTCTTCTCGATCTCGTCCAGCAGCTCGAAGGTGTCGCGGCTCTCGCGGTCCATCTTGTTGATGAAGGTGATGATGGGAATGTCGCGGAGCCGGCAGACCTCGAACAATTTGCGCGTCCGCGCCTCGATGCCCTTGGCGGCGTCGATCACCATGACCGCGGAGTCGACCGCGGTGAGCGTGCGGTAGGTGTCTTCTGAAAAGTCCTCGTGGCCCGGCGTGTCCAGCAGGTTGAACACGAGTCCTTCGAATTCGAAGGTCATTACCGAGGTCACGACCGAGATGCCGCGCTCGCGCTCGATCTTCATCCAGTCGGAACGGGTGTTGCGCCGCTCGCCCTTGGCCTTGACCTGGCCGGCGAGATTGATGGCGCCGCCGAACAACAGCAGTTTTTCGGTTAGCGTGGTCTTGCCGGCGTCCGGGTGGGAGATGATCGCAAACGTGCGCCGCCGCGCCACTTCCTCTGATAGCGGCGAGCGGGACGGCGAATCGGTCGTAACGGCAAGATCGGTCATGGCGCGCAGCATTTGGCAGGGAAAAGCCCTGATATCAAGGGCGATCGGCGTGCCCTCCATATAGGCAAAAGGCCGCCGAACAAAAGCCGGCGGCCTCGCGAAACCTGGGAAAAAAGAACCGCTTACAGCGACCGCTTGAGAAGATGCGCGATCTCGCCGATCACGCCACGGCGGAACAGCAGCACGCAGGCGACGAAGATCACGCCCTGGATCACCGTGACCCATTGGCCCATGCTCGCCAGATACTGCTGCATGGCAATGATCACGAACGCGCCGACCACGGGTCCGAACACCGTGCCGAGGCCGCCGACCAGCGTCATCAGCACGATCTCGCCCGACATGCTCCAGTGCACGTCGGTGAGCGAGGCATTCTGGGCGACGAACACCTTTAGCGCGCCGGCAAAGCCCGCGATGGTGCCGGACAGGATGAACGCGAGCAGCTTGTAGTGGTCGGTCTTGTAGCCCAGCGAGATCGCGCGCGGCTCATTCTCGCGAATTGCTTTCAACACCTCGCCGAACGGCGAATTGATAGTGCGGAAGATCAGGAGGAAAGCGGCGAGGAAGCCGGCCAGCACGACGTAATACAGGACCGTCGGCTTGGAGAGATCGATAAAGCCCAGCATCTTCCCCTGCGGAATGCCCTGGATGCCGTCCTCGCCGTGGGTGAACGGCGTCTGCAGGTAGATGAAGTAGAGCAGCTGCGACAGCGCCAGGGTGATCATCGAGAAGTAGATGCCCTGGCGGCGGATCGAGATATAGCCGGTGATGACGGAAAGCACGAAGGCTCCCGCGACGCCGACCAGGATGCCAAGCGTCGGCTCCAGCCCCCAGACCTTCAGCGCATGCGCGCTGCAATAGCCGGCGGTACCGAGGAACATTGCGTGGCCGAACGACAAGAGGCCGCCATAGCCGATCAGAAGGTTGAACGCGCAGGCGACCAGCGCAAAGCACAGCGCCTGCATCACGAAGAACGGATAGATGCCGGTGAACGGCACGATCGCGAGCATCAGCGCCATGATGACGAATACGATCATTTCGTCGCGTATCGCGCGCGGGGTTGCCGCCAGGGTGTCGTCGGTCAATACCGTCATGTCAGGCCGCCCTTCCGGTCAGACCCGTCGGCTTCACCAGCAGCACCAGCACCATCAGGACGAACACCACGGTGTTGGAAGCCTCGGGGTAGAAATATTTGGTCAGTCCCTCGATCACGCCGAGCGCAAAGCCGGTGATGATCGAGCCCATGATCGAACCCATGCCGCCGATCACGACCACCGCGAAAACCACGATGATGAGATCGGCGCCCATCAGCGGCCGCACCTGGTTGATCGGCGCCGAGAGCACGCCGGCGAGGCCTGCGAGCCCGACGCCGAGGGCATAGGTCAGCGTGATCATGCGCGGCACGTTGATGCCGAAAGCGCGCACCAGGGTCGGATTTTCGGTGGCGGCGCGCAGATAGGCGCCGAGCCGGGTGCGCTCGATCAGATACCAGGTCGCAAAGCAGACCACGACCGAGAATATCACCACCCAGCCGCGATAGATCGGCAGGAACATGAAGCCGAGATTGGTGCCGCCCTTCAACTGGTCAGGAATCGAGTAAGGCAGCCCCGACGAGCCGAAGGAGTTCTGGAACAGACCCTGAATGATGAGGGCGATGCCGAAGGTCAGCAGCAATCCATAGAGATGGTCGAGACCCGTCAGCCAGCGCAACAGTGTGCGCTCGAGCACCACGCCGAACAGGCCGACGATCAGCGGCGCCAGCAGCAGCGCCCACCAGTAGTTCAGCCCGATGTCGACGTGGGAGGTCTGCCAGTTGCCGGAAAAGAGCGAACCCAGGCTCGGAACGTCGATGCCGTTCAACAGGAAGTAGGCCACGAACGCGCCCATCATGTAGAGCGCGCCATGGGCGAAATTGATGATGTTGAGCATGCCGAAGATCACGGCAAGCCCGAGACTGAGCAGCGCGTAGAACGAGCCGTTGATCAGTCCCACCAGAAGCTGCGCGTAAAGAGCCTGCATCGATCGATCCCGCCACCCCGTCCCTTGTTGCGAAACCCGCCGGCGCTCTTCAGCGCCGGCGGGGACGATATTTATTTCTTCAACAGCGCGCACTTGCTATCGGCGAGCGGCGTGAACGCCTGGTCGCCGGGAACGCTGCCGATCAGCTTGTAGAAATCCCACGGTCCCTTCGACTCCGAGGGCGTCTTCACCTCGAAGAGATAGGCGCTGTGGATCACGCGGCCGTTCGGCTGCACCTCGCCCTTGCCGAACAAGGGATCGTCGGTCGGCATCGACTTCATCTTGTCGACGACCTTGACGCCATCATGCGGATTGCCGCCGAGCGAATCCAGCGCCTTGAAGTAATGCAGAAGGCCGGAATAGACGCCGGCCTGCACCATGGTCGGCGGCGCGCCGTTCTTCATCCGCGCCGAAAAGCGCTTGGAGAAGGCGCGGGTCTGGTCGTTCATGTCCCAGTAGAAGGTCTCGGTGAAGTTCAGCCCCTGCGCGGTCTCGAGCCCGATCGCCTTGACGTCGGTGAGGAACAGAAGCAGCGCGGCGAGCTTCTGCCCGCCCTTGACTATGCCGAACTCGGCCGCCTGCTTGATGGTGTTGGTGGTGTCGCCGCCGGCATTGGCGAGGCCAATGATCTTGGCCTTCGACGACTGTGCCTGCAGCAGGAAGGAGGAGAAGTCGGAAGTGTTGAGCGGATGCTTGACGCCGCCAACCACCTTGCCGCCGTTCGCCGTGATGACGGCCGAGGTGTCGCGCTCCAGCGCCGCACCGAAGGCGTAGTCGGCGGTGATGAAGAACCAGGTGTCGCCGCCGGCCTTCACCAGCGCCTGCCCCGTGGTGTGCGCGAGCATGTAGGTATCGTAGGTCCAGTGCACGGTGTTGGGCGTGCACTGCGCATTGGTGAGGTCGGAGGTCGCCGCGCCCGAATTGATGTAGACGAGGTTCTTTTCCTTGATGATGTTGTTGACCGCCAGCGCCACGCCTGAATTGGGCACGTCCACGATGACGTCGACCTTGTCGACGTCGGCCCATTGCCGCGCGATCGAGGTGCCGATGTCGGGCTTGTTCTGGTGATCGCCGGAGATGAGGTCGATCTTCCAGCCCTTCCCCGTCAGACCGGAATCCTCGATCGCCATCTGGGCGGCGAGCGTCGAGCCGGGACCGCCGAGGTCGGCATAGAGGCCGGATTGATCCGACAGCGCGCCGATCTTGACGACCTTGTCGTCGGCAAACGCTGCGGCGACGACGACCAGCGCGAGCGCCGTGCCTAGCAGCGGTGAGGCGATTGATCTCTTCATGGGGGGGTCCCTCTTCTTGTTAGACACCGAGATAGGTGTGGAGCTTGTCCATGTTCGCCTGCAGCTCGGAATTGGCAAATCCGTCGATGATCTTGCCATGCTCGACGATGTAATAGCGGTCCGCCACCGTCGCGGCGAAGCGGAAGTTCTGCTCGACCAGCAGGATCGTAAAGCCTTCCTTCTTCAGCCGCGCAATGGTGTGGCCGATCTGCTGGATGATGACGGGGGCAAGCCCTTCGGTCGGCTCGTCCAGCATCAGGAAATTCGCACCGGTGCGCAGGATCCGCGCGATCGCCAGCATCTGCTGCTCGCCGCCGGAAAGCTTTGTGCCCTGGCTCTTCAGCCGCTCCTTCAGATTCGGAAACAGGTCGAAGATCTGATCGAGCGACAGCCCGCCCGGGCGCACCACCGGCGGCAGCAGCAGGTTTTCGCGCACATCGAGGCTGGCGAAAATGCCGCGCTCCTCCGGGCAGAAGGCCACGCCCATCCGCGCGATCCGGTCAGAAGTCGCGCGGATGATCTCGGTGTCGTTGAAGCGGATCGAGCCGATGCGCTTGCCGATGATGCCCATGATCGACTTCAGCGTCGAAGTCTTGCCGGCACCGTTGCGCCCGAGCAGCGTCACGACCTCGCCGGCATTCACATTGAAGTTGACGCCGTGAAGGATATGGGATTCGCCGTACCAGGCCTCGAGGTTCTGAACGCCGAGCACCTGCCCGGCTGCTGTTGTGGAAGTGGCGGCGGGCGCTGCGGCCATTTTCACCTCAGGCATGACCGGCCCCCAGATAGGCTTCCTTGACGCGTTCGTCCTTCGAAAGATCGCCGTAGTTGCCCTGCGCGAGCACCTGCCCGCGCGTCAGCACCGTGATGATGTCGGAGAGATTGGCGACCACGCTGAGGTTATGCTCGACCATCAGGATGGTGTATTTCGCCGAGATGCGCTTGATCAGGGCGGCGATCTTGTCGATGTCCTCATGGCCCATGCCGGCCATCGGCTCGTCCAGCAGCATCATCTCCGGATCGAGCGCGAGCGTCGTTGCAATCTCCAATGCACGCTTGCGTCCATAGGGCATCTCGACCGCAGGCGTGTTGGCAAACTCGCTCAAGCCGACGTCGTTCAACAGTTCCAGCGCACGGCTGTTGAAGCGGTTCAGCACCGATTTGGAACGCCAGAAATCGAAGGAATGGCCGTGCTGGCGCTGCAGCGCCACCCGCACGTTTTCCAGGGCGGTGAGGTGCGGGAACACCGCCGAAATCTGGAACGAGCGCACCAGGCCGAGCCGCGCGACATCCGCCGGCGCCATCGCCGTGATGTCGTGTCCCTTGTAGTGAATGCTGCCTGCGGTCGGCTGCAGGAATTTAGTCAGCAGGTTGAAGCACGTCGTTTTGCCGGCCCCGTTCGGACCGATCAACGCGTGAATGCTGCCACGGCGGACCTTGAGCGCGACATCGCGGACGGCGAAAAAGCCCGCGAATTCCTTGGTCAATCCGTGGGTTTCGAGAATGAACTCATCGGCCAAACAAATTTCCCCCTGCCAGGCGCGCGCGTCTCGCGCCCACTGGCTTTTTCTTAAAAACACCGGCCTTCCGGGAGGCTCTCAAAAGCGTCCCGGACCACCGCCTCCGGGGCCGGAATATGCCGTCATTGCATTGCATTACGCAAGGCGGAAAGCTTGGGGCAGTCACCCCGTGGTGCGACGTCCGGCATTGGCCGTTAGTCTAGGCATTGCAATCGACTGAGGCAAAGCGCTCACCTGCCCTGTCAGGATGGTGCTCTGACCGCGCCGAAGGCATTCGTTAACGCTGTTGGCTCCGATGCGCCTGGCTTCATAGAAAATTTTCCTCTTCCACCGATGCTTGCCCGGTTTGTGGGGGCCGGGATCACTGCCGTGGAATTTGAGAGCGCCAAACCTTCGGTCGTGAAATCGATCAAGCAGCGTGATCTCCTGAACACGTGGCTGCGTCTTTACGCCCGCACGCAGTCCATGCCGCGGCTGGCGGACTATCAGCCGGAGCGGCTCGAGGATGAGCTGCCGGATCTCGTCTTCTACACCGTCAACACCTCTGTTTCGCCGCCGCGCCTCATCATCGACAGCGACGGCACGCGGATGTCGAGCGCCTACGGCCACACCGGCAAGGGCAAGTTTCTCGACGAGTTTCTGGGCACACGCCTCGCGCCGATCGTGATGCCGGTCTATTACAAATGCATCGCGCGCAAGCTGCCGGTCTACACCATCGCCCATATCGACGACATCTATGGCCGCGTCGTCGCCTATGAGCGGCTGCTGTTGCCGTTTTCGGACGGCGGCGAAGTCACCCACATCATCGCCTCGCTGAAGACCATCAGTGAAGACGGCGGCTTCGAGATCAGGAATTTGATGCGTGGCAACGATACGCTGCCGACGCCAAAACTCCGCAGCGTCATCGACCGCGACCTGTTTCATCGCGCCCCCGGCCGCATCGCGGCCGGCGACGTCATCGAATTCAACTAGAGATCAAACATCTGAGTGGCGACCTCTCGGTGATTCGATCCATCCGGCAGCGCGTGCTGTTGAATGCGCGGCTGCGCGCCTTGCGCACTAGCGGAGCGGATTTGACGTTCGCTACCCCGCTTGCGGCGAATTCGTAAGCGAACGTCAAATCGAAAGCTCCACTAGAAATCAATATTTTGCCAGTGGTCCTCTAATTCCAACATTCGCAAAGGTGACCGCTGCAGCGGGATGCGAATGTTGGAATTGGACCACTAGCGCTTCACTTCCTTCGCATAGACATCGGGCTTGAAACCGACCAGGCGCTTCTTGCCGAGGTCGAGCACCGGACGCTTGATCATCGATGGCTGCTCCAGCATCAAGGCGAGCGCCTTGTTCTCGTTCAGCCCTTCCCTGTCGCCGTCGGGCAATTTGCGGAAGGTGGTGCCTGCGCGGTTGAGCAGCGCCTCCCAGCCGAGCTCGTCGCACCACTCCTTCAGCTTTTCCTTGCCGATGCCTTCGCTCTTGTAGTCGTGGAAATCGTATTTCACGCCATGGCCGTCGAGCCAGGCGCGCGCCTTCTTCATGGTGTCGCAGTTCTTGATGCCGTAGATAGTGAGGGTCATGCTTATGCGTTCCGTCGTGCCGGTGGGCAGCTCAGCCCGCGCCGCCCGGCTCCAGCGCTTCGCCGAGCTGGAGCGGACGCGCCATGGTCTCGTGCAGCTTCTCCTTGTCGAGTTCGCCTTCGGAAAGACTGATCACGACACAGGCGACGCCGTTGCCGATCAGGTTGGTCAGCGCACGGCATTCGCTCATGAACTTGTCGATGCCGACCAGGATCGCGATCGACTGGATCGGGATGTCGGGCACGATCGCGAGCGTCGCGGCAAGCGTGATGAAGCCGGCGCCGGTGACGCCGGACGCGCCCTTGGAGGTGATGATGGCGATGCCGAGGATTCCCAATTCCTGCCAGATCGTCAGGTTCGTGTTGGTCGCCTGCGCCAGGAACAGCGTAGCCAGCGTCATGTAGATGTTGGTACCGTCGAGATTGAAACTGTAGCCGGTCGGGATCACGAGGCCGACCACCGGCCGCGAGGCGCCGAGATGCTCCATCTTCTGGATCATCTGGGGCAGCACGGTCTCCGATGCCGACGTGCCGAGCACGATCAGCAGCTCATCCTTGATGTAGAGGATGAAGCGGATGATGGAGAAGCCGGAAATCCGTGCGATGGCACCCAGCACGATCAGCACGAACAGCATGCTGGTGAGATAGAAGGTCGCGATCAGCTGGACCAGGTTCCATAGCGAAGCCAGGCCATAGGCTCCGACCGTGAACGCCATCGCGCCGAGCGCACCGAGCGGCGCCACGCGCACGATCATGCGGATGATGCCAAAAAATATTTTGGCGGCCTGGTCGATGGCGCGGGAGATCGGCTCGCCGGCCTTGCCCATGAAGGCGATGGCGAAGCCGGAGAGGATGGAAACCAGCAGCACCTGCAAGAGATCGCCGCGGGCGAGCGCGCCGAAATAGCTGTCGGGAATGATCGCCATCAGGTGGTTGACGATGCCCTCTTCCTTGGCCTTGCTGACATAGGTCGCGACCGATTTCGGATCGATCGTGGATGGATCGATGTTGAAGCCCGCCCCGGGTTTGAGGATTTCGCCGACCAGCAGGCCGACGGCAAGCGCCACCGTCGAGACCACCTCGAAATAGATCAGCGCCTTCAGGCCGACCCGGCCGACGCGCTTGAGGTCGCCCATCGAGGAGATGCCGTGCACGACCGTGCAGAAGATCACCGGCGCGATCATCATCTTGATCAGCGCGATGAAGCCATCGCCCAACGGCTTCAGCTCCTTGCCGAGATCGGGCTTCAAATATCCGATCAGGACGCCGAGTCCGATCGCGATCAGAACCTGCACATAGAGGATCTTGTACCAGGGCTGGTGATGGACGGCGGGACGGACCATTTCAGTGGGCATGGCGCACTCGCTGGGGAAGAGGACTTATGATCATCATCATGAGATAGCGCGGGCTCGCCGACAACTCAAATTCACTCCTCGTGACTTGTGATGCTCGCCGCACTGCATCAAGCGCGCTGACCGCCCGTTTCAGATTCGCACGAATATTTGGCTGTCGCGGTCGTCACGAAAGCTCAAGCCTACGGCCGCTTGGGGATATTCAACCCGCGCTGCACCGCAGGCCGCCCCAGCCCGCGCTCGAGCCACGCCGGCACATGTTTCAGCTCGTCGAAGCCAACAAGCTCGCGTGCCTCGTAGAAGCCGATGATGTTGCGCACCCAGCCGAGCATCGAGATGTCGGCCACGGTATATTCGTCATCCATGAACCATTGCCGTCCGGCGAGATGCACGTCCATTACGCCAAGCAGGCGTTTCGCCTCGTTGACGTAGCGCTGCAGCGGCCGCTTGTCCTCAAAATCCTTGCCGGCGAACTTGTTGAAAAAGCCGACCTGGCCGAACATCGGCCCGATGCCGCCCATCTGGAAGTGCACCCACTGAATGGCCTGCCAGCGCCGCGCGGCGTCCGCCGGCAAGAGCTTGCCGGTCTTCTCCGCGAGATACTGCAGGATCGCGCCGGACTCGAACAGCGGCAGCGGCTTGCCGCCGGGGCCGTCGGGATCGAGGATGGCGGGAATCTTGCCGTTGGGATTGAGTGACAGAAATTCCGGCGTTTTCTGGTCGTCCTTGTTGAAGTCGACGAGATGCACCTCGTACGGCAAGCCGATCTCTTCCAGCATGATCGAGACCTTGACGCCGTTTGGCGTCGGCAGCGAGTAAAGCTGCAAGCGGTCGGGATGTTGTGCCGGCCAACGCTTGGTGATGGGGAAGGCGGAGAGTGCAGACATGAGCGTTCTTCTTTTGCGTTTCTCGGATGAACGGGCACGAAAATCCGTGCCCGGGGCCGCCTCTCACATCAGCCGGCGCCTGCCGCGTCATAGGCGAGCCGCTTGAATTCGAAGAAGAACGGATTCCAGAACCCCATCTCGCGCTGCGCCATCAGCACGCCGGCCGTATTCGCCTGCGGGCAGATCCACCAATGCGTTCCGGCCAACCCGCCCCACTGGAATTCGCCTGTCGAATTCGGCGGATCGATCGGGTTCGGTGCGAAGGTGACGGCGCCACCGAGGCCAAAACCCTTGCCGGGGATCGGACCAAGCATCGCGAAGCGGATGGTCTGGCCATTCGACAGCTGGTTGGTCATCATCTGCCTGACCGTGTCGGGCTTCAGCAGCGCTTCCGGCCCCGGCAGCAGCGCGCGCACCAGCGCGAGCATGTCGGGCATGGTCGTCACCAGACCGCCGCCGCCCGATAGCCGTGGAAACGGCCTGAGATAGGCTTGCGGATAAGGCTTGTCGTCGTTTCGGAACAGGCCGGGCTTCATCGGGTCAAGCACGTCGGCGCCGCGATAATAGGCGACCAGCCTGCCTTGCTTGGCCTCGGGCACGAAGAAGCCGGTATCGACCATGCCAAGCGGATCGTAGATGCGCGCCTTGAAGAAGGCATCGAGGGCCTGGCCGGAGACGACTTCGACGACCCGGCCGAGCACGTCGGTGGCGACGGAATATTCCCAGGATGTGCCAGGATGGTAGATCAGCGGCAGGTCGGCGAGCCTGTCGATCATGTCCGTCAGCGGCGTCAGCGGATTGAGCACCCGCGCCTCGTTGTAGGCTTTGAAGACCACCGTGCCAGGATCGAAAATTCCATAGGAGAGACCGGCGGTGTGGGTGAGCAGCTGGCGGATGGTGATCGGGCTCTTCGCCGGTTCGACATCGGCAATGCTCTTGGCATCCGCCTTCAGCACCCGCCGGTTGCCGAGCTGCGGCAGGAATTTCTCCATCCTGTCATCGAGACCAATCCGCCCCTCCTCCATCAGCAGCATGATCGCGCAGGTGACGAATATCTTGGTGTTGGAAAAGGCGCGGAAGATATGGTCGCTCCGCAGCGCGACGTTCGCCTCGCGGTCCGCCAGGCCAACGCATTGCTGGTCGGCGATGTCGCGGCCGCGCAGCACCGTCCAGGAAACGCCGGCCAGGATCTCCTGATCGACGTAACGCTGCATGGCCGCCCGTACGGCGGAAAAATCATGAGTTCTGCGTGCATCTACTTTCTCTCCCGGGATGACCCGGCTGGGATATCAGCACAAATGTGTTCACGTCGAGACTTACGATTCGAACAGCCGCCTGTCCAAGCCATTGACTTCGCCTCACATGAGGCATATTTATACCTCAAATGAGGTAAGGATTTCATGGCTTACAAGTGCGCAACCGTCGCCGATCTCCTGGGCATAACGCCGAAGAAGGCCGAGACCAGGCTGAGCTTTGCCTATTCGGTGCAGAAGGGTCTGCCGGTTTCGGCGCTGGACAAGTTTGCAGGCGTAGTGTCGCCGCAGGATGTCCGCCGCTTCACCTATCGCGTGGTGCCAAAGCCGACACTCGAACGCCGCCGCAAGGAGAAGCAGCCGCTGACGACGGAAGAAAGCGATCGTCTGGCGCGCATCGCCAAGGTGTTCGCCTTTGCCCTTGAGATATTCCGCGACGAAGCAAAGGTACGCCGTTTTCTCGATTCCCCGCATCCAATGCTGGACGACAAGGCGCCGCTTGAAATTGCGCTGGCGACCGGCCCCGGCGCTGACGCCGTCATCAATGTCCTGGGCCGCGCGGCCTATAGCGGCGGTGTATGAGCGCGCAAAGGACTGACCGCGTCCTCACCTGCTACCGAATTGGCGATCCGGACGGCGCCTTCCCGATCTACGATGCCGAAGGCGCCGGCCTCTATCCCGGGCGCTGGAACACGCCTGCTAGCCCCATCATCTATACGTCCGAACATTATTCGACGGCGATGCTGGAAAAGCTGGTCCACGCCAATCTGGTGCTGCCGGCCAACCAGCATTTCGTCGAGATCACGATCCCGAACGGCACTACCTACGAAATCTTCCAGACTGCCGCGCACCCCGGCTGGGATTCGAAGAACGAAACCATCTGCAAGGGGTTTGGGCAGGATTGGTTTGACGAGCAGCGCTCAGCGCTGCTGATCGTGCCGTCGATCCCGGCGCGGATCGAGCGCAACATCCTGATCAACCCGCTTCATCCCGACGCGAAGGGCATTACCCACGCCCTGCCCGAACCGGTATGGTGGGATGAGCGGCTCTACGCGCGGCGCGCGGCCATGTGAAGCTCCGATTCCCTTATCAAATCAAATAGCACCTCGACGTCATCGCCTGCGACCTGGCTACACCAAGGCTTTGGCGGGTCGCGTCCGATCACGACCCTGCAACGGCAACGTCGATCACGCCACGCACGGGACGCCGTGCCTTCCTCCATCAAAACGTCATTCTGCCGCCGTTCATGTCGGCTGGTCGATCATCGGTCGGGGACGCCGGGCAGCGCCAAATGGGAGTTTTGGGATGAAGCCGCTTACCCGGCGAAAAGCGATCAAGCTCGCCTTTGCCGCATCCGCTGCCGCATTGATCCGCGAAGTCCGCGCGGAGCCCTCGCCGAACGCCGGCCCCATCATCGTCAACATGTCGGGCTTCGCCGGCCCAGGCGTCGA
>Ga0210403_10002476_pt1 | contig 16614 bp, 16 predicted proteins | sample IncBWC19MmetaG_FD_150863 | JGI IMG/M metagenome (GOLD analysis project Ga0210403, IMG submission 150863) | Forest soil microbial communities from Barre Woods Harvard Forest LTER site, Petersham, Massachusetts, United States - Inc-BW-C-19-M | ecosystem: Environmental > Terrestrial > Soil >... | reverse complement strand
CCTCCAGTGTCGGCGCCTGCGCGAGCTTTGAGACGCGCCAGACCAAACTGCGGGCGGTCAAGACCGTCGGCATCATCTCGGCGGTCGGTGATCAGATCACCTTCGCAAGGGGAGGGTTGACCGGGGCGAACAACCACAGCGATAGCTTTCCGGTCGCCTCCTGGGGCCTCGATGATCTGATCGTCCAGCAGGTCACCGAAGTGTTGAACGGTCGTTTTCAGGTGCAACCGGTCACCTACAGAAGAGACGCATTTGCGAAGCTCGAGAAGGATTCGGTCGTGGCGCCCGTCAACCTCATTCGCGGCGATCCATTCAAGAAGCTTGTTCAAACCGATGTGTCCCCGCAAGGGCTCGACGCCTACATCGTCATCACCAAGGCAAAATCAAATTTCGGCGGCGGCAGCCGAAAGGTTGAAGGCATCGGCTTTCTAACCTACGGCACGGCGCTCGCATCCTACAATCAGATCCATGTGCTCTACGAGATCAGGGTGTTCGATGGAAAAACCTTCGATGTGATCGAAAAGATGGCCGCGCCGCCGCTGGACGATGGCGGGGCGGTAAGGATCTCCGGCCCCAGTCGAACGACCGACGATGATTTTTCGCCTTCTGCCGGTGATCCCGCCCAGAACGAGAAGCTTCATGCATTGATAGCGGATCTCGTCGCACGCAGCCTAGCCTCGACCCTGAGCGACATGTATCTCGCCGATCTCCGTTGATCAGTGGCCAATAACACAAGGAGAATGTCATGAACATAGTGCGTTCCGGCCTGACTTTTACGGTGCTTCTGCTGAGCACGAATTTGGTTCGCGCCGACGAGGTTCTCGGCACCTGGTTGCGCGACAATGGTGAGGAGCAAGTCAAGTTTGCACCTTGTAGCTACGTCATCTGTGGAGACATCGTGTGGCTGAAACCGGGCTCTCATTTGAACGCCAAGGTCGGCAAGCGGCTGTTCTTCGACATGCGACGGAGCGGAGCCGGTTCCTGGACCGGGAAAGCCGCCAGTTCCGACACCGGGTCGGTCTATTCAGGCAGATTGTCGGTTGCAGGATCGACTCTCACGACCTCGGGCTGCATCGCCGGCGGACTAATCTGTAAGTCGGCCAGCTGGACAAGATTACCTTGATCCTCTCGGTGCGCTCTGGTTCCCGAGCGTTCTCTAAAATTCAATTTAATCGCGTGGAATGACCTGGACCTGTAAACACTTCAATTCCTATGGAGCTATCCCGTGTCGACCACCTCGGCAAAGTTCGCTTTGGCACTCTTCGTTATTCTCATCCCAGCGGCGGCTGTATTCGCGCAGCACGCAGGCTTGGCGTCAACGCGACACGTTCCAAATCGTGCACCTGGCCCGGGCGCGGCGGGAAAATGCTTCCAAGTCAGCCCCGAGCATGTCCGTGCCGAACTCGTTCATCCCGACGCAGTTTGCTGGGCACCCCGGTCTATCACCGACGATGCGGGAGTTTAGGTGGGGCGAGGCGTCGAAGGTGCATTGGCGCCATCGATGCCGGCGTAAGCAATGAGGCAAATCGCGATGACGATTCATCCTGAAACACGCGATAGAAAAGCGGCCCATCGATCTCGGAGCCCTGACGCGGGACCTATCGCTCAACTCGACTATTCGCGCGATGTTACGTCTGTCGCGCTCTGCCAAAGGAAATGCCCTGAACGACGCGATAATCGCGGGCATCGAATCATGCTTCGGCGACCCGCCGGAAGAGACGCGCACCATTATCTTGTACGCCGCGGGAAGCATTGTTTGGGCCGGTGACGTTGCACAATCTGGCAGATTGAATGAGGTGCGGATGCAGCAACGGGAACTTACGTCGTAAAGATCGCTCTCGACAATCCGCCGGATGCCATGCGTCTTGGTGCAACGATCGTGGGACCGGTCAAAAGACAACCAGAGCCCTCATACAGCTTCCCGGGACTGCGTTGACCCAAAGCGAGGGAAAGCCAGCGGTGTGGGTCGTCGATCCTGAGAAGAAAACGGTATCGCTCGTCGGAAGGGCGAAGCAGCCAACTTTCCCCAAATTCACCTGCAAGTCATTGACATCACAGACTTCATGCTCTCCCCTAGGGAGCGCCACACACGATAATCTGCGATTTTGTACGACGCAGCTAGAGAAGGTCGAGCGTGCCGAGGAATACGATCACTCGGCGCCGTGTATGGGCCCAACGGCTATCCCAGAGACATCTGGCACTACGGGCGGCACAAGATCACGATTGCGGCCCGGGCAGCGGGCATCGACGCGGTCGACGGTCCGTTCGGCAACTTCAAGGACGCCGCAACCTATAGCGAGGAATGTCGACGTGCGAAGCTGATCGGCATGGTGGGCAAATGGGCGATTCATCCGGCGCAGATCGAGCATGCAATACGGGCGTTTTCGCCTTCGCAAGCCGATGTCGATGCGGCGCGTGCGATGACGAAGGCCTATCGTGAAGCCGAGGCCGAGGGACTTGGCGCAGTGACCTACAACGGCGAGATGATCGACGCGGCGACCATCCGCCTGGTGAGGAACATCATCGACAAGGCCGACCTGATCGGGATGTGACGGGCGGCCACGCGCCAATGTGCTTGCGCCGCCGGAGCAACGCAAAATTACGAAAACAACCCCATGCAAAGTAGCATTGGCCGCCGTCGCAGCACGCATGCCGCGACGGCGCCTCGTCATCGGCCGTGCCGACGGGCGCCGGTTCGCCTCGCGCGCCGAGCCGCATCCCGGTCAAATTTGACGATAAATCATAATTGACATATCGTACAATTTGGTCAATCCTGTCGACCGTCACCCACGCACGCTCCGCGATTGACCGCAGTTTCGACGGGACCGCCAGGCGTCGCAGGGACCAAGAACGAGGTTGAAGACCCGGGAGCAGTTCATTGGCGGGAGGAAATGATGAAGGTTTCTCTGATCGGTGCGACGGGCAATGTCGGATCGCGAATCCTGGCCGAGCTCGCGCGGCGCGGCCATAAAGTCACGGCCATCGTCCGTCATCCGGACAAGGTGCCGCCGCTCGATGGCGTGATCGCCCAAAAAGGCGACGCCAATCGCCTCGATGATCTCGCCGCGATGCTGCGAGGCCACGACGTTGTCGTCAGCAGCGTGCATTTTCTGGACGGCCAGGCCGACAAACTGATTGGCGCCGTGCGCCAGGCGCGCGCGCCGCGCTACGTCGTCGTCGGCGGTGCCGGCAGTCTCGACAACGGCAGTGGTGTCAAGCTGATCGATGCGGGCGGCGTACCTGAACCCTATCAGGCCGAGTCGCGCGCCGGCTGCAATTTCCTCGACGCGCTGCGACAGACAAGTGACCTCGACTGGACGTTTGTTTCGCCTTCCGCGCAGTTCGTCCCCGGCGAGCGCACCGGCGTCTTCCGAATTGGTGCAGGCACCGCGCTGCGCGATGCCACCGGGCGAAGCTGGATCTCCTACGAGGACTACGCTGTCGCTCTGGTCGACGAGATCGAGCAGCCGCGCCATTCCAGGCGCCGATTCACGGTTGGCTACTGACGAGGTTTTAAGCCCTCGTGAGCACGGCAGCGCCGCCGATGCCGAAGCCGTCTTCAGGTCAGAAAAGTACTAACTCGACGACAGGGGAGGGAAGTGATGTGGAAAGCAAGAGGCGCGCTGTTGGCCGCCATCGCTATTGCGATCTCGACCTGCGCTGGTCACGCAGAAAATTTGTATGACCCAGGCGCGAGCGACACATCGATCAAGATCGGCAACACCATGCCGTATAGCGGTCCCAACTCGGCCTTCGCCGTCATCGGCCGGACCCAAGCGGCCTATTTCAGCATGATCAACGATCAGGGCGGAATCAATGGCCGCAAGATCGACTACATCTCCTACGACGACGGCTATAGTCCGCCCAAGACGGTGGAGCAGGTCCGCAGACTGGTCGAGAGCGACGAAGTGCTGTTGCTGTATGGCATCCTGGGTACGCCCACCAATCTGGCTGTCATCAAGTACATCAACGCCAAAAAGGTGCCGCATCTTCTGATCGCGTCCGGCGGGACGGTGTTCGGGGACACCAAGCAATTTCCATGGTCGATGGGATTTCAGCCGCACACCCAGGGCGAGACTTTCGTATACGGAAGATACCTCGCGGAGAACTATCCGAATGCCAGGATCGGCGTTCTCTACTCCGCCGATGGTCTCGGTCGTGACAACATCACAGGCTTCAAGAAGGGCCTCGGCGACAGAGCGAGCAATATCGTCGTCGAGCAGACCTATGAAGCCACGGACCCGACCATCGACTCGCAACTGGTGAAGATCCGCACCACCGGCGTCGACGTCTTCGCGAATCTGACGACACCAAAATTCGCGGCGATAGCGATCCGGAAAGCTGCGGAAATGGGCTGGAAGCCGGTGCACATCCTGCACGGCATCTCGCTTTCGATCGAGAACGTTCTCAAGCCGGCGGGCCTCGAGAACGCGAAGGACCTCATCACCTCGAATTACGTCAAGGAGTTCGGCGACCCGGCCTGGGATAACGATCCCGGGATGCAGAAGTTTGTCGCGTTCGTCGACAAATACCTTCCAGGCGAGAACAAGCACAATTCGAACGTCGCATATGGCTACATGTCCGCGCAAACCATGGCGCATATCCTTCAGCGATGCGGCGACGATCTGACTCGCGCCAACGTCATGAGGCAGGCCGAGAGCCTGAAGGATTTTGAACTCGACCTGTTGTTGCCCGGTATCAAGGTCAACACGTCGTCGACAGATCACTACCCTATCCGGCAAACCCGAATGCAAAAGTTCGACGGTACTCGCTGGCAGGGTTTCGGGCCCATCCTGGAGCTCGACTGAGCCGAGGCCCTTATGAAAGCAACACTGGCTGGAAAGACGATCTTCATCAGCGGCGGCTCGCGCGGAATCGGGCTCGCCATTGCCATGCGCGCAGCGCGAGACGGAGCCAACGTCGCGATCGCGGCCAAGACCGCGGAACCGCATCCATCGTTGCCCGGGACGATTTACACCGGGGCTCGACAGATCGAGGACGTCGGCGGACACGCGCTGCCGCTGGTCTGCGATATCCGCGACGAGGAGCAGGTCGAGGCGGCTGTGGCTGCGACCGTCGCCCGGTTCGGCGGCATCGACATCTGCCTCAACAACGCCAGCGCGGTGCGGCTGACGGGAATTCTCGACACGCCCGTGAAGCGCTACGACCTGATCAATGGCGTCAACACCCGCGGCACCTTCCTGGTGACGCAAAAATGCCTGCCGCATCTTCTCGTCGCCGAGAATCCACATGTCCTTGCGATTTCGCCGCCGCTCCATATGGAGGAGCGCTGGTTCGCGCCGCATGTGGCCTATTCAATCGCCAAATTCGGCATGAGCCTCGTGACGCTCGGCGTCGCCGGCGAGTTTCGCGGCCGCGTGGCCGCCAACGCGCTGTGGCCGCGAACGGCCATCGACACCGCCGCGATGACGGAGTTCAAGTCGCATCTCGACATCGGCCGGCTGCGCTCGCCGGAAATCATGGCCGATGCCGCCCATCTGATCCTTACCTCCAATGCAAGGACCGTGACAGGCAATTTCTTCGTCGACGACGAGGTGCTTGCCGCCCACGGCGTCACCGACCTCCGTCGCTACAATCCGCCTGGCGTTGCCGACATTGACGTGACGCCCGATCTGTTCGTGCCGAGCCTTCGAGAGCTTGCCGGGAGGCGCGAATGAGCAATGTCAGGACACTGCTAAGAGGCAGCAGTGCTTTTGGTTCGTCTGGGGCTGCGTACCTTGGGCTCGGGTATCCCGTTGTCGGCAACCAGCTCCCGCGAACGCGCGATCAGGCCTGGCGCGAGAGCATCATCCACGCCGAGCAAGCGCAAGCTCACCCGCGCGAAGCGTTCCTCATGTTCGGCAATCTTTCCCGTATCCGCGAGCGCGGTCAGCTCTGCGATGAGAAGCCACGGGTAAACCCTCAACCAGTTTTCATGGCCGCCGGCCGGCCGCAGGACTCCGGCCTCAACCGCCTGGCGCTCGAACGACATCATGAACGGGGTCGCTACCTTGTAGAACTCGTCGACGAAAACGTAGGGACGGCCGAGCAGCCAGCGGATTGCGGGGTCCTGCCACAGCGTGCGCATGATCACCCGTGCGCCGACGCAGGGAAGCAATTCGACGCGCTCCGCTTTTTCCAGGATGCTGCCGGTCCGATCCGCGACCCGTTGCAGCGAGGCCGCGACCAGCGCTCCGACGATCTCATCGATCGATTTGAAGTGATTGTAGAACGAGCCATAGGCGACATCCGCCTGCTCGGTGATGTCGTTGACGGTCGTGCCGTCGATTCCCTTGCGCCGAAAAGCCAGTTCGGCCGCGGCCAGGATGGTTTCGCGTGTCCGCTGGCGTCGGCGCTGATTGCGGTTCGCAGTTGCGGGTGTATCGCCCTTGATGATCTTGGTCGCCATCTAGACTCTGAACAGCCGCGACAGGCCAACGGACCCGACGCCTTTGCGTCGAGCAAGCCAAGTGAATCCGATTCTCATTTCGGGACCCTAACATCATTGTCCGGGCCGGTTCCATTCAATTTTGGATGATGTGTCATTGGTGACATGCAGTTCTCAACTGGGCGCCCGGCGCCGCGGTCGCGCCAGTGACAGTGCCCCACCCCAAGCAGCAGAGGACATCTGATGAGCCAGGCAGCCATCACGAACGGCGAGGACAATGTGGTCATGCGATGGGCGAGGGCCTGGAGCACGCAAGACGCGCCGTCGTTTCTCGGCCTGTTCGCCGTGGATGCGCACTATTGCGACATCGCTTTGGACAAGGTGTTCCGCGGACAAGCGGCCATCAAGGCCTTCTTCGAAGGGACGTTCACGACCTTCCCGGACTTCAAGATGGAAATAGCACGCAGCGCCGTCACCGCGGACGCTGCGGCCGGCGAATGGATCATGTCCGGTACTTTTCTCGGAGAATCGTTTGGCGAGCCCCCGACCGGAAAGTCGTTTCGGGTCCAAGGCTGCTGCTTCATGAAGCTCGTCGACGGGCTGATCGTCGAACACAAGGATTATTGGAATCCGGCGACGTTTGACCGTCAGGTCAAGATCTAGAGCGGATGATTTTTGGTTGAATCGAATTTTGTCCGCGCTCACTCCTACCCTCCCCTGGAGGGGCAGGGTCGTATCGCATCGCGCGAAGCAAGATGCGATACGGGGTGGGGTGACAGTCTGTCCGCATCGAACAGTGCCCGAGTTGAGAGATCACCCCACCCCGTCTCACATTTCGCTGCGCTCACGTGAGCCGACCCTCCCCCTCCAGGGGAGGGTAAGCGCAGAGCATCGTTCGATCATGCCGCATTCGAGATGCCTCCCTGGTCAGATCAAATTTGTACGATATGTCAGTATTGACATAGTATCCAAAATATGATTTTGATCGCGGAGTAAGAGCGCGCAGGCCGAGGCGGCAAGGCGCGCAATCGCATAACAGCGCAGTCGGGGAGGAGAGAAAATGAAGCACGTCGGCCATTTCATCGCCGGTGAACTATTCCCGGCAGACAGCGGTTCGCAGATCTTCAATCCGTCGAGTGGAAAGCCCACCGCCATTGCGGCAATCGCGACGTCGGCTGAGGTCGATCGTGCCGTCGCCGCCGCCCGTGCTGCCTTTCCGGCCTGGTCTTCGCAGGGGCTGCAACATCGCGCGACCGTCATGCTCGACATGCGAACTGCACTCAAGGGTGCCCGTGAAGAGCTCATCGACATCGTCGTTGCCGAGCTCGGCAAGACGCGCGCGGATGCCGGCGCCGAGGTCGATCGCGCCATCGAGGTGCTGGGCCAGTTGGCGTCGATCGGAAGCTGGTACGGCGGCGCGTTCAGCCCGGGCGTATCGCGTGGCGTCGACGCCATGGAGGTTCGCTTTCCCATCGGCGTGGTCGCCGCGATCAGTCCCTTCAACTTCCCGGTGCTGATCCCCGTCGTGCAAAGCGCGATGGCGCTCGCCTGCGGCAATACCGTTATTCTCAAGCCGAGTGAGCGCGATCCTTCGGCGACCCTCCGCCTCGCCGAGATTCTTACCAGCGCCGGTTTGCCTCAAGGCGCACTCAATGTCGTGCTTGGCGGCAAGGCGGTTGTGGACCGTTTGATTGAGCATCCCGACGTCGCCGGCATCAGCTTCGTTGGCTCGACGCCTGTCGCGAAAGCCATTCGAAGCGCCGGCGTCAACCGCAACTAGCGCGTCCAGGCGTTCGGCGGGGGCAAGAATCACATGGTGGTGTTGCCGGATGCCGACCTCGACCTTGCGGCCGACGCGGCCGTGTCCGCTGCCTATGGTGCGGCAGGGCAGCGTTGCATGGCGGTTTCCGTGGTGGTCGCTGTCGGGGCAATCGGTGACGCCCTGGTCCAGAAGATCAAGGAGCGGCTGGCGAGGTTGCGAACCGGCGATCCGTCCGAAGCTGGTACCGAGGTCGGTCCGCTGATCACGGCGGAAAGCCGCGAGCGGATCGTGTCCTATCTTGCGAATGCCGCATCCGAAGGCGCGTCAGTCGTGGCCGACGGCCGCGGCGTCGTGACGAAGGGTGACGGATGGTTTCTCGGTCCGAGCCTGGTGGACCACGTACGCCCCGGCATGGCCGTGCATTCCGATGAACTGTTCGGCCCCGTGCTGTCGGTTGTCCGCGCCGCCAGCTACCAGGACGCCGTCGCGATTATCGCGGGGCACCCGCTCGGCAATGGAGCGGCGATCTTCACCAACGATGGCGGGCTCGCTCGCCGCTTTGTGGATGAGGTCGAGGCCGGTCAGATCGGCGTCAATGTGCCGATTCCATTCCCCGTGTTCTTTCACAACTTCGCCGGCTGGAAGGACAGTGCCTTCACCGAGACGAAACTGTTCGGGCCGGGCGCGATCGCCTTTCACACGCGAACCAAGACCGTCTCGGCCCGCTGGCCCGACACAAACCCCACCAAAGTCGATCTCGCCTTTCCGACATCGAACTAGCTATCGGAGTACGGCACCATGCGTTTTGTTGGCTATGTCAGGTCCGGTGGGCGTGATCCGCAAGACCGCATGATGGGGATCGCGATCGACGACAGGGTCGCGCCGCTCGCACCCATCGACGCGTTTTATGAGGATCTATCTGGCTGGAGGCAGCGGGCCGCGGGATTGAGCGAGGGCGAAATTCCGCTCGCCGACCTGACGCTTGCACCGCCGGTGCCGCGCGACGCCAAGATCGTTTGCGCGGCCATCAACTACGTCAAGCACGGCGCCGAATCGAAACTCCCGACGCCAACCTTCCCAAACCTGTTCGCGCGATGGGCATCCGAGCTTGTCGTTGATGGAGCGCCCATACCGGTCCCGGTCGCCGAACCGGACGGGCTCGACTGGGAAGTCGAGCTGGCCGCCATCGTCGGCGCCACGACCATCGATGCCGACGAGAAGACGGCTGCCGAAAACGTATTCGGATACACCGTCGCCAACGATGTCAGCGGTCGGGCGGCGCAGCTTCAGTCCACGACGCTGAGCACGGGGCAGTGGGCGCTCGGCAAGAATGTCGACAGGAGCTGCCCGATCGGCTCCGTCATCGTCACGGCGGACGCCATTTCCGCTGCGAATCTGAAGCTCGAGACCATCGTGGACGGGCATGTCATGCAGCACGGCACCACCGCGGACATGGTGTTCAGCGTTCCACAGCTCATCGCCTTCACGTCCCGTCACGTGACGCTGCGGCCGGGCGACGTCATCCTGACGGGTACGCCGGACGGTGTCGGGATCGGCCGCAATCCGCGAATCTACATGAAGCCGGGTGCGTCGCTCACCACGTGGGTTGAGGGGATCGGCAGCATCACCAACAAGATTGTCGACAGCAGGCATCGCAAGTGAGGAAGAACAGGGAGGAGCAAATGGCAGGCGTTGAACGAACCGTCGAAGGACCGATCGTGTTGGACACGACGGCTCCGGATAGCGCACTGACGCGCGAGCAGATCATCGCGCGCAATCTGAGTGTGGTCGAGGCGCACTTCCACAATGAGACGCCCGAGCATGTCGAAAAGGCGATCGCCCTTTACGGCGACACGATCAGCTGGGAGGCGCCCACGCGCGGCATCGTGATGAACGACAAGGAGGATATCCTCGAAGCCTATCGCGCGATCTTCCGCACGGTCGCCTATCGTCGCGTGGTGCCTTTGCGCCGGTTTGCCACCGAGCAGTTCGTGTTCGATGATCAGATCGGCAACATCACCGTGGTGGGCAACGAAATGCCCAACATCCCCTATCCTGTCGGGGCCGAGCTTGCCGTGCGCCTGACCCATCTTTTCGAGATGAAGGACGGGAAAATCATCCGCGAAATCGCCTACGAGATGTGGCGCGAGGAAGGGGCGGCCAATGCCGTCGACTTCATCCCGCCGGGCACAAAGGAGATCGTCTTCGCCCCGGCGTGAGGAGGCGAGCATCGAAGCCGGTTTCCCAACATAGCCTTGCAAAGGAGCATGGAGATGACGAGCAATGCGAAGCAGCAGGCGGAGATCGGAGCCACGGCGCCAGGCGCCGGCGAAATCGACGCGCTGATGCAAGCCAATATCGTGCGGGTCTTCAACGAGCGCGATCCGGACCGCCGCCGCATCGCGCTGAGCGAACTGTATTCCGAGGGCGCGACGCTTTACGATCCCGAGACCGTCGCAACCGGATGGGACGCGATCTCGCAGGCCGTTGGAGATTTGCTTCACCGGTTGCCACCCGACTTCGTGTTCACCGCGGCCGGACACGCCGTCGGCCACAACGGCGCCGCGCGGCTGTTCTGGCGCGCGGGTCCGTCCGATGGCCCGGTGGCCGTGACGGGGACCGACGTCGCCCATATCGAGAACGGGCGCATCAAGCTGCTCTATGTCTTCGTCGATCCAGGCGGCCACTAGAGCTGGATGAGCTTTAGTAGAATCGGTTTTGTCCGCGCTCGCTCTTACCCTCCCCTGGAGGGGGAGGGTCGCCGCTCATGAAATGAGCGGCGGGGTGGGGTGACGGTCTCTCCGCATCGAACAGAGCCCGAGTTGAGAGATCACCCCACCCCGTCTCTCATTTCGCTGCGCTCATGTGAGCCGACCCTCCCCCTCCAGGGGAGGGTAAGCGCCTCCGACGCCGCTCAACCTAATCCCATCCCGCTTTAGAGCGACCCCGCGCGTCTTCGTTGATTCCTCGCCGCGCTGACGGGCGGCTTGAAATCCTTGCCCGATCTGTAGACTGACGGCGCAAGTCCGGTCCAGGACTGGAAGGCGCGGGCAAAACTCTTTTCGTTGCGGAATCCCACGGCCCGCGCGATCTGCTTGATCGGCCGCTTGGTTCGGCGCAGCAGGTCGGCGGCCTTGTCGCGACGGGCTTCATCCTTCAGGGCCTGAAGCGATGTGCCTTCCTGATGAAACTGCCGGTAGAGCGTGCGAACCGAGAGGTTAAGTTCCTGTGCCAGCGAAGTGGCTGAATGGAAGCCGCGCTTCAGGCGTTCGCGCGCCCGCTGGGTCAGGAGCCGGTCGCGGCGATACTTCAAGACGGTCAGCGGCAGCGCGCGCTTCAGCATCATCGTCATCGACTGTTCGTCGCGCCGTGGCGCGAGGTTCAGATAGCGCGCGTCAAAGCGAATCCCGGTCCAGTCGGCGCCGAAGCGAACCGGCCCCGGCGCGAAGAGCAGCGGGTAGACGTCGGAATGAAGGGGAGCGTCGAATGCAAAGGCTGTTTCATAAAGAGCGATCCGGGAGTCGATCAGCCAACAGGCGTAGCCGATAACGAACCGCAAGCTCGTGATCAGGCAAAACTCGCGCATCAGCCCGAGATCACGCTGCTCTTCGAGCGCCAGTTCGGCGATGTCGTCGGTCACGGTCAGCCTGTGAACGAAGTCATCGGTCAGGAGCCGGTGATGACGACACCAGCGCTTCAACGCAACACCGAGAGTGGGCGAGGTCAGCGAGGCCCGGCAAAGCATGCCGTAGCTGCCCCAGGGTAGCCGCCGGCTGAACCACCCCAGCGCTTCGTCGTCGAGCTCCTGCATGGCGAGGCCCGAGATCGCTTCCATCTGCGATGCGGTAATCCGGCCGTTCGGCTGGCGAAGCAACTCTGGCGTTATTTGTGCCTTCCGCAGCGCCGCTTCCGGGTCTTTCCCATACTTTTGGTAGGCCAAAACCATGGCCCTGACGAATGCAACCGGCGTTGCAGCGACCTGTTTCATCGTTCCACTTTGGCACGATTTGCAACCTTATTGGCAACAAAAATACCCGGCCGCACCGTACGGACACTCAAATCCAGGGAGCGACCCATGAGCCATGTGGCGACGCTGAACTTCTCGCTCGGCGAAGATGTCGAGATGCTGCGCGACACTGTCAGCAAGTTTGCGGCGGATGAGATTGCCCCGCGCTCTGCCGCGATCGACCAGGAGAATCTTTTTCCGCACGATCTCTGGCGCAAGCTCGGAGATCTCGGTGTGCTCGGACTGACGGTCGGCGAGGAATACGGTGGTGCTCAGCTCGGCTATCTCGCGCACATCGTCGCCATGGAGGAGATTTCACGCGCCTCGGCGGCCATAGGCTTGTCCTACGGTGCTCATTCGAACCTGTGCGTCAATCAATTGCACCGCAATGGCAGCGCCGGGCAGAAGGCGAAGTATCTGCCAAAACTCGTATCCGGCGAGCACGTCGGCGCGCTGGCGATGAGCGAGCCGAATGCCGGGTCCGACGTCGTCAGCATGAAGCTGCGGGCCGAAAAGAAAGGCGACCGCTACGTCCTGAACGGCTCGAAGATGTGGATCACCAATGGCGCTGATGCCGATACGCTGATCGTTTACGCCAAGACGGATCCCGACGCGGGACCGAAGGGCATCACGGCCTTCATCATCGAGAAGGGGTTCAAGGGTCTGGGTTTCGGCACCAAGCTCGACAAGCTCGGCATGCGCGGCTCGAACACCTATCCGGTGTTCTTCGAGGATTGCGAGGTTCCGGCCGAAAACGTGCTGGGCAAGGTTGGTGAGGGGGTCCGGGTCCTGATGAGCGGCCTCGATTACGAGCGAGCCGTTCTGTCCGGCGGCCCGCTCGGCATCATGGCGGCCTGTATGGATATCGTCATCCCCTATGTGCATGACCGCAAGCAGTTCGGCCAGCCCATCGGCGAGTTTCAGCTGATGCAGGGCAAGACCGCCGACATGTACACCACCTGGCAGGCCTGTCGGGCCTATGTCTATGCCGTCGGCCAGGCCTGCGACCGCGCGGATCATGCCCGCACGCTTCGCAAGGACACCGCGGGCGCCATTCTCTACGCAGCCGAGAAGGCGACTTGGATGGCCGGAGAAGCGATCCAGGCGTTGGGAGGCAACGGCTACATCAACGACTATGCGACGGGTCGTCTGTGGCGCGACGCCAAGCTTTACGAGATTGGAGCCGGCACCAGCGAGATCCGTCGCATGCTGATCGGTCGTGAGCTGTTTGGCGAGACGGCGTGAGGGTGCACGCGGGTCGCCTGACGGTTGGGAGGAAACGCAAATGCAGGCATTGAAGACACAAATAAATCCGCAGTCGCCGGAGTTCCGCGCCAATGCGGAGAAGATGCGGGCTCTGGTCGAGGACCTGAGCACGAAAGTGAGTGAAGTGGCCCAGGGCGGCGGGGAGACGGCGCGGGCCAGACACACCGCGCGCGGCAAGCTGCTGCCTCGTGACCGCGTCGCTCAACTGCTCGATCCCGGCACGGCCTTCCTCGAGATCGGGCAGCTCGCCGCCTTCGGGATGTACGATGGCGACGCGCCCGCGGCGGGCCTCATCGCGGGCATCGGCTGTGTGCAGGGCGTGCAATGCATGGTCGTCGCCAACGACGCCACCGTGAAGGGCGGCACCTACTACCCGATGACCGTCAAGAAGCATCTGCGGGCGCAGGAAATCGCCGAACAGAACCACTTGCCCTGCATCTACCTCGTCGACTCCGGCGGGGCGTTTCTCCCGAAGCAGGACGAGGTGTTTCCCGACCGCGACCATTTCGGTCGCATCTTCTTCAATCAGGCGAACATGTCCGCCAAGGGCATTCCGCAGGTGGCGATGGTGATGGGCTCGTGCACCGCGGGCGGGGCCTATGTCCCCGCCATGAGCGACGAGACCATCATCGTGCGCAACCAGGGCACGATTTTCCTGGGCGGCCCGCCGCTGGTGAAGGCGGCGACGGGAGAGGAGGTCAGCGCCGAGGACCTCGGTGGCGGTGACGTTCATACGCGGATTTCCGGCGTCGCCGACCAGCTCGCCGAGAACGATGCCCACGCCATCCATTTGGCGCGCCGGATCGTCGCCAACCTCAACCGCATGCCGCAGGCGCGCCTCGCCATGGATCCGAGCGAGGAGCCGCTCTACGATCCCGCCGAACTCTACGGCATCATTCCGCAGGACACCCGCAAACCCTACGACGTGCGCGAAATCATCGCCCGTCTCGTCGACGGCTCGCGCTTCGACGAGTTCAAGCCGCGCTACGGCTCGACGCTGGTGACCGGGTTCGCGCGGCTCTACGGCATGCTGGTCGGAATCGTCGCCAACAACGGCATCCTGTTCTCGGAGTCGGCCCAGAAGGGTGCGCATTTCATCGAGCTGTGCGCGCAGCGCGGCGTGCCACTGCTGTTCCTGCAGAACATCTCGGGCTTCATGGTCGGGCGGAAGTACGAGAACGGCGGCATCGCGAAGGACGGCGCCAAGATGGTGACCGCGGTTGCGACCGCCCAGGTCCCGAAGGTCACCATGCTGATCGGCGGCAGTTTCGGGGCCGGCAATTACGGCATGTGCGGCCGGGCCTATTCGCCGCGCTTTCTGTGGATGTGGCCCAATGCGCGCATCAGCGTCATGGGCGGAGAGCAGGCGGCCGGCGTGCTGGCGACCGTCCGGCGCGACGGCATGGCCCTCAAGGGCGGCGAATGGAGCGCCGAGCAAGAAGAGAACTTCAAGGCGCCGATCCGCTCGCAGTACGAGACGCAGGGCCACCCTTATTATGCGACGGCGCGGATGTGGGATGACGGCGTCGTCGATCCGGCCCAGGCCCGCAGGGTGCTCGGCCTCTCCTTCGCCGCGGCCTTGAACGCGCCGATCCCGCCGACGAAGTTCGGCATCTTTCGGATGTAGGCACACGAACTCTGAGAGGTCGGGATGTTCAAGAAGATCCTAATCGCGAACCGCGGCGAAATCGCGTGCCGCGTCATCAAGACGGCCAGACGGCTCGGGGTAGCCACCGTCGCGGTGTATTCCGAGGCCGACGCCAATGCGCGCCACGTTCGACTGGCCGACGAGGCCGTCCTCATCGGTCCGGCCGCCGCGCGCGAATCCTATCTCGTCGGCGAGCGCATCCTGGAGGTCGCCAAGCGAACCGGGGCGGAGGCGATCCATCCGGGCTACGGATTTCTGTCCGAGAACGAGGAGTTCGCCGCGGCCTGCGAAAAAGCCGGCATCGTCTTCATCGGGCCGCCGGCGTCGGCCATTCGAGCGATGGGCTCGAAATCGGCCGCAAAGGCACTGATGGGAGCGGCGGGCGTGCCGCTGACGCCCGGATACCACGGCGACAACCAGGATCCCGCCTACCTCGCCCGGCAAGCGGACCAGATCGGCTATCCCGTGCTGATCAAGGCCAGCGCCGGCGGCGGCGGCAAAGGCATGCGTCGCGTTGATGCTGCCGCCGATTTCGAAGCCGCGCTCGCCTCATGCAAGCGCGAGGCTGCCAACGCCTTCGGCGACGAACAGGTTCTGGTCGAGAAATACGTGCTAAAACCGCGTCACATCGAGATCCAGGTGTTCGGCGACAAGCACGGCAACTGCGTCTATTTGTTCGAGCGCGACTGCTCCGTTCAACGGCGGCACCAGAAGCTGCTCGAGGAGGCGCCCGCGCCCGGCATGACGCTGGAGCGACGGGCGGCAATGGGACTGGCGGCCGTGAACGCCGCGAAGGCGGTCGGCTATGTCGGCGCGGGGACCGTCGAGTTCATCGCGAACCAGGACGGCAGTTTCTATTTCATGGAGATGAATACGCGTCTCCAGGTCGAACATCCGGTGACCGAGATGATCACAGGGCTCGACCTCGTCGAGTGGCAGCTGCGGGTCGCCTGTGGTCAGCCGTTGCCCCTGACCCAGGAGCAACTCGAGATCGACGGCCATGCCATCGAGGCGCGAGTCTATGCCGAGGATCCGGACAAGGGTTTTCTGCCTTCGACCGGGCGCCTCGTCCATCTCGTTCCGCCTCCCGAGAGCGATTCGGTTCGCGTTGATACCGGGGTCGAGCAGGGCGACGAGATCACGCCCTACTACGATCCGATGATCGCCAAGCTGATCGTCTGGGGCGCCGATCGCAAGCAGGCGCTGACCCGCATGCGGCGAGCGCTGACGGAGTACCGAGTGGTTGGCGTCTCGAACAACATCAATTTCCTGTCCCGTCTCGTCGCCCTTCCGTCCTTCGTCAATGCGGAGCTTGATACCGGGCTGATCGAACGCGAACAGGGACTGCTGTTCCCGCCTCAGGATGAGGTTCCGGCCGACGTGTGGCTGGTGGCTGCCCTGGCCGAGCTGCTGCACGAGCAACGCGAGGTAAATTCGAAATTCGCGGCCGCAGCCGATCGGGGTTCGCCGTGGCGTGCGCTCGACGGTTGGCGGCTCAATGGCAGAGCGGAACGAAAGCTGGCGCTGCGTTTGCAGGAGAAGCT
>Ga0210403_10002473_pt1 | contig 16627 bp, 11 predicted proteins | sample IncBWC19MmetaG_FD_150863 | JGI IMG/M metagenome (GOLD analysis project Ga0210403, IMG submission 150863) | Forest soil microbial communities from Barre Woods Harvard Forest LTER site, Petersham, Massachusetts, United States - Inc-BW-C-19-M | ecosystem: Environmental > Terrestrial > Soil >... | reverse complement strand
CAAGGGACGTGTCGCGCTCAGCACAGGCGGATCGCGCGGCATCGGCAAGATGATTGCCGAAGGGTTCATTGCCCAGGGTGCGAAGGTCTACATTTCGGCGCGCAAAGCCGATGCCTGCGACCAGACTGCGAAGGAGCTGTCCAAAGACGGCGGCACCTGCATCTCGATTCCGATGAATGTGGCAACGGTCACGGGAGCCAGGGCGCTCGCGTCTGCCGTGATGACCCAAGAACCCAAGGTGGACATTCTGGTGAACAACGCCGGCGCCGCTTGGGGAGCACCCTTCGACGAATTTCCCGAGGAAGGTTGGGACAAGGTGCTCAATCTCAACGCCAAGACGCCGTTTTTCCTGACGCAGGCTTTGACACCTGCGTTGCGCAAAGCGGCCACGGCCGCGCGCCCGGCAAAGGTGATCAACATCGCATCGATCGACGGGATTTACCTCACTCACCGCGAAACGTATTCGTACGTCACCAGCAAAGCAGGCCTGATCCAGCTCACCCGGCTGATGGCGGCGCGCCTGGTCAAGGACAACATTTATGTCAGCGCGATTGCCCCGGGCGCGTTCAAGTCCGACATGAACAAGGACGCGCGCGATCACGCCGACGAAGTGGCCAAGCATATTCCCGCGCGGCGTGTCGGAACTGAGGAAGACATGGCCGGCGCCGCCATTTTTTTGGCCTCGCGTGCCGGCGACTATGTGATTGGTTCGACCTTGACCGTCGACGGCGGTGTTGCCTTCGCAACTCCGGCGATGCGCGATTTGCAGCTGGAGGAATAGTTACGCTTCATCCATCGGGTCGCGCGAAGCGCGCGCTCGGCGGCATTTAACGGGTGCCCTTCTCAATGCGTTTGGCCAACTCGCCAAGATCCGCGTTTTCCTCGATGGATATTTCCAGCGAGTCATCTTTCGGCGCAGCCTGGATCTCGCGGCGTTTGATTTTGGGCTGCGCCGGTGCGGCGCGCTCCTCCGGCAGCGGTGTGGCGAGAGTCGGCGGGACCCAATCCGTTTTCTGGGCGACCCAGCGTTGATAGCGATCGAAATTCCACATGCCGGCCTCTCCACCGGTTTGCAGGACATTGGCGATCTGGCTGAACTGGCCGCCGCGAATGGTCCCCTTTGAGGCGGCGCTGGGCAACAGGATTTCGCATACCGGAACGCGCAGGCGGAATTCGCTCAGGAAGTCGAGTCGCTGACTGACAAAGCCGACGAAGCAATCGGCGAGCTGCGCGCGGATGCTGCCCTGTATTTCCGCGGGAAATGACATGCAAATGCGTGTAATGGCTTCCGCACAGGTCGCCGAATGCATGGTGGCGATGACCAGGTGACCGGTTTCGGCCGCACTCAACGTCAGGCGCATCACCTCGGGCGTGCGCATCTCGCCGATGACCAGAACGTCGGGATTCTCGCGCAGGGCATCGACCAAGGCTTGCTCGTAGCTGGGAGAGTGGGTCGGAATTTCTCTCTGCCGTATGAATGATCTTCGATTGGTGAAAAGGTATTCAATCGGACTTTCGATCGCGATGATATTGCGCGCGCTCGCTGAATTGATCTCTTCGACCAGGGCGGCAAGCGTCGTAGATTTTCCGCTGCCGGTGGGACCGCACACGACGATCAAGCCGGCGGTGGCATCGGTTAATTTCTTCAATTCCGGATGCAGATTGCAGGCGCGCAGATTGTTTTGAAATGAGCTCAGCAGGCGCACGGCCATCGCCACGCCGCGCAGCGTCTGGAAAATATTGATGCGGCAGCGCACGCCGGCGATGGTGCGCGAGAGATCGGCGGAGCCTCTGCTCAGAAATTGAGACCAGCCGTCCCCGCCCAGCAGCTCCCGAGCCGCTGCGACGACGAGCGACCCTGCGACGGGCGGACCGATTGACGACAGCAGTCCCCGGATGCGCGCAACCAGCGCGGTATCCGCTTCTATGTGCAGGTCGCTGGCACCGTGTTCGCGACCCTTTCGAATCCACTCTTGGATCATGTCAAATGCAGATCCTGACTGACGGCGTTGCCCGCCTCGACAGTCAGTTAGAGGTAATCTCGGTCGGAAAGTTCTAAGCTTGCGCGTGTCCCATCCGCGTCGCGATTGAATTATTTCCGAAGGATCCGTATGCCGAAATTTTTGTCCGCCTTGGCGATTCTGCTGCCCTCCATGATCTTTGCACAAGCTCCGCACCGCAGCGGCTCGCTTCATACACCCGAGGTGGACCTGGGCTACGAAGTTCTTGGTGCGCCGAGTGCTGAAATCCCGCTTTTTGCGGTCAACGGCGGTCCGGGACTTTCCCATGCGTACATGATGCAGAATGATCTCTGGCAGCGCGTGGCGGCGCACCGCCTCGTCGTCCTTTACGATCAGCGCGGCACCGGCGCCTCCAAGCATGTGCGGCCGAATGCGCCGCAGAGCATGGATGCGCAGGTCGCCGACCTCGAGGCGATCCGTAACGCGCTCTCGCTCGACCGCATCGCGGTGCTAGGGGATTCCTACGGTGGAATGATCGCCATGGCTTACGCCGCAGCTCATCCAGAACATATGTCCCGCCTCATCCTCTCCGATTCCCCCGCGCCCTCTTGGAAGACCATGGTTCATCTGCTGCCGCAGGTGTTCCCGGATCGCGAAGAACAAGGCGAAGCCGAAGGCAAAAAACTTGCGGCCGACCCCGAGGCCGCCGCGCAAGCAGGCTTGGTCAATCACATGCGGATGATGTTCTACTCCCCCGAGATGCGCGACACCTATGTCGCACACATGGGCGATCTGGGCTTCGTTCCCGCCGTCGGGCAGGCCGTGCAGAAAGCCACGGAGAATCTCGATCTCACGCCGAAGCTGGCGGGTTTTCATTTCCCGACCCTGGTCATGACGGGGCGCTACGACATGAACGTTGCGCCGCTCACCGCATGGCGAATGGCGCACGCCATTCCCGGCGCGCAAATCGTCTTCTTCGAAAAGAGCGGCCATCTTCCTGCTTTTGAAGAGCCCGAGAAATATCTCGAGGTGCTCGAGACTTTCCTGGCGCCCAAGTCATAGCCGGGGCACCCGCGAGCGCAGCCGCCGCGCAATTGCCCGATCGTCGTCGTCCTCTTTGTCCCCTTTGACGTCCTCCCCGCCCCCGAAAACGGCGGGGATTCCTTCTGCAAGACGGCGACGTCCCGCCGCGAGAATGTTCTTTGCCGCATTAACGTTGCGGTCGTGTACCGCTCCGCATTCGCAGCAACTCCATGCTCTTATTCCAAGACCTGCGATACCTTTCGGGCCACTGCGCGAATCGCACGCAGAACAGGTCGGGGTTGAAAACGCTTCGTTACCTTCAGCGAACGTTGCACTTGCGAAATCGCACTTATACCGGAGCATCGTTCGGTTTCTCTATGTGATTATATCCAGCGCGCGTGCATTCACCCGCTTTGTTTCTGTCGTCATTGTGCAGAAATGGCGTCGGGCGCATGAGCACCGCTCTCAGAATTTGACAACAACAAGTCTCAACGGTGTGGACCTATGACTGCGCCTGACATCCTCGGCCTGAAGGCCAGGGTTTTACGGCGCAATGGGATAATATGCGGGCTGGCGACCATCGCGATTTCAGCATTACCGGAGCTGCAACGGATCCATGAACTCACGCGGAATGTTCAGACAGTGCTTTGCCGCCGTGTCCCTCTTGGCGTTGCAGTTGTCGTCGGCATCGACAGCGGAGAGCGCCGGCGTAGGCGGCTACGCGAGTCTGGTTCGTCGCACCGCGCCCAGCGTGGTCACAGTCGTCGTCGAGGAGAAACAAGTCAGCGCGGGGCAACGCGCTGCCGAACTGGCGTCCGCCGAGAACAGCATCGACTTGGGTGCCCTCATCAGGCGACTGCTAACCGGCGGCGGCGGCGGTCCTGAGGATCAGAGACCGAGCGCCGCGCTGGGCTCTGGTTTTGTCATTCGCACCGACGGACTCATTGTCACGAACCGGCACGTCGTCAATGGCGCGCTGAAGATTCGCATCCATTTGCCCGATGGCCGGGACGTCCCTGCGAAACTGTTGGGGGCAGATGCCGTCACCGACATCGCGTTACTCAAGGTGAACGTCGGCAATCTGCCGGCATTGCACTTGGGCTCCTCGCAGTCCGTGTCCGTGGGAGATCCGGTCATCGCCATCGGCAATCCGTTCGGACTGGGCCAATCGGTGAGCGCCGGCATCATCTCCGCGCGCGGACGCACGCTGGAGGATGATCCCTACATCGACTTCCTGCAAACGGATGCCGCCATCAATCACGGCAATTCCGGCGGCCCTTTGATGTCGCCCGACGGGACCGTGGTTGGTGTTACATCAGCCATTTTTTCACCCAGCGGTGGCTCCGTGGGCTTGGGCTTTGCCATTCCTGCCGAAACAGTCGCCTCAGTGATCGGCCAGCTTGAGGCCAAAGGCCACGTCGAGCGTGGCTATCTGGGCATTTCGGCGCAAGAGCCGACGCCGGTATTGGCGAAGGCTTTGGGTTTGAAAACACCGCGAGGGGCTTTGATAACCACGGTGGATTCGGCGGGACCAGCATACGGCACCTTCGTGCCCGGGGATGTGCTGCTCACCGTCGGTTCGAGCCACGTCACGTTCAAGACTTTGGGCAAGATCACGGCGCGATTGCCGCCGAACGAGCTCGTGACCATGACCATGCTGCGAGCGGGCAAATCCGAATCCGTAGCACTGAAAATCGGGCGCCTGCCTGATCCACCGTCAGACCCGGCCCTGAACGGAGACCCCGACACGTGGGTGACTTCGCTGCGCCTGGGCGTGGCCAACACCACCGAACAGATCCGAAAAGCCATCAAGGCCAGCGACGAACCCAGCGGATTGATCGTGACGCAGCTGCGGCCTGCGGGTCCCGGCGCGGTCGCGGGACTCAGGGTGGGTGATCTCATCACCCATGCGGGGGGTAAACAATTGGTGGACGTAAAGGACATTGCCGGGGTTGCAGCGCCCAGTCCGCAGGCGCCCTTACTGATTCGGATCGTGCGCGACGGTGCCGCAGCGTTTGTCGCACTGACGGGCGAGGCAACGCCCTAGGAGCCCTGTCTGGGTATTCCCAGACAGGCTCATGTTTCCCATGTCCAGGCAGCCGCAGGGGTCCTATGGACCGCCGGCATGCTGATCGCTATGCTCAAGAGGGCGCCCAGGGTGATGGGAGGGTAGCGTATGGAATTTGTAGGCGAAGCCGCGGATGGCCGAACGGTCCGTTACGTAGACCGTAAGCGCTACCTGTGGCTGCTGTCGCTGACCGGATCCTTCCATACGGCGATCGCCATCGGTCTGTACTTCGTGACCGGCCACAATCCTCTCACGATGCTGTATCCGTTGACCTACACCTTTGTCGGCATCCCCATGGTCGATGCGCTCATGGGAGAGGATCATCACAACCCTCCCGAAGAAGTCGTGCGCTCCATGGCAAGCGATGCTTTTTACCGCTCGCTTCTGTATGTCGGAATCTTTTTTCTATATGCGAATTTTATTTTCGTCGCTTGGTTTTTAGGCACCCACGCATTGCCGTGGTGGGCTTATCTGGCGCTGACGCTCGGCGCCGGCTTCAACAGCGGCGGCGCCATTCTGCTCGGCCATGAGCTGGGACATAAGAACAACCGCGCCGATCGGGTTGCCGCGCAAGTGGCCAACGGCCTGGTCGGCTATGGACACTTCTGCATCGAACACAACATCGGCCACCATGTGCACGTGGCGACGCCGGAGGACTGCGCCAGTGCGCGCATGGGCGAGAGCATTTACAAATTCATGCTGCGGGAAATTCCCGGTGCGTTCAAACGCGGCTGGCACCATGAACGCGAGCGCCTGGCCAAGCTGGGAGCCGGAGCCTTCAGCTGGCGCAATGATATTTTGTGGTCGTGGTTGTTGACGGCAGGAGCAGGCATTGCGTTGATCGCGGTTTTTGGATGGATCATCCTGCCCTTTCTGATCATCCATCATTTCTATGCGTGGTACGGCCTGACGCAAGCTAACTACGTCGAGCACTACGGCCTGCTGCGGCAGAAATTGCCCACCGGACGCTACGAGTCCTGCAAGCCAAGGCATTCCTGGAACACCAATCATATCTTTTCCAATCTTCTGACCTTTCACTTGCAGCGCCACTCGGATCACCACGCCAATGCGTTGCGTCCTTATCAGACGCTGCGCGATTTCGACGATCTGCCGCGGCTGCCGAGCGGTTATCCGGGTTCATTCGGACTGGCGGCGGTGCCGCCTCTATGGTTCAAGGTGATGGATTCGAAGCTCATGCAATGGGCGGGGGACGACATCACCAAGGTGAATGTCGATCCCGCCAGGAAAGAGCGCCTGTATTCGAAGTACGGCGCGCCCAGCATCGCGATGCGTCCGTCCGGGCAGGTAGCGGCCGGGAGCTAAAGGACTACGCTAAACGTCCAGATTCGACACGTTCAGCGCATTCTTTTCGATGAATTCGCGGCGCGGTTCCACGGCATCGCCCATGAGCGTGGTGAAAATATCGTCCGCCGCCACCGCGTCCTCGATGCGCACCTGCAGCAGGCGCCGCGTTTCCGGGTTGATGGTCGTATCCCATAGTTGATCGGCGTTCATCTCGCCCAAGCCTTTGTAGCGCTGGATGCTCTGACCCTTCTTTGCTTGTTCGAACAGCCAGGTCTTGGCCACCTTGAAGCTGGCTACTTCTTGGCGGTCTTCCCCGCGCTGAATGTAGGCGCCCTGACCCATCAGGTCGTTCAAGGTTTGGCCGAGCTCGGCGATGCGCAGGTATTCGGCGGAATCGAAAAACTCCCGCGGAATGTGTTTGGCGGAACTCAAACCGTGTTCGAAGCGCTTCAAGTCGATACGATGGCCGCCTGCTGCCATCGTCTGCACGGTAACGCTGTATTGCCGCGAGACGTCATCCAGGCCGTTGAGGCGCGCTTCCAAGTTACGGCACCAATCGCGAAGTGTGTCGATGCGATCGAATGCTTCGGTGCTGAGCGTCGGCACGTACAACAGCTGCTCGAGGAAGCGCCCATCATAACGGCGCGCCCAGCGCGCGATGATGGCCTCAACCTCAACGTACTTGCGCATCAGCGATTCGAGTCCCAAGCCTGTCAGCGGCGGTGCCTCGGCATTGACGTGCAGCGCCGCGTCTTCGATGGCGGTATTCAGCAGCAACGCACTGAGTTCCAAATCGTCCTTGACGTAAGTTTCTTGTTTGCCTTTCTTCACCTTGTAAAGAGGCGGCTGCGCAATGTAGATGTGACCGCGCTCGATGAGTATGGGCATCTGCCGATAGAAAAATGTCAGCAGCAATGTTCGTATGTGACTTCCATCGACATCGGCATCGGACATCAAGATGATGCGGTGATAGCGCAATTTATCGACGTTGAAATCGTCGCGCCCGATGCCGCATCCCAACGCGGTAATCAGCGTGCCGACTTCCGCGGAGGCCAGCATTTTATCGAAGCGCGCTTTCTCGACGTTGAGGATTTTGCCCTTGAGCGGCAGGATGGCTTGCGTGCGCCGGTCGCGGCCTTGCTTCGCGGAGCCACCGGCGGAGTCACCCTCGACCAAAAACATTTCCGACAGTGCGGGATCCTTTTCCTGACAGTCAGCTAATTTCCCTGGAAGCCCCGCGATATCCAGCGCGCCCTTGCGCCGCGTCATCTCGCGCGCCTTGCGCGCGGCTTCGCGCGCATAGGCAGCCTCGAGAATTTTGTTCACGATGGCCTTCGCTTCTTGCGGATGCTCCAACAAGAATTCCTCGAGGCGGCCGGCAACGGCGGATTCCACCACGCCTTTGACTTCGGACGAAACCAGCTTGTCTTTGGTCTGCGAAGAAAACTTGGGGTCGGGTAATTTCACCGAGAGAATCGCAGTCAATCCTTCGCGCGAATCGTCACCGGTGGTCTGAATCTTTTCCTTCTTCGACGCCAATTCTTTTTCGATGTAGTTATTCAGCGTGCGCGTCAATGCTGCGCGATATCCCGCAAGGTGAGTGCCACCGTCCTTTTGCGGAATGTTGTTCGTGTAGCAGTACATGCTCTCTTGATACGAATCATTCCACTGCATCGCGACTTCGACCTGCGTTTCGCCGTCACGGGTCTGAAACCACAACACCGACTCATGCACCGGTGTCTTGCTGCGATTGAGATGTGTGACGAATGCTTTCAGGCCGCCTTCGTGCTGAAACACCTCGGACTTTTCGTCGCGCTCGTCGACGAGCTCGATACGCACGCCGGAATTGAGAAACGACAACTCGCGCAACCGTTTTGCCAGGGTGTCGTAGTTGAACGAGATGTGCGTGAATATCTGCGAGCTTGGCTTGAACCGAATCGTGGTGCCGTGTTCGCTCGTGTCGCCGATGGCCGCGAGCGGCGCCTGCGGTTCGCCGAGCCGGTATTCCTGGCGGTGCAATTTGCCGTCGCGACGAATCAGCAACTCGAGAAAATCCGACAGCGCATTCACGACCGAAACGCCGACACCATGCAAACCGCCGGAAACCTTGTAGGAGGTGTCATCGAATTTGCCGCCGGCATGCAGCACGGTCATGATGACCTCGGCGGCAGAGCGTCCTTCCTCGGCGTGGATATCCACAGGAATGCCGCGGCCGTTGTCGAATACCGTAACGGATTCGTCGGCGTGAATGGTGACGATGACCCGGTCGCAATGGCCGGCCAGCGCCTCGTCGATGGCGTTATCCACAACCTCGAAAACCATGTGGTGAAGTCCGCTGCCATCGTCCGTGTCGCCGATGTACATGCCGGGGCGTTTGCGGACGGCGTCCAGACCTTTTAAGACTTTGATTTTGCTCGAATCGTAAACGTTGTCTTGGGCCATGCTCGATCCTAAATTGCGACCGACCATAATAACAGTTTACGACGCCAAAAACCAATCCTCAGAGGGCAAAAATCTCAGTCTAATCAATTAGTTGAAGGGGCAGAGTCGCCTGGCACGCGGGCCGCGGCGAATGGGCGCACGTTTCAGGCCGATTATCGCGCAATGATGCGCCCGGCCCGCGTAAATCGATCTCTTTCAATGACCCCTGTTTTTCAGCGGCACTCACAGGAAATGCACAGGCGATTTTCAACCTGATGGCATCACAGGTCGGCCGAATGTAAGGCTGCACCACCCGTCATCCCAGAGCCGAGAAAATCGCTTGGCATGCAGGAGCGTCCACGAATGGGGCCACATGGTCGTACCCTGTCTATGGACGCGCCGGTCCGGTCCGGATCGGGCAGCAGGCGGCATGACCCGTCATTGACGATCCTGAACTGCCGACGACGCAAACTTGCTGGCGCGTTCGACCCGGACCGGACGCGTGTGCGGCGTAAGATTAGAAATCTATGCCGCGCAGCTTCTCTGTATTAATCGTGCTGGGCTCAGCGTTTGGTAGCTCTGCTGCGGACGCTCCGAGTTCGGTGCCGATGCAACTGCTAAGCAATCTGCCGGTTGTCACTGCGAAGATCGACGGCCACGACGTGCCGCTCGTCTTTGATTTGGGGGATTCTTCCGCTCTAGTGCTTGCTGAACGAGTGATCGACCGCGTAAAAACTTCTCCAACCGGCGAGACAAACCGGTCGACCGATGTGCAGGGGAATGTCATTGAGTCACCAAAGTTTAAACTCGCGCGGCTGCAGATAGGCAACGCGGTTTTCAGCGATGTGATTGGACGCCTCGACTTACACGACCCCAAATACCGACCCCCTGACGTAGGGCAACAAGGTTATTTCGGAACATCGCTTTTAAAGTCATACATGGTGGTACTCGACTATCGACATCGACAGATGACGTTGATACCTACGGGCAGCTCGAAGGATCAGTCGGCAAAATGCAGCGGCACCGCCGTGCCATTCTTACCGGACTGGAACGGATACGCGGTAACGAAGGTTAATACAGACTTCGGAGAGTTAACGGCAATTTGGGACACTGCTTCCGATGAATCCGTGCTGCGTAAAGCCGGATCGCAAAAAATCAGCAGTAGCGAGCTTACGGAGACTGTTACCACGAAACGGCTGGGCTTCGGTGGAACGGACTTTGGCCCTTTGAAGCTTCATATCGCGGACTATGCACAGCCGGCCGGCACTGACATGTTCATCGGATATAATTTCTTCGCGCAGCACGTAGTTTGCATTGATTTTCCGGGACATCGGTTTCTAATTCGACGTTGAGCACTGATGGCAGAGTTTTCCTGCCCGCAAGCTGCCGGTCACAGGCGGCAGAAACGGGTCGAGGATGGCCGTTCGCAATTCGTCCTCCTGCACCGTTGAGCGCTCCGGCGTGAGATGCCAGGACGTACACCCGTCAAATTCACGGTGCCGCGGTAGCGGCGACGCTCAGACAGGTTCCTGTGTTCCACGTGGAACGCCGAGATACTAGCCGGCCAAAAGTCTCCCGCCGTTCATGCTGAAGCGTCGCCCAGGCGCGCCGAAGGCCGGAAACTCGCCGTGCAGCGTGGTGACAATCAACTGTAGGGATTGCGAGGACACCTCAGACAGCAGGCTACCTAAGCGCTCGTCGTCCAGTTCTGCCGCGGGATCGTCCAGCAGCAGCGTCGGCTGCACCGGCGAACTCTCGGGAAACAGTTTTATCTGCGCCACCAGCAACGTCGCCGCGAGCAACTTCTGCTGCCCCCGCGAAATCCTGTCCTTCACTGCGGCTCCGTCCAGGCGGATACCAAGTTCCGCGCGGTGTGGACCGATCTGCGTCGCACCCGATTCCTGGTCGTGGTTCCAGCTTTGCTGGAGTGCCTCCGCCATGCTCTGCTCCCTCGGCCACCCGCTGCGATAGCTCAGGCCCAGTTCCATCCCCAACAAATTGCGCGCGATCGTTGCCGCGTGCGGGCTCAGGGTGGCGACGTAGCGCGCTCGGGCGGCGCTCAACAACTCCCCCGAGCGCACCAGATCACTATCCCAGGCGGAGACAATGGCGCGGGGTTGGTGTGCCTTTAGAGCGGCGTTTCGCTGTTTGAGTACCTGCTGAAATCTCTGCCAGTGCCCGATGAAGGATTGCTCCACGTGGAACACTCCCCAATCCAAGAAACGCCGGCGACGGCTTGGGCCTTCCTCGATGAGATGATGAACTTCAGGGTCAATGATCTGCACCGGCAGTTGCAGCGCCAACTCAGCGAGGGAGGAGGGTCTATCGCCGTCGATTTGAGCCCGGACGCCCGTCCTAGTTCCTTCAACCCCCATGGGGACGCGCCGGTGGGTCGTGTCCACCTGACCAAAGACCACGAACCGCTCGACGCCATGCCGTATCAGGTGTTCCAGCCGCCGGGTCCGAAACGAGCGCCCCCGACCCAGCACATAAATGGCCTCCAGCAAGCTGGTCTTGCCGGAGGCGTTGGGACCATGGATGAGCGTGAAGTGGGGGTCGAGATCGAGTTCCGCCGACTGCAAGCAGCGGAAATCCGTTACTTGCAGCCGACTCAAGCCCACGGCTTATAGCCTCATCGGCATCACGACGTAGCGCGCGCTGGCATTGCCCGGGGAACGAATCAGGCAGCTGCTATTGCTGTCGGTGAGGCCCAGCTCAACCTCCTGCCCATCAATCGCGGCAAGGGCATCCAGGAGGTAATTCACGTTGAAGCCCACCTCAAGATCGCTGCCCTCGTAGGCGACTTCAATCTCCTCCTCGGCTTCTTCCTGCTCGGGATTGTGGGCTTGAACCGTCAGCACATTCTTTTTGACGGTCACGCGTATACCACGGTATTTCTCGTTGGAAAGTATGGCTGTGCGCTGCAATGCCTGGCGCAAAACGTCGCGATCGGCGCGGATAGCGGAGGCCGGAGCGGCCGGAATGACCCTGGAATATTCTGGGAACCGCCCATCGATCAGCTTCGAAGTGAATCGAATGTCGCCGATCTGCGCTCGAACGTGATTGGTTCCAATCGCCACCTCGGCGAGCCCATCGTCATTCAACACTCGCTGCAATTCCAGCACCCCTTTGCGAGGTACGATGACCTGTTGCGAGTTCTTCGCCTTGGCTGCCAAGGCCGTCTCGCATAACGCCAGGCGATGACCATCGGTCGCCACTGCTCGCAGCACCTGGCCGTCGATCTCCAGCAGCATTCCGTTGAGGTAGTAACGCACATCCTGCTGCGCCATCGAAAAATGCGTTTTCTCCAGCAGCCGCAATAATTCCTTGCGGGGCAGCTGTACCGTTTGCTGAGCGTTGATGTCATCGATGACCGGAAAATCACCGGCGGGCAAGGTCGACAAGCTGAACCGGCTGCGGCCCCCCTTGATCACGATTTTCTCACCCTCGACGCTCAACGACACGGCAAGCTTTTCGGGCAAGGCCCGCAAAATATCCAAAAACTTTCGCCCCGGTACGGTGATGTCGCCGGCGTCTTGAACCGCAACCTCCGTGGCCGCCACCAATTCAACCTCCAAGTCCGTCGCGGTAATGGACAGCTGCCCTTGGCGAACGCCAAGCAAAACATTCGCCAAAACCGGCATCGTCTGGCGCCGTTCCACCACCCCGATGACCGCCTGTAACGGGGTCAATAATTTCTCGCGCTCTGCCGTCAATTTCATGGGCTCACCCGTCTTCAATCTTAAGATTTATATTCTTAAAAGAGATTATTACTATGATTATGAAGGAACGAATTTACGTGTATAAGGCAATAAACTCTATATTAATCAATGTTTTACATTCAAACGAAAACACCTCGATACTTGTCTGCAGGCCGCCTGCAAACTGTCAGCCAACTGTGGATATCTTTATCCACAGATTCATCCACAGCTTTTCCTACCCTAACCCGCCAGGGTTCTCAACAGGTTTAAATAGTCCTCGCCGACTCGCCGCTCCGTCTCCCGTAACTCCTTGACCCGCCTGCAGGCATGCAGCACCGTGGTGTGGTCCCGCCCGCCGAATGCGTCGCCGATCTCCGGCAGACTGTGATTGGTCAATTCCTTGGCCAATGCCATCGCCACCTGGCGTGGCCGCGCGATCGAACGGCTGCGACGTTTGGACAGCAAATCGGCAATCCTGATTTTGTAGTACTCGGCCACGGTCTTCTGAATATTTTCAACCGTGACCAATTTTTCCTGCAACGCCAACAGATCCCTCAAGGCCTCCTTGGCGAACTCCAGAGTAATCGGTCTGCCGGTGAAATTGGAGGTCGCAACCACCCTGCGCAGCGCGCCTTCCAATTCGCGCACGTTGGAGCGAATTCGCTTGGCGATAAAAAATGCGACTTCCTCCGGTAGATCGACCTGAGTCATGGCAGCCTTGCTCATCAAGATCGCAACGCAAGTTTCCAATTCCGGCGGCTCGATTGCCACGGTGAGGCCCCAGCCGAAACGCGACTTCAACCGCTCCTCGAGCCCGTCGACCTCTTTCGGATAGCGGTCGCAAGTCAATATCACTTGCTGCTGGCTCTCGAGCAGCGCGTTGAAGGTATGAAAAAATTCCTCCTGAGAGCGGTCTTTTCCCGCAAAAAACTGAATATCGTCGATCATCAGACAATCCAACGATCGATACGCGGTTTTGAAATCGTTGATGGTGTTGTGCTGCAAGGCTTTCACCATGTCGCCGACGAATCGCTCGCTGTGCACATACGCCAAGCGCGCCTCCGAATTGCGCTCCTTGAGCTTGTTCGCCACCGCGTGCATCAAATGCGTCTTGCCCAAACCGACGCCGCCATAGATGAACAGCGGGTTGTATGCCTTGCCGGGATTACCGGCGACCTGAATCGCCGCTGCCTTGGCGAGCTGGTTACTCTTACCTTCGACGAAGCCGTCGAAGGTAAATTCGGCATTGATGCGGCTGCCCAGCACCGTCGGGGCCAGCTTGCGCGCTCTGGCCGCCGCGGCACCGTCATCCCTCAGGGTCACCGGCGCGGCTTGGGCGACGACGCCGGCTCGCGTGCCGACATCGAGCGCCACTTCGGGGGCAAGGCCCTCCGCAAACGCGAGGATGAGTTCCTTGATCCTCGGCAGCAGATTTTGACCGAGCCACTCGATGACATAACGGTTCGGTGCGAGCAGCCTAAGCTCACCGTCGCGCTCGATCGCCTGCAGAGGCCGCACCCAGGTGTTGAACTGCTGTTCCGGGAGCTCGCCCTCGAGCACTCGCAGACAGCGGTTCCATAGCGACTCCGGCAAGAGCGCTCTCCTAAGGGGTTACGGGCAATGGGGCAAAGAACGAAAGGGCAGGGAGTCTAGCTCCAACTTGAAGGGGCGTCTATTGACACAACCATGCTCGCTCAGTACCCTTGCCGCCTTTCGTAAATCAGCCAGACCGTTGATTTAACCCGTGGTTTTTGCTCGAGTGGCGCTATGAAACGTACCTTTAACCCCAGTAATTTACATCGTGCCCGTACCCACGGTTTTCGCGCGCGCATGGCCACCAAGAGCGGCCGTCGATTGCTGGCCCGGCGCCGCGCCAAGGGCCGCAAGCGCCTCTGTCCCTAACGCGCTCTTCAAGGGCTGTATAGATCCGTAAACTGACGTTCGAGCCGCGCAAGCGTTTGCACCAGCCGGCCGAATTTCGAGAAGTGAAACGGCGCGGCAAAAAATTCGCCGATGCATTTTTTAGTCTATCGGTTCTGGCCAATCATGAAACCTATCCTCGATTGGGTTTGAGCATCGCGACGCGCACCTTTGGCACCGCCGTATCGCGCAATCGCATCAAACGCCTCGCGCGAGAGTCCTTTCGTTTGAACCAACACTCATTGCCGCCGGTCGATGTTACCGTCTCCGCCCGCGAAGCGGCGCGAATGGCAAAGCTTGCGGATTTGCGCGCAAGTCTCGAGCAGCATTGGAAGTCGATCACGCAGAAATGGTAAAGCCTCGCCAACTGTTCATGTGGAGCATCCGCGGGTATCAACTTGCGATCAGCCCGATGCTGAAGCCCAGCTGCCGCTTCTATCCCAGTTGCTCTTGCTATGCGCATACCGCGATCGAGCGCTATGGTGTCGTGCGCGGTTTCTGGCTCGGCTTGCGCCGCCTGCTACGTTGTCATCCATTCGCGCCAGGCGGCTACGACCCCGTGCCGGACAAGAGACCGACCCATGCCTAATATCCGTCTGATGCTTTGGGGCGTCCTCGCCGCGATCCTGTTTTTGAATTATCAAACCTGGCTGCATGACTACGAGCCGCCGGTCAGCACCGTTCAGACCGGTGCCGCACCGGCCGGCGCGCCTGCGAGCACACTCGGCGACTCGGTGCCTCAAGTGACCGCGCCGACGGCGGCGCCGCCGACGGCCAACGCGCCCGGCGCGGCACCGGCGACCTCGGTGCCATCATCCGCGGCCGCAGCCGAAACGGACTCGAGGCCTGCCGCACAGCTGCATGTCACCACCGATGTGCTGGACGTCGGTATCAACCTCAAGGGCGGCGAACTCGATCGCGCCGACTTGCTGCAATACCCCCTGCGCAAGGACGCACCGAATATTCCCGTGAGGCTGTTGAGCTACGAACCGCCGCCCACTCGCTACCTGCTGCAGAGCGGGCTCACCGGCGGCGCGGGTGAAGACGCGCCCACGCACCAGGTGCTGTGGAAGTCGGATGAAACGACGTTCGTCCTGGCGCCGGGCGCTGATGAGCTGCGCATACCCTTGAGCTGGACGGACGGCCAGGGCCTCACCGTCACCAAGACATTCGTTTTCAAGCGCGGCCAGTACGCCATCCACCTTCAGTACGATGTGAAAAACGACGGTCCATCGGCGCGCAACCTGGCCTCTTACGCTCAGATCCTGCGTCATTGGGAACACGCCTCGCGCTCCTATTTCGACGTCGAGACTTATTCGTTCAAGGGCCCCGCCATTTATGACGGCACCAAGTCCAAAGATCTGAACGTTGAAAATGACGGCGACGCCAAGTACGCGGCCACCATCAGCAATGGCTGGTTGGCTTCCTTGCAGCACCAATTCGTCGCCGCCGTCGTGCCCCCGGCCGGGCAGACCTATCAGTATCAAGTCAAAGTAGCCAATAACGAGTACCTGGCGAGCGCCACGGGGCCGATGACGACAATCCCACCAGGCGCCAAGGCCGAGTTTCACGAAGATTTTTTCGTGGGCCCCAAATTGCAATCGCAGCTCGCGGCGTTCGGCAGGAATCTTGAGCGCACGGTCGACTTCGGTGTCTTGACCGTGTTGGCACAACCGCTCTTTACGGGGCTCAACTATGTGCACAAGCTGATCGGCAACTGGGGCTGGTCGATCATCATCGTGACGGCACTGATCAAATTGCTGTTCTATCCCTTGAGCCAGGCCAGCGGCCGTTCCATGGCCAAAATGCGCGCCGTGGGTCCACGCATGAAGCAGATTCAGGAAACCTTCAAGGACGACCGCGAGAAATTGGGCCGGGCCATGATGGAGCTGTACAAAAAAGAAAAAATTAATCCGCTCGCGGGTTGTTTGCCGATGGTGGTGCAGATCCCCGTGTTCATCTCCTTTTATCGCGTGCTTTTGGAGAGCGTGGAAATGCGCCAAACGCCGTTCCTGCTGTGGATCAACGATTTGTCCTCGCGAGACCCGTACTTCGTATTGCCGCTGCTCATGGGCAGCGCGATGTTTGCGCAATTCAAATTAAATCCCGCACCACCCGATCCCATGCAGGCCAAGATCATGCAGTTCATGCCGCTGATCATGACCGGCATGATGGCGTGGTTCCCTTCAGGACTGGTGCTGTACTGGCTCACGAACACCGTGCTGTCC
>Ga0210403_10002471_pt1 | contig 16633 bp, 16 predicted proteins | sample IncBWC19MmetaG_FD_150863 | JGI IMG/M metagenome (GOLD analysis project Ga0210403, IMG submission 150863) | Forest soil microbial communities from Barre Woods Harvard Forest LTER site, Petersham, Massachusetts, United States - Inc-BW-C-19-M | ecosystem: Environmental > Terrestrial > Soil >... | reverse complement strand
GCTGCAGCGCCTCGCCGAGTCTCCTGATTCCGTCTCCTTCCCCGAAACGTAGCGGCTGAGGGTCGATGCCTTCTTCGTTCAGTAGCCGCGAGATCCGAAGGCCAGCTGTGCTGCTCGGCGGTGCGGCTCCCATCCACCAGGCGGTGGTCTCCGGCGTGAGGGTCGCGATCGCACCGTCGGCGATCGCCAGCGCGAGATCCAGTGAGTTGGCGCAGCGGCGGGCGTCGACGAGGACGCTTGGCAGCGTGTCCTGTTCAGATGCTGCGGCCAGCAACGCGCTGGTGCCGCTGAGCGGGTCAGCGACGATGACCGTCAGCCCGCGACGCTCCTCGAGAAGCAGGAGCAGCTCACCCCACTCGGCCACGTGCCCGCTCAGCAGCTGGCCGTCTGGGATGTTTAGACCGGACCGCTTACGCGCCATCGTCGTGAAGGTGTCGTTCTGCCTCGTCGATGCCCATTTGCACGTCGAACGTAGTGGCGGTGTCGGAGCTCGTTCGCCGCGCGCTCTGGGCGGTGTAGCGCGCTGCAGCCATCGTGGCGTACGGACGTCCGTCACTCCACTTCAGGAGCTCTTCTCGCGGCGCGTCCTCGAGCACCACCCCGGCGCGGGAGAAGCGCTCCGTCAGTGGCTCGCGCCAGCTGGTAATCGGAATGCGTGCGTCGAGCTCGATCCGATCGACGAGCTTGCCGAAATGCACCGGCCGGCCGAACATGCCGTCCAGGGCGCGCTCGTTGCTGCCGTCAACGAGTACAACGGCGTCATTGGAGGCACCGTAGATGTCGATCAGGTCACGCAACACGATCTCGCCGTCGGCGTAGTCGACGACACGCTGGAGCTCGTCGAGGAACAGCAACGCTCGCTTACCCTCCCGTCGCGCGAGCTCAGCTGGAAGGGCCAGGACTGTGCGCGCCGGCAGCTCGTGCGCGTCACGATCGAGCGCACTGAGGTCCAACGGCACCCCGTATTCCGACAGCAGCTTCTCGATCGCAGGACGCGCGAAGCGCAGAGCTGCGCGTCCGGCGTGCGCAAGCGAGGCACGGCTGCAGGCGTCGATGATGAGCTGCAGCAACGCTCGCGAGTCGGACCGCTCAGGGACATCCACCTCGATGACGAGCGCCCCATCGCGCTTCAGCTCCTCACAGACCGCGGCGCAGACGGTGGTCTTGCCGATCCGCCGTTCGCCAGCGAGCATTGTGCTCATCCCCTCGCGTAGCCGTCGGCCGATCTCGTCGATCTCGCCGCGACGTCCAATGATCAGATCGGGCGGCACCGGGCCTCCGAGGGGAAACAGCAAGCCGATAGGCTCGGGAGGCGTGCTCATGCCTGCAGACTATACTACGTTTTCGTGATAAGAACATCACGGTTTGGTGTAAGGCGCGATCACCCGGCAGACGCGAGCGTGAGCCCTCGGCGGCTGGTTGATCCCTTGCGGAGCGGCACACCCGCGGGCGCCGGTCCTGCAGGCACGCGCGTGATATTGGGCCTTAGGTTTCCGCCGATGACCCGACCGGCCGCTCTTCGATAGGGACACCGATTTCGCTCCTTTGAATACATCGACCTCCCTTTAGACGTTAGTATCGCCCTCGAAACTGGCTCGGGAGGAGGCGGGGGTTGGCGAGTGCGCAAGATCCGGCTGTGTTCATTGGCTCATCCAGCGAGGGCCTAGAAGTAGCGGAACATCTTCAGTCGGTACTAGACGACCATTGTGAGGCGACCGTTTGGAACCAGGGTCCGTTCGGTCTCAGCGGGACGGGAATCAGCTCCCTAGTCCAGGCCGCGGCAAGCTATGACTTCGCGGTTCTAGTTCTGACTCCCGACGACCTCACCTCGCGAAGGGACACCGTCCGACCAACAGCACGGGACAACGTCCTGTTCGAGGCGGGCCTATTCATAGGCGCGCTTGGTCTTGAGCGCACCTTCCTCGTAAGTTGCCGCTCCGACGAGCTGCAGCTTCCGAGCGACCTAGACGGCGTCACGCGGGCCATCTTCCGTCGCAGGGCCGACGGTCGCCTCAGGGCAGCGCTTAATCCAGTCGGGCTACAGATCCGCGAGGCAATGACGCAGCGCGGTCTTCGCCGGGCTAGTCCGCCACCTGCGGCGGCTCCGCATATAGGAGATAAGCGCACCGTCTCCCTCGAGGAGGAGGCCACCCTGCTTGATCGCGAGCTCTCAAGCCTTACGACATCCGCTGTAGCACAGGGTTGGACCATGAAGACCCACAGCGACTCCGCGTATCGGCTTGTTTCCCCTGATGGTCTCCGGTTTTCACTCGCCTTGGGTGACCCGCGACGCACTCGTCAGGACCTCAGAGCATACGCTCGCGAGCTTAATGAGTACGGGCTGCGTTTGAGTCGCGCTCTGCTAACAGCCGTCGATGAGATCATCGAGGAAGATGCGACGCGGGCCACCGAGCGGCGGCGTCCTCGAAAACGAAAAGGCGCGGACGGGTCCGGTAAAGCGCGCAAGGGCGACTGATGACAGAACCGGATCCGTCGGCGGCGGCCGCACCTCCCAGTTCACGCATTCTTCTCTCGTACGGGCAGGCTGACGCGGCGATCGCGGACGTCTTGATCAACAGTGTTGCGAAGGCAACCGATGTCGACATCGCCCGCCACGTCCTTGGCAAAGGCGTGGCGCACAAGCAGAACCTAGCGGCGACCTTTGCGGAGTACGAGGCAGTCATCCAGGTTATTAGCCTCCAATTTCTGCGATCGCTCAGCTGCATGCGAGAAGTTATTACACTGATTCGCGAGGATGCGCAGCGGTCTCGTTATCGCGAGCGCACCATCCCAATACTCGTGACCCAGAAAGATGATGACGTCGACATGGGTCACACCGGTGGCCAACTGCAGCTCGTGGAGTATTGGGCGCAAGAGGCCATCACGCTTGACGAGGGGCTCGCGCACACGGACGTCGGTGTTGCGTCCGACGAGCTTCGCGAGGACCTCGTGATCACTCGGGAAGTCGCTGAGCAGGTCATGCGCTTCACGCGCACGATCACAGATAACATCTACGCGACGCAGTTCCACGACGACCTTAACAAGCTTGCTCGAGACATCAGCGCGCATCTCCGAGAGATCAGTCCTGGGATTATCCCAGCGTCCTCACGGTGGACCGCGAGCCTGTTCCATAGCAACCAGCGACACGGCGAGAGCACGGCGCCAGAGGAGGACGAGTATCGGCAATACCTGCGTAGGCTGGCTGACGCGATTTCGGTGCCATCTGAGAGCGATCCGGCGCGGCCCGAGTTTCCGCCATTTTCGCCGCGATTTCCGGCTACTCCTGCCGAGCAAGTCAAGATCCCACTACTTGGTCGAGAGATCTGGATTAAGGACGAGAGTCACAATGTCACCGGTAGCCATAAGGACCGAATGGCGTGGGAGATCATCGTCCACTACAAGAAGACGATCGAAGATCTATTGGAAGGCTCGATGGTTCATCCCGAGATCCCACCGCCCTCGATCATCTCGAACGGGTCGGCCGCCTTGGCCATTCAGGTCATGCTTCGATGCTATGGGCTTCCAAACCTAAAAGTCCTCGTCGACCGCACCACACACCGGCGAGTCGTTGAACGACTCCGACACGCTGGGTGCGATGTCCACATTCACGACCTGTCAGCGCGGGAGCTTAACTCGCGAGAAGTCCTCGAGATCACGGAAAACCCGGAGGGTCTCGACTTCACGTCGCGGAACATCGTAGATCCCACTCGGCGTCGCTACTACGATTGGCTAACGTACGAGATACTGAACTGTGGCGCGCGGCATATCTTCGTCCCCGTCGGCACTGGCGACCTATTCGTGAATATTTTGCGGGTTTTGCGCGACGAGCTTACAGGTGTCACGCGCGACCCACGCCTAAGCGGAGGGTCACGCAGCATCGAAGGACTGCAGCTCTACGGTGCTACGTCGGACGACTGGCGTACTCGGATGGACAAGCTGTACGCGGCGCACAGGCCGACGCTTGAGGAGGCGAAGCGATTCGTACTTGAGATGCAAATTGATGGACACTGCGGCGATCGCTCCCGGATCTACGGTGTGGGCGAGGAGATGTTGACACCCGCATTGGAGGCCGCGCATGCGGCCCACATACGTTGCGATGAGTCCGGTATCGCTGGCTTGGCGCTGTTGTTCGAGCTGCACGCGACGGAACCGTTTCCGGATACGGAGGAGCTTCTCGTCGTAAACACGGGGTGGTTGGCTCTCCCATAAAGGGTGTCGTTTGCAGGCACGCCCGTCGAGCGACCGCCCCGGGCCGTCTCTGTTCGGCGATCCGAGTGGTCGAGATCATTGGGACCGGCGGCAAGGCCGTGGACCATTCAGGTACGGGCACGGCAGCTCGAGACCAACCGCCCCTTGCTGCCTCGTCTGGCACGACGGTCTGTCCAGGCACTCACCGCCAGAAGTGCCTGACCCGGGAGAATCGCCGATAATCCACGTGCATACGAGTCGAACTTGAAGCCGCAGGCCGCTCGCGAAGGCCCTGCTAACCAGCACTTTTTCGCACTAGATATCCGTAAAGAGCGGGCGCTTTGCAAGCGGGAGGTCACCGGCTCGATCCCGGTTGGCTCCATAGGCACGGATTTGCAGCGGATTCCGCGGCGCGTTTCAGACGGTGGTCGAACCGTACCCGCACCCCCGACCTGTGCGGAGGAAGCAAGAGAGATAGGATCTCTAGGGAGACATATCGGCGACCACCGCGTGCTTCCGTCCGGACCTCACGATAGCTTCGTCGACATGGCTACCGGACGCGGCCCGAGGCTGCACAGAGATGTCTTGGACAGACTAGTCGCGTCGATCGTCGCTGGGGCGATTGAACCAGGTGAAATGATGCCTGGGGAGGTCAATCTGATGGAGGAACATGATGTGAGTCGCGGGGTCGCACGCGAGACAGTGAGGGCCCTAGAAGAGCGTGGTTTGGTGTCCGTCAAGCACGGTAAGGGCGCCTTCGTCACTACGCCCGACAGGTGGGACACGGCCCACCCGGACGTGCTCAGGGCCCTGTTTAATGGCGATGAACACGACGCGGTTGTCCGAGAGAGCATTGTGTGCTGGTGTTGGCTCGTCGAAAAGGCCACCGAACTCGCCGCTTTGCGAGGCACCACTCGATGGATATCTCGCATGCGTGAAGCTGTGGCGTCGATGGAGGGTGTGTACGCATCACGCTCTCAGGCTGCGGGGTTCGGCGAAGTAGCGACGCCGTTCTATGCGGCGCTATTTATGGCTACCGAGAACAGGCCATTTAGAGGTATGGCAATTGGCACTCTTCCTTTGCTCGCTCTGATGCCGTCACCAATTACCGATGCGGCGTTCATACGCGAGCAGGTGCTTCCCGTTTATCGCAAGCTTCCATCCGCTATCGACTCCGGCGACCACAAGACCGCGCGCGAGCACTTGAGGGAGATATTCGTCCTCGAAGGCCGCGAGCAAGACCGCTACGCAGGGCCGAGCATTCAATCGCTTTCGGCTGCGGCTTAGTAGCCCGCGCAGGCCGTGGAGTCCGTACTCACCACGTCGCGCTGCACTGTCGGCTATCCCGAGTCGTCCAGCAACGTGCGCCTGCCGAAAAAGCAGCACAAGGCGGTTTGACGTGAGGTCGGCTGGCTCGATAACCGCGGATTGCGGCGGTTCACGGGTGGCGATCGTGACGGTGGTCGAACCGCACTTCGAGAATGGGGCGCGTCCGTGCGACAATCAGGGCATGACGAAGGCTGAGCTGCACGAGTTGGTGGACCGTCTGCCGGATGGCGCGGTAGATGGCGCTGCGGTTCTGCTTGGCGAGATCAGAGCCGGGCGCAAAGACCCCGAGCAGGCGTGGTTCTGGACGCGGGAGTGGCAGGAGAAGGAGCGCGAGGCGGACGACGATCGAGCAGCAGGTCGCGTTATGACGTACGAGAACGATGCCGAGTTCCTAGCGGCCCTGGACGAGCGGACGAAGCCGCTCGATGCCGACGCGTGAAGTCCTCGCGTCGTTCTGCTGGCGCGATTGGGACCGACTGACCCCGCAACAGCAGCGAGCGTTCCGTGGGGCGCTTGTGCAGTTCATCGCTGACATCGCCGATGGGGGCCAGAGCTTCCATCCACGTTTGCGGGTCAAGCGGGTGCAGGGCCATCATGGCGTGTGGGAGATGACCTGGGCACCGGACGGCCGTGCGACCTTCGAGTACGACGCAGAGGTTCGACCGGGCGAGGCGCATGTCATCTGGCGACGCGTCGGCACCCACTCGTTTTCCGGCGGCCCTAACTGTGCTCGCGCAGGAGCAGGAGCGCGTTATCGCGAGCGTCGGACTCGAGCGCGCCGAGAATACGCTCGTGCTCGGCGAGGATCTCCTCAGGCAGCTGCTCTTCGTCCTCCTGCAGCCACATGCGCCGATACGAGAGGCTGTCCGCGACGGGTACGTCGAGGCACTCGCCGACGCTGGGGCGATCGTCACGAACTCCACGTGCGGCGCCTGCTTCGGCGACCACATGGGGTTCCTGGGAGCCGGCGAGGTGTGCATCACCGCGAGCACCAGGAACTTCAAAGGCCGCATGGGCAGCCGCGACGCCGAGATCTACATGTCCTCCCCACGTACCGTTGCCGCTGCGGCGATCGCCGGAGAGATCATCGACCCGAAGGACGTACTTGGCTGATGCGCGACGTGGTCGAAGGTCGCGCGTGGGTGTTCGGCGACTCTGTCGACACCGACAACATGTACCCGGGCTTTGCGATGAAGCTCACCGCTCAAGAAGCCGCGAAGCACGTCTTCTATGACCTGCGCCCTGGATGGACCGACCGGGTGGCGGCCGGTGATATCGTGGTCGCGGGGCGCAACTTCGGCGTTGGTTCCAGCCGGCCTGTCGCGCAGCTGTTCCTGGAACTTGGCGTTGCCGCGCTCGTCGCCGAAGAGTTCAACTCGCTGTTCCTGCGCAACAGCATCAACTTCGGACTTCCAGCAGTGACGATTCCGCGTGCCGCCGAGACGATCGCCGACGGCAGCTCTGTACGGCTCGACATTCGTGCCGCGAGGATCGAGCTGATCAGCAACGGCGTGCGACTTGACGGGATGCCGCTCCCGGCTCTCGTCCTCGACATCCTCACCCAGGGCGGGCTGCTCCCCAAGCTGGCCGCGGATGGCTACCTACCCACGGAGAGCGCAAGGCGATGACGGCCGGCCCGCCGAAGCGTCGAGCGCTGCTCGGCCGTCTGCTGCGCAATCGCAGGGCCGGCAACTCGAAGCTCGCCTGGAACCAGCCCGGCTTGCAGGCCCCCGACACGATCACGCTCACGAGTCCGGCTTTCGCCGACGGGCGGGAAATGCCTGTGGGCTCAGCCGGGAAGGGCGTGGGCGCCAACGTCTCCCCGCCGCTCGCATGGCATGGCCTGCCCGACAACGTGGCCGAGCTTGTCCTGATCGTCGAGGACCCCGATGCTCCCCTTCCAAGGCCCGTCGTGCACCTGGCACTCGCCGGCATTCCCCCCGAGCTGGCAGGTTTCGCGGAAGGAGACCTCAACGAAGGTGGCCTGTACGGGAGCGGTCGCGGCTCCTTCGGCCGGAGCGGCTATGCCGGTCCGCGCCCCGTGCCTGGACACGGGGCGCACTCCTACGTCTTCCAGCTGTACGCCGTCTCGCGCCCGCTCGGTCTTCCACCAGAAGCCAGGCCGAGCTCGATCGTTGGAGCCATGCGCGCCGCGGTTCTCGCGCGCGGCCGACTGGACGGCACCTACGAGCGCTAGCGGCCGGCCGGCTCCAGCTCTTGCTCGAGCGTCTGCGGCACCTCATCCGGCTCCGGCTCGGCGCCCGCCTCGATCTCGAGGCGGGGGAGTCGACGTTCCAGCCACCTGGGGAAGTACCAGTTGGCCTTGCCCAGCGAGTGCATGATGGCCGGAACGAGCACCGTGCGGATGACGAGCGCATCGACGAGTATCGCCGTCGCCATGCCGAGCCCGATCAGCTTGATCGTGCGGTCGGTGGTGAACGTGAATGCGAAGAACACGACGACCATGATCGCCGCGAGCGCGGTTATGGTCCTCCCCGCCACGGCCTGGCCGTGGTTGACGGCCTGTGAGTTGTCCCGGCGCCTGAGCCACTCCTCGTGGATGCAGCTGATCAGGAAGACCTCGTAATCGGTCGAGAGCCCGAACAGCACGGCAAACATGAGAATGGGCGCAAGCGGTGGGATCGGACCGGTATGAGAAATACCGATCAGCGAGCTCAGCCATCCCCATTGGAAGACCGCGACGATGACGCCGAACGCGGCGCCGGCCGACAGGAGATTCATGACCGCGGCGGTCGCGGGGATCAGCAGGCTGCGGAACACGATCATCAGCAGCAGCAACGACAACGCGACGACGATCGCGACGAACATCGGCAGCTTCGATTCAAGCTGCGCCGCGTAGTCGTCCGCCAACGCGGTCTGGCCGCCAACGTACACGGTCATCTGCCGGCCGGCGACAGCGCCTGGAATGACACTGTTGCGCAGGGTCGTCACCAGCTTGGAGGTGGAGGCATCCTGCGGGCTGCCTGTCGGGTAGACCTGCGCCACCGCGACTCCCGGGTGTCCCGGGCCGGCCGGCAGGAGCTGCGGCGGGCTGACGGCCGCGACGCCGGGGGTGTGAGCTGCGGCGTCGACCACGTGGCTGAACGTCGCGGTCTGTCCGCTTGACTGGACGGGCGCGACGAGCTCGAGCGGCCCGCTGAAGCCCGGACCGAAGCCTCGGACGAGCAGCTCGTAGGCGCGGTGGGTCGTGGTGGTGGTCGATGTGGGGTCCGTCCCGGCGTCCGCATGCCCGAGACGCATCGAGAACGCGGGAATCGTGAGCACGACCATGATCGCGAGCGCTGCCACGCTCAGCCCTACGCGGCGGCGCTGCACGAGTTCCGCCCATTGCGCCCAGCGCTGGGACGCCTCCGCGGGGTGGATCTCACCCGCTTCGAGCGCCACGCGCTGCTTGCGCGTGAGCGTCCGCTTTCCGAGGAACCCGATGAATGCCGGGGCGAGCGTCTGTGCTGCGGCCATCGGAAGCAGCACCGCGATGGACGCGGCGATCGCGGCGCCTGAGAGGACGCTCACGCCAACGGTGAGCATCCCGAGCAGCGCGATGCAGACGGTGATGCCCGCAAACAGGACCGTGCGCCCCGACGTGGCGGCCGAGATCCCGATCGCGTCCTCGATGGATCTGCCGTGCCGCATCTCCGTTCTCGTGCGACTGAGGATGAACAGCGAGTAGTCGATCCCGACGCCGAGGCCGATCAGGATGCAGAGCTGCGAGGTGAAGCTCGCCATCGAGAGAACTGTCGACAGCGCGGCGATCAACGAGATCGCCACGCCCAGCGCGACACCTGTGGACACGAGCGGCAGCAACGCCGGCAGGATCGATCCGAACACGAACAGCAGCACGAGCAGCGCTGCCACGACCCCAAAGATCGTGCTGTTCGAGGAAGAGGGGTTGGTCGCTTCAGCCACCTGTCCAAGCACCTCGACCTGCACGGCGCCGCCGTTGGGAGCACGCGCAGTGTTGACGAACCTGGTGGCTTCGGATGTCGAGATCGCGTGGTCTTCCTTCGTGAACGTGACCGTCGCGAAGGCAACCGTGCCGCTGCGGCTGATCTGCTTGGCGCCGGCCGGCGTGTAGGGAGAGGTGACCGAGCCCACGTTCGGCAAGCGGGCGACGTTTGCCAGCATCGCCTTAACACTCGATTGCACGGCCGGCTGTCTGACGGCACCCGTCTTCGTCGCGATCACGATCTGCTCGGTGTCACCCGACACGCTCGGGGCCGCCCTCTGCAGCAGGCTCTGCGCCGTGGCGCTCTGAGTACCAGAGAGCCGGTTGGAGGCGGAATAGTTACTGCCGGTGCTGGACTGGATGAAGACCGCGCCGACAAGCAGCAACAGCCATCCTGTCACCACGATCCTGCGATGAGCCAAACACCAGCGGGCTAGACGAGGCATGACTGACTCCCGGTTACTCAGCCTCCGCCCATCGGAGACCCGTTGGGAGAAACGCTAAGCAGTGGGACTTGGAAATTCGTCGGCCGCGGGGACCCACTTTGCAGCCGGGTAGCTGCGCCGGAAGACGTAGTCAAAAGTGACTTGCCGGTCGGATCGGGCGGCTCGCGTTAGTCCCGGAGATGTACGCGCACTACGTCCGCCGGGCCGATGTACTCGGGCCCATCTCGGCGGTACAGTCATGGAGCATGCAAGAAAACCTCTCGCCGATCGGCAATCGCCTCTCGCCGGGGGCGTGGTCCCTCGGCGGGGCGGCGGACTGGGTCCGGCGTGCTCCCGAGGTGGCGCGTGCTTTCCGGGAGGCTCCGGAGGTTGATGTCACATGGGCGTTGGTGGCGTTTGCCGCCCTGCTGGCCGACCCGGGCCTGGGTTGGGACAGTGGCCCCCTCAACGTCGCGACATTCGTCCTGGCAGCTGCGACGTCGCTGCCGCTGGTCGTGCGCCGACGTTATCCGCTCGGTGCTCTCGTCGTTGTCACAGCCGGGCTTTTGGCGTGCCTTGCCGTGTTTCATCCCAACGTCGCGGCGGTGGGGGTGATCATGTTCGCGCTGTATACGGTCGGCCTTCAGGGGCGGCGCCTGCTCACTCTGCTCGTCGCGGCGGGGATGGCCCCCGTCGTGGCCGTCGCTGTGATGATCACGAGCGACGAGGGCTTCAAGGTGGGTCCGACGCTCGCTCGTCTGGCGCTGCTGCTGGCTGCGCTCGTGGCCGGAGACGCTCGGCGGGGCAGGCTGGCGCTGGTGCAAGCCCGAGCAGCGGAGACCGAGCGAAAGCGAGAGGCGGCCGCGATCCATCGCTTCGACGAGGAGCGCCTGCGTCTCGCGCACGAGCTCCACGACACGATCGCCCACGCCCTCGTCGCCATCAACACGCAAGCCGCTGCCGCGGTCCATCTACAGCGCAGGGAGCCAAATCAGAGCTTCGACGCCCTAGAGAACATCGTTCGCAGCTCGGCGGACGCACTCTCGGAGCTGCGCTCGACGTTGAAGATCCTGCGTCCCGCGGCGGGCGAGGCCGCGCGACGCCCGGCGCAGAGCTTGGCCGACCTGCCAGAGCTGATCGATGGCTCGCGGAGCGCAGGGGTCGACATCGACCTCGAGCTCGACCTGGACACCATCCCGCAGGACCTGCCCGCCGCGACCGCTCACGGGGCCTACCGGATCGTCCAGGAGAGCCTGACCAACGTGCTCCGCCACTCGAGCGCCAAGCGCGCGGTCGTCCGAGTCGCGCTTGCGGCGGGCGAGCTGACCGTCGAAGTGCTCGATGACGGGCACGTGGCGCCCGGACCCTCGCCGACGCCCGGTCATGGCCTGCAGGGGATGGCCGAGCGGGCCGCGGCGCTGGGAGGACACTGCGAGGCGGGCATCGCTCCGAGCGGCGGCTGGCGGGTGCGGGCGAGCTTGCCGACACGGATGCGGAAGCCATGAGCAGCGCGCCGGGCCTGCGCGTCATCGTCGCCGATGATCACGCGCTCGTCCGTCATGGCTTTCGATCGATCCTCGCCAGCGAGGACGACATCGACGTCATCGGCGAAGCGAGCGACGGACGCGAAGCCCTCTCGATCGCCATCGCTGAGCAGCCGGACGTGGTGCTGATGGATATCCGGATGCCGGTGATGGACGGGATCGAGGCCACCCGTCTGATCACGAGCGATTCGCAGCTGACCGGGACCAGGGTGATCGTGCTCACGACATTCGACCTCGACGAGTACGTGTTCGGCGCCATTCGCGCCGGTGCGAGCGGGTTCTTGCTGAAGGGCGTCGAGCCGATGCAGCTCATCGGCGCGGTCCGGACCGTCGCCGCCGGCGAGGCGCTGCTCGACCCGGGCGCCACCCGCCGGCTGATCGAGGCCTACGTAAGCGGTCCGCCGGACCGGCCACCCAACGCCGCCGGGCTGCCGGACGATCTCACGTCGCGGGAGATCGAGCTGCTGGCATTGATCGCCGGAGGATCTACAAACGCGGAGATCGCCGAAGACCTGGTGATCAGCCCGCTGACCGTGAAGTCGCACGTGTCGCGAATCCTCACCAAGATGGGCGCACGCGACCGCACGCAGCTCGTGGTCATGGCCTACGAGAGCGGACTCGTCGTCCCTGGATCTGCCCGCGACGGGTAGACGCGGTCGCGGGTTCGCACGGTCGCCAAGTATCGACGGGGATCCGCGCGAAACTCACTGCAGTAGCCGTGGCGCGAACCCCCTGCAAATCTGGCCCCTTTTGCTCCGACTCCCGGCGCATGAGCGGCTCTTTGCAAGCAGGAGACCCGGCACTCGGGGTGCTCACCGCTCCGCTTGGGTCAGTATCCAAGCGACACACGTGGGAGGGCAACTTGTCAACAGCGGGGATGGGGCCGGCATGAGCAGCGAGAGCGAGGTCGTCAGCGCCCACCGTAACGCCGGGCGGTATTTCGAGGCTGGCGGAGTTCGGAGTTTCGTTCTCGAGCTGGGCGATGGCGACCCGGTCGCCTGCATGCATGGGGTGCCCGCGTCCTCATTTCTTTACAGGAAGGTTCTTGCCGAGCTCGCTGATCGTGACATGCGCGGGATCGCCTTCGATCTACCGGGCCTCGGCCTCGCGGATCGCCCCCAGAGCTTCGATTACAGCTGGACCGGTCTCGGCCGCTTCGCGATTGCCGCCGTCGACGCACTGGCGCTGGATCGCTTTCACCTCGTCGTACACGACATCGGCGGGCCGGTCGGCTTTGAGCTCGCCGCGGCGATGCCGCAACGCATCGCCTCGCTGACGATCCTCAACACGATCATCGCCGTGGAGGATTTCCGCCGGCCCTGGTCCATGCAGCCGTTTGCCGTCCGAGGAGTGGGCGAGCTCTGGCTCGCGTCGCTGACAAAGCCGGCCTTTCGCCAGCTCATGCACATGCAGGGCATCGGCAACCACGACGCTGTCACCAACGCCGAGCTCGACGCATATGTCGAGTTGCTCAAGCGCGACGATGGCGGGCGGGCGTTTCTGAAGGTCATGCGCGGTTTCGAGCGCACCGCTGAGAAGCAGGAGCTCTACGAACGCGCCGTGCGCGGCGTGCCCTACCCCGTTCAGATCGTTTGGGGAGCCGAGGACCCGGCGCTCAAGCTTGGCGTCCAGGGAGAGCAGGCACGTCGCATCACGGGGCTGGAGACGCTACATGCGCTGCCCGCGAAGCACTTCCTACAGGAGGATCAGGCACCCGCCATAGCCGAGCTGATAGCCCGGCAAGTCGAGACTTCGCCGATCGGCTGACCGAGCGCGGTCATGGCTGGATCTCGACTCCTTGCCAGAAGGCGACGTGGTTGCGGATCTTGCGGATCCATGGGTACGGATGGCGGTAGGTCCAAGCACCGTTGATGTTGGCCTGGTCGCCTGCCACCACCGTGTAGTAGCTCGCAAGTCCCTTCCACGGACACAGCGACTTCATCCAAGTTCGCTTGAGGTACTCGTGGTTGACACTGTCCGGCGGGAAGTAGTGGTTCCCCTCGACCAGCACCGTCTGATCGCTCTCCGCGATCGTCACGCCGTTCCAGATGGCCTTCATGGTGTCTCCTTGCAAATTGCTCGCATCGTCACACTCGGCAGCTAACATCAGCTATTGCTGACATCAGGCAAATCATATGTATAATCGGCGGATGGCGGTCACGACGAGCAGCGCGCCCTTCCGGCTCCCGGTTGCCCCGGGCGAGTCGGATCTGATCGCCAAGTACTTCCGGGTACTTGGAGACCGCACGAGACTTCGGATCGTGGAGCTCGTGTCCGAGCGCGAGCATTCGGTCGGCGAGCTTGCGCAACTGCTGGATGAGCCACAGCCAAAGGTCTCTAACCACCTGTCGTGCCTGCGCTGGTGCGGGTTCGTGACCACACGCCGTGAGCACCGCACGATCTACTACAGCCTCGCCGACGAGCGCGTTGCGGCGGTCGTGGAGCTCGCTCGCTCGCTCCTGCACGAAAACGCCGAGCATGTCGCCGCCTGTGGACGAGTCGACAGCGACGGTTCGTGATGGCTCGCCCCAAAGACGCCCCGCTGTGACCGTCGAGCTGCTCTACTTCGACGGCTGCCCCAATCACGAGGCGCTGCTGCCACGCCTGCGCGAGCTCGTGGCGGGCTCCAGCGCCTCTGCGGAGGTGGAGCTGCGCAGGATCACTGACGACGACGCGGCCCAGCGCGAGCGCTTCCTCGGCTCACCCACGGTCCGCATCGACGGACGCGACGTCGAGCCCGGTGCCGAGAGCCGAACCGACTACGGGATGAAGTGCCGCCTCTACCGCACCGTCTCTGGCCTATCGGGTCAGCCAACAGAGGAGTGGCTACGTGCTGCGCTACACAGTGGCGTTGCGGAGCGTATGAGCGGCGATCCTACCGATGCGGCTGTGTCGCTACTGCGCCCCGCCGCTGTTCGGCGATGAGCGCCCGGTTCGACGTGGCGGTCCTCGGCGCGGGCCCGGCCGGTGAGGTGGCCGCGTCGCGCTTGAGCGAGCAGGGCCTTCACACCGCGCTGATCGAGCGTGAGCTCGTAGGCGGCGAGTGCGCCTACTGGGCGTGTATCCCCTCAAAGACGCTGTTGCGCCCGCCCGAGGTGCGCTCGGAGGCCACGCGCACGGCCGGCACATCGACCCCGGAGCAGAGCTGGGCGGAGGTGGCTGAGTACCGCGACTACATGATCCGTGATCTCGACGACACCGCACAGGTCGACGGATACGAGAAAAGCGGAGTGCGGGTCTACAAGGGTGGCGGCAAGCTCGCCGGCCCCGGCCGCATCGACGTCGCCGGCGAGACTATCGAGGCCGCGCGGATCGTGATCGCCACCGGCAGCGATGCCAAGATCCCGCCGATCCCCGGACTTGCCGAGGCCGGCTACTGGACCAACCGCCAGGCGACGACGCTCAAGGAGATCCCCGAAAGGGTCGTGATCCTCGGCGGCGGCCCGGTCGGAATCGAGCTCGGCCAGTTGCTACGCCGCTTCGGCGCCGAGGTCGCGATCATCGAGACGGCCCCTCGCCTGATCTTCCGCGAGGATCCACGGGTTGGCGAGCTGATCGCGCAAACGCTGCGCGAGGACGGCATCGAGCTTCACCTTGATTCGGCAGCCAGCGAAGTCAAGGCGAGCGAGGCAGATCGCACCGTGCGGCTCGAGAACGGCGCCGAGGTCAGCGGCCAGGAGCTGCTCGTCGCGGTCGGACGCGCACCCCGCGTGCAGGACATAGGCCTTGAGAGCGTCGGCATCGATGCCAACCCGCAAGGGATCGCCATCGACGAGCGCTGCCGCGCCGGCGAGAGCCTGTGGGCGATCGGAGATGTCACCGGTGTGATGCCTTTCACCCACGTCGGCATGTACCAAGGCCGCATCGCGTGCGCCGATATCGCAGGACAGACGGTGCACGCCGACTACGACGCAATCCCCAGGGTGGTGTTCTCGGATCCCGAGATCGCCGCCGTGGGCCTCACCGAACAGCAGGCGAGCGAGCGGGGCCTCGACGTCGCGACGGCTCGAATCGAGCTCGCCGACGCCATCGCACGCCCGTGGACATACGAAAAGGACCCGCGCGGAGAGATCGGTGTACTCGCCGACCGCAAGCGTCGCGTCCTTGTCGGCGCCTGGGCGGTGAGCCCGCTCGCAGGCGAGTGGATTCACTACGCCGCACTCGCGATCAAGACCCACACACCTATCGATGTGCTGCGCGACACCGTCGCCCAGTTCCCCACCTACACAGAGGCCTACCTCAAGGCAATCGAGGCGCTCGCTCTCTAGGCGTCCAAAGAGTGCCAGGTATCCGCCTCGCGGTCGAGGCGTCTCTGAGCGCATGGCGCCGGCGCTCTTGCGGTGCAGTGGACTGGCGCGTGACCGCCCGCACGGAGGCCGCGATTGCGAGCGCAGCCAGCGCTGCGAAAACGAGCATCGCATCGCGCGCTGGTATGTGCTGAGTGACGACCCCGAGCGCTACCACCGGGACCGAGAGGCCGATGTAGGCCCCGAGGAAGAACCCGGCGAGTACCTCCGCCCGGGACCCTGCCGGTGCGGTCGAGGCGGCCACGGCGAGCGAGCCCTTGAACACCAAGCCGGCGCCGGCGCCGGTGACCACGCCGCCGATGACGAACATCGCCAGACTGCTCGACCACATGGCCGCGGCGGTCAATGCGAGGCCGAGTGTGACCGTCGGGATGCTCCATCTCAGGAGCACCAGCGCGGGCGTGCGCGACCCGAGGATCTGCGCGGCGGCGCCTCCGGCGAATGCGGCGAACGGAATCGCGCCGGCGACCGCGTGCGAGGTCTCGTGCAGGGTCCCGGCAAGGAAGCTCGGCACGAGCGAATTGAACACGCCGAACACCGCGAAGGCGGCCAGGCCGGCTAGCGTCGCGGCGTAGAACAACGAGCGCGCCCCGACCGGCACGGCGACGCGCTGGGGGCGATACCGCGGCCGCTCGTCCGGGCGCTGCACGGTCTCGGGAGACAGCGCGACCGCGGCCGCCGCCGCGACCAGGGCGATGCCGAAGACCACGTAGGGCAGAACGAGCGGGGCTGGGGCGAACTGTGCCATCAGGCCGGCGGCAAGCGGGCCGAGGCCGATCCCCCCGAGGTTCGATCCGGTGGCCACAGCCTCGGCTCGACGCTGTGAGGCTGACGGTCGTGCGCTCGCATGAAGCTCGGCGAGGTAGCTGGTTG
>Ga0210403_10002469_pt1 | contig 16637 bp, 16 predicted proteins | sample IncBWC19MmetaG_FD_150863 | JGI IMG/M metagenome (GOLD analysis project Ga0210403, IMG submission 150863) | Forest soil microbial communities from Barre Woods Harvard Forest LTER site, Petersham, Massachusetts, United States - Inc-BW-C-19-M | ecosystem: Environmental > Terrestrial > Soil >... | reverse complement strand
GGTGGAGGACTGTCGGCGGCGTAAGTGGGGGACGGAAACTTTCTGCCGGCGAGCTCTCCGGTGACGGTGGAGACGGTGACCACGGCGGCGGGGACGGACTTCAGCCTGGCTGCGAGCGGGGCGACGCAGACGGTGCCGGCGGGGACGGCGGCGAGCTTCGGGTTTACGCTCGACGTGCAGGGCAACGGTCTTCCCAGCCAGCTGGTGCTGAGCGCGGCGGGGCTGCCGGTAGGGGCGACGGCCTCGTTCAGTCCGACGTATGTGCCGCCGGGGCGGTCGATACCGCGGTGACGTTGACGATCCAGACGCCCCGTAGCGGCGGTGGTTGCGTCGGGTCTGTGGAAAGGCAGATGCGAGTGGGGGCCGGTGGTTGTGGCTGGGTTGGGGCTGCCGTGGCTGGTCTTCTTTGTGCCCCGGCTGAGGGATGTTGGGGGGATGCTGCTGGGGCGGCCCTGCCTGGGTGCGGCCGGGATTTGTTTGAGCGGCTGCGGAAACCGGATCTACAGCTACAGCACTACGGCTGCGGCGACCAAGAGCTATGCGGTGACGGTTACGGCAACGGGGACGAGCGCGAGCGGAGCGTCGCTGACGCACGCCGGGGTAGTGAAGCTGGTGGTGGAGTAGAGTCTACGCCGGGGCGAACTGACGCAGCAGGAAGAAGGCGATGACGCCGAGAAAGAAGACCAGGGCCATGCGAATGCCGGGCTCGCGGTTGACCTCGGGGACGAGGTCGGTGGCGGCTACGTAGATGGTGACTCCGGCGGAGAGCGGCAGGCCGGCGCGGACGAGCCAGGGTTGGAGGCTGATCATCAGCACGCCGGCGACGGTGGTCGCGCCCAGAAAGAGCGCGGAGTTGAGCGCGGCACGCTTGCCCTGGCCGCCGGCCATCATCACGCTGGCGACGGTAAAGCCCTCGGGGAACTTGTGCAGGAAGACGGCGAAGAAGAGGATCCATCCGAGCCAGGTGGAAAGGACGAAGCCGGAGCCGATGGCGACCCCGTCGAAGAAGGTGTGGGTGGCCAGGCCGAAGAGCACGGAGTAGCTGGTCTTGGCGGTGATGTGGGCGCCGTGGCCGTGGTGATGGGTCTCCTCGCCGAAGTGGAAGTGGTGGACCAGGGTGTGCTGCAGGAAATGAACGCCACAGTAGCCGGTGAGGATCAGGAGCGGTCCCCACTTGTGGTTGATGGCCATGCCTTCGGGGACCATCTCGAGCAGGGCAGCGCCCAGCATGAAGCCGGAGCCGAGGGCGACGAAGTAGCGCAATGCCTTGGTGGAAGGCGAGCGGCGCACAAGCAGAAAGCCGCCGATGTAGTCGGCGAGGCCGGCGCCCAGGCCGAGTGTGAGGCTGAGCCAGAAGCTGGACAGACGCATCATCCGCAGTCGCGAGTGTTCATCATGTCGCCGCCCTTCCTATTTACTGCCTGCGGCAAGCCGATCGTTCCAATCTTCATGTCAGGAATCAGTTTATCGTCTTTGCGATGGTGCCAGCACGGGCAGAGACTCGCGTGCCATCAGGAGGATGATGCCAAGGCCGCAGAGGAGGATGCCGCCTTCGATTCGTTCGGAGCGGACATGGAGGCGCTCGAAGTGAGTGCGCGGTCCGGAGGTGCGCGGGGCGGCGTCGATGTTGCCGCCGGCGGCGACGCGGTCCTGCTCCATGGCTGGGAGGACGCTGGCCTGGAGATATGCGGTGGCGGCGAGCATCATGGCGACGAGCAGGAGCTGGTTCTGGTAGCGTCCTTTGCTGCCGGCTCCGGATCGCAGGAAGAGGATGGCGGTGCAAATCGCGAAGATGCCGCCGGCGATCAGGCCCATGAGATGCAGGACCCTCAGCGTGGCTCCGACGACCTCGCCGGCCTCGTGGGTGCTGGGCAGGGTGGCGAAGGCGATGGGAGCCAGGACGAAGGCGAAGAAGATGATGCCTCCTACCCAGACGACCATGCTGAGGAGACGAAGGATGCGGAGCAGCGTGGACATAGCTCTATTGTGACATCGTGGTGATGGGTGAGGGAGAGAGAGCGGTCTGGCTGCGGTGTGAGGAGAGTGCGGTCTCGTTGCGCTCGATACCCACGCTCCACCCCTGCGGACAAGAGCCTCCGCAGGGGACCCCACCCTGCGTCGATGAAACTGCCGCGAGGATGGGGCACCCGGACTTCGCATGGGTCAGACGAACTCGCGGCCGATGAGGCGGCGGATGCGGTCCTTGATCGGGGGATGGGTGGAGAAGAGGCTGGCGATGCCTCCGGAGCCGAGCATCGGCGCGACGATGAACAGGTGCGCGGTGGAGGGGCTGGCCTCGAGGGGGATGCGGCGCGAGTATTCGTCGAGCTTCTGCAGCGCGCGGGCCAGCGCGTAGGGATTGCCGGTGACACGGGCGCCGGTGGCGTCGGCCCCGTACTCGCGGGAGCGAGAGATGGCGAGCTGGATGAGGGCCGCGGCGATGGGGGCGAGGATGATCATGAAGAGGGCGCTGAGGCCGCCGCCGCGATCGCGCCGGTCGCCTCCTCCGCCGCCCATGCCGAAGATCTCGGCGAAGTAGCCCATGCGGGCGATCATGGTGATGGCGCCGGCGAGGGTGGCGGCGATGGAGCTGGTGAGGATGTCGCGGTTCTTGACGTGGCCGAGCTCGTGGGCGAGCACGCCTTCGAGCTCCTCGTCGTCGAGCAGACGGAGGATGCCGTGGGTCACCGCGACGGAGGCATGCTGCGGATTGCGGCCGGTGGCGAAGGCGTTGGGCGACTCCGTTGGGATGACGTAGAGCTTGGGCATGGGCAGGCCCTGGCGGGCGGTGAGCCGCTCGAGCACGTCCCAGGCGCGGGGCAGATCGGCGCGCGTCACCGGCTGGGCGCGGTAGAGGGCGAGGGCGATCTTGTCGGAGTAGAAGTAGCTGCCGAAGTTCATCACCACGGAGATGAGGAGCGCCAGCAGCATGCCGTTGCGCCCGCCTACACTCGCACCGATGAACAGAAGGAACAGCGTGAGGACGGTGAGTAGAAGCGTCGTCTTAAGAGTGTTCATAGCTGGCCACCCGGGCCCTGCGAACGCTATGTATTGGACGTATTCTACGCGGAACCGGAGGCTTGGCTGCGCGCCAGGGCGCGGCGAAGGACGACCTCGAGGGCGGCCTTCTGGTCGAGGTACTCGGCCTCGGAGAGCCGGCCCTGGAGGCGGTCGGTCTCGAGCGCGAAGAGCTCGTCGCGGAGGGTCGCAAGCACGCCGCCGCCGGCGGCTGCGGGCGGCGCTACCGGGCTCGAGGCTGCGGCGGTTGCGGGAGATGCAGGAGTTGCGGGAGCTGCACCGGCCACGGCGGGGACGGGCTGCTTCAACATGACGCCGGCGCCGGCGGCCAAGAACAGGCCGAGGCCGCCCAGAATCCACCACTTGTACTTGGCCCAGGGATCGTTGGCGCCTTCGGGGTCGATGGGCTTGCCGAGGCCGCCGCCGGGGCGGTTGTCGGCGGCGGCCGATCCCCCATTGGCGTCAGCTCCTTGCCCACTCGAGTCGGCGTTCGGAGCGGGGGCGGCGTCGGAGTCACGCGGCAGCTCGCCGATGCCGGAGACGGTGAAGCCGAGCGGCTCGGAGGGGGAGACGTTGCGGGCGGCGTAGGCCTGGGCGCTGGTCTCCTCCGTGACCCGCTGGTAGGGCGAGGTCTGCGGAGCCTGGAACTTCATGCTCTTGGGCATGACGATGGCGACGGTATCGGTGGGCAGGCCGGGGTGCGGGGTGAAGTTGAAGCTGCCCTTGTAGGGAAGCTTGTAGGTGACCTGGAAGCGGCTCTCGCCGGGACGCAGCGGGAAGATGAAGGCGTAGTGGTTGGGTTGGTCGCCGAGCGGGACCGGGGCTGAGCGCACGGGCATGCCGCCGGGGCTCAGCGCGACGGATCCTTCGACCACCGCGCCATCCGGCAGGTAGAAGTCGAAGGGGCGGTCGCTGAACTGCGTCTTGGGCGGGTTGGACTCGTTCTTGACGAAGAACATCTCGATGACCGAGAGGTTGGCGCCGCCGGGCTCGGACTGGATCTTGAGCACGTCGGCCTCGCCGCTGACGCCTTCCACCTTGGCCGCGGCAGTGTAGACGTCGACCTGGAGGGAGTTGGTCCCGGGCTGAACCGGCTGGAAGTAGTTGGCCTTGTCGTGGGTGACGCGGACCAGGTGCATGCCGCCGGGATCGGGGACGTCGAGCGAGAAGTGGCCGCGGCTGTCGGTCTTGGTGCGGGTCGACTCCTGCATGCCCTGCGAGAGACGGATGAGGACGACGTCGTCGCCGGCCGCGGGCTTGTTGTTGGTCTTGTTGGTGACGACGCCGGTGATGGAGTCGGCGAGCGCGGAGCCGGAGAGCGCGGCGACGGCGAAAAAGGCCAGGAGCGTGCGGGCGAAGCGGCTTGTCGATCTAGATGTCATGTGGAGGGTCACGCCTCAGTGTAGCGAAGAGATGGGTTGAGCTTCAGGCTGGGTGGCTGGAATCGAGACGGTCGAGCTCGGCGACGACGTGGGCGGCCTCATCCTCGAGGCTGGCGCGCTGCTCGGCGTAGTCCTGCTCGGGGTGCTTGCCGGCCAAGTACTCGAAGCTGAGGTCGCGCAGGTTCTCGTAGATGGCCTCTTTGCGCTCGCGCAGGTAGTCGGCGCGGGTCTTGTCGCGTTGCCGGAAGGGGTGGTGGTCCGGCCAGAAGATGTAGGCGAATAGGCCCAGGGTCAGGAGCGCGATGGGAAGCAGGCTCATCATCAGTATTGGGTCTCCTTGCGGATGCGGTCGCGCAGCTCCTGGGTGTTGATGGCGGCGTCGTCCAGGCCGGGGGCGCGGGCGGGCGCGGGGTTTCTCGATCTCCAGACGCGGACCAGGACGGCGGTGCCCAGGGTGGCGAGCAGGAAGATGGCGATCGGGGTGATCCAGGCGACGTTGTCGAAGCCTCCGCGGATGGGGGCGGCGAGCACGATGGCGCCGTACTTGGCGACGAACCAGTCGAGGATCTGCTTGTCGGAGCCGGCGAGCGGAGGCAGCGGTCCGCCATCGGTGGACGGCGTGGTGGAACCGTCGCCTGCGACCGCGGGCATCCCAATCTGCGAACGCAGCTCGCCGATCATGCGGGCCGAGTCGGGGCAGCCGACGTGGTTGCACTCGAGCAGAATCTGGCCGCAGCCGCAGGCGCACATCAGTTCGTGGCCGACGCGCTCGTAGCGGGAGTTGGAGTCGCCCGCGCCGAGCATGGTGATCATGGCCACGCAGAGGACGACCGCCTGAATGGGGCGCTTCAAGGCGGCGAGCAGCAGATGGGCCCGCTTAAGCATTGGGTACCTTCGCCGTAGTCAGGATCGCTGGCGGCGCGGAGCTGGGAATCGCGGCGGGAACCTCGATCGGGGCCCGGAAGGCGGCGCGAGTCAGGTTGGGGACCAGGGCGAGCACGGTGCCGAAGCCGACGATGGCGACTCCGATCCAGATCCAGGCGATCAGGGGATTGATGAAGACCTTGATGATGGGGCGGCCGGAGTCGGGGTTCTTGCCCTCGTAGATGGTGTAGAGGTCGTTCTCGAGTGTGGAATGGTTGGCGACGATCGTCCCCGGCTGCTGGCTGGCGGTGTAGAAGCGCTTCTCGGGAGCGAGCTGGTAGAGCTTCTTCCCGTACTTGTAGACGTCGAGCAGAGCGTACTCGGTGTCGTAGTTGGGGTTCGAATCCTGGGTGAAGGACTGGCAGACGAGCTTGTAGGGGCCGATGTTCAAGGAGTCGCCGAAGCCCATCTCGGCCTCGCGCGACTGGTTGAAGGCGCCGCCGGCGATCCCGATGAACAGAACGACGATGCCGAAGTGGACGATGTAGCCGCCGTAGCGGCGGGTGTTGCGGCGGATGAGGAGCACGGTCGCGGCGGCGAGGTTCTTGCCGGTCTGTGTGCGGATGACTCCGGCCCCGCGCAGAAACTCGCTGCCCACGGCGGTGATGACCCCGGCGCCGAGCGAGAAGGCCATCAGGGAGAACAGGGTCGAGTGCATGTCGTCGCCGTCCTGCCAGGGACGAATGCCGGCGGCCATGAGGACGATGGCGGTGGCGGCGACGGCGGCTCCGGGGAGCACGAAGTTGCGGCGGATCGCCCGCAGTGAGGTGGAGCGCCAGGCCAGCAGGGGTCCGATGCCGGTGAGGAAGAGCAGGAAGAGGCCGATGGGGATGTTGACGCGGTTATAGAACGGCGCGCCGACGGTGACCTTCGAGCCGGTGACGTACTCCGAGAGTACCGGGAAGAGCGTTCCCCAGAGCACGGTGAAGCAGGCGACCAGAAGGATCATGTTGTTGAACAGGAAGCTGGCCTCGCGGGAGACGACGGATTCGAACCGATTCTCGGTCCCGAGGTGGTCGCGCTGCTTGAAGAAGGTGAACAGGCAGACGGCGAAGACGATCAGGATGAAGCCATAGAACCAGCCGCCGATGGAGGATTGGGCGAAGGCGTGGACGCTCGATACCAGGCCGGAGCGGGTGAGCAGCGTGCCCAGGATGGTCAGCATGAAGGTGGAGAAGATCAGCCAGACGTTCCAGCTCTTCATCATGCCGCGCTTCTCCTGCATCATGACCGAGTGCAGGAAGGCGGTGCCGGTGAGCCAGGGCATCAGCGAGGCGTTCTCGACCGGGTCCCAGCCCCAATAGCCTCCCCAGCCGAGTACCGCGTAGGCCCAGTGGGCGCCGAGCGAGATGCCGCAGGTGAGAAACAGCCAGGTGACCATGGTCCAGCGGCGAGTGATGTGGATCCACTTCTCGCCGGGGTAGCGCATCATCAGAGCGCCCAGCGCGAAGGCGAAGGGGACGGCGAAGCCCACGTAGCCGAGGTAGAGCATCGGCGGGTGGATGACCATCTCGGGATACTGCAGCAGGGGGTTGAGGCCGAAGCCGTCCTGCGCGACCGGGCCGGGCTGGATGCTGAAGGGTAGCGCGGCGAAGTTTAGCAGCAGGAGGAAGAAGACCTGTACCCCGGCCAAGATGGTGGAGGCGAAGGCGGACAGGCGGACGTCGACGCGGTGCTTGATGCGGAGGACGAAGCCGTAGGCGGCCAGTAGCCAGGCCCACAGGAGCAGCGATCCCTCCTGTCCCGACCAGAGCGCGGAGAACTTGTAGGCACCGGGCAGGGCGCGGTTGGTGTGGTGCAGGATGTAGGAGACGGAGTAGTCGTTGGTGAACGAGGCCCAGACCAGAGCGAAGGCGGCGCAGCACATGGCGATGAAGCTGGCAATGCCGGCGCGGCGGGCGGTCTCGCCCAGGCGACCGGCGGGGTCGAGCTGGCCGTTGGGAGGCGTGTAGGCCTGAGCGGGTGTGCGCCAGAGAGCAAGCGCTCCGGCCACCAGTGTGTAAGCGCTGAGCACCAGCGCGAGCAGCAGGGACCAGCTTCCGAACTCTGGCATTGGATGCAATGGCATGTAGTCGCCCCAGTTAGTACATGCCTATTCTCTCAGCCGAAAGGCGGTATGGGCAATAAGCGGCGCTCTCCCGGCCGCGCCAAGAGGGGGGACAAGGATCGAACCGGGATCTAACTGGCTGGGGTGCTCCAGATGGTCAAGGACTGAACCTCCTGATCTCCCGGGCGCTCGATCAGGGCCTCTGAACCAGGGAGTGCACGCTGGCGAGGAGGTTGTCGGGGAGCAGCGGCTTGAGGCGGAACAGGACATTGAGGCCGGCGTACTCGGCTTCGGCCTCCTCGAGACCGCTGATGACCAGGACGGGGAGATCGGGATGGCTCTTGCGCAGTTCGGCGACGAAGGTGGCGCCGGTCATGCCGGGCATCAGGTGGTCGGTGATGACCAGGGAGAGGTCCTCGGGGAACTCCCCGGTGCGAAGCTGTTCGAGGGCGCGCTGTGGGCTCAACGCGGCGATGACCAGGTAACCCGCTCGTGTGAGGATGGTCTGTCTGGTGGAGGCCTGCACAGCATTGTCGTCGATTAACAAGACTGTCGGCGTGATTTCGTTCGTCAATTGCTTGGCCTCTGCATGCTGGGTAATGTCTGGATTAAGGAGATTGTTCAAGCGGTTCCCCGTGAGATCGATGTCGGAAAGCTGTTCGCACCGTGTCTGATACTTGGCTACGATGCGGAAAAACGGATGGAGGTCGTATGTGCGGACAACGAGTCTGCCTCCGATTCCGTTTTGGACTAGGATTCTAACTCGTGCCAGGCCACGATTTGGACCAGGCGATGGTTCTGGTTTAATGGGATGCGGATACACAGGATGCCAAAAGGATGCCAGCATACTCTGGCTCGAAGCTTCCGATCCGTCCGGAGCGATCTTGCGCAGATGGACTGGTCGGGCCAGGTAATGAGCTAAACTGACGAACTAGAACAATAGACACTTCAACCGGCTGCGACCGACAAGGGAATCCGTGACTCTCTCCTTCATCGACTGGCTGATCATGCTGGTCTACTTCGCCTTCGTGCTGGGCATTGGTTTCGCGCTGAAGCGGTATATGCGCACCAGCAATGACTTTTTCCTCGCCGGCCGCTCGATTCCAGCGTGGGTGTGTGGTCTTGCCTTCATCTCCGCCAACCTGGGGGCGCAGGAGGTGATCGGCATGGGCGCGTCGGGCGCCAAGTACGGCATCGTCACCAGCCAGTTCTACTGGATCGGTGCGATCCCGGCGATGGTCTTCGTCGGCGTGTTCATGATGCCGTTCTACTACGGCTCGAAGGCGCGTTCGGTGCCGGAGTACCTGCGCATGCGCTTCGATGAGAAGACGCGCGCGGTCAATGCCTTCTCCTTCGCCATCATGACGGTGTTCAGCTCGGGCATCTCGATGTATGCCATGGCGCTGCTCATCCAGACGCTGGGGCTGCTCAAGGGCATCGTCCCCGACCCCTACATCTTCCACGTCTCGGTGCTGCTGTCGGGCGCGATCGTGCTCGGATACATCTTCCTGGGCGGGCTGACCAGCGCCATCTACAACGAGGTTCTGCAGTTCTTCCTGATCGTCGCCGGGTTCGCTCCGCTGGTGTGGATCGGGCTGCGCAATGTGGGCGGCTGGCAGGGAATCAAGCAGACGCTGCCGGCGGCGATGACGCACTCCTGGCATGGTATGCGGCATGCCTCGACCAATACGCTGGGGGTGGAGTGGGTAGGCCTGGCGATGGGGCTGGGCTTCGTGCTCTCGTTCGGCTACTGGTGCACGGACTTCCTGGTGATCCAGCGGGCGATGGCGGCGAACTCGGAGGTGTCGGCGCGGCGGGTGCCGCTGATCGCCTCGGTCCCGAAGATGTTCTTTCCCTTCCTCGTGATCCTGCCGGGGCTGATCGCCATCACGGTGACCTCGCGCATGCCCGGGGCGGGAGCTCCGGCGGCGGCGGTCACGAGCGCCGCCCATGCGCTGCCCGGCACGGTGGGCTCGCTGCCGACCGCGCACGGCTCGCTACCGCTAGACGAACAGCATCCCCACGGCATCATCCCTGTGAAGACCGATGCGGTCAGCGGACAGGAGGTTCTCGATACCAACGGCAACCCGGTCTATAACTACGACCTCGCGATTCCCGTGCTGCTGCTCCACTTCTTTCCCACCGGCCTGCTCGGCTTGGGGCTGACCGCGCTGATGGCGAGCTTCATGTCGGGCATGGCGGGCAACGTCACCGCCTTCAATACGGTGTGGACCTACGACATCTACCAGGCCTACATCAACAAGAAGGGAACCGACGCCCACTACCTGTGGATGGGGCGGATGGCGACCATCGGCGGCGTGCTGCTGTCGATCGGCGCGGCCTATGCGGCGACCAACTTCAACAACATCATGGATGCGCTGCAGCTGATCTTCTCGCTGGTGAACGCACCGTTGTTCGCGACCTTCCTTTTGGGCATGTTCTGGAAGCGGACCACCGGGCATGGCGCCTTCACCGGGCTGCTCGCCGGCACGGCCGCGGCGCTGCTGCATCACGGCCTGACCCTGCCCGCGGACGCTATGCCGGGCATTCACGGCGGCTGGATCGCTGTGGTGCATCATTATCCGAGCGATATGGCGCAGAACTTCTGGACCGCTATCTTCGCCTTCTCGGTCAATCTTGTGGTGACCATTCTGGTGAGCCTGGCGACCGAGGCTCGGCCCGAGGCGGAGCTGGTCGGTCTGGTCTACTCGCTGACCCCGAAGCCGGTTGAGACCCACCTGAGCTGGTGGCAGAAGCCGATGACGCTGGCCATCGCCGTGCTGGTGCTGCTGGTGGCCTTGAACCTGGTGTTTGCCTGATCCAATCGGCCGCGGCCGGTCGGATCAGTTGTCTATGATGTGATTGAGGGACATTTATGGGACTCGACATACGCATCCCGCTGGGACTGATCTTCCTCGTTACCGGAGGCATCCTCTCGCTCTATGGTCTGTTCACGCGCGGCAGCGAGATCTATCACAAATCGATGGGGATGAATGTCAACCTCACCTGGGGGCTGGTGATGTTCGTCTTCGGGGCGATCATGTTCTTCATCGGACGCAGACAGAAGTGGCAGGACGATCCGGTCACGCCGCGGCCGTGGGAGCGGGGCGGCCCGGCTCAGCCGCGCCATTAGGATCTTGCTACTCCGGCATATCCACACTGGCGGTTTGCCCAAGCTGCGATAATGGAGTATGGCCCGTCGAGTAATCGAGCAGTACGAATTTGTGCGCAAGATCGGTACAGGTGGCAGCGGAGTGGTGTATCTCGCCAACGATACGCTGCTGCAGCGGCCGGTGGTTCTGAAGCTGTTGAAGCGCGGCGCGCTCACGCTGGCGCAGATGCGCACCACGCAGCTGCGTGAGGCGCGGCTGGCCTCCGCCATCGACCATCCCAATGTGTGCGCCATCTACGACGTGGGCGAGGCGCCGTCGGAGTCGGGCTCGGTCGATGAGGCGTACATTGTCATGCAGTACATTCCGGGCAAGAGCCTGGACAAGATCATCGCCGGCGGGCCGTCGAGCCTGCAGCTGGTGCTGTCGGCGGGCATTCAGATCGCCGACGGGCTCTCCGCTGCGCACCAGCTGGGCATCTTCCATCGCGATCTGAAGCCGGCCAACGTCATGCTGACCGAGGGCGGTTTGGTGAAGATTCTCGACTTCGGCCTGGCGCGGCGCCTCAACGCGGAGGAGGCCGAGTTCGATCCGGCGCGGCCCACCAACAAGCGCACCGCATCGGGCGGAGGTACCTACACGGCGCGTGGCGGCACCATCGCCTACATGGCGCCGGAGCAGTTTGTGACGGGGCAGTCCAGCGTGCAGTCGGACCTGTTCGCGCTGGGGTTGATCCTCTACGAGCTGGCCACTGGGCGTCACCCGTTTCATCGTCCCGACGCGCAGGAGTTCCAGAGCATTCGCGCCATTCAGTTTGCCGATCCGCCGCCCATCCGCGAGATCGCGCCCAATCTTCCGGTGGAGCTGGAGTCGGTGATCCTGCGCTGCCTGGAGAAGCAGCCCTCGGAGCGCTTCGCCTCGGCTGCCGACGTGCGCGAGTCGCTGAAGACGATCATGATGAAGATGCAGCTGGACGCGGTCGGCATGCCCGGCGAGTCGCTGGCGCTGCTGCCCTCGCAGAACCGGCTGGCGGTGGCGAGCCCCGAGGAGGAGAAGCGTACCACCGGCATCCTGTCGATGCTGGCGGAGCGTTTCCGCGAGCCTAGCGCGACCGCGGCGGCGCGCCAGAACAGCATCGTCGTGCTGCCCTTCGTGAATCTCGGCAATCATGGCAAGGCGGGCGCGAACTCGGGCGACGTGGCGCCGCTCTATGGCTACGCGCTGGCCGACGCGGTCGGCGCCCGGCTGGCGCGCATGCCGTCGCTGATCGTGCGGCCGTCGAGCACACTGATGGCGGTGTCGACGCAGCAGCTGGACCCGCTCAGCATCGGCAAGAAGCTGCTGGTGCACTATGTGCTGGCTGGCAACTTCCTGCGCTCGGACAAGGGCTTCGATCTGAACTGGCAGCTGCTCGATGTGCCAGGGCAGAGCGTTCGCGCCGGCGGCTCGATCAACGTCGAATCCTTCGATCTGATCTCGGTGCAGACCGAGATTTGCAACGAGGTGTTCAGCACGCTGCGCGGCTTTGGCGACCTGAAGGGCGCGGCCGACAACGCGCGTGACGCCTCGCTGACCCAGGACTTGTCGGAGGAGTATCTGCAGGGCCGGGCGGTGTTGTCCTCCTTCATCTCGAGGACGGGCAGCCGGGACGATCTTGATCGCGCGCGTGAGCTCTTCGAGAGCGTCGTGCAGCAGGATGAGAACTACGCTCCGGGATGGTCGGGGCTGGGCATCACCCATCTGCAGTACGCTCGCCACGGTCTGGGCGGGCAGATGCATGTGCTTGAGGCGCGGCGCGCCTTCGACAAGGCGCTGGCGCTTGATCCCGGATCGGTCGAGGCCAACCTCTATCGCGTGTATATGCTGCTGTCGCGCGGCGAGAAGGAGTCGGCTCGCCACGGCATCGAGAATCTGCTGCAGACAGCGGGCAACGATTGGAACGTGCACCTGGTCGCGGGGCAGACGCTGCGTATCGACGGCATGTACGAGGAGGCGCTGGAGCAGTTCAACCTCTCGCTGCGCATGAACCCGTCGAACGCGGCCATGATCTACAACCACCGGGCGCGCGTCTACCAGTATCAGAACCAGCTGGAGTTGGCCGGCGAGGAGATCGAGAAGGGGCTGACCCTCGAGCCGCGCCAGCCGCTGCTGCGCATCTCGCTTGGCTATCAGCAGATGCGGTTGGGCGACCTAAACAAGGCGATTCAGACGCTCGAGAACGTCATCAGCGACGAGAGTTCGCTGCGCATTGTCTTTCCCACGATCGCGCTCTGCTACGTGCAGCTGGGCGACCGGCAGAAGGCAGCCTCATTCATCCTCGAGGAGACGCTCTCGGCGGCGGAGGCGGACAGCGAGATGGCCTATCGGCTGGCTACCTACTTCGCGCTCGATGGCGATGAGTCGGAGGCGCTGCACTGGCTGCGCCGGGCCATCTATCTGGGAAACGAGAACTATCCCTGGTTCTCGAAGAACCCGGCGTGGCGCAAGCTGGTGGGCCATGCCGACTTCGAACGGATCCTCGAAGACCTGAAGAAGAGCTATCGGCGGAATCAGAAGAACTGGAAGCGGCTGCTGGCGCAGGTGCGCGACCGACAGAGAAACTCCCACGGTCTGCATGCTTGAGCACAAAGCGAGAGCGCCCGGTTTTGAGCAATCCGCAGAATGCTCGAAACCGGGCGCTTTTGAATTTGTTTTACCTGCCAAGGGTCAAAGGAATTCGTGCCACCTGCCAGGGAAGGGCGGAAGGCGCGCTCTCCATACCCGCCTGGGCAACGCCGCTGGAGACGTGACCCCGCTTCTGAGTAGAAACCCAGGAGAGCTGAGTCCCGGGAGATAGGGGCGAGAGGACACAGGTGGGTGCGGAGATTTTCGGGGTCCTTCGACTCCGCTGCGCTCCGAAGTCTTACATTTCAATACGCTCTAGCGCGTGCCCATGCTCCGGGGCGAGGCGGTCAGGGGAGCGAGCAGGCTGAAGACGATGCCGGTATCCTGCGGGATGGTCTCTTGACGGTCCTGCTTCAACCACCAGACGGTGCTCACTCCGGCGCCGATGCCGGCTCCGACCAGCGCGCCTACGCCCCCGCCGACCACGGCACCCGCCGCCGCTGCTCCGCCGGTCGTGAGCGACATCGCCGCCAGCGTGCTGGCGGGGTGATCGCGGCGCAGAATGGTGCCCTCCTCGTCGACGCGCGTGGCGTTGGACTCATCGGTGTCGATCACCTGGGCGTGGATGGTGTACTGCGTGCCGTCGGGCAGGGAGACGTACTCGGGCAGAAGATGGATCGCCGCCGCTCCGGAGATGCGCCGGCCGCCGCGCACCACGGTCACGCGGCCGTGTACGACCGAGCCGGTGGGAATGATGACCTGGCCGGCGCGCTCCATCGGAGCGATCACCTCGGCGCTGAAGAGCGTTCCCGGGGCCGTGCTGGTGGTGGAGATGGTCTCGTGGATGCGCGTGCGCAGCAGCGTTCCGGGAGGAACCTCATTGGGGCCGCCGGGGATGTAGGTCACCACTCCGTCGTCGTCGTTCTCGTGCTCGGCGGGCTGCGGCGCGGTGGTGACGATCTCGGCGTCGGGATCGCGCACCGGGGCGGGGCTGGTCGCGTAGGCGGGCGTCGCCGGCTGCGGGCGGCCCTGAGGCTGGTAGGGCTGGTACTCGTTCTGGCTCTGCGGCTGGGATTGGCTTTGAACGTGAGGCCGAACGGCGACGGCCGCCGAGGGCTTCGGCTGCGGCGCCGGCGTGGGCTGATCGTCCGGTGTGGCCTCGATCATCGCCGCCGGAGGATTGGAGACGCCGGTGGTCTGGGCCAGCGCGGGGGCTGCGGCGACAAGGGCGAATAGGGCGGTCGTGTGCGTGATCTTCATGATGAGGAACCTCCGAGCAGCACCGGAACGGCAAATGTGCGGCAAGCTTGTCTGGCAGCGCCTTCCAACCCAGCGTTGCCAGCTTCCAGCATAGAGGTTTTCGTCCAGCGCGGGCGTGAAAATGCGGCGTGGGAATCGAAGCTGGCACTATTAAGACTGAGCCCTGGCCGCCATCGGTAAACCGTGGCTCACAGAGCTTTGTTAGAATCCGCTTGGTGAGCACAAACAAAAAAGTGGAGCTGGTGGAGACGATCGGAGGCGTGGGCGGTCGTGCGGTCGCGGTCGATCGCCGGCCCAAGTTGAATGAACGTCTGACCCATCGCGTCGTTGCCTGGCAGCCATCCGAATCCCCTACTACCGACAGGAGCACTATGACTGAAATTGTTTCTATCCATGCCCGCGAAATTCTTGATTCGCGTGGGAATCCCACGGTTGAAGCCGACGTTACGCTCGCAGGCGGAGCGATGGGGCGCGCGGCGGTACCGAGCGGCGCCTCGACCGGCGAGCACGAGGCCGTGGAGCTGCGCGACGGCGACATGGAGCATTATCTGGGCAAGGGCGTTCTGAACGCGGTCGAGAACGTCGAGTCGAACATCGCCCCCGAACTGCAGGGCATGGATGCGACCAACCAGCGCATGATCGACGCCACCATGATCGCCATCGACGGCACGGAGAACAAGTCGCGCCTGGGTGCGAACGCGGTGCTGGCGGTGTCGATGGCCTGCGCCCGCGCCTCGGCCAAGGCGCTGAAGATGCCGCTCTACCGCTACCTCGGCGGCGTGAATGCATCGCTGCTGCCGACTCCGATGATGAACATCATCAACGGAGGCTCGCACGCCGATTCGAACGTCGACTTCCAGGAGTTCATGGTGATGCCGGTCGGCGCCGAGAGCTTCTCGGACGCGCTGCGCTGGGGCACAGAGGTCTTCCATACGCTCAAGGGCGTGCTGAAGAAGCGCGGCTACAACACCGCCGTCGGCGATGAGGGCGGCTTCGCGCCGTCGCTGAAGTCGAACGCCGAGGCTGTGGAGCTGATTCTCGAGGCCATCGAGTTGGCCGGCTACAAGCCCGGCGAAGAGATCGCACTGGCGCTCGACCCCGCCGCCAGCGAGTTCTACAACAAGGAGACCGGCAAGTACATCTTCAAGAAGTCCGACAGGAGCGAGAAGACCTCGCTCGAGATGGCCGAGTTCTGGGAGTCCTGGACCAAGCAGTACCCCATCATCAGCATCGAGGATGGCCTGGCCGAGGACGACTGGGAGGGCTGGAAGATCCTCACCAACAAGATCGGCGACCGCATCCAGCTGGTGGGCGACGACCTGTTCGTCACCAACAGCAAGCGCCTGCAGCAGGGCATTGAGCAGAAGGTCGGCAACTCCATCCTGATCAAGGTGAACCAGATCGGCACCATCTCCGAGACGCTGGAGGCGATCGAGCTGGCGCGGCGCTTCGGCTATACCAGCATCATCAGCCACCGCTCGGGCGAGACCGAGGACACCTTCATCGCCGACCTCGCCGTGGGCACCGGCGCGGGTCAGATCAAGACTGGATCGGCCAGCCGCACCGATCGCATCGCGAAGTACAACCAGCTGCTGCGCATCGAGGAAGAACTTGGGCAGTCGGCCGACTATCTCGGCATCGAGTCGGTCAACTACGGCGGCTAGTCGCAACCCTGTCACTCTGCAGCATCCCAACCACGATCGCGATCAACCTCCTAACCGGAAGTTGATCGTGATCGTGGTTTCTACGTCTGTGGGCTCGCCGTTCAGCTTGTAGGGCGAGTAACGTGCGCCGGTGACCGCCTCGAGTGCTGCCGGGCGCAGCATGACTGGACCGCTCAAGACGTGGGCGCTCTCGATCCGCCCGCTCTTTGAAAGGATCGCTTCGACCACAACGGTGCCTTCGACGCGCGAGATCGCCGCAATTCTTGGATAGACCGGCCGGATGGGTTCTAGCAGCAGCCCCGCTGAGACGCCCTCGGAGACCCGCACTGTCCGGCTCGCAGCCGTCGGCGCCGGCACGACTCTGATGCCGTGGCCGGTTGTGCCGCCGCTCAGGCCGGTTGGCAGAGGTGCGCCCATCGGGCCTTCGCTGAAGCTCGCGATCGGTGCGTCGCTGCTGTCGATGCGACTAGGCAGGCTGTTGGGTGCGATGAGCGGCCTGCCGCGGCTGAGCATCGCCGGAGCGGTTGCCATCGCGGTTGTCGCGGCGTGGGCCGGCACGGCCCTGGCAACCGGTGGAGGATCGCGCCGCAGTGTGGGCAGCACCCGCGGAGCCTCGACGTGGACGCGC
>Ga0210403_10002468_pt1 | contig 16646 bp, 19 predicted proteins | sample IncBWC19MmetaG_FD_150863 | JGI IMG/M metagenome (GOLD analysis project Ga0210403, IMG submission 150863) | Forest soil microbial communities from Barre Woods Harvard Forest LTER site, Petersham, Massachusetts, United States - Inc-BW-C-19-M | ecosystem: Environmental > Terrestrial > Soil >... | reverse complement strand
CGCGCAGCCGGCCCCGCGCGACCACCCCTGGCGGACGATGCCACACCACGGCATGACCCCGCACACCTCCGGCACGAGCCTCTCAGCGCAGGCGCGCTACGCCGCGGGCACGCGCGAGATCCTCGAGTGCTGGCTGGAGGGCCGCCCCATCCGCGAGGAATACCTGATCGTCGACGGCGGCAAGCTCGCCGGCGCGGGCGCGCACTCCTACAGCGAGGGCGACGCCACCGGCGGCTCAGACGAGGCGGCGCGGTTCAGCGCCGGGTGAGGGTGGGCGGCTCGCCCTCTGGCGAACCACCCTCTGGCGAGTCGCTCTCAGGCGGGCCCATCTCTGGCTGGTCGCCCTCCGGCGGTTGGCCCTTGGGCGCGTGGCCGTCGGGCGGGACCACCTCGTAGGGCTGTTCGTCGAGGTCGCGCACGTGGGCATACTCGCGCGGCGCCGCGGGGGCGGCCTGCCGCGCACGCAGGTCGAAATACAGCAGCGCGAGCGTAAGCGCCGAGAAGGAGGCGGTGATCGTCCGTGTGGCGATCCCCACCGCCACCGAGGCGGCCCCGGTGGTGCTGCCGAGCGGGATCGGGCGCACGCCGAGCGTGATCCCGGTGGCCAGGATCCATGCGATCAACAACAGGCCGAAGATATGCCCGTAGTGGCCGCGGGTGAGCTCCCGGCTGCGCCCCAGCGAGGAGCCCCAGTCCAGGTGCTCCAGCGCAGCCACCTGGGCCACCACAGACCAGCGCAGCGCCAGCAGCACGCCCGGCACGATCAGCGCCAGGAAGCCGAGGCCAATGCCCAGCGTGGAGACGATCACCGCGGCGGCCACCACAGGTAGGACGCGCAGGGCGCGAATGGTCACCGGGCCCAGACGGGGCTTCTCGCCGCTGCCGATAACCGTCACGGCGTGGATGTGCAAGGCCGACACCAGCGGTCCCACCAGGGCCAAGTCCAGCAGCGACTTCAGAAGCGCCACGCCGACGTTCACGTCGGCCTTGTTGGTGAACGGCCCTTCCCCGGTGATCGCGAGCACCGCCAGCTCGTATGGTCCAATCACGCCGAGTGCGAGGGTCAGGAACAGCAGCGGGTAGCCCTGATAGAGGTCCAGCGCCTCGCCGATGATCTGGGCGACCGAGCGCGGGCGCTCGAACGGTTTCGACCCGTGGGAGAGCTCGCTCGGCGCGGGATCTTCGGCGTCCATTGCCGGGCAGCCTAAAGCCGGCCGCGGGCGGACTGCAGGTGCAGGGGCCGCGACATCCTAGACGGGCGTGCTCAAACCGCCCGCCCCGTGATCACGAGCCCGGACGTGAGACGGGTCCGCGCCGCCGAGAAGAATCCCAGAGATGGAGGTGGCAATAGATCCCCTTGGGCGCACCGTTCAGCTGACCGACGAGCGATGGAGTCACATCATTGAGGGACATCCGTACATGGCGCCGTTTCGCGCCGACGTGATGCGGGCGATCGAGGAGCCCACTCACCGGATCCATCGGCCTCGCCCCGATCAGGACTGGTTCTACCTACAAGAGGCCGGACCCAGTCGGTGGCTCAAGGTGGTAGTAGCCTTTGACGACGACTCAGTTGGGAGCGTCCGTACGGCGTTCCCGAGGAGAAGCAAGCCATGACCGTCCATATTGGCCCCTACATCTTCGATCGCGTCCGTTACGACCACGACGCTGACGTGCTCTACCTCTCCCAGGGCGACCCCGCGCGCGCTGTGGATTTCGACGAGACGCCTGGCGGACACGCCGTCAGCTTCGACGAGAACGGCGATCTGGTCGGCCTCACGGTGATCGACATCCGCAAGCTTCTCGACGAGTCGGAAGGGGAGCTACTACTGGAGCTCCCCGCAAAGGCCAGCCCGGCAGACCTGAAGCTCGCCCTGGCGTAGTCACACATCGTCAGCAAGGGATTTACCGAGAGGCGTTAAGCCAGCCGCGACCCGAACTGCAGGCGCGGCCCCGCTCAGCCGGCGCTCGAGGCCGCCCACACGTTGATGTGGCCCTCCTGCGCGTAGCGGTCGATCTCGGCCAGTTCCTCCTGACTGAAGTCCAGGCGCTGTAGCGCCCCCACGTTCTGCTCGAGCTGCTCCACGCTGCTCGCGCCCAGCAGCGCAGAGGTGACCCGGTCGTCGCGCAGCGCCCACGCGACCGCCATCTGGGCGAGCGTCTGACCGCGCCGGGCGGCGATGTCGCCGAGGGCGCGAACGCGCGCGAGGTTCTCATCGGTGATGAGGTCCTCGGAGAAGGAGTTGCCAAGCCTCACGCGCGAGTCATCCGGCGTGCCGTGCAGGTAGCGGTCGGTGAGCAGCCCCTGCGCCAACGGGGAGAACACGATCGCGCCGACCCCCTCGCGGCCGAGCACGTCGAGCAGCTCGGACTCGACCCAGCGGTTGAGCATCGAGTAGGAGGGCTGGTGGATCAACAGCGGCGTGCCCAGCTCGCGCAGGATGCCCGCGGCCTCTGCGGTGCGCTCGGCGCTGTAGGAGGAGATGCCCACGTAGCGCGCCTTGCCCTGGCGCACCGCGGTGTCGAGCGCGCCCATCGTCTCCCGCAGCGGCGTCAGCGGGTCAAAGCGATGGGAGTAGAAGATGTCCACGTGGTCCAAGCCCATCCGCTGCAGGCTCTGGTCGAGACTTGCCAGCAGGTACTTGCGGGAGCCCCACTCGCCGTAGGGCCCCGGCCACATGTCGTAGCCCGCCTTCGTTGAGATCACCAGCTCGTCGCGATGAGACCGGAAGTCCTCCGCGAAGATGCGACCAAAGTTGATCTCCGCGCTGCCGTAGGGCGGCCCGTAGTTATTGGCCAGGTCGAAGTGGGTGATCCCCAGGTCGAAAGCGCGCCGCAGCATCGCGCGGCTGTTGGCCAGCGGGCGATCGTCGCCGAAGTTCTGCCACAGCCCCAGCGAGATCGCCGGGAGCTGGATCCCGCTGCGACCGCAGCGGCGGTAGGGCATCCGCTGATAGCGCTCCTGCGCCGCCACATAGGCCGATGGGCCGAGGTCCGCGTTGTAGGTCACTGCTCTCAGTATTCCACCGGGGCGCCGCCGCTAATCGCCGGACGGACGCCGAGTGGCTTACTCCAGGGGGGTCTGCGCGGCAGCTTCGGCGTCGTCGTAGCGAGCGACGGTGAACGCGATCAGCACGGGCACGTTCAGCGCGAACACCACGAGCGACAGCGTCAGCACCACGAGCGGGCCGCCGCTGGTGTGGTTGCGCAGGAACACGTACTCGATCAGCCCCGAGATGATCGAGTAGCCCAGCAGCGCCCAGCGCGCCACCTCGATGAAGCGCCCCCACGCAAAGCCCTCGGTCCGCCACAGCGCCAGCACATTGCCCGACAGCACGAGCGCCGAGGCCGCCAGCAGCACAATCGCCGGCGCGAGCGATACGTGTTCGGGCAGGTGCGCCGAGAGATAGATCACGCCGGCCGCGATCAGCGCCAGGGAAAGCATTCCCAACTGCGTGACGGGAGGCAGGCGACGCCCCTCGCTCATGCGGTCGCCAGACGCGTCATGATCACCAGCGTCGCAACCTGCATCAGCCCGGTGGCGCCGGCCGTGTAGATGAACCGCTTCATCAGCCGCTCGATCACCTCGGGCTTCGGCCTCGGCTTCTTCAGCTCCGTGAGAACCGCGATGTTCGCCGGCTCGAGCAAGCCAAGGGCGATCACAGCCATGGAGCCCACCACGATGAAGCTCGCCACCACCCACGCGTGGTGCGGATAGGTGGTCAGGTTGTCCCCGAGCTTGCTGGCCAGCTGCCAGCCCGCAGCCAACGTGACCGCCACCGCCGTCGGCATGATCAGCACCATCTTCGGCATCAGCCGCGAGGTGAGCTCCACGCGGGCGGGGATCGAGAGCTTGCCGAGAATCGGCCCGATCACGAAGCCGAGGAACAGGTCGACGATCGTCCAGGTGGCACCGGCAACGACGTGCAGGAACATCAGCGGCCACTTGTCGTTGACCGCGATCGCCACGATCAGCAGCACCACCACCACAGCCACGATCGGCAGTCCGGCGCGCGGCACGATCTGAAGCTCGAAGGCCTCTGTGGGGCCCGCCGACGCAGCAGCGGCTCCCTCCGGCGATACGACGGCTTGCGCCATTACGGCGAATCTAGCGTGCGCGCGGAGGAAATACCAGTGGTCCGGCCCGTTCCGCCGGACGCACATCCGCCTGGCTCCACACGAGCGCAGCCACCGCGGCCGCAAGGAGCAGCACCGCGGGCCACGCACCGATGGCCAGCGCCAGCACATGGGAGAGGACGAAGGCCAGGAGCCCTGCACCCCCCAGCCGCGCGGCGGTGCGGATGCCGTGCCGCCGCGCCCACAGGCGCACGCACAGCAACCCCCCGAGCGCCAGCACCACGCCTCCAAGCGGTCGCGAGCCCGTGCCGGCGGCCACCGCATAGCCGGCGATCAGCGAACCGGCCGCGATTGGCGCTGTTGGTGGGCGCATGCCGAGGAGCCTAGCGTGGGGCGAAGGTGGCGCTCGTCGGCGGAAAAGTACGGATGCTTGGCAGCTCCCGCGGCGGCGAGACTGGCGGCATGAGATCCAGCGCTATCGGAGGAGGCCGGTCGTGAACCACCTGGGCGCAACCGTGTTGAGCGCGGTGTTCAACCTCAACCACCCCGCCCACACGGTTGACTGGAGCTTCATCCACCTGTCTGTGGCCAACGTGGTGGTCATCGGCCTGATGCTGCTGGCGTTCCTTCTGGCGCTCGTGCTGCCGTTCCCCGGCGCAGAGCGCAGGCGCGGAGGCCGCTCATGAGCAGCCTCGCCACTCCACCGCCGGTAGAGCCCGCTTCCCAACACTCCTGGACGGTCAAGGTCAGGGAAGCGGGTGTGGCGGCACTGCCTCCCCACAAGCTGCTGCCCGACGGGCAGCCGACCTACGTCGCCTCCTGGATCTACATGTTCGGCGTGGCCAGCATCGCCTCGCTGGTGGTGATAATCGCCTCCGGCTCCATCCTCGCGCTGAAGGGGCCCGGCTGGTGGCACTACACCGGGATCGGGCACTTCTTCAACAGCATTCACCTGTGGTCGGTGGAGCTGTTCTTCTTCGCGATGGTGGTCCACCTGTGGGGCAAGTACTGGATGGCCGCCTGGCGCGGAGGCCGCTCCCGGGTATGGATGACTGGCGCGGTCACCTTCCTGGTGGCCGTTCCCTGCGCGCTCACCGGTTACGTCTCCCAGCAGAACTTCGACGCCCAGTGGATCGCCACGCAGGCCAAGGACTCGATGAACTCGATCGGCGTGGGCGCGTTCTTCAACCTCACCAACTTCGGCCAGATGTACAGCTGGCACATCCTGCTGCTGCCCACCGCCGTCGTGCTGCTCGTTGGCGCACACGTGCTGCTCGTGCGCAAGCACGGCGTTGTGCCGCCGTTTGAGCTCGAGCAGCGCAGAGCCGCACTCGCCACCACCGCGGGGGAGCAGTCGTGAGCTTCCTGCGCCCGGAGGACCACACCAAGCCGTGGACAGGGCGCTATTACCCCTACGACCTCGTCAAAGAGCTGTTCATCGCTGTGGGTGTGATCGCGCTGCTGGCGGTGCTGCTCACCGTCCTGCTCTCCTCGCCCGATGAGAAGCCCAGCACGATCGCGCAGTGGTCACAGCAGAAACCTGCGGACTTCGTGACGGCCGCCGTCAAGGAGCTCGACGGCGCCAGCGGCACGGCCGAATACGGACCGCCCTACAACCACAGCTCAAAGAGCGTGCAGCACTTCCTGCTGCTGCACCCGCAGCGGTGGCTCGGCGTCAGCCACCCCATCGACACCGAAAGGGACTTCGTCGTCGGCCCGCTGGAGACGATCCCCAACGATGCCGCGCTGACCGCCGCCTTGACGCAGTACAAGGCTGCGCCCGAAAAGCAGAAGAAGGAATGGGCCGAAGCGTACGCAAAGCCACTCGAAGAAACGGCCACCGCGGAAGAAGAAAAGAAGACGCCGCCAGCCACCGTCAGTGAAAGCAACGGAGCAGTGACGGTGAAGCTGAGCGGCGATGCGGGCCCCGTGCCGGTGATGATGAGCAGCCTGCTCGCGCTCGCCAAGAGCGGCGGCGTGGACGGCAGCCTGCTCACCAGCAGACAGTTCTTCCAGACCGACTACACAAAGCCGCTGCTGTTCATGGCCGACGGCGGGCTGCTCGGAGAACGAGCCGAAGAACAGCACCTGCTCGGAAAGCAGTGGGGCCTGATGAACGAGACCGGCAGCTACCCGGGCCAGCCATGGCTGTGGCTCTACGCCCTCTGGTATCAGGTGGAACCAATGAAGTCCTCGCCCAACGCAGACATCCAGGTTCTCCTGATCATGAGCGTGCTGAGCCTCGCCTTCATCTGCATCCCATTCATCCCCGGCGTAAACATGCTCCCGCGGAAGATTCCGATCTACAAGCTGATCTGGAAAGAGCACTACCGCGAGAGTGGTGGCGCCTGAGGCGAGGGCCGTCCGCCCCGACGCTGCTTACTGTGCGATGAGCCCGCGCTCGAGCGCGTAGCCGACCAGCTCGGCGCGCGTGGAGAGGCGCAGCTTCTGCTGGATGTGAGAGCGGTGGGTCTCCACGGTGCGCACCGAGAGGTAGAGCTGTTGGGCGATCTCCGCATTGGTGTGCCCGAGCGCAATCAGCCTCAGCACGTCCACCTCGCGCTCGGAGAGATCGTCGGGCGGCCCGGGCGGCGGCTCGGAGGCGATGCGCGCGCCGAGTCTCGGGTTCAGGTAGCTCTCGCCCGCTGCCGCGCGGCGGACCGCCTCCACGAGCTCGTCGTCGGCGGCCTCCTTGAGCACGTAACCCAGCGCGCCGGCCCCGAGCGCCTCGCGGGCGAACGCGGGCTCCTGCTGCATCGTGAGCACCACGATCTGCGTCTGCGGGGACTCCTTCCTGATCAGCGGGATCGCCTCGAGGGTTGATCCGCCGGGCATGTTGAGGTCGAGCACAAGCACGCTCGGGTGATGCCCGCGCACGTAACGGCGAGCGCTCTCCACGTCGCTGGCCTCAGCCACGACCTCGAGGTCGCTCTCGCTCTCGAGCACCAGCCGCAGCCCGCTGCGCACTACCGCGTGGTCGTCCGCGAGGACGATCCGTATAGCCTGCGACGAAGGATTCCTGTCGGGCTCTGAGCCGGTGGACGCCGAAGCGTGGTCATCGCTCATAGGATCAAGGTATCGCGTCGGGCAGCGGCTGGGGCGGTTGGGCCGAACGGTGCTCCATCGACGTGCGCGCCTGGGACGCCAGCGCCTCGGAGCGCCAACGGGCGGCGTAGCATGGGGACCGATGCCGGACGAACCTCAGGCCGAGACCGGCGAGATGAGCAGCCAGCGTCGCGATGCCCACCCCCCGATGCCGCGCGACAAGCGCGGCTGGCAGGTGGCGCCGGCGCCCGACGGGCGCGGCATGCCCGAACAGGCGCCAGCAGGCCCGCCACCGCACCGGCGGCCAACCTTCTGGTGGTTCGTGATCGGCCTCATCGCGCTGAACTGGCTCTCACTGCTGTTCCTGCAGCCGGGCACCGGGGAACAGCGCGTGACGGTCCCGTTCAGCCCCTACTTCCTCGAACGGGTGAAAACGGGCGAGGTGGTCTCGCTCTCCTCCAAGGGCGACACGATCGAAGGCAATTTCAAGGCCAAGCTGCGTTACCCCCCAAGCAACACCAAGGCCACGCCCACCAAGCTGTTCAAAACCGAGGTGCCGACCTTCTGGAACGGCAGCCAGCTCTCTGCGCTGCTGCAGGAAAAGGGCGTGCAGATCAACGCCAGGTCCACCAGCACCAGCCAGTCGCTGCTCGCCGAGCTGCTGCTTGGCTTCGGGCCGACGCTCTTGATCGTTGGCCTGTTCCTGTTGATAGCGCGGCGCGCCGCCAAGGCCGGCGGCGGCATGGGCGCGCTCGGCAACTTCGGTCGCTCGCAGGCCCGCCGCGTGGACCCCGAGAAGATCCGCGTCACCTTCGATGACGTGGCCGGCATCGACGAGGCCAAGGCCGAGCTCGCGGAGATCGTGGACTTCCTGCGCAACCCAGAGCGCTACTCGCGCCTCGGCGGGCGCATGCCCCACGGCGTGCTGCTGTCGGGGTCGCCGGGGACGGGCAAGACGCTGCTCGCGCGCGCGGTGGCCGGCGAGGCCCACGCGGCCTTCTTCTCGATCTCCGCCTCGGAGTTCATCGAGGCGATCGTGGGCGTCGGCGCCTCGCGCGCGCGTGATCTCTTCGCGAAGGCCAAGGAGGCCGCGCCGTCGATCATCTTCATCGACGAGATCGACGCGATCGGCCGCTCACGCCAGGGCTCGGTGTCGGTGACTGGTGCCAACGACGAGCGCGAGCAGACGCTCGATCAGATCCTCACCGAGCTCGACGGCTTCGAGCCGGCAGAGGCGGTCGTGGTGCTGGCGGCCACCAATCGCCCCGACGTGCTCGACCCGGCGCTGCTGCGCGCTGGGCGCTTCGACCGGCGCGTGGCGGTGCAGCCTCCCGATCGCCTGGGGCGGCGCAAGATCCTCGAAGTGCACACGCGCTCGATTCCGTTGGCCGACGACGTGGACCTCGACGCGCTCGCGGCCTCCACGCCCGGGATGGTGGGCGCGGACCTTGCCAACCTCGCCAACGAGGCGGCGCTGCTGGCGGCCAAAGGGGAGCACGACAAGGTCGAGATGGCCGACCTGACGGCCAGCCTGGAGAAGATCATGCTGGGCTCCCCACGCGGGATCGTGCTGAGCGCCGCCGACCGCGAGCGCACCGCCTATCACGAGTCCGGCCACGCGCTCGTGGGCATGCTCACGCCGGGTGCCGACCCGGTGCGAAAGGTGTCGATCATCCCGCGCGGGATGGCGCTCGGCGTGACGCTGTCCACGCCCGACAACGACCGCGTGTCCTACTCGCTGCCTGAGCTCGAAGCCAAGATCGACGTGGCGCTCGGCGGGCGGGTGGCCGAGGAGATCGTGTTCGGCACGATCACCACCGGCGCCGAGTCCGACATCCAGCAGCTCACGCAGATCGCCCGCCAGATGGTGGGGCGCTGGGGCATGAGTCCGACCGTGGGACCGGTAGCGGTGCTCGCCGAGGAGGGGCAGGGGATGTTCCTGCCAGGCGTGAGCGACACCTCCCAGGAGACCCACCGCATCGTCGATGAAGAGGTGCGCAGGCTCGTGGAGGCGGCGCACCAGGACGTGACCAGGCTGCTCGAGGAGCACCGTGGCCAGCTCGAGAGCCTCGCGCATGCGCTGCTCGACGCCGAGACACTCGACGGGCCCGAGGCGTATGCGGCTGCGGGCCTGTCGGTGCCGCGCGAGGAGCCCGCGCCCGTGGGAGCCTGACCTCGCGCTCGGGGTCGGTCGCGCTGAGCGCCTGAGCTGCTGCGGCCGCATGAGCGGCTCACGCCGTCGCCGCACCGCCAACCTCGCCGGCGGCGCCGGCGCGCGCCAGCCGCGCCACGCCGCTAGAGCAGATGGCGAGGCTGATGAGCGCAGAGACAACGATCGCGGTGGCGGTGGTGGCAGAGAGCACGTGCTCGGACAGGCCGAGCGAGGCCACCGCGGCGGGCACGCCGAGCTGGGCACTCGCGGCGAGCGCCGCGGCGGGCGGGCGACGCAGCAGCGCGGCGGCCAGCAGGTGGATGGCGAGGCTCACCGCGGCCAGCGCGCCGGCGAGTGCGCACAGCTCGGGATGCGCGAGCAGGCCGCCGAGGTCCAGGCGCGCGCCGAGCACCACGAAGTAGAGCGGCACGAAGAACCCGTCGGCGATACCGCGCACCTGCGTGGAGAGGCGCTTGGGCCCGCCGATCACCGCGACCATCAGGCCCGCGCTGAAGCCCGCGATCAGCACGCTCGTGCCGCCATTCTGTGCGAGCCAGGCGAGTAGGAACAGGACGAGCAGAGACAGACGCAGGTCGAGTGCCCAGTGGCGCTGCTTGGAGCGCCGGCGCACCTCGTGCACCCACGCGCGACGTGCGAGCCAGAGGGCCGCCACGAGCAGCGCCGCCGCCGTGGCCGCCACGAGCAGGCCCCCTAGCAGCGCGTGGCCAAGGCGCCCCGGCTGCAGCACGATCGGTACCGAGACGATCGTGACCACGTCCGCGATCGCCACCTGCGCCATCAGCACGGTCACCGACGGGCTCTCCAAATGCGCCTCCTGCAGCGCCGGCAGCAGCACCGCCGCCGAGCCCGACGCCAGCACCACCGCATAGACGGCTGCGTGGCCGCCGCCCGCGACGAGCGCCGCGAGCATCCCTCCGGGGATGGCCAACACCCCCACGATCGCCGCCAGCAGGAAGCCCTCGCGCAGCGCGGCGCCGAGCCGCCGCTCCCGTAGCGGCAGGTGCATGCCCACGGTGAGCATCAGCATCGCAAAGCCCACTTCCCCGAGCATGGAGACGATGGCTCCCGCGGGGTTCACCTCGCCGAGCACCGCCGGGCCGAGGAGGATGCCGGCGAGCAGCTCACCCACCACCACCGGCACGAAGCGCCGGCCCACCAGCGCCAACAGCGGCCCGCCGAGCCCGGCGAGCACGAGCAGCGTCAGCGTTCCGAACCCGATCGGCACGCACGGAAGCTACTCGCTCGCCCAGTGGTCTGGCCCCCGCGCAAATCAGTGCTTTACCACCGCTCGGAGGGAGCTTCCCCGGTGGTAGGCGGATGCGCGGGCCCCTAGCTTAGCTGTATGAGCACGCATCTAAGCTTGGCGCCGGCCCTGCACGAGGCCGACCACACAGCGATCGCGTCGGAGTCGATCCGCGTGGTGGTCGCCGACGATCACGCGCTGATCCGCAACAGCATGCGGCTGCTGCTCGACGGCGAGCAGGACCTCGAGCTGATAGCCGAGGCCGACGACGTGTCCTCCGCTACCCACAAGGTCCAGATGGAGCATCCGAACGTCCTTGTGCTCGACCTCAGCATGCCCGGCGGGTCGAGCATCGAAGCAATTGGCCAGCTGCGCGAGCGTGCGCCTGGGACGCAGATTGTGGTGATGACGATGGAGGACAGCCCGGTATTCGCCCGCCGCGCGCTCGCAGCGGGCGCCATCGGCTACGTCACGAAGGAGCTGGCCGACCGGGAGCTGCCGGCGGCGGTGCGCGCGGCTGCACGCGGTCAGCAGTATGTGAGCCCCGCGGTCGCCACACGCCTGGATGCGCTCCACGGCACGCTCACCGAGCACAGGCTCACGCCGCGCGAGGTCGAGGTGCTGCGCCTGCTCGCGCTCGGCCACACCAGCGTGGAGATAGCCCGCAAGCTGTACCTCTCACCGCGCACGGTGGAGACGCACCGCGCCCACGTCCACCACAAGCTCGGCCTTGGCACGCGAGCAGCGCTGGTCCGCTACGCGCTACGACGCGGACTGCTCGGCAGCTGACTCACCGCGCGACCCGGCACCGTCCTCCCGTCCTCGCATGGGCACGCGGGCGGACACGAGCGTGCCCCCGGCGCCCGACTCCACCCGCACGGTCCCGCCGATCAGCCCCACCCGCTCGCGCATCCCCGACAACCCGAAGCCCTGCCCGGCCACGGTGGTGTCGAAGCCACCGCCGTCGTCCTTCACTTCGACGAGGAGCTCCCGGTCGCCGTGCGCGCCGAGCGTCACGCGCACGTAGCTCGCGCCGGCGTGCTTGACGACGTTGTTCATGGCCTCCTGAACCAGCCGGTAGACGGCCATCTCGACGCCCTCATCGAGACGGCCCGCACCCTTGGCCGAGCTCGGCAGCGAGATCTCATGCTTGATCCTGAGTCCGCTGCGATCGCGGTGGCGGTCGAGCAGCCCCTCGATAGCGGGGCTGAGCCCGAGCTCGTCGAGCGCGGCAGGGCGCAGGTCGGTGATGATCGAGCGGAGACTGTCTATCTCCTGCTCGATGCGCTCCACGGCTTCGAGCATGGCCTCGCGCGCGCTTGGTAGCTCGTCGCGACGCAGCGCTGCGGAGAGCAGCAGCCGTAGGCCGCCGAGCCCCTGGAGGGTCTCGTCATGAAGCTCGCGCGCCCATCGCCGCCGCTCCGCGTCCGCCGCCGCCACCGCGCTGCGCAGGCGATCGGTCTCGACGCTCTGCGCCATCGCCACCGCCGTGGCGGCGCTGACCGCGAAGGTTCGCAGCATCTGCTCGTCATCAGCGCTGAACATGGCGCCCTCCTCGCCGTGGTCGAAGGCCGCGAGCACGCCCATCGCCGCGCCGCGGTAGACCATCGGCACGAGCAGCGCGGTCTTGGCGTCGCTGACACCGAAGGTCTCCGCGGCGATGCCAAGGCGAGCGCTCACATCCGTGACGCGCTCGGCGCGACGCTGCATGAGGACCTGGCCGGAGGTGGAGCCGGAGATCGGCAGTCGCACGCCACGCCCCTCGTGGACGTGGCCGGCGCTGGCCGCCACCACCAGCTCCTCGCCCTCGCGCAGCATGATCACGAGGCTGCGCGCGCTCACGAGCGCGCGCCCGCGCTTTGCGATCAGCTCGAGCACCGGATCGAGCAGGATCTCCCCCCCGATCGCCACGGCCACGTCACGCGTGGCCTCGAGGCCGCGTACGGCGTGCTCCAGCTCGGCCCTACGCCGCTCGCTGGTTTCGTACAGGCGCGCATTGTCGATTGCCACGGCCGCCCAGTCGGCGAGCACAACCGCCGCCTCCTCGTCCTGCTCGGTGAACTCGCCGCCCACCTTCTCGGTGAGGTAGAGGTTGCCCCAGGTCTCCCCCCGCACGGAGATCGGCACCCCCAGGAAGCCGTGCATGACCGGGTGGCCCGTTGGGAAGCCGTAGCTGCGAGGGTGCTCGCCCACATCGGAGAGGCGCAGCGGCCGGGGGTGCTCGATCAGCACGCCCAGCACACCCCTCCCGCGAGGGAGATCGCCGATCGCACGGTGGGTCTCCTGGTCCACGCCGGAGGTGAGGAACTGCGCGAGCTCCGTGCGGCGATCGTTGAGGATGCCCACCGCTGCGTAGCGGGCACCGGTGAGCTCGCGCGCAGTCTCCAGCACCCGATCGAGCAGCGCGTCGAGGTCGAGCTCGGTGACGAGCGCACGACCCACCTCCAGCAGCCGCTGTGTGCGTAGCTCCTCAGCGGTGTAGCTCATCGCGCGCTCGCATGTTCCAATTATCACACCACTCCGTAGTTCGCCCAACCTCGCGTGTGGGATCTCCACGAGCCTGCCCCGTGCCCTGCCACATAGGCTGGTGGCTGGATGAGCGAGCCGTTGCGGTGCATCCATTGCGGCGAGGTCATCGGCGTTTATGAGCCGATGACGACGGTTGTGGACGGGCGCCCTGTGGAGACCTCGCGCGCTGCCGACGCAGCGGCCGTGCCGGCGGGCGCGATGCACTATCACCGGGCCTGCTTTGAGCAACTCGGCCGCGCGGGCGAGGGCGCGGGGACGGGCGATCCTGCGAGCTCTCGGCCTTAAGCCGCTTCCCGTGCTCGCGCGCTGGACGACGGCAGCGCTCGTGCTGCTCGCCGCGGCGGGGTGCGGCGCGACGAAGCCCGGCCGACCGCTGCAGGTGGGAGCCGTGTCGACGCTGCCCCACCCGAGCGCATCGCGCGTGGTGGTGCTGGTGATGGAGAACGCCGAGTACAGCGAAGTTATCGGCAGCGCCTCCGCGCCCTACGTGAACGGACTGGCCGGTCGCTACGGCCTCGCCGTCCAGAGCTTTGCGATCGCGCATCCGTCGCTACCCAACTACCTCGCGCTCACCAGCGGCTCCACGCAGGGAGTGAGCTCGGACTGCACCGAATGTGAAGTGTCGGCGGTGAACATCGTGGATCGCCTGGAAGCCGCGGGCCTCACCTGGCGCGCATACCTCGAGGACGTGCCGCGACCGTGCTTCGGCGGCGCGGGCGCGGGCGGCTACGCCAAGAAGCACAACCCCTTCATCTACTACCGCGACATCTCCCGCTCTCCGGCGCGCTGCGGGCGCCTGGTGGGCTTCCCGGCGCTGGCCGCTGACCTGCGCGCAGGGCGCCTTCCGACCTACGCGTGGATCTCACCGAACCTGTGCGACGACGGGCACGACTGCGGGGTGGCGGGTGGCGACCGCTTCCTGGCCGCCACCGTGCCCGTGCTGCTGCGCGAGCTAGGCCCGCACGGCCTGCTGGTTCTCACCTGGGATGAGGGAACCTCGAGTGCGGGCTGTTGCGGGGCCGCGCATGGCGGCCACATCGCCACGATCCTCGCTGGACCGGATGTGCGAGCAGGCGCACGCGAGAGCCGGCCGGTGGACCACTACGGCGTGCTGGCCACGATCGAGCTGGTGCTGGGGCTACCGCCGCTGGCGGGAGCCGGCGACCCCCGCGCGGGCGCGCTAACGCCGTTGCTGGCGAGCACGCCCCGTGTGCGCTGACTCGCTCAGGAGAACTCGGTAACGGAGTAGACCGCTGGATGCTTGACGCGCGCGGGCACCCCCGCGTCGCCGCGGGCAGTGTGCACGCAGAAGGCCTCAAAGCGCCCGTGGTCGAGGATCGCAACGACCACATCGCCGCCCTGCGACAACGGTTTGCCGACCTCGATCTCGCGGTCGTGCCCGTCGAAGCGACAGCTCAGCTTGAAGATCCGCCGCGACCGCGCCGGGCAGCCTGCCACGATCCGTGAGCGCTCGCGCAACTCGCTGTAGGCCTCCTCTGCAGATTCCCCGTGCGACTCAGCGCCGGCGACGAAGAAGCCCGTCATTTCCCCCGCTTCTTGACGGGCACAGCGGGGTAGCGCTTGCGCTCCTCCGCGGTCATGGAGCGGATCTTGAGCGAGCCTTCCTTGATCTGCCGCTGAACGTCGTCCAGCTTCACGCGGCGGCGCTCTGCCGCGCGATCTGCTTGAGTGGTCATGCTCTCAGGCTAGCGCGGTGGCGACCGTCTCCCGGGGGCAGCAGGAGGATCCCGAACCCGCGATCGCCAGGCTCCACGCTCATGTGACCGCCTGGCGGGCGCACTTGGCCTCGGCGAAGGTGACCAGGCGCCCGCGGTCCTCGTCCCACAGCTTCAAGCGCACCGCGCGCAAGCCGTCCCAGAGCGTGAGCGTGGGCACCTCGTGGAAGATGGGGTTCTCGTCGTGCGCTCGCTGGAGGTTGTAGTTGGGGATGCGAGCGCTGAGGTGATGGACGTGGTGAAGGCCGATGTTGCCGGAGAAGAACTGAAGCACCTTAGGCAGCTTCAGATAGGAGCTGCCGCGCAGCGCCGCGTCGGCGTAGCTCCAGCCCTCGGTGCTCTCCCAGTAGGCCTCCTCGAACTGATGCTGGACATAGAACAGCCAGATGCCGGCAGCGCCGGCGAGCAGTAGCGTGGGCGCCTGCACTAGCAGGAACTGGCTCAATCCCACCAGCCAGCAGAGAGACGCGACGATCACCGCGAGGGCCACATTGGTCCTCAAGACGCTGCGGCGCATGCGCGGTCGGGCGCCCTTTGCCACGAGGCGCGGGCCCACCAGCAACGCCACAATCGGGCCGATCCCGAACATCACCACGGGATTGCGGAACGCGCGGTAGGCCAGCCGCGCGCGCGGCTCGAGCGCTTCGTACTCGGCCACGGTGAGCGTGCGCACGTCACCGCCGCCGCGACGGTCGAGATCGCCAGAGGTGGCATGGTGGATCGCGTGGTCGTGGCGCCAGCGCAGGAACGGCGAGTACACGAGCAGGCCCAGCACCACCCCGAGCCACACGTTGGCGCGCCGCGAGGGAAGGAACGACCCGTGGGAGCAATCATGGAAGAGGATGAAGGTGCGGACGAGAAAGCCCGCGGCGGGAACGGCGATCAGCAGCGTGAGCAGGTAGGACACACGCAGGCTGTAATACATGAGCACGGAGAGGCCCAGGTAGGGCACCACGGAGGTGGCGAGATCGAGCAGGCTGCGGCCGAGGTGCGGGCGTGCATACGGTGCGAGGATCTGCGTCCACGATTGGTCGCCGCCGCCTGAGTCGCTGCTGGCGACATGAGTCGCCGGTGCTGCTTGGGGCATCTCACTCCTCTCGCCACGCGCGGTGGCCTTTCGACCCAGCAGGCACGCTAGGCGAGTGGTTCAGCATGATGGTACTGGTCGCTGCGGCGTGGATGTTCGGGTTGGCCCCCGGATTCGGCGTCGGGGAGGCCCCAGGGATGGCGAGATGCTTGGCCGCACCTGCCAGCGCGGCTGGTGTAGGGCCAGGGCTACGGTGCGATTGCGGCGTTCTACTGTCTCACGGCAGTGCTCATCCGCCGATACTCTGATGATGCGCGCAGCCAAGCTCAGGCGAACGGTTGCAACCAGAGGCTCAACGGCCCCCGGCGACTGGATAAACCACCACTTCGCTGTGCTCGCGGTCGGGGTGCTGGTGCTAGGCCTCGCGGTGCTCGTGACGGTCGCACACGTGCTCGTGAGCTCGCAGCTGAGGGCGTCCAAGGAGCAGGCGGCGACCAACGTGGCGGTGGTGCTGGCCCGCTCGGCCTTCGAGTCGGCGGTGACGGCCGACTCCGATCACCTCGATAGGGCCGAGATCGCGCGGCTCGATGCGGCGGCGAACGGGGCGCGCACCACGCAGACGCTGCTGGGCCTGACCATGTTCGCGCCCAACGGTCAAGTGCTCTACTCGCCCAACCATCACCTGATCGGCGCCGAAGAAGCGCTGGGGTCCGGCAACCGGGCAGCGCTGAGGGGCAGGGTGACCACCACGCCGCCTCATCCGGGCACGGGTGTAACGGACACATCGACAGCCACGCAGATCGACGTTGACAGATCGGA
>Ga0210403_10002467_pt1 | contig 16650 bp, 12 predicted proteins | sample IncBWC19MmetaG_FD_150863 | JGI IMG/M metagenome (GOLD analysis project Ga0210403, IMG submission 150863) | Forest soil microbial communities from Barre Woods Harvard Forest LTER site, Petersham, Massachusetts, United States - Inc-BW-C-19-M | ecosystem: Environmental > Terrestrial > Soil >... | reverse complement strand
ATCAAGGGGCGCGAACGTAGTGGCACGCTGGACGAAGGCGGCAACGAAGCGGAGAAAGTGCGCCGGACCATTCAAGAAGGCTTGGCCGAGTTCCCCGACAAAGACACTGGCAAGCCCGCCGTCCGCAGCGTTTCCCGTAAGGAAGAAATCTATTCTGGCGCTTACGTCAGTGAATCTCCCGACCTGCTGGTGAACTTTCATCCCGGCTATCGCGTTTCCTGGCAGGCTTCCTTGGGCGGCTTCTCCCACAATCTCTTTGAGGACAACACGCGCCGCTGGAGCGGTGACCATATCATCGATCCCGACGCCGTCCCCGGCATTTTATTTATGAACCGGCCGGTTGTGAATAACCATGCTCAGATCATCGATCTGGCGCCGACCATCATGAAATATCTGAATGTGCAAGGTTACGAATCCATGGAAGGAAAATCCCTACTCTAAGGGAACGATCTCATGAAAATCTGCGTTATCGGGTTGGACTGTTGTGCACCAGACGTCGTCTTCAACGACGAGCGCCTGGTCAATATTCGCCGGCTGATGGATTTGGGTCTCTACGGGCGCCTGGAGAGCGTGGTGCCGCCCATCACTGTCCCGGCATGGATGTGCATGACTACCAGCCAAGACCCAGGTTCTCTCGGAGTTTACGGATTCCGCAACCGCACTGATTATTCGTACGAGAAGCTTGCATTCGCAAACTCGAATTCCATCAAGTCACATGCGATCTGGGACCAACTCGCCCGAGAAGGCAAGAAGTCGATCATCGTAGGCTTGCCTCCGAATTTTCCGCCACGCCGCATCAATGGAATCAGTGTCGGTTGTTTCTTGACTCCCGATACAACCAAAGACGAGTTCACCCATCCGCCGAATATCAAGGCCAAGATCAACGAACTGGTGGGCGAGTATCCGGTGGACGTGAAGAACTTTCGGACCGATCGCAAAGACTGGCTGCGCGACGAAATCTTTGCCATGAGCCGCAAGCAGTGGCAGGTCGTTAAGTGGTTATTGAAAGAGCAGGAGTGGGATTACTTCCATTACGTGGATATCGGCCTCGACCGCGTCCACCACGGTTTTTGGAATTACTTCGACAAAAAGCACGTACAGTACGAGCCTGGCAATCCCTACGAGAGTGTGATTCCCGATTATTATCTTTGGCTCGACGAGCAGATCGGCAGCGTAATGGAAATGCTCGACGAAGAGACCATCCTGTTGGTCGTGTCCGACCACGGCGCGCAGCGCCTCGACGGCGGCATCGCGGTTAACGAATGGCTGATTAAAGAAGGGCTGCTTGTTCTCGATGAGTATCCGAAAGAGGTTACTCCCTTCAACAAACTGAAAGTAAACTGGGCGAAAACCAAAGCATGGAGCGAAGGCGGCTATTACGCCCGGGTGTTCTTCAACATGCAAGGCCGCGAACCGCAGGGCCTTATTCCTGCCGACCAATACGGCGCGTTCCAGGACGAGATGAAGGCCAAGTTTGAAGCCATGCTTGACGATAAAGGCCAGCCCTTAAATTCCCTCGTCTTCAAACCCAAGGAACTGTATCAATCGGTCCGCAACGTTGCCCCGGATCTGATCGTCCACTTTGGCGGCTTGTACTGGCGCTCCATTGGCACGGTTGGCTATCCGGATATCCATGTCCAGGAAAACGACACTGGCCCGGATGCCTGCAACCACGCTCAGTTTGGGATGTTCTTACTGGCGGCTGCCAACAACCCGCTCAGCGGAGAGTATCAGGGCGCACGGCTCCTTGATATCGCCCCTACTTTGCTGGATTTGGCGGGGTACGAGATCCCTGAGTCGATGCAGGGCCGCTCCCTGGTCGCGGGCATGGAAAAACGCTCGCCGGGCGATGGCACCGATGCGGAAAGCCAGCAAATCATTCACGATCGTCTGGCCGGCCTCGGATATGTGTAGGAACGGAACTGCTAGCGTCAGCACTTCGTTCCACTTCATCTTTTCGGAACATGTGCCGATGTATCTCAGATCGAAGCGTTTATGAGAGTCCTCTTCCTTCACAACTTCTATCAGCAGTTTGGGGGTGAGGATCAGGCTGCCATAGCGGAACGCGACCTGCTCGAACGCAACGGGAATGAGTTGCTTTGCCTGACGCGACACAATGATGAGATGAAGACCTATTCGGTCTGGGACAAGGCCGCTTTCTTCCCTCGTACGATTTATTCTCATCGCACCGAGCAGGAAATCAAGAAAGCTGTTGAGCAGTTCAAGCCCCACGTCGCTTTCGTACACAATGTTTACCCGCTGATCTCGCCATCGCTCTATCACACCCTCTACTCGCTGAAGGTGCCAATCGTGCAGGTGGTGCATGACTTCCGTCCTTATTGCGCCAACGGTTGGTTTTACATCGACGGCCAGATTTGTGAGCGCTGCAAGTTCGGCAACTATTTCCATGCCATCCGGCACCGCTGCTACAAGGACAGTTTGCTCCTCAGTACGTTGTACTCGGCAACCCTGGGGATCAATCGTGCTGCGGGGATGACCGACAAAGTTTCAGCCTTCGTCTGCGTGAGCGGTTTCGTCAGGGAGAAAATGCTGGAGGTAGGCATTCCGGACAAGAAAATCTTTGTCAGGCCGAACTTCATTGAGCCCGATGCCCTGCCCCTGCTGCCCGCGCCTGGCTCGGGAGACTATGCGCTCTTCCTGGGCCGACTATCTGCCGAAAAGGGGCCTTGGACCGTCGTCCGTGCCTTTGAGCAGATCCGGGATTTCCCCCTGAAGATCGTGGGCACCGGACCACTGGAAGCCGAACTGAAACAGTACATCCGCGACCGGAAGCTGGACAACATCGAGATGGTTGGCTTTAAGGGAGGCGAAGACAAATGGCGCATGATCAATGACGCGCTCTTCGGGGTCATCCCGTCGGAGTGTTACGAGACTTGCTCCATCGTGGCCCTCGAGTACTTAAGCGGTGGAAAGCCGGTCATCGCCTCGAATCTGGGCGGACTTCCCAACGTCGTTGAGGACGGCAAGACCGGCCTGCTTTACCGCTCCGGCGACGTTTCCGATCTGGTGGACAAGATTCGCTACTTACTCTCCAATCCCGCAAGAATCGCCGAGATGGGCAGGTGTGGCCGCCGCGTCGCAGAAACAAGTTTCGGCCCACAGGAAAGCTATTCCAATCTGATGAATATCTTCGCCCAAGTACGGTGTCAATGATCAAGCCTCCGGCAAGAATCTTTCTGCAAAAACTGGATCAGGGATATGAAGCAGTACTCCGCGAAGCTTTCGCATGGCACAATCTGGGCTCGCGTCTAAAACCGGGTGACTCGGTATTCATCAAGCCTAATCTGACCTTCCCCATTTACCGCCGGGGGGTCATGACGAACCCGGAATGCATCGAAGCGATCGTCCGGGTGGTGAAGGACTACACCAATCGAATTACGGTGGTCGAAGCCGATTCCGGCGGGTACAACAAATTCGATATCAGCGCCGTATTCGAGAAGACCGGCATCAAGGCGCTGGAGCAGAAGTACGGCATTCAGGTAGTGAATCTCAGCCGTCTCCCAAAGAGTACTTTTGAGTTCAATTACAAGGGACGTAATCTCAAGGTGCCGTTTCCCGCAGTTCTAACCGAGGAATGCAACCTGTTTCTCACCGTCCCCGTGCCCAAGATTCACATGAACACCGGCGTCAGCATGTCGATCAAGAACCAGTGGGGATGCATCTCCGAACCCTCGGCTCGGCTGGATCTGCACCCTTTCCTGGAAAAAATTCTGTACGAGATCAACAAGCGCCTGCATCCCGCAATGTCCATTATTGATGGCCGGTATGGATTGAACCGCAGCGGACCGATGGCGGGAGACCCCGTCGAACTGAATTGGCTCATGATGGCCGATGATCTTTACGCCGCAGATTTTGCCTGTTGCCACCTCATGCAGATTGACCCTCTGCGAATCTATTACCTGCGTTACTTGGAAAATGAAGAGAGTCTGCCTAATATGCAGGAGATCGTTTTCAGCCAGGACTACCGTTCTTTCATAAAAGAAAAATTCTATCTTCGCCGCTTATGGACCGATTACCCCGGATTGATGGCGTTCCGCTCGCCGTCGCTGGCTTACCTGGGCTACAAATCCCCGCTGGCGGATTTTTTTCACTGGCTTCTCTACTTGTTTCGTAAACCTTTTTACGATTATGAAGCACCAAACAATACAACTCAGAAGTAAGACCGTTGCCAAGAAATACCGTTTCAAAATCCATCGCAGTTCGATCTGCTGCTCGACTAAGGAGGAATTTAATTATGAAGACTCAGAAGCGGGTGCTCGTGACCGGTGCAGGTGGTTTCATCGGGCACCATCTTGTAAAACGCCTTAAAGCTGACGGCCATTGGGTACGCGGCGTAGACATCAAACTGCCCGAGTACGAGCGGTCCGCGGCCGACGAATTCGAAGTCCGCGACCTCAGGAAATGGGACGAGTGCCTGATGGCAACCCGGGGCGGCCTCGACGAAGTTTATAACCTGGCCGCAGATATGGGAGGCATCGGCTACATCACCGCCTTCCACGCCGACATCGCGCGCAACAATATCCTGATCAACGCGCATATGTTGGAAGCCGCCCGCCAGCACGACGTCAGGCGCTATCTGTTCTCCTCCTCGGCCTGCGTCTATGCCCAGAGCAAGCAGCTCAGTGCCGATGTCAAGCCGCTCAAGGAAGAAGACGCGTTCCCCGCCGAGCCCGAACCGGGTTATGGATGGGAGAAGCTCTACGCGGAAGAGCTCTGCCGATACTATTGGCACGACTATAAGTTCGAGACCCGCATTGTGCGTTTCCACAATGTCTACGGACCTCTTGGCACTTATGACGGCGGCAAGGAAAAAGCTCCTGCTGCAATCTCTCGCAAAGTCGCGTTGTCCTCGGATCCGGGCGAAATCGAAGTCTGGGGCGACGGCGAGCAAACCCGTTCCTTCATGTATGTCGACGATTGTGTCGAGGGTCTCATCCGTATCATGGCCTCCGACTACCGCGACGCGCTGAACCTGGGTACGGATGAACTGGTCACGATCAACCAACTCGTGGACCTGGTCGCTCAAGCTGCAGGAAAGCGGATTGCGAAACGGCACAACACGCTTGGTCCGCAGGGCGTCCGTGGCCGCAACAGCGACAACAGTCTGCTTCGCAAAGTCCTTGGCTGGGAGCCTTCAATTCTGCTGCGCGAGGGTCTGGCTAAGACCTATCCCTGGATCGCTTCCGAACTAGCCAAGAACGCCTCCGAGGAGGAGCCCGCGGCTTTAGCCACGGGAGACTAACACCAGAGGCGAAACTCGCCATGTCCACTCAGACCATTCAAACCGGCGCAGCTCCAGTGGCGGATTCCCCAAGCTTCCACGCTTTGGGAATCCGTGTGGACGCGGTTCAGATTCCCGACGCTATCGCTCGCCTGGAAAACTGGATACACGAACGCACCGGGACGCGCTATGTGGCCGTGACCGGCATGCATGGCGTGACTGAATCTCTCGGAGATACCCAGTTCCGCGATGTCCTCCTAGCTGCGGATCTGGTTGTACCCGACGGGATGCCGCTGGTCTGGCTGGGACGATGGCACGGTTTTCCCGTGCGACGTCGCGTCTACGGACCCGAACTCATGGACACCTTCTGCCGACAAACTGGATCGCGCTATCGTCATTTCTTTTATGGCGGTGCCGAAGGTGTGCCGCAGCGTCTCGCTGAACTCTTTCGCGACAAGTACGGAGTCCAGATCGCGGGGAGTTACTCCCCGCCTTTTCGGCCACTCACTGTGGACGAAGAGAAAGACGTCGCGGACATGGTCAACCACTCCGGCGCAGATGTCCTCTGGGTCGGCCTCAGCACACCCAAGCAGGAACGATGGATGTACGCGCACAGGAACGCGTTCCGTGTTCCCGTGATGCTTGGAGTAGGCGCTGCGTTTGATCTCAATCTTGGAAAGCTGAAACAGGCACCCCGATGGATGCGGGAAAATGGCATGGAATGGCTTTTCCGGCTACTGATGGAGCCCAAGCGTCTCTGGAAGCGCTATCTGGTCTTCGGTCCTAAGTTTGTCTGGAATGTCGGCCTTGAGCTTACTGGCATCAAGCGGTTTTCATAATTGTGGCCATTGCTTTTCCATATTTCCGTGCGATCGATAAGGATGACCCCAACCCGTATGTCAACTGACTCAAATTCCGGACCTCTCTTCGTTGTGGGGATTTGGCGCTCCGGAACCTCGCTGCTCTATACGTTGCTGAACCAGCATCCTCAGATCGCGCTCCTTTACGAGGGAGAGATTCCGGTCATGCGGCCTTTGTTTTCGGGCGGCCGGGCGAAGTCGGACTGGCTTGAGCGCTGGGAGTTTTGGAACCAGGCCCTGACCCGGCACCGGATCGACAGTTCTGTGATTCCGCCGGGCCTTAGCTTGCGAGCTGCTACGGAAGTCGTATGCAAGCAATACGCCAAGCGGAAAGATGCCAAGGTTTGGGGCTGCAAATCGCCTGCGTATTATGATTGTTTACCAGAGTTGGCCCGCGACTTTCCCGATGCGAAGTTCATTGTCATCTGGCGGGATCCCAGGGCGAGTTGCAGCAGCATCGTTCGCGCCGCCGCTGGCTCGCACTATTTCTCCCGCCGCGGAATGATCCTTCGCGCGTTGCTTGGATTTGAACAACTCAAACGAGGTTGCGATCAACTGGTGCGCGAAGGCGCCCTTGTCCACCAGCTTCACTATGAAGACATGATCGCGGACCCGGCCACCGAGTTAATTAAGATCTGCCAGTTCCTGGAGATCCCGTTCGACCCACGCATGCTGTCTTTGGAAGACGCCGATCGCTCTGCTATTTATGCGGCTGAACATCACGCTCTCGTAAACGGGAAAGGAATCGTAAACTCGGAGCGGCGTCCCGAGATCCTGCCTCACTCAGCCAAGCGCAAGATTCAACGCTACATCTGCTTGTGGAAAAAACGCTCTGCTGGTTTCTGGCCCGTTCATCCCAAAGAACCGGATTCCGGCACTCGCCCACCAGGCTTGCTGGAGAGATGGTGGGACCGGAATGCGTATTTCTGGCTGGCTCGCTACGACTCGTTTGTGCTCCTTATCTATTCTTTCCTTCCGCTCTGGGTTCTGAGTGGATACCGGGCGGTTCGCAATTGGGCCGCGGCGGAGAATCGAATGGAGCCGACTTCCCAGCAGCTACCCTAAAGTAGTAGGTGACAGGCGTCAGTGGTTCATGTCTTATCCGCTTAAAGATCAATACTTTATGTGTACTTTCGAGAGGAGTCATTTAAGCTAAGCTTTGTTAACCTCGCAAGCATTGCACTGGGAAAAGAGGTTCCCCCATGCCCTTGCTGCGCTGGTTACTCATACTCTTGTTGGTCGGAAGCCTGTTGTCCTGTGCAGGTATCTCCAGTAGGAACTCAACTGGCAATGGTGGTAATTCGGGAGGCGGTAACTCGGGAGGCGGTAACTCGGGAGGCGGTGGTTCGGGAGGCGGTGGGGGTACCTCAACCGGAATCGGCGCTGCATTTTTCGGCATGCAGATGAACACCGGCGTGCTGAACCAGCAGCCTTGGCCTGCACCGAAGTTCGGCACTATCCGCCTGTGGGACACAGGTACCACCTGGCAGGAGATCAATACGGCGTCCGGTGTATACGATTGGTCTGTGCTTGATCACTGGCTTTCCATGGCTCAGTCCCACGGAATCAACGATTTCATGTACACCTTCGGCAAAACGCCTCAATGGGCGTCTTCAAATCCAAATGATATGTCTTGCCTGCCAGACTGGGGACCGGGAGGCTGCGATTCCCCCGATGACCTCAACCCGGACGGAAGTGGAACGGACCAGCACTGGAAAGATTTCGTTACTGCTCTTGCGACTCACTCCGCCGGCCAGATCAGGTACTGGGAAATCTGGAATGAGCCCACCGACGTCCAGGAATGGACGGGGACGGCGGCCCAGATAGCAACCATGGCCAAGGATGCCCGGTCTATCATTCTTAGCATCGATCCCAAGGCCGTGATGCTGACTCCGCCAGCCCATGGCAATTGGCTGACACAATATGTTGCGGCTGGGGGTGTGCAGTATGCCGACGTTGTTACCTTCCACGGCTATCCGGGTGTGCCGTGCGGTAGGTTCCCAGATGCTGCCAGCGTCATAGACCGCGTAAACGGCATCCAAACCGCACTATCCGCAGGCGGAATTACCGGCAAGCCCTTGTGGGATACTGAAGCTAGCTGGGGCAACGAACAAACTATTTGTTTCACAGATCAGGATTTGCGAGCCGCCTTCCTGGCCCAGTTCTACCTGCTGCATTTGTCATCGGGCATTTCTCGCTTCTATTGGTATCAGTGGAACAATGGGATCTGGGGAACTCTTTGGAGTCCCGACCCTGTCCCAAACGGAACCGTACTTCAACCTGGTATCGCTTACCAGCAGGTTTACGACTGGGTAGTCGGAAACACCCTCGCGGCTCCCTGCACTTCCAGCGGCACCCAGTGGACTTGTACCTTTACTGGATCAGACGGCTACCTGGCCGAGGCCATTTGGGACACATCTCAGTCTTGCAGCAACGGAGCGTGCAGTACCGTGAGTGTCTCCATCGACCCTAAGTACATCAGATCTCACGACTTGGCAGGAGATTCTGCGTTGATCTCCAACGCCACCGTGTCTGTTGGGCTCAAGCCCGTGCTGCTCGCAAATCGGTAAGCAAGAAAGTTCAATTTCGATTTCTCTGATTCGCCCCTTTTAACAGCAACTCTTGCCCCCACTGGGGGTTCACTTCAACCGGACCCGAGTAAACCGGAGTCCGCTAGTTTTTTCTTCCCAACCAAAGAGGAGTAAGACATGATCACCAACAGGTTCACTGCGAACCCAACTCGAAAACTATTCCGGGCCTTACTGGCGACTGTAAGCCTGCTGGCCTTCTGCGGTGCTCTATCGGGGCAGTCTGCCCCATCCAGTGTGGGCCAATGGTCCAAGCCTTCGAACTGGCCGTCCTTGGCCACTGACGCCAGCGTCATTCCCAACGGGAAAGTGCTGTTCTGGTCGTCTGCAAACGGAGGAGATGCACCGGAGATATACGACCCAATCGCGAAGACGTTCGCAGCGGCCGCGCCGTCAGGGTTCAACATGTTCTCCTCTGGCCACACATTTCTTCCCAATGGTCAATTGTTCGTCGATGGCGGGGCCAAAGGCACCAAAATTGGCTTGCCTAATGCGGCCGCTTACGACCCGGTTGGCAACTCTTGGACGCAGCTCCCGGATATGATCGCAGGGCGCTACAACCCCACAGCCACCACCTTGCCGAATGGCGATATTCTGATAGAATCTGGCTATCTAGACGGGGTCACCGGCCCCAACCGGCTTCCGGCGGTCTGGCAAGCCGTCCCGGGCAGCTGGCGGTACCTGTATGGTGCAATACTCGGATTGCCCGTGACCCCTTGGGTGTTTATCGGGCCAGACGGCAGGGCCATGGTTGCTGGACCATATGCCACAAGCTATCTGTTCGATACCAGCGGAACCGGCACCTTTTCTGTCCTGGGAAGAACCAAGCTGGACGCAGCACGCAGCTATGGCAATGCCGTTACCTATGACGTTGGCAAAGTATTAATCTTAGGTGGCAACGACAATCCTCCTACAGACACCGCAGAAATCATCGATTTGAATGTTAATAAGCCTGCGTGGAGCTTTACTGCCCCAATGGCGTTCCCGCGTCAACAGCCCAATGCCACCGTTCTTCCCGACGGCACCGTCCTGGTGACCGGAGGCAGTAGCGGCAGCGGGTTTAACAATCCAAACACCCCGGTCTTCGCGGCGGAGATATGGAATCCTGCAACGGGTAACTGGAGCACTATGGCCAGTGCGTCAGTTTTTCGCGGGTATGATTCGATTGCCGTGTTGCTGCCCGATGCGCGCGTTCTCACAGCCGGAGGCTCGAAAAAGAATGGCGAAATCTATTCGCCCCCCTATCTGTTCAACGGAGCGCGACCGAGGATCACGTCCGCCCCTGCCCAAGTAAATTACGGTCAAACCTTCTTTGTGGCCACACCCGACGGTGCGTCTATCAACAGAGTCACTTGGGTCAATCTTTCGTCGGAGGCTCATGGATTTAATTCCAGCCAGCGCTTCAATCAGCTCAGCTTCACGCAAACTTCTGGTGGACTGAATGTGACCGCCCCGTCCGGACCGACGACGGCACCTGCTGGACACTACATGCTGTTCTTGCTGAACAGCAACGGAGTACCGTCGATAGCCTCGGTCATACAAATCGTAGCCGCGGCACCTACCGTCATTTCCATCAGCCCAGGGTCAGGTTCTACCAACGGAGCCACTCCTGTAACTATCTCGGGGACCAACTTTCTGGCGGGGGCGACGGTGCAGATTGGCGGGGTCGTGGCCACTAACGTCCAAGTGACGAGCGGTACGACTTTGACGGCGAACACCCCGGCTCACTCCGCGGGTGCTGTGGACATAGTGGTTACGAATCCCGACTACCAACAGGGCACTCTGCGTTCTGCATACACATACGCTCAAAGCCAGGGAATCTCTTTTGTTCAGGAGAATTTCACGACCAAGCCGAAAGTGGTTAAGTCGGTGACGTCGACCTATTCCCTCTCCCAAGTGGCGGGCGATCTGAACCTCGTGGTTGTGGGTTGGAACGATGCGACGGCTACAGTCACTTCCGTCACTGACTCCTCAGGAAACAGCTATGCTCCCGCGGGAGGAGTGGTCACAGGGAAAGCTCTTCGACAAGTGATCTACTATGCGAAGAACATCGTGGCTGCGGGCGCAGGCGCGAATACTGTGACCGTGCAATTCAACCCTGGGGCAAGTTTTCCCGATGTCCGCATCTTCGAGTACGCAGGCCTTGATACCGCCAATCCATTGGATACGGCTGGCGCATCCAGTGGCAATGGTTTGACAGCAAGTAGCGGTCAGGTTACGACCAATGCGGCTCGGGAACTGGTGTTCGCGTCCGATACTGTACTGTCCAAGACGCTGTCGCCCGGATCTGGGTATGTGCCTATCGTACGCACTACCTTCTTTGACATCGCGGAGCATCAAATAGCCTCACAGACGGGTAACTTCAACCCCTCTGCTGCACTCGATGCGCCTACCAATTGGGTCATGGGGGTTGCGACCTTCAAGGCCCCTGGACAGTAAACAAGGTGGACGAGGACAATCGCCGTAGCTTCTGCGTGCCGCTTACGCAGGAGCTATGGTGACTGAAATTTAAGGGCAGGCCAGTGTCGCTAGATTAGATTGATGGTGTTACGTTGTGATTTTGAGATAATCTTTATGGGCCCGAACCAGAAAGTCTGGCGAACCAGATCCCCGCTCACTTCGTCTTCCGAAAGGGGGAAATATGCTGAATGGTCCCTTATCTGCGAATGCAACTCCCAAACGCCTTTGGCCTCTCCTGACTGTTACAGGCCTGTTGTTGCTCCTGCACGGAAGCTTGCTCGCGCAGTCGACTCAGCCCTCTGCCGTCGGCCAATGGTCTACGACTGAGCGTTGGCCGAAGCTAGCCGTGCACGCGCATATGCTCGCCAATGGAAAAGTTCTGTTCTGGCCATCTTTCGCGCAGGGCGACAATCCAACATTCTACGACCCGGTGGCGAATACGTTCGCGCCAGCTACTCAGGCCGGGTTCAACATATTCTGCTCGGGCCATACATTTCTTCCAGATGGCAAGCTGTTCGTCGCCGGCGGACATGTGGCGATTCAGGTCGGTTTGCGCAATGCTGCTGTCTATGATCCGGCCAGTGATGCATGGACACAACTTCCGGAGATGGAGGCAGGCCGCTGGTATCCCACCGCCACCACTCTCTCCAATGGCGACGTTCTTGTAACCTCGGGCGACATTACTCCGAAGGCTGGCGAGAACGGGCTACCGCAAATCTGGCAAAACGGACCGCAACAATGGCTAAATCTCAACAGCGCCATACTCGCGCTGCCGAACTATCCTCGAAACTTTGTTGCGCCCAACGGCAAGGTATTCAACGCCGGATCCTACACCACCACTCGTTATTTGGACCCGAACGGAACCGGTACGTGGTCTATAGTTGGTAGTACACGGTACAAGAGTACCCGCGACTATGGCACGGCAGTAATGTACGAGGCTGGAAAAGTCTTAATCGCAGGGGGCTCTGATCCCCCTACGAAAACTGCCGAGGTTATCGACTTGAATGCCTCCAAGCCGGCCTGGCAGTTCAGCAACTCGATGGCTTATCCGCGCCGTCAGTTGAATGCTACCATTCTTCCCGATGGGAGGGTGCTGGTAACGGGTGGCAGCAGCGGCAAGGGATTTAACAATTCGGGTTCTCCTGTCTTCGCTGCGGAAGTTTGGGACCCCGCCACCGGCCAATGGAGCACGTGGGCCAGCTCGACGGCTTACCGCGGCTATCATTCTGTCGCCCTTCTGCTGCCTGATGGACGGGTGTTGAGTGCCGGGGGAGACTCTTACACAGAAGCAAGCGGCGAAATTTACTCGCCTCCATATCTTTTTAACGGCACACGCCCGACTCTCACCTCTGCCCCTGCACAAGTCAACTATGGGCAGAATTTCTTTGTCGCCACGCCGGACGCCGCGTCCATCGCCAAGGTCACCTGGGTCAAGTTAACTTCCGTGACCCACTCATTTAATTCGAACCAGCGTTTTAACAACCTGAGCTTCACCCAAGCCTCTGGTGGCCTCAATGTAACTGCTCCCTCGGGACCCACCCTAGCGACTCCCGGACAGTACATGTTATTCATCCTGAATGGCAGTGGTGTGCCTTCGATCGCGCAGATCGTGCAGATCGGGGCGGCGGCTCCCAATGTCATTTCGGTCAGCCCGCCCTCGGGAGCCACCGACGGTAACACCCCCGTAACGATCTCCGGGAACAACTTTCTTGCGGGTGCAACGGTGCAGATCGGCGGCGTGATGGCTACGAAAATCCAGGTCGCTGGCAGCACGACGATCACTGCAAACACCCCGGCTCACTCCCCAGGTGCTGCGGACGTCGTGGTCACCAACCCAGACTACCAAAAGGGCACCCTGTCGGGAGGCTACAACTTTGCTTCGGAACAGGGAATTTCCTTCGCTCAAGTTAACACTAAGACTGTCAGCAAATCCGTAACCTCAGTCACACTACCCTATCCCATGGCTCAGTCGGCAGGCGATCTGAACATCGTGGTTGTGGGTTGGAATGATGCGACCGCCACCATCGGAACTGTCACTGACTCGTCTGGAAATCAGTACGCTCCAGCTGCTGCGATGGTGACCGGTGTCAACCTCCGGCAGGCGATCTACTACGCTAAGAACATTTCAGCTGCCGGAGCAGGTGCCAATACAGTGATCGTGAAATTCACTAAGGCTGCCAGCTTTCCGGACGTTCGCATCTTTGAGTATCAGGGTCTTGACACAGCCAATCCATTGGATGTTACAAACGGATCGAGCGGCACCAGTTTCACGGCGAGCTCGGGTCAAGTTACGACCAAAGCTGCCGAGGAGTTAGTGTTTGCGTCCGACACCGTGCTGTCGAAGACGCTGAGTCCCGGACCTGGCTACGTACCGATCATACTCACTAAATTCTTCGACATCGCCGAGCATCAAATTTCATCACAGAAGGGTAACTTTAACCCCTCGGCTTCGCTCAACGCGTCTAGCAACTGGGTGATGCAGGTCGTGACCTTCAAAGCATCCTCTCAGTAGGTCCGTGGGTGCGCTAGGAGGCAACTGTTCATGGCCGGGGCAGCATATAGGAGTCTGGTTATGAGGGTCTTGATATTGCAAGAATTCGCGGTCCTACTGGCAACTGCTGCGCTGGCGTGCTGTCTGGCGCTGCCTTCTCTTGCGGCAGATGCTTATAAGGTGGAAGAACTGGGCGCGTTGCACGGAGGCAGCAGTATCGGGACTGCACTTAATCTTTCTGGGCAGGTTGTGGGCTGGTCCGGTTTCCGCGACGGTGGCGAGACCAGCGCGTTTCTAAGGTCGCGCCCAGGCTCGTTGCTCGCACTCGGTACGTTGCCAAATGGCGATTACAGCGCCGCCTTTGCGATCAATAAGTTCGGCACAGTGGTGGGGCGCTCTAACACCGGCACGTCGACCCACGCTTTTCTCTGGACAGGAGATGGCGGGCTGCGAGATCTGGGTGTCCTCCCCGGAGACAATAGCAGTGCGGCCTCTGATATTAATGACCGCGGCGAGGTGGTCGGAGTTTCCACTGGCCCACGCGGTCCACATGCTTTTCTTTGGACCAAGGTTTTGGGAATGCGTACCTTGGGACAAGTTGGCAGTGAGGCTCGAGGAGTTAACGCCTCGGGGGCAATAGTCGGAGTGGTCAAGGGCGCTTCGGGTGACACGGCTTTTCTGTGGACAGCCCGCGATGGCATGGTCAATCTCGGAACGCTGCCAGGTGATCTCACCAGCGAGGCGGGTCGAATCAGTGATTCCGAGAGAATAGTCGGTAGTTCGACGGGCTCCGGCGGCACCCGCGCGGTAATGTGGACCAAAGATCGGGAAATTCAGAACCTCGGCACGTTGCACTCGGGGGACTACAGTTCTGCTTTCGACATTAACAACTCGGGCCAGATCGTCGGCACCTCCGACACCTCTCTGGGGTCTCGCGCTTTCTTGTGGACACGCGAAACCGGAATGGTGGACCTGAATACACTAATCCCCTCCAATTCAAATATCGTCCTGACTTCCGCCCAGGCCATTAATGAGCGTGGCCAAATCGTCGCTATCGGCGGCACACATCATGACCTTACCAGAGACCGTATGATGGATATGGACGACGACCAACACGCTGGTCCAGTTCACGTTTTTCTGCTCACACCTTCCGTTACACGGTAGGTTTCCGAAGGAAAGGAAATGCAATCGATATGGGCAAGACTGTATCTTGGTGTCTGGTTTGCCTCTTCATGCTTACAGCAAGGTCGCCTGGACAGATCACGCTGAAATTCTTCGGCATGCACATCAACCACCGGGAGGAACATGGGTGGCCGGATTTTCCCTTCGGCACCTACCGACTGTGGGACAGTAAGACGAATTGGTATCAGATCAACCCGCAGAAAGGAACATACGACTGGACAGTTTTGGACCGCCGGCTAAAAGATGCGCAGGAGCACGGAGTAGATGTGGTTTATACTTTCGGCAAGACACCCCGCTGGGCCAGTTCCCTCCCGGATGATCGGCAAACCTGCTTGGAGTCTGCCGGTTCTTGCGGTCCACCCAGTGACCTAAAAGAGGATGGCACTGGACCCGACCAGTATTGGAAGGACTTTGTGACCGCGATCGCGAAGCACGCTGCGGGGCGCATTCAGTTTTGGGAACTTTGGAATGAACCTTTCAACGCGGGGTACTGGAAAGGAACGTTCGCGCAAATGGTTCGGATGGCGAAGGATGCCCGCGAGATCATAAAGAGCATCGACCCGAATGCTACAGTACTTACTCCGTCGGGCGGTCTCAAAGTGGACCGCGCCAAAGTATGGTTTCGCCAATATCTGGCCGCTGGGGGTGGGCAGTATGCAGACGGTATCGCTTTCCACGCTTACGTTGAGCACCCCGAAAAGATAGCTTCTTTTATGAGTGAGTTCAAACAAATACTCACGGAAAACGGTCAATCTTCGAAACCGATGTTCGATACAGAAGGCAGTTGGGGGGATACCGCTGCGATCACGGACCCCACTTCGGTGATCAGTCGACTACTTATTCTGCAGGCGTCAGAGGGAGTTTCCCGCGTAGTTTGGTACTCGTGGGACAACCGCAAGCTGGGGAATTTATGGACCCCTGAAGAGGGGTCAAAGCCGGCCGCGAAGACCTATCAACTACTCCAAGATTGGCTTATCGGCGCCACTTTCGACGGGCCTTGCCAACCTAAGGAAGATATCTGGACATGCGATCTCCGAAAGAATGATGGAGCTTACCGGGCAAGAATTGTCTGGTCCTCCAAGCCCGAAGCTAACGCCACCTACAGCGTACCTGAGGGCTACGTTAACCAACGCGATCTCAGCGGCAGCACCACGCCGTTGAAAGGTAGAAACGTAACCATCTCCAACCGTCCCGTCTTGCTCGAAAGACCCGGCGCTAAGTAGGCGCCGCGCAGAGGTCGTTTCGTGCCCTGTCACATCGATTCGGTCGGAGACCGGCGGATGTCACGTTTGGCATACCAGAACTTTGGGACCTATGAGTCATTCCTGGGCAGCCAAACGGTCCGCGTGGGCACTACCTGTCAGCTCGCAATCTATGGTCTCATGGCCATCCTGAAAGCTACGGGTGGAGGTGACCAGACGGGCGCAGCCGGTATGATCTTGCCAAAGCCAGTCTCAGTGAGGACCATTGAGGCGACCTCCTCGTGGGCAGGATCGACACTCCTAGCAGGCTGCGGAAAAACGACGCCGCGACTTAAAATGCTCTCCAGGTTCCGCGATGGTTGTGACTGAGGGAGAGTGTTGGTTGCAACTGCTGGAGTCTGCCGCGGCAAAGGTGAAGACCCATCCCACCTTTAAGATTCCACGATGCCGAACCTTCCGCAATAGCGCGATCGTCTTCAGCCAGCCGAAACACTCTTCCACGCGTTTCCTTTTTCTCCGACTGATGGCATATCCGGCGTGGTGCGTCGTGCGAGCATCAATCGCACTCCCACCGGGTCGCTCCAGGCTCTGGGCCACGTGCGGCGTGACCTTTAAGTTCCTGCAC
>Ga0210403_10002465_pt1 | contig 16650 bp, 16 predicted proteins | sample IncBWC19MmetaG_FD_150863 | JGI IMG/M metagenome (GOLD analysis project Ga0210403, IMG submission 150863) | Forest soil microbial communities from Barre Woods Harvard Forest LTER site, Petersham, Massachusetts, United States - Inc-BW-C-19-M | ecosystem: Environmental > Terrestrial > Soil >... | reverse complement strand
AATTCTCCCAGGACCACCCCGCGCACACCCTCGAATTTTCCCGCCTGCTTCAGGTGCATCAGCGCTCGATCCACTTGCCACGGCTTCATGGCTCGATCCTCAAGCAACAGAATCGATCCGCGTGTCTCCAATTCCCACGGCGTGCCCACCGTCGTCTCCACCAGCGTCATGCAACCTCCCAGAACTCGCCCTTCGGCTTCCCCGCCAACCAGCGTCTCGCCTCGCAACTTCAACGTCCAGCCACCGTCCGTTTTTCCAATCGCGGAAAGCAGCGACTCTCGGTCATAACCCTTCGCAGCTCCGTCTCCAGCATCCAGTCCGGCAGCCAGCATGGGCCCATAAAATCCGACCCAGGAGTTACGCTTCCAAAGATAAGCCTGCAGCGAGGTCAAATCGCTGTAACCTAAAATCACTTTGGGCGCCTCGAGCGGTTCGACCGCAAGCCCGTCGAGAAGATAGTTCGACCCGTACCCTCCGCGAATGGCCACCAGCGCATCCACATCGTCGCGCTGCAGTTCGCTAAGGAATTCATTTCGCCGACGCGATAACGGCCCAGCGAAGTAACCCTCCGCCGTAAGCGGCGTAGCATCCGCCACTTCGAAACCCAAATGGCGCAATTCCTCAGCGCCCGCCAAAACCTTGGCAAAGTCCGCCGGGGATGCCGGCGCAAATGGCACCAGCACGCTTCCGGAATTCAGTCTGCGCGGCTTTCGCACTTCCACGGCCACCGCCGCTACCTCCAGACCGCCAGGCGGAGTGCTCATCCGTTTTGCCGCTCCACGGGCAGCATCTCGCAGCTGACGCCCGGCTTGCAAAGCGCCACAAGAACCTTTTCCTGCTGATGGGCAGTGACTTCCGCATCGAACTGGATCAGGTTTTTCTCTCCCGCCAGGGACACTTGAAAATTATCGATCCCCACCTTGAGCTGCGAAAAAATTCCATGCACTTCGGAAACCATGTTGTCCGCGCGGTCTACAAAAATGCGGAACAGCATATAGCGCGGCTTCAGGTTGAGCCAGTCCTCGACGTAGAAAAGAAGAACCAGGGCGCCCAACACGAACAAGCAGGCTATCCCGGAAACCGCGTACAACCCGCCGCCCGCCGCCATACCCATCGCCGCCACGGCGAAAATCGTCGCCGCCGTCGTGAGCCCGACCACGCTGCCGCGCTCACGAAGAATCACGCCAGCCCCGAGAAATCCGATGCCCTGCACTATATTGGAAGCAATTCGAGTCGTGCTGCTGTCGCCCGTCCGTCGCGCGATCTCCACGGAAACGATTGTGAAAAGCGCCGCTCCCAACGCAACGCAGAAGCCCGTCCGCATCCCCGCAGGACGCCGTCGAACACTTCGTTCGATGCCGATGATCGAGCCAAGCAGCGCGGCCCACGCGAGTCGCGCGATGATAGTGCTTAGAGGCAGCTGGTTCTCCTGTGTTTCCCAGACTATGGCAGGATTCTACACACTACAATTTGAATTGCGTCAATTTCGCGAAGTGCCGTGCCCTGGCGTGTATCTCGCTCCTCTTCAGCACGCGCAGTCGGTCCAGCCCAAACCGCTCCACCGCAAAACTCCCCAGCACCGAACCATAGACCATCGCCCGGCGCAGCGTCGAGTCGCGCAAATCCTTGGCACCCGCCAAATAGCCCATAAAACCGCCCGCGAAACTGTCTCCCGCACCGGTCGGGTCGTGGGGCTCCTCCAGCGGAAACGCCGGTACGCAAAACACCCCGCGTTTGTCCACCATCATGGCGCCGTATTCGCCGCGCTTCACGACCAGGGTCCTAGGTCCCATACTGAAAATATGCTTTGCCGCCCGCAACAGGTTGTGTTCGCTTGAAAGCTGGCGGGTCTCCGAATCGTTGATCATCAGAATATCCACGTGCCGCAACGTCTCTCGCAACTCGCCCGGGGTGCGCTCGATCCAGTAATTCATGGTGTCCAGCGTGGCGAGTTTCGGTCTCACTTTCACTTGTTTCAAAACGTCACGCTGCAAATCCGGCGCGATGTTCGCAAGAAAAACGTACTTTGACGAACGATACTTCTCTGGCAGCCGCGGCTTGAACCCCGCAAAAACATTCAATTCCGTCGCTAGCGTCACTCGCTCATTCAGGTTTTCCGAGTACCGCCCCGCCCAAAAGAACGTCTTTCCGGCCGCCCGTTCCAATCCTTCCGTATCGATATGCCTGCCGCGGAAGATGGCTTCGTCTTGCGCGGTAAAATCCTCGCCCACGATGGCCACCAGACTCACCGGTGCAAAAAAACTCGCGGCAACTGCAAAATAAGTTGCCGCACCTCCGACCGTCCGCTCCACTTTTCCGTACGGACTTTCCAGCGCGTCAAACGCTACCGACCCCACCACCAGTAAGGACACAGACTCCTCCTAGGAAATGTATTTGCCGATGATCGCGTCCAGCTTTTTCTTCGTGGCTTTGGGCACCAACTTCATGTCTGTTACCAGCGCGTGCTTCAGCGCCGCTCCACACTTGCAATTTCGCTCTTCCGGCATCGCGCGCACCGCCTCGCGCAAAACCCGCTGCGCATTTTCCGCGTTCTCGACCAGCGTCGCGATAATCTCGGAAGCCGTCACCGACTCGTGCTCCGGATGCCAGCAATCAAAGTCCGTGATCATCGCAATCGTCGCGTAACAGATCTCCGCCTCCCGCGCCAGCTTCGCTTCCGTCACATTGGTCATCCCCACCACTTCGAATCGCCACTGCCTATGCATGTTCGCCTCCGCCAAAGTCGAAAACTGTGGCCCTTCGATGCACACATACGTCCCGCGTCTGTGGACCATGACCCCGCAATGCACGCTGGCATCGGCCAGCACGCCGGAAACCTGCCCGCACGTCGGCTTGTCAAATCCCACGTGCGCCACCAGCCCTTCTCCAAAAAATGTCGAAACACGATTCTTGGTGCGGTCCACGAATTGGTCCGGAACCAAAAACTCCCCCGGCTGCAAATCCTCCATCAACGACCCAACCGCGCTAACCGAAACCATCCTCTCGACTCCCAGCAACTTCATGGCATACACATTGGCGCGAAAATTGATCTCGCCCGGAAGTATCCGGTGCCCTCGCCCGTGCCGCGCAAGAAACGCCACCCGCTTTCCCTCCAGCATGCCAAGCACGATGGCATCCGAGGGCTCGCCAAACGGCGTCTTCACCTGGACTTCCTTAGTCTTGGTCAGCCCGTTCATGGAATACAACCCACTTCCGCCAATGATCCCAATCTCCGCCTGCGTGTTCGCGCGCTTCGACTTCTCCGCTTTAGCAGCCGCCATTCTTTTTTCTCCATGAAATTAATTATCTAGGTCAACAGGCTCAGAAACCACTTTCCCGTTCTGCTCGTGCAAAGTCCCCGCGGGCCAATCCGGATCATGCCCAAACACCACCATCCAACCATTCCGCACGATCTCGCCAATCCACTTGCGCTTCGTTTCCAGCGTCGTCAACGGATATAGATCGTAGGCAATGATCCACGGCAGCGGCAAATGATGCCGCGTGGGGATCAGGTCCGCCACCATCATCAAGGTCTTTCCGCCACCCTTAATCTGCACGCCTTGCATCTGCAGATTGTGCCCTGGAATTCTTACCACGGAAACTCCCGGCAAAATCTCGCAATCACCATCCACCAACTGCCACTGCCCGGCTTCCGTGACCGCTATAAAATCGTGCGCGTAGTAACTCGCGCGATCTCGTTCCGTTGGCCGCATGGCATGCTCCAACTCCGCCCGCTGCACCACATACTTCGCATTTGGAAATGTCGGCACCAGCCGTCCTTCGACCAAGCGCGTGTTCCCCCCAGCATGGTCAAAATGCAGATGCGTATTGATGACCACATCGATCTCTTCCGGTTTCACTCCCGTCTTTGCCAGCGCATCTCCATAAGGATCGCCCTCCGCAAATCCATAAATATTTCGCAACTTCGCATCCCACTTCGTCCCGTTGCCCGTTTCCACTAAAATATTTTTGCCCGCCGCCCGCACCAGCAACGAATTCGCCGCCAGTGGGATCCGGTTCCTATCGTCAGGCGTCATTTTCTTCTCCCAAAGCGGCTTCGGCACCACCCCGAACATGGACCCGCCATCCAGCCAAAAAGTCCCCCCGTGAATGTGCCGCACTTCAAGGTCGCCAAAGTGCATTCCTAGCCGCCTCAGACCACGACGCCGCTTTTTGCCAGCATCTCATTCACCGCCGTAAACGGATCCTTCCGCCGCTCCGCAACTTCCTTGGCCATCCGAGCCAGCCGCGCTTCTCCGTCAGCCCCGCCTAAAACTCTCTCGACCAGCCGCGATTCGATCAACTCCAAGAGTCGCCGCTTCCAGTGCTCGACATGTTTCCGCTCGCGCTGGCCGCTGGCCTCAAAATGCTTCCGAAATTCTCCAATGGTCTCCGCCAAGGATTCAATCCCTTGGCTCTCGCTCGCTACCGTCCGTACCACCGGCGGATGCCACCCGTCTCGCGGCATCACCAGCGACAGCATGGCCTTCAACTGCTGCTCCAGCCGGCCGGCCCCTTCGCGGTCCGCCTTATTCAGGACAAAAATGTCCGCGATCTCCATCAATCCCGCCTTCATGTTCTGGATGTCGTCGCCCATGCCCGGCACCAGCACCACCAAAACGCAATCCGCCAACCGCACGATGTCGGTCTCATCCTGCCCTACGCCCACGGTCTCGATCAGAACTTCATGCTTCCCCGCCGCATCCAGCAACAACGCCACTTCCGCCGTGGCACGCGCCAATCCTCCCATAAATCCCCGCGTGGCCATCGACCGAATAAACATTCCCTGATCACTGGCGTGACTCTGCATGCGAATGCGGTCCCCAAGAATCGCTCCGCCGGTATAGGGGCTAGTAGGGTCCACGGCAATAACGCCAACGGCTTCCTGGCGCTTCCGGTAATACGTCGCCAGCCGGTCCACCAGAGTGCTTTTGCCCGTCCCCGGCGTTCCGGTCACGCCAGTGAGATACGCGCGACCCGTCTCGGCAAAAAGCCGTCGCAACAACTCTTCCGCTTCCGCCTGATGATTCTCAATGGCGGTTATCGCCCGCGAGATCGCTCGCACATCCCCCGCGCGCACCTGTTCCGCCCACTTCTCAACCGGCACAGACATGGTTTTCCTGTGAGGCTCTCGAACGGGCCAAATGCATTTTCCTATTATTTCTTCCCAAGTAGCTGGCGGGCAATCACCAACCTCTGAATCTCGCTGGTTCCCTCGCCAATGGTGCACAGCTTCACGTCGCGATAATATTTCTCCGCCGGATAGTCCTTGATGAATCCGTACCCCCCATGCACCTGCACACATTCATTCGCCACCCGCACCGCCACCTCGCTAGCAAACAATTTCGCCATGCTCGATTCCCGGGTAAACCGCACATCCTTGCGGTCTGCCAACCAAGCTGCCTGGTACACCAACAGCCGCGCCGCCTCGACCTCCGTAGCCATATCCGCCAACTTAAACTGAATCGCCTGAAACTCGCTAATCGCTTGCCCAAACTGCTTCCGCTGTTTCGCGTAGCTCACCGCCGCCTCCAGCGCCCCCTCGGCCATCCCCAACGCCAAAGCCGCAATCGAAATACGTCCACCATCCAGAATCTTCAAGCTCCCAGTAAAACCCTCACCCTCGGGACCCAATAGATTCTCAGAAGGTACCCGGCAATCCCGAAAAATCACCTCCGACGTATCGCTGGCACGCATCCCCAGCTTGTTTTCTTTCTTTCCCGGTTTGAACCCGGCCATCCCTTTTTCAAGGATAAACGCGCTAATCCCGTGAGAACCCTTGGACTTGTCGGTCACCGCCATGGCCACGCAAAAGTCAGCGTAGTGCCCGTTTGTAGTGAACGTCTTGGCCCCGTTCAACACCCAAGAATTACCGTCGCGTCGCGCCGTAGTCCGCGTCCCACCGGCATCAGATCCCGCCTCTGGCTCCGTTAACGACCACGCCCCAATCTTCTTTCCCTGGGCCAGCGGGGAAAGATACTTCTGCTTCTGCCCAACGGTCCCAAATTTGTAAATGTGATTGCTGCACAGGGAATTGTGCGCCGCCACGATCAATCCCACCGACCCATCCACTCGCGCCAACTCTTCAATGGCAATGACGTACTCGATGTACCCCAGCCCCGCTCCGCCGTATTCCTCGGGGAAAATCACGCCGAGCAACCCCATCTCCCCCAACTTCGGAATAATCTCCATCGGAAAGTGCGACGCTTCGTCCCACTCCATCACATGCGGCGCAATTTCCCCTTTCGCAAACTCCCGCACACTCCGGCGCAACTGCTGCTGTTCCTCAGTAAAAGTAAAGTCCACGGTGTCTCCGGCCCGGCTACATATTTCTCGGCTATGCTCCGCCAAACTTCCGCTTATACCTCTATTTTACACAATGCCCGGCAACCCCTCATCCGATGGTGATGTAAATCGCTCTGCGCGCGGCCCGCTTATCGCGTCACCCGGTGTGGCCGCCCCCAGGAAGTTCGAGGGGCGGGCCTGCCCCGCCCTCCGTTCTTACGCCCGCGCCCTCTGCGGCTGTGTCAAAACTTCCGCCAACACCGCCAATGCCCGTTCGATGCCCGCGTGATCCACATCGCAGTGCGTCACAAACCGCACCGAGTAAACCGCCGTATCCAGCGCCCATATTCCTTTTTCGCGCAAAACATCACAAAGCTCCACAGCCGTCTTCCCCGTCTCCTGGCAATCAAAAATCACGATGTTGCTGCGCACCTGTGCCGGATCAATCTTCAGTCCCGGCGTTCTGGCGATCCCTTCCGCCAAGCGCCGCGCATTCTCATGATCGACATGCAGCCGCGCCGGCGATTTTTCCAGCGCGATCAGACCCGCCGCCGCAATCACCCCCGCTTGCCGCATTCCTCCCCCAAACATCTTCCGGTAAATCCGCGCTTTCTCGATGAACGCGTCTGACCCCACAAGCATCGACCCCACCGGCGCACCCAACCCTTTCGACAAAGAAAACATCACTGAGTCTACTTTTTTCGTCATCTGCCGAACACTCTCGCCAAGGGCCACCGCTGCATTAAAAATCCGCGCCCCATCCATGTGCACCTTTAGTTTCGCTTCGTGCGCATGCCCGCAAATCTCATCCACCGAAGCCGTCGGATGCACCGTCCCACCCGCCATATTGTGCGTATTCTCAATCGAAATCAGCGCTGTCTGCGAGTCGTAATAAATCTTCGGCCGGATCACTGCTTCAATGAGCTTCCAGGAAAGAATCCCGTCGACGCCCCGTGCAATCCGCGGCATGCATCCCGCAATCGCCGACATCGACGCCAGCTCGTAAAGATTGACGTGACTCCGCTCATCGCAAATCACCTCATCCCCATGATGAGTCCACACCTTAATCGCGATCAAATTCCCCATGCACCCGGTGGGCACAAACAAAGCGGCCTCTTTCTCAAAAATCTCTGCAGCCCGCTTCTCCAACCGGTTCACCGTCGGGTCCTCCCCATACACATCGTCCCCGACCTCGGCCTCCGCCATCGCACGTCGCATCTCCACGGTAGGCCGCGTAACGGTATCGCTCCGCAAATCCACAATATTCCCGAGGCGCGTCGCTCCGTCCCCCTCACTCCGCATCCCGCTCCTTGCAATCGTTCCGCTCACGTTGTGCATTCTCCTCGTGTCTTCTCCGTCGACTGTGTGTGCTCTCGGCACTTGGTGTAAAACTCTTCCTCCAAATCCCCACACCCACCCATCCACCCGCAGATCACCTCATCAATTCCACAAACGCCTCATTCGAGATGCTTACTTTCCCTGGAGCCAGCCGGAGCAAATTCCCGTCTCTCTCCACAAGTCCAGCCGATTCCAAAGGCTCAATTCGCGCCCCCAACGCCACCCCGTATTCCAGCTCAATCCGCGCCACATCAATCCCATCCAACTGCCGCAATCCCAAAAACAATTCTTCTTCCAAAGCACGCTCCCTGGTTACCTCCTCCCATTGCTCAACCGGAATACGACCGGCCGCAATGGCGCCCACATACTCCGCCGCATCATGGGCATTCGCCCACCTCTCGGTCCCCGAAAATGAATGCGCCCCAGCCCCAAATCCCAAATAAGCTTCCCGTCTCCAATACTTCAAATTGTGCCTTGACGGGAATCCCGGCTTCGCCCAATTAGAAATCTCGTAGTGCTGATAGCCGGCCGCTGCCAAGAACGCCGAAGCCGTTTCATAAAACTCCGCCATCTCATCATCGCTGGGCACCGCCCCAGCGCTATACCTTGCCCCGCCCGCCAGCAATTCCTTACCCAGCCGGCTCCCCTCATCCACTTCCAACAAATAAACCGAAACGTGCTCCGGCTCGAGTCTTGCTGACTCCTCGAGCGATTCCTTCCAACTCGTCTCGGTCTGATACGGCAATCCCGCAATCAAATCAAAACTAATGTTGCGGATACCCGCCTCTCGCAGAATCGGCACCGCCCGGTAGATATCCGCCCGCCGATGCATGCGCCCCGCCGCCGCCAATTCTCTATCCGAAAACGACTGCAACCCAAAGCTAACCCGGTCAATACCCGCCCGCACCCAAGCCCGAGCCTTGCCGACTTCCACCGTTTCCGGATCAGCCTCCAGCGTCACCTCGTGCAACTCCGTCCTAAACGTCTCCCGAATCGCCCCCATCATTCCCAGCAACAACCCCGGCTCCAGCAAACTAGGCGTCCCGCCGCCGATATAAACGGTATCCACGAGCGCCTCGAATCCCTCTCCCAACCCTACATGCGCCGCTCGATACAACTCCCGGTGCCCACGAATCTCCCGACAGACCGCCTCGACATAAGGCGAAAACCGCGCCGATGACACCACTCCGGTATGAAAATTGCAATACGTACACTTCGTCTGACAAAACGGAACCTGCACGTAAATCCCCAGCCGTGGACTCATCCAAAAACTCTAACACACCATCAAGGGTCTGGCTCTCGCCGCGATCTTCTGCGCTTCCTCTCTGAACTCTGCGCCCCAGCGTTGTATTTTCCCTTCTCTGTCTTTTCTCACCACACCTACCGCGCATCGCCCATTACCCTTACCCACATCTTCCTCTCCCGAGGCCCATCAAACTCACAAAAAAACACCCCCTGCCACGGCCCCAACAGCAATTTCCCTTGCTCCACAAAAATCATCTGGCTCGTTCCCGTCAAGACAGCCTTGGCATGCGAATCCGAATTCCCTTCGCTATGCTGATACGGCCCCGACCGCGGCACCAACCGATCAAACACACCCTCCAAGTCCGTCCCCACATGCGGATCGAAATGCTCGTTAATCATCACGCCCGCGGTAGTATGCGGCACATACAAGTAGCACAGTCCCGACACCACGCCCGCCGCTGCCACTAGCCGTTCGACTTGTTCCGTCACATCCACCAACTGCGTCCGACGCCCCGTCTTTACCCGCAGAACTTCCATCGTCACGCTCCCAAAACCCTCGAAATTCTAGCACCTGCTCTCGCTCCCGATCGCACTGCAGCCCCCGGTTCACCTCCAGTCCACCGACAGTTCACCTCCAGTGCATTGTCGCTTCTCCTCACCTGAGCGAAAGTGCACATCGTCATCCAACACACGCTTCCTTGGTTCACCACCAAGTAAGCAGAACGACGGCCCTGGCGCTGATCTCAGATCAGGGCCGCCGTTCAAAAAAATCAGGAGGCTGTCGTGCAAACGAAGCTTAAGGACAACGGACGTGTCTGGCTGTGGGGATTCCTGGCAGTCATAGCGCTGGCCCAACTCTACGTCGTGCGTGAACTGCTGGCCGCGTTCGCCCTTTTCGCCCTCGGCTTTGCCGCGCTAGCGTTCGTGGTCGCAAGCCTCTACATGCTGCAAAAATCCTGGGAGCTCGCCGTAGCGCGCCTCGCCGCTCTTCGCCAACCGGTCATCAACATGGCCACCGTCGCCAACATGGCCTCCGCGGGCAACCTGGCCAATGTCAGCCGCGAGAATCAAAAAGCGGCCTAAGGCAAAGTCCTAACGAAACGCTTGCGCGCATTCGAGCACTACCCGTGGACAGCTCTCTTTACCTTGAGGTTGCGGCGCAGCGAATGGAATCAGGTCTTGATCGATTTTACCAGCCGTTAGCATTAGGAGCGCACCAACACCTTAGGTGGGTCGGCCGCCCAGCCTTCTCCCTCTCAACGACGTGCCGCGCTCCGCGGAGGCTGTCTTGCAACTAAAACCGTCCTACTCCCGCCGCGCCCTAACCCGGCTTCGAGCCTCAGAGGACATCTGGGTCTGCTGGCGCTGCAATGGCCGCGAGGACGTCTCCCGCGTCCTCGACATCAGCATCGATGGCCTCTTCGTCGAAACCCTGCGTCTCAAAGTGAAAGAAGGCATGCCCGCCAAACTCGACTTTCTAGTTCAAGAAGGCAGCATCAAAGCCGACGCCGTCGTTCGCCACATAAAAGACGGCAGCGGACTCGGCCTAAGATTCCTAGCCGTACCCGATGAAGATCGCCAACGCCTCAAAGCCTTGCTCCGAAGGCTCCGCTCCCTCCCAACCGCCCTCCCTCAATACTTCCGCAGTCTCCGGCAAGAGTGAGTCTGCCGCACCAGCAAGCGCAGCGCTCTCTCATCGACCTTCTTGCTCTTCGCGCGGGCAGCCCGATCAACTCCGACGCTTCCCCAAGCGTACGTTGTAGCTGAACGGACGCTCGATCGCTTCTTCCACCTTCCATCCTCCCTGGTCACAGAGCGATCGAAATCCTTCGATCGTTCGTGGCCGCGTTAAGAGTCGGCTGGCGACAAGCGAGGCGCGCACCGGTCTGCCGTCCCGCGTCACCGATCCCACAACGACAGCATCCCGCGGCGTCTCCGCGTCCAGCGCCCGTAGGTTCGAGACAATCTCCTCGTCGGATCCATACTCAAACAGTCCTCCCTCTGAAGAAATTCCACACGCCGCATCGCCAGCTTCCAGGTCGCGCAGCAGTTTTCGCAATTGCTCGGCGTCCGACCATTCGTAGCTGAAGTGCCGGAACCCCACCTTGAGGCCACCGAGGGGCCCTCCCGCCGCGCACAGCGCCTCAATCGCCCGACCGCCAAACCCAGGCGCACGAGCATCGAGATCCATCACGGTAATCCCGATCTCCCGCCCCACTAGCAACTCCCCCTGCTCAACCTGAAGTCGAATCACCGTATTCCAAGAATCAGACCCCGCCCCACCACCAATATTCACCAGACACACAGGCCGCTCGGGCTCTGCGGCAGCCGCGCGCACAAGACCGTCAGCGAGCAGTCGCGCCATGTCCTGCAACCGAAGCCTCGCCGTAAACGCCGGAAACGAAGCCGCAATCCTCCTGTCGATCAGACTCGCCTCCACCCCCAAATTCTCCGGCCCCAGTTTCAGGAGATACGTACTCATCCCGTCCAAAAACGTCCCTGTAGCCGCCATCAGCCCCCGCCCCAGCATCGAATTCCGCAACGCCTCCCGAAGCGCCTCCGGGACCTGCTGTTGCTTCCCGGCCTCAAGAATGTATTGCTCAGCCATAGCCGCCAACTCTGCGTCCGTAGCAGTCACTCTAAACGCCGGGTTCGTAACATCAATCACGGCAAGCTCCACGCCCTCTTCGGTCTTCGCATAAACCACGCCTGTCCTCACACAAGCCTCCTAAGTTAAGTCGCGCCCCACAGTAAGGAAATCTGTCCATACCCAACAAACTCCCTTTACTTATTATATCACATTTTCGAGGGTTTTGCCAGAGAAATGCATTGCCAAGGCGGCGGAGCATGGGCCGCAAACCCGAATTCCCGACGACCCGCCTTCCAATCCACACGAATCAGCACGGAAAAACGCTAGCCGTCCGGTTCATCCCGAGATCATAATGGTCATAGAGATTTCGCTGTGAGTGGTTATTGTGCCAGACCAGTTTTTGCGCCACATTTGAGGTTATGGTCAGACTTGCGCTCACACTCGCAGCCTTCTCCATCCCCGGCCCGGTCTTCTGGCCCTACTTCGCGGGCGTCGCACTCCTCGCCATCGGCCTGCCCATAGTCCTCAAGAAGGAAGTTCCCCAAGCTGACGGCCTCGACAAGCTCATGCCCTTCGGCCGTCTGTTTTACGCCGTCCCCCTGGCCGTCTTCGCCGGGGAACACTTCACCGTCGCCCAGTTTATCGCCCCTACGGTGCCCTCGTGGATTCCTGCACATCTCTTCTGGACTTATTTTGTCGGCGTCGCGCTGGTCGCCGCCGCCTTGAGCATCGTGGTCAAAAAATATTCGCAGTTGGCGGCAACCCTTTTGGGAATCATGATCCTTCTTTTTGTGGTCTTACTCCATATTCCCAAGGTGGTTGGCAACCCCCACGACAGAATTGCGTGGGCGGTCGCTCTGAGAGACCTTTCCTTCAGCGGCGGCGCATTCGCTTTCGCTGGCGCGCAAACCCAACGCGCATCTCCGGCCAAAACCAACCCGCCCCTTATAACTCTTGCCCGCTACTTCATGGTCATCGCCGCACTCTTCTTCGGCATCGAGCACTTCCTGCATCCCGATTTCGCCCCCGGCGTGCCCCTCCAAAAAACCACGCCCATCTGGATTCCTCTGCATCTTTTCTGGGCCTATCTCGCCGGCATCGTCCTTCTCGCCACCGGTGCGAGCCTGCTTATCAACAAAAAATCCCGCCTCGCCGCAACCTATCTCGGGCTCACAATTCTGCTCATCGTCGTGGTCATCTACCTGCCCATCCTCATCTCCATCCCCGCCGACATCGGCAACGGCCTCAACTATTTCGCCGATACCCTGCTTTTTAGCGGCACCGCGCTGCTCCTCGCCGACGCTCTGCCCAAAGAAGACCTTCCGCATGCTTGAGAACACTCGACCTCCGATTCTGGCCGCTCCCCTCGAAATGGAGGGTCCCCGAACAAATCCGTCCAGAATCGCCATCAAAGCCGAAGGCAAAATTCTATTTATCGATCCCGCCGAGGTCGGGGCGGTGGAAGCCTAAGGAAATTACGTTTTGCTCCAGCGCATGTCGGGCTCGGCCTTTCTTCTTCGCCAGTCTCTCTCCGTCGTCGCCGAGAAACTCCTACCGTACGGATTTGTCCGCATTCATCGCTCGACTCTGGTCAACGCTGCCTACGTGGAAGAAATCTACCCCTGGACCACAGGTGAATATGTCTTACGTATCCAAGCAGGAAAGGAGTTCCCGGTTTCTCGTACATTCAGACGCAATCTCCATGCCATCACCCCGCTCTGGCTTGGCACGGACGGTTTCCTGCCAGACTGAGAACTCCGCTTCCTAAACCCTCGAGATCCGAAAAACGTGTAGCGGGAAATGAAAAACACCTTGGTGGGTAGCTAGGCCGTGGTATCTGCCGCTCTTACGAGCCGCGCCAAGCATAGGCCCTTTTTTGCCACTCTTACAGAAAACCCCGAGGTCGAGCGGGGCGTCCCCCGACCACACTAGCGGTACATCCTCTCAAGGAATCCGCAGAACCTTGTGTTCTTTCTGTTTTGCGTTGGCAGACAGCGACTGCAACTCCCTCAGACCGCCCATGCCCCAGCTGGCCAGGAACGGCAGGAAGCACAACTCGCGCGATTGCAACATCTTATGCGGGTAGAGGAGCGATTCGAGAAACTCCTGATGCGCGGCGATCAAACCAGTCTTCAGCGCCTGCGCCTTCCCGGTCTTGCGCTTCAATTTCTCGAGCTGGAACGCGATTTTTCTCTGAGCCGTCTCGACCGCTCCGCCCAGCGACGGATCCAGCCGCACAATCTGTTTTTTCAGGCGCGAAAGCATTCGATCGCTTTCTCCGAGCGTCTTATCGAAGTTCTTCCCAAGCGTCGACGGTACGCTCGACGTTTCCATCCTGCGGCGAAGTTCTTGCGACCCGCGCCACACATCCTCGAGTTTCAATCCGTAGCGCCGCAAAAGCTTCTCCGCTTTTGCGTCCAGGATGGTGTATGCCGCGCGCGGCAAAATCACCGGCATGCGTCCCAGCAACTGCTTGTAAATCACTTCCGCCTGCGCAAAGTAGGCGATCTCCGCCGGTCCTGCGATGTAGGCCGCCGTCGGCAGAAGAAAATCCTGCAACACGGGACGGAGCAGCGCATTGGGACTAAATTTCTCAGGCTCGGCTTCGACCGCCTGGATCAATTCTTCTTTTGTCCAGCTCTGCTCGCCGCAAACAAGTTTTCCACCGCTGACGGCAATCGGCTGCCGCGTGCCCGGTCCTTGTCCCATGCCGAAAATCAACGTGCTCCGCGCCGTCACCTTCACTTGCGCCGCGAAGCCGGCCTTATCCAATTCCTGGCCACGCGCCAACAGGGCCTCGTTCAGTTCCTCGCGCTCTTCCACGGCTCTTCGCAGCACTTCTCCGGCAACGCGGTGCAACCGCGCATCCAAGGGATCAAGCAGAATCAGCCCCTGTTCCGCAAACAGCCGCGTAAACAGTTTCCCGAAGGAGCTCCCGTATGTTTCCTGAGCTCCATAACTCTCGCGGAAAATCTCAGCGACAAATTCTCCACCAGCGGCCGTAAGGATTCTCGCGCCTTCCTGCACCATCTCCGCGACTTGCGGTCCCAGCGCAATCCGGCCCACGGGTTGCCCCGCGTCGCCATTCCCGGGAAGCTCGAATCGTGTCAACCTGTCTTCGTGGAACCATGTGGAGATGCGCACCTCATTCAAATCGTGATCTTCGGTCGCCATCCAGAAGACGGGAACAGCATCAATCCCCGCTCGCGTCAATTCCTCGGCAATCTGAATCGCGCTCACCGCTTTGTACACTGCGTACGCCGGTCCACCGAACAATCCGACTTGCTGCCCGCTCACAACCGCGACCGCGCCCTTCTCAAGCCTGGCAAGATTCTCTCGTGTGGCCTCAGCAGCGCCGAGCGCGGCATTCTGATCCCGCAGAATTTCTGTCACTTCGGCCCTTCGCTCGCGCGGATAATCGAGTGAGCGCGCTGCCTTTTTTACCGCTTGGATCGTTGGAGGATGCCCATAAAACTGCTTGACGCGAGGAAAATTATCGAGGAATTGAATAAACAACTTCGACTGATGAGGCAATTGGCGAAACGGCAGGGCTCGACATTCCATCGGGAATTAGATGATACCCACGGCCTTTCGTCACAGCAAATCTGAGCGCGTTCGTGGCCCACAAGCGCGTGTCATCGAAGCCCGCGAGGAAGCGGCTATAAGCATCCCCGGTTTAGACGGAGACGGCGTCGGAAAGGCGTCGCGGGGCGTGGGCCTCCAATTTGGCCATCAATTCCCGGATGGTCTTTCTCTGCTCCTCCTGCAAGGGCAGCAAGGGCAAACGGGGCAGGCCGCCCCGGTAGCCGGCCTGGTCCATAGCGTACTTTACGCCGGGAATCCCGCACTGCGAGACGATCACTTTCGAGGCTGGCAAAATTGTGGGCTGCAATGCACGGGCTTTCTCTAGATCGCCTTTTCGGACGGCGTCAAAAACGGCAACGCACAGTTCCGGCAGCGGAGAGGCCAGAGCGAGGATGGCGCCGACGGCGCCAAGCACCATAGAAGGAAACATCATACTGGCCGAGCCCACCAAGACTTGGAACGACGGTGGAACAGCGGCAAACATTTCTGCGGCGCGCTGCACGTTTCCGGAGCTTTCCTTGATGCCGATGATATTGGGATGTTGCGCGAGCACACCAACTTCCGGAGCTTCCAGAGCGACACCCGTGAATTGCGGGACGGAATAGAGAATCACGGGAATTGGCGAAGCATCGGCAACGCGGCGAAAATGAGCGATAAATACTTCCGGCTTGTACAGCGGCTTGTAGTAGTAAGGCGTCTTCACCAACGCGAAATGGTAGCCAAGTTCCGCGGCGCGCTTGGTACGTTCGATCGTTTCGGCGGTGGATTCCGCGCCCGTTCCGGCGATGAGCAGCTTTCCCGGCGCGGCGGTTTCCTTCACTGCGACAAGCACCGCCTCCACTTCTTTCCGTGAGAGCAGCACGGATTCGCCGGTCGAGCCAATCGCGACATAACCCGCGAGGCCGGTCGCGTTGTATTTGGTGATGTTGTGCTTGAGGTCCTCGATCGAGACAGAGCCGTCAGCGGAAAATGGCGTGGTGAGGGCGGGAAAAACACCGGACAATTTCATGATTTAGGCTCCTGTGCCGGTCGTGCCTGAAGACGCGACCTGGCCGCGATGCAAATCCTGCAGGGCGGCAACTTCGGTGCCCTGATCGAGCAACGCGCGAATTCCGCGGGCGGCGGCGTGGGCTGCCGCCAGCGTTGTGATACACGGAATGTTATATCGAATGGCGGCTCGGCGAATCGATTTTTCGTCGTAGAAGGATTCTCTGCCCAGCGGCGTGTTGATGACTAGGTTGATCTTGCCGGTCTTGACCAGATCGACGATATTCGGCCTGCCCTCGTTCACCTTGAAGACCGCTTGTGCTGCAATGCCCGCGGCTTCCAGTGCGGCGGCGGTGCCGCGCGTGGCCAGCAACAGGAAACCGAGATCATGCAGTTCTTTCCCGAGGGAGCCGAGGTGCTTTTTGTCGCGGTCGTTGACACTCAAAAAAATCGTGCCCTTACGCGGAAGCCGCTGCCCGGCAGCGAGCTGCGCTTTCGCGAACGCCAGTCCGTACGAGCTGGAGATACCCATGACTTCACCGGTGGAGCGCATCTCCGGACCGAGAATTGTATCGACGCCGCGGAATTTGTTGAAGGGGAATACCGGTGATTTCACGGAG
>Ga0210403_10002464_pt1 | contig 16654 bp, 10 predicted proteins | sample IncBWC19MmetaG_FD_150863 | JGI IMG/M metagenome (GOLD analysis project Ga0210403, IMG submission 150863) | Forest soil microbial communities from Barre Woods Harvard Forest LTER site, Petersham, Massachusetts, United States - Inc-BW-C-19-M | ecosystem: Environmental > Terrestrial > Soil >... | reverse complement strand
CTCGGCGACCGGCGTTGCGTTCACGCGCAATCCCTCGACCGGCGAGAGCAAGCTGTACGGCGAATTCCTGATCAATGCGCAAGGCGAGGACGTGGTGGCGGGCATTCGCACGCCGCAGGACATCACCGAATATGCGCGCAAGGAGTCCGGCTCCGACAAGGCCTCGATGGAAACCGCGATGCCCGAGGCGTTCAAGCAGCTGACGCGCATCTACACCCTGCTTGAAAAGCATTACCGCGACATGCAGGACATGGAGTTCACGGTCGAGCAGGGCAAGCTGTGGATGCTGCAGACCCGCGGCGGCAAGCGTACCGCGAAGGCGGCGCTGCGCATCGCCGTCGAACTCGCCAATGAAGGCCTGATCTCCAAGAAGGACGCGGTGACGCGGATCGATCCGGCCTCGCTCGACCAGTTGCTGCATCCGACCATCGATCCCTCCGCCAGGCGCGACGTGATCGCAACCGGCCTGCCGGCTTCGCCAGGTGCTGCCTCCGGCGAAATCGTGTTCTCTTCCGACGAGGCTGCCAAGCTGCAGGCCGATGGACGTAAAGTCATTCTGGTGCGGATCGAGACCAGCCCGGAAGACATTCACGGCATGCACGCGGCCGAAGGCATCCTGACGACGCGCGGCGGCATGACCTCGCACGCCGCGGTGGTCGCGCGCGGCATGGGCAAGCCCTGCGTCTCCGGCTGCGGCACCATCCGCGTCGATTACGGCCGCGGCACCATGAGCATCGGTTCGCGCACCTTCAAGACCGGCGATGTCATCACCATCGACGGATCAGTGGGCCAGGTGCTGGCCGGGCGGATGCCGATGATCGAGCCGGAATTGTCGGGCGAGTTCGGTACCCTGATGGGCTGGGCCGATTCCGTCCGCAAGCTCGGCGTTCGCGTCAATGGCGACACGCCCGATGACGCGCGCACTGCCATCAAGTTCGGTGCCGAGGGCATCGGGCTTTGCCGCACCGAGCACATGTTCTTCGAGGAAACGAGGATCCGCACCGTGCGCGAGATGATCCTCGCCGAGGACGAGCAGGCCCGCCGCGCGGCGCTTTCAAAGCTACTGCCGATGCAGCGCGCCGATTTCGTCGAGCTGTTCGAGATCATGAAGGGCCTGCCGGTAACGATCCGGCTGCTCGATCCGCCGCTGCACGAGTTCCTGCCGCACACCCAGGCCGAGATCGAGGAAGTCGCGCGCGCGATGAACACCGATCCGCGCCGGCTCGCCGATCGCGCCCGCGATCTCGCCGAATTCAATCCGATGCTCGGCTTCCGCGGCTGCCGCCTCGCGGTTGCCTATCCGGAAATCGCCGAGATGCAGGCGCGCGCGATCTTCGAAGCTGCGGTCGAAGCCGGAAAACGCACCGGCAAGGCGGTCGGCCTCGAGGTGATGGTGCCGCTGATCGCGACCAAGGCCGAGTTCGATCTGGTCAAGGCGCGGATCGATGCAACCGCGCAGTCGGTAATGAAGGAGACCGGCACCAAATTGACCTATCAGGTCGGCACCATGATCGAGCTGCCGCGCGCCTGCCTGATGGCCGGCGAGATCGCCCAGACCGCGGAGTTCTTCTCGTTCGGCACCAACGACCTGACCCAGACCACCTACGGCATCAGCCGCGACGACGCGGCGAGCTTCCTCGGCACCTATATCGCCAAGGGCATCTTCGAGATCGATCCTTTCATCTCGGTCGATCGCGACGGCGTCGGCGAACTGGTGAAGATCGGCGTGGTGCGCGGGCGCAAGACCCGTCCGAACATCAAGGTCGGGATTTGCGGCGAACATGGCGGCGATCCCGCTTCCGTCGCGTTCTGTCACCAGATCGGGCTGGACTACGTCTCCTGCTCGCCCTACCGCGTGCCGATCGCGCGGCTCGCGGCAGCGCAGGCCGCGCTCGGCAAGGCTGTCGCCAGCCAGGCCTGAGTTCGTCGCTGCACTATCTAAAGAAGCATCATGCCCGGGCTTGTCCCGGGCATTTGCGTTTCATGGGGTGCGCAGCAATCCGCGCGCCGACATTCCGGGTTCGATGCTTCGCATCGCCCCGGAATGTCGGTCCGAGAATAAAGTCCGGACGGAACCCGTGACGGTGCGGCAGCGAAAATACGGGGTCGTAGAAAATTCCTTCATCATTCTTGTTGACCGGATATTTACCACTTTCATCGAGCCCCTGTTTACCAACGTTTTCGATGCGATCGCGCAAATCGCTGCGGCCTCTTGCCTGTATCCCGTCTGCAACGGCGATTAACTCCCCGGCAACCTAAATTCGATACCAACAAAAAGGATCGAATTGCACGGATGTACTGAACGTCGATCTTTGTCAGCGTTGCGTGAGCGTATCTATGTCAGTAGTGCGTAACCGGCCGAAGGGCGCGCGGTTCGCGTCCTTCGGAATCGGCCTCTGCGTCTTCGCATTGATGCCGAACGAGATCGGATATCAGGATATCGCGTCACTGCTGGCCCGCCAGCCGGGCGTCGCCGAACGCTGGCAGAAGCGGGTGTTCTCCGCCGCCAGCAGTATCGCGGTCGCCACTTACAGTTTCGGCCGGCCGATCGGAACCTCGATTCCGCATCCGGCGAATTATGTTCTGGCCAGCCTCAGCAACAAGGGCATCGATATCACCGGTTCGCTCACCCGCAATCCGATCGCCGCGCCACCGCCGCGCTATCAGCCTTCGGATTTCCCCAAGGTCGATCGCACGCTGAAGGGCGATCGCCTGGTGATCGCTCCGCCCGAGACCGTCGCGCCGGCCAATGCCGCGCCCTCGCTCGAGAATCCCGCGACGCCGAATGCCTCCGTCAGGGGTGCAAAGACAGCCGCCGCGAAGGCGCCGCTCGATCCCGAACTTCAGGAAGCGCTGAGCGCTCCGCCGCTCGGGCAATACGATGTTTCGATGTCGCTCGAGGCGCAGCCGCTCGATGACCTGAAGCCCGCGCCCGATGCCTCGCCGCTGGCGCTGGACCCTGCGCCTTCGCGGGACGGCTTTTCGGTGAAAACCGCAAGCCTGTTCTTCGGAAGCTCCTCGCTGGGCGCTCCGGCCGAAAGCATCGAACGCTGGCAGCCCGGCGAAGAACCGGAAATCGTGATGCCGGGCATGCTGCCCGATCCCGACATGAAGGTGACGTCACTGCCGTCAGCCGCCAATGAACCGTCCAATGCCGGAGAGAGCATCGCCGCCAAGGGTGAGGTCAACGCTGACAACCAGCGCGCCAGGACGCCGGCCGAGCGCCTCGGCCTGCTGGACGAGAAGTCTCGCGCCAAATCCGAGAAGTGCCTTGCCGAAGCCGTCTATTTCGAGGCCCGCGGCGAAGCGGTGCGCGGCCAGATCGCGGTGGCGCAGGTGGTGATGAACCGCACCTTCTCCGGATTCTATCCGAGCACGGTGTGCGGTGTGGTCTACCAGAACAAGCACCGCCACTATGCCTGCCAGTTTACCTTCGCCTGCGACAACGTCGCCGACGTGGTGCGCGAGCCCGACATGTGGGATCGCGCGAAGAAGATCGCCAAGGCGATGCTCGACGGCCAGCTTTGGCTGCCGGAAGTGGGGAAGTCGACCCATTATCACGCTTATTGGGTGCACCCGTCCTGGGTCAGCGAAATGAAGAAGATGTACAAGTTCGGCGTGCACACCTTCTACCGCCCGCGCGCCTGGGGCGACGGCAGCGACGCGCCGAGCTGGGGATCGCCGAAACAGACCGCGGCAATTTCAGCGGAGCTCGCCGAAGAGGCAAAGAGCACGGCGGAGATATCCCAGACGACGGTGCGGCGGTAGCTTGTCGTCGTGAATGTCGAGACGACAAAGGCATCGAGGAGCTGTCATTCGGGGATGGTGCGTTAGCACCAGACCCGGAATCTCGAGATTCCGCGCTCGATGCTTCGCATCGCCCCGGAATGACGCTTGATGGTCCGGCGCCTCACGCATCGATATCCAGCGCCACATCGAAATTCGGCGCGGAATGCGTCAGGGCGCCGGCCGAGGCGTAGTCGACGCCGGTGGCGGCGATCTTCGCGATCGAATCCCGGGTGACGCCGCCGGAGGCCTCCAGCACGACGCGCCCTTTTGCCAGTTTCACGGCCTCGGTCAGGTCGGCGATATCCATATTGTCGAGCAGCACCACGTCGGCGAGGCCGGTATCGAGCACCTCGCGCAGCTGCGTCAGATTATCGACTTCGATCTCGACCTTGACCAGATGTCCGACATGGGCGCGGGCGCGCTCCAGCACCGGCCGGATGCCGCCGGCCACCGCGATGTGATTGTCCTTGATCAGGATCGCATCGTCGAGCCCGAAGCGGTGATTGAAGCCGCCGCCGCAGCGCACGGCGTATTTTTCCAGCGCGCGCAGGCCGGGCGTGGTCTTGCGGGTGCAGCAGATGCGCATCCCGGTGCCCGCGGTATGGCGGACATAGTCGGAGGTGAGGGTAGCGATGCCGGACAGTCGGCCGATGAAATTCAGCGCGGTGCGCTCGCCGGCCAGCACCGCGCGCGCCGGGCCCGAGATCGTCAGCACCTGTACGCCGGCGGCAACGCTGGCACCGTCGCGATAATGCGCTTGGATGCCGATGTCGGGCGACAGCTTCTGAAACGTCGCAACGCCCAGCGGCAATCCCGCGATCACGCCGGCCTGCCGCGCCACCAGGATGGCGCGGGCAGGGGCCGTCTCCGGAATGGTGGCCATCGAAGTGATGTCGCCGGCGCGGCCGAGATCTTCTTCCAGTGCGCGCTGAACCGCCTCGTCGATGGCGAGCGGCGACAGAAACGCGTCAGGATGCAGCAGTGAGGCAGCTGTGGTCACGATGTCAGTCTCCATTTCAGGCGCTGATCGGTTGTGGGGTGCGCACCGCGCCGCGATTGGCGAGCGAGGCCGCGATCTCCCGCGCCGCCGCGAGCGTGGTGATGGTGCGATGCCTGAGCTCCGGCCGCTCGGCCGGATAATCGATGCGGTATTGCGCGCCGCGGCTTTCGCGCCGCGCCCATGCCGACGCCGCGACCAGCAGCGCCGAGGTGGCCATGTTGCGCAGCGCGATATTGCCGGCATCCCGCTCCAGGCCAGCGAAGGTCCACACGGCCTCAGTGAGATGCTCCCCATCGCGGATCACGCCGACATGCGAGGTCATCATCGCGCGCAGCCTTGCTTCCTGCCGCGCAGGCATCGCGGAATTTCGCAGGTCCGGGACTGCCGTCAGGCGGCCGGGCGCGGGAAGCGTGCTGCCGCTGATATCTTCGGCGATCCGCGCGGCATAGACCACGGCTTCGAGCAGGGAGTTCGACGCCAGCCGGTTGGCGCCATGCGCGCCGGTCGACGACACTTCGCCGCCGGCCCACAATCCGCTCAGCGACGTGCGGCCCCGCGCATCCACGGCGATGCCGCCCATGTGATAATGCGCGGCAGGCGCGACCGGGATCGGCTGTTTCGTCGGATCGATGCCGGCGGCGATGCAGCTTGCATAAACGGTCGGGAATTTTTCGGCAAAGCTCGCGCCGAGCGCGGCCCGTGCGTCGAGGAATGCGCCGTGGCCGGCAGCGATTTCAGCGAACACGCCGCGCGCGACGATGTCGCGCGGCGCGAGTTCAGCCAGCGGATGCCGGGCCTGCATGAAGCGCTCGCCGGCCTCGTTGATCAAAGTGGCGCCTTCGCCGCGCAAAGCCTCGGTCGCGAGCGGCGCCGGGTCGCGGCCGACCATGATCGCAGTCGGATGGAACTGAACAAATTCCGGATCGGCGATATCGGCGCCGGCGCGCGCGGCGATCGCAAGACCAAGCCCGCTGGCCTCCGCCGGATTGGTGGTCACGGCATAGAGATGGCCGATGCCGCCGGTCGCCAGCACCACCGACCGCGATGCGATGGTCACGGGTCTTGCGAGGGCGTCGCCGGTTTTCCGCAGTTGCAGCCCGGTAACCGTGCCGTCCTCGGTCAGCAGCGCCTCGACGACATAGCCTTCGATAACCCGGATCGAGGGCGTGGCGCGGACGGCTTCGGTCAGCGCCGAGATGATCGCCTTGCCTGCCATGTCACCGCGGACATGAACGATGCGCCGCGCCGAATGCGCGGCTTCGCGGCCGACCGCGAGCCTGCCTTCGAGGTCGCGGTCGAAGGGAACGCCATACCGCAGGAGGTCATGGATACGGCCACCGGCTTCGCGCGCGATGGCGAGCGCAACTGCTTCATCGACCAGGCCCGCGCCGGCCGCGACCGTGTCGGCCGCGTGCGCCTCGGCGCTGTCGCCTTCCGCGACCGCGGCGGCGATGCCGCCTTGCGCCCACGCCGTCGAGGCGCCCTCACCCAGGGGGGCCGTGGAAATCACGGTGACCGGACGCGGCGCGAGCTTCAGCGCGCAGAACAGCCCGGCGAGGCCGCCGCCGACGATGAGGACATGATCGGTGCTGCGGGCGAGGTCGTGAAGTTGATTTGGCATGGCTGCACCTCTTCGTCGTCCCCGCGAAAGCGGGGACCCATAACCACAGACGGGAGTTGTGTCACGAACTGCCGGTTATTCTTTCTTTTCCAAAATAACGGCCGCGGAGTATGGGTCCCGGCTCGCGCTTCGCTTGGCCGGGACGACGGCAGTTAGTTCTTCAGATTGATCATCCGCTCTACGGAACGCCGCGCCTTCTCGGCGATCACGGGATCGATCGTGACTTCCTCGCGCAGCGTGAGCAGGCTGTCCAGGATCTTGGGCAGCGTGATCCGCTTCATGTGCGGGCACAGATTGCACGGCTGCACCATCTCGACGTCGGGCAGTTCGGCCCGCACATTGTCGGCCATCGAACATTCCGTGATCATCACCACGCGCCGCGGATGCTTGTTGCGGACCCAGTCGATCATGTGCGCGGTCGAGCCGGTGAAGTCGGCTTCCGCCAGCACATCGGGCGGGCATTCCGGATGCGCGATGATCTGCACCGAGGGATCGGCCTCGCGATAGCTCCGCAGTTCGTCGCCCGTGAAACGCTCATGCACCTCGCAGGCGCCCTTCCAGGCGATGATCTTCACCGGGGTTTTCGATGCGACGTATCGCGCCAGATACTGGTCCGGCAGGAAGATGACGGTGGGCGCGTTCAAGCTCTCGACCACCTGGACTGCGTTGGACGAGGTGCAGCAGATATCGACCTCCGCCTTCACGTCGGCCGAGGTGTTGACATAGGCAACCACCGGCACGCCGGGAAAACGCTCGCGCAACAGTCGCACGTCGGCGCCTGTAATGCTGGAGGCCAGAGAGCAGCCGGCGCGCGAATCCGGGATCAGGACCGTCTTGTGCGGATTCAGGATCTTCGACGTCTCCGCCATGAAGTGCACGCCGCACTGCACGATGATGTCGGATTTCACCCTGGTCGCTTCGATCGCGAGCTGCAGCGAGTCGCCGCGGATATCGGCGACGCAATGGAATATCTCGGGCGTCTGATAATTGTGTGCCAGGATGACCGCGTCGCGGGTTTCCTTCAGCTCGTTGATCGCCTTGATGGTGGGCGCCATCAACGGCCACTCCACCGGCGAGATCACGCTCCTGACCCGCTCATAGAGATGCGCGGTCGCGCGTTCGACTTCGGGTGTCCACTCCAGCGACGGCATCGGCAGTGCGCCGGTGCGCCGGGCAGGGCTGACGCGTCCTCGCACCTCGATGGAGGAATACCCCTGAGTGGGCTGATCAAAATCCTCGGGACCATAGATTCCGGCGATCGGCATGGCAGGTCTCCTTGCCTCCATATATGCTCATGTTGAGCATATATGGGTGTTGAGAAATCCGGCCTCTAGGGGCCGGCATCTTCCTTCAGCTACGTGGTCTGGATCCGAACCATCCCGCAGCGTTGCGGGAAGTTCGGCGCGTCACGGGGATTTTACTTATCCTCATAACGAGCAAATCAAACATAGCATGCATCCCTGGCTTTCGCCAGACGCCGAGCCGGCTAAATTCGTCGGGGCTGTCCGGCCCGATTTGCAACGCTGCAATGCGGCGGGACCCTTAGCCGACATCACGGTTGGGATTTTCATGCCGATGCATTAACTTGGTCGGCGCGTCGATTTGGTGGTGGGCGTTCGCACCTCGCGCGCCTGCTGACATCTCTCCGGTAATCCGCTCAACCGCTTCAAGGAATTTGCATGGCCGCCACCGAGGGCGATCTCCGTCTGTCTCCTGCGGCCCCGACCTGGCGCACGCCGCTGGTGATCATCATTTGCGGCTGCGCGATCGGATTGTTGAGCTTCGGACCCCGCTCCAGCCTCGGCTTTTTCGTCCAGCCGATGAGCCGGGAGTTTTCGTGGGGCCGTGACGTCTTCGGCCTCGCGCTTGCCGTTCAGAATCTGCTGTGGGGACTGGGCCAGCCGGCGGCGGGTGCGATCGCCGACCGGTTCGGCGTCATGCGCGTGATGTGCGTCGGCGCCGTGCTTTATGCCGGCGGTCTCTTGATGATGCGCTACGCGGCGACGCCGCTGTCGCTCAATATCGGCGCCGGCGTCCTGATCGGGTTCGGCCTGTCGGGCTGCTCGTTCAATCTGGTGCTGTCGGCGTTCAGCAAGCTCCTGCCGCTTGAGCGGCGGGGCCTGGCGCTTGGCGCCGGAACCGCGGCCGGATCGTTCGGGCAATTCCTGTTCGCGCCGTTCGGCGTGGCGATGATCGGCAATTTCGGCTGGGAAACGGCGCTGATGGTATTCGCGGGCCTGATGCTCCTGATCGTGCCGCTGTCGCTTGCGCTCGCCACCCCGCCGGCGACCTCGGGCCACGTGCCTGTTGCGGCCCAGCAGTCGTTCAAGACGGCGCTCGCTGAAGCATTCGGCCACCGCTCTTATGTGCTGCTGGTGCTCGGCTTCTTCACCTGCGGCTTCCAGCTCGCCTTCATCACGGTGCATCTGCCGGCCTATCTGGTCGATCGCGGCATACCCGCGCAAACCGGCGGCTGGGTGATTGCCGCGATCGGACTGTTCAACATCATCGGCTCGCTCAGCGTCGGCTGGCTGCAGAACCGGCTGCCGAAGCGCTACATTCTGTCGGCGATCTATTTCACCCGCGCGCTGTCGATCATGGCCTTCATCTCGTTCCCGGTCACCAGCTTCTCCGCGATCATGTTCGGCGCCATCACCGGCCTGACCTGGCTGTCGACGGTGCCGCCGACCTCGGCGCTGGTAGCCATCATGTTCGGCACCCGCTGGTTTGCGACCCTGTACGGCTTTGCCTTCGTCAGCCATCAGGTTGGTGGCTTCCTCGGCGTGCTGCTCGGCGGGGTGGTGTTCGAGAAGTTCGGATCGTACACGCCGATCTGGTGGCTGTCGGTGCTGTTCGGCGTCCTGTCGGCGCTGATCAACCTGCCGATCGTCGAGGCGCCGGTGGCGCGCCCGGTTGCGCAACCGGCCTAGACCGTCCAAAATCCGGCAAAATCCGGAAAACCAGAGGCGTCAGGAGACTTGCGTTGGGAACGTTCAAGGCCATCAGGATCGACAAGGCGGAAAAAGGCACGGTCGCCGCGCTCACCCAGTTCGACGAAGCCGAGTTGATGGACGGCGACGTCACTGTCGGGGTCGAATGGTCGACATTGAATTACAAGGACGGTCTCGCCGTCACCGGCAAGGCGCCGGTGGTGCGGCGCTTTCCGATGATCGCGGGTATCGATTTCGCGGGCACGGTCGAGCAGTCGTCACATCCGCAATGGAAGGCCGGCGACAAGGTGGTCTGCAACGGCTGGGGCATGGGCGAGACCCATCTCGGCGCCTACGCCGAAAAGGCGCGCGTCAAGGGCGACTGGCTGGTGAGGTTGCCCGAGGGCATGTCAGCCCGCGACGCCATGGCAATCGGCACCGCCGGCTATACCGCGATGCTTTCGGTGCTTGCGCTGGAAAAGCAGGGCCTCACCCCGAAGCATGGTCCGATCGTCGTCACCGGCTCTGCCGGCGGCGTCGGCTCGGTTGCGACCGCGGTGCTGTCGAAACTTGGCTATCACGTCATCGCCTCCACCGGCCGCGTATCCGAAACCCCCTATCTGAAGGGCCTGGGCGCGGCCGAGGTGATCGACCGCAATGAGCTGTCGGGGCCGGCCAAGCCGCTGGCGAAAGAGCGCTGGGCGGGGGGCATCGACAGCGTCGGCTCGACCACGCTGGCCAACCTTCTCTCGATGACGAAATACGGCGGGGCCATCGCTGCCTGCGGCCTTGCCGCGGGCATGGACCTGCCGACCTCGGTGGCGCCGTTTATTTTGCGCGGGGTGTGCCTTCTCGGCATCGATTCGGTGATGTGCCCGATCGAGCAGCGAAAAGCCGCCTGGAGCCGGCTCGCCAACGACTTGGACCGGACGAAACTATCTGAAATAACTCATGAAATTGGCCTGGACGAGGTTATCGAGGCCGGCGCCAGGATCCTTGCCGGGCAGGTTCGCGGTCGAATCGTGGTAAAAATTCTCTAACGGCGTTCAGACTTTACCAACCAAGCTGCTCCAATGTTCATTGAGTTGCCAAAAGTAAGGTTAACAGTCCAGAGGCCTTGCCCGAGGATACACCGGCAACCCAATGTTGCCACTGTTGGTATGGTAAGCAGCGGGTAAAGAATATCAGGCGTTGCCCGCGCTCTAGTACAGTCGGAGTTACAGCATGCTTGCGCGTTTCGTGTTGGGGGCCGTTGCGGCCAGTGCGCTGATTGTGCCGGCCATGGCCGGAGCGATGAATGCCGATGAGGCCCGCAGGTTCGTCGCCGGCAAGGTGTTCGCATTTACCTGTTTCGACGGCACCCGCGGCGCGGGCCGGATGCTCGATGACATGGGCGTGGCCGGCGCGGTGCAATTTTCGGGCTCCGGTCCCATTCGGCATGTGCGGTTGCCCGGCAACACGCTGCAGGTCCGCGGCCAGGCCGTCTGCGCCTCGATCAAGGGTATCCCGTTCGAGCCGTGCTTCAATCTCGAGAAGAAAGATGACCGCAGCTTCCGCGGATCGGTTTCGGGCATGGGCTTCGCCTATTGCGACTTCCGCCACCAGGGCGCGGCGCAGATGCTGATGGCGCGCGCGGTGGTCCATCCGCGCTCGCTGCGTGCGGCGGAGCGGACAGGCTCGGTTGGCGCGTCGCGCGCCGAAGTGACGGCGAGGGTCGAGACCCCGCATGTCGAGTCGGCGCGGATCGAGCCGGTCAAGTCCGAGACGAAACCTGAATCCTCGAAACAGGAAAGCGCTCCGGAACTGCGCCGCTCGACCGACTGACCGGCGCGGCCTGAGCCATCATCACATCTGGTTCCATCGCCGACGGCCGCGAGTGCCGCGGCGCGATGCCGTAATCATACAGTGCGGCACTTTCATGTGTTGGTGGCGACTTCCAATCCAATTTGCCGAAAATCGACAGGCTGTGGGGGCGGCCCAGGCAAACCGGTTCGATAATGTCGCTGTATTTTTTCCGGATTAGCCACGGTCGCCATTCCGGAGCTTTCGATTACGGATCGGATTTCGAGAGCCGCGAGGCGGCCTGATCCGAGATGACCAAGGTTTGCGCCAATCTGCTTGGCGGAATTTCGCGCAGCCTGAAGCCAAACGCCGCACATGGAGCTTCTGGACGAGTCAAGGCAGCCCGTATTCAGAATCCGCCTCGTGGCGGAATCGCTCGGCTGAACTCTTCGATTGCGCCGGCGAGCCTGCCGACCATCGCTTTCGTCCGTTGATACAATCCAGCGATTGTCCTGCTGGGGTGAATCGTCGTCGCCGAGACGCGCGATGCCATCGGCCGGCCAATGCGTGCCGATGTATTGCAGAATTCACCGTATTTTTACGAGGAGGAAGTTAACGGTAACGTGGAGCTGCGACGCTATTGCTCATGGGCGCTCAGTGCGGAGCCGACGGAAATCGTTCCTGCCGCTCGCGCCTGAGTTTCGTCTACGCGTCGCACTAGCAAGGACCGGTCATGTCGTTTCTCAATCTCCGAATCAGCGGCCGGCTCTATGCCGGCTTTGGCGCGCTCGTGCTGTTCTGCGCGGCCCTTGCGGGCTTTGCGGTGTGGCAACTGGGAGAGATTCACACGCAGGTCGCCGCCATGACGCTGCAGTCCAACAACACGATCCGAGCCGGTGAAATCGCCACGGAGCTTCAGGCTGTCCGGCGCGCCATCCTCCGCTACGCGTTCGATCAGGACGAGACGTCCTACGCGGAAGCCGAGACGCGACTGAACAAATCGGCCGATCTCGTGGCGGCGGCTGTCAGGGAGACAAGGGCCGAAGAACGGCGTGTTGCCTACAGAGACATTGCCAAGGACATCCAGGATCTGAAGGCCAAGCGCAACGACCTCGGCGACGCCATCAAGGAAATGGTTGCGGGGCGCGCCCTGCTGTTCGCCGGCGGCGACAGGCTGGCGTCCGACGTTCAGAAATTTGTCAAGGCAGCGGACGGAACCGAGTTCTCTCAGGAAGCGCCACCGCTTGAGGCCAAGGTGCTGTTGCTGCAGGTCACTACCTGGCGAATGCTGACGACCCGGGACCCCAACGGCATCGCAACCTTCAAGGCCAATCTCGGCAGGGCAGTTGAGCATATCGAGGCGCTCGAGAGTGCCGACCTGCCGCCGAAACTTGCGGCGCCGATCAAGGATATCAAGGCGAGCCTCGTCAAATATGGCGAGGCATTTGAGAAAACCGGAACCAGCCTGTTGCGCGCAGATGACCTCTACTACAAGGCCATCACCCCCTCGACGGTCAACGCAATCGAAAACCTCGACGGCGTGATCGCATCGATCGGGAAAGCCTTCAAGAAAACCACCGCCGAAACCGACGAGCGCATCAGCAGCACCGTCACCATGCAGGAGGTCGTGGCCGGCGCCGCCGTATTGCTCGGCCTGCTGATCGCGTTCCTGATCGCGCGCGGCATCATCAAGCCGCTGTCGGGCCTGACCTCCGGAATGAAGGAACTCGCCGGCGGCAATTTCGGCGTGGTGCTTCCCGGTCTGGACCGCAAGGACGAAGTGGGCGACATGGCGCAGGCGGTCGAGACCTTCAAGGTCAAGGCCGAGGAGAAGGCGCGCGCGGAAGCCGAAGCCAAGACCAGGCAGGATCAAATCGCCGCGCAGCAGCGCAAGGCGGACATGATCAAGCTCGCCGACGACTTCGAAAGCGCGGTTGGCGAGATCGTCGAAACCGTGTCATCGGCCTCGACCGAACTTGAAGCTTCCGCCTCCACGCTGACCTCGACCGCGGCGCGGGCGCAGCAACTGACCACCATGGTCGCGACCGCGTCCGAAGAAGCCTCCACCAATGTGCAGTCGGTGGCCTCGGCGACAGAGGAAATGGCGTCCTCCATCACCGAGATCAGCCGCCAGGTGCAGGAATCGGCACGGATGGCGGGCGAGGCGGTCGATCAGGCCCGCAAGACCAATGATCGCGTCAGCGAATTGTCGAAGGCCGCCGCACGGATCGGCGACGTCGTCGAGCTCATCAACACCATCGCGGGGCAGACCAACCTGCTGGCACTCAACGCCACCATCGAAGCGGCCCGCGCCGGCGAAGCCGGGCGCGGTTTTGCCGTGGTGGCTTCCGAGGTGAAGGCGCTCGCCGAGCAGACCGCGAAGGCGACGGGCGAGATCGGCCAGCAGATCACCGGCATCCAGGCGGCGACCCAGGAGTCGGTCGGGGCGATCAAGGAAATCAGCGGCACCATCGAAAGGCTGTCGGAGATTTCCTCGACCATCGCCGCCGCGGTGGAAGAACAGGGCGCGGCGACGCAGGAGATTTCCCGCAACGTGCAGCAGGCCGCCCAGGGCACCCAGCAGGTATCCTCGAACATCACCGACGTGCAGCGCGGCGCCGGAGAGACCGGCTCGGCTTCCTCGCAAGTGTTGTCGTCGGCGCAATCGCTATCGAGCGAAAGCAACCGCCTCAAACTGGAAGTGGACAGATTCCTCGATACGGTAAGGGCGGCCTGACGCGCGAGGGCGCCGGGTTGTCCGTCTTGTCTGCCATCGATCGCCTCAAACAGGGCCAATAATCTCGAAAAACGGGACGTCTCATCATGCTTGCCAGGCTCTCCATCCGCACCAAGATCACGGCTGTCGTCGCCTTTCTGCTGATCGCAATGTCCGTGATGGGAGCACTGAACATCAGGCAGATGTATGTCATCAATTCCTCCACCGTCGATATCGTGGACAGCTGGCTGCCGAGCGTTCAAAGACTCGGCGAAGTGCGGGCCGCGACCATTACCTATCGGGCGATCGTCCGCTCGCATTTGCTCGCCACCAACGAAGCGGGAAAGCAGGCCCAGGAAGAACTTCTCGCCAAATGGATCGACATCCTGGACAAGGCCCGCAAGGCCTACGAACCGATGATCACCTCGGCCGAGGAGCGCGCCCTCTACAATGAATTCAGCGGCTCCTGGGACGAATATCTCGATGGCGTAAAGCAGGTCCTGGTGCTGTCCCGGAACAACCAGGACAACGAGGCGAGGGCGCTGCATGCCAAGGCGTCGCTTGCCGGCGTCAAAGCCGACGAAACGCTGCAGAAGGATGTCATCCTCAACAGCAAGGGCGCGGAAGCGGCGGGCATGCGGGCCGCGGAAAGCTTCGACATCGCCATCAAGCTGGTGCTGGCATCGCTTGTGCTGGCAATGATCGTCGGAATCGGTGCTGCGATCTTGCTGGTCCGCGACGTGTCCGCCGGCATCAAGTCCATTGTTGCGCCCATGCAGGCGCTTGGCGAAGGCGATCTGGCCGCCGAGGTGCCGCACCAGGGCGAGAAAACAGAAATCGGGCTCATGGCGAACGCCTTGCAGGTCTTCAAGGATGCGTTGATCGCCAAGAAGGCCTCCGACGAGGCGGCGGCGCTGGACGCCGACGCCAAAATCCGGCGCGGCCAGCGCGTGGACGGCATCACGCGCGAGTTCGAATCGCTGATCGGCGAATTGGTTGGTTCGCTGTCGTCGGCCTCGACCGAGCTCGAAGCTTCCGCCGGCACGCTGACTAGGACTGCCGAACATGCCCAGCAAGTCACCACAGCGGTTGCGGCGGCTTCGGAAGAGGCTTCCACCAACGTGCAATCGGTGGCCTCGGCGACGGAGGAGATGGCGTCCTCCGTCAACGAGATCAGCCGCCAGGTGCAGGAATCGGCGAGGATGGCGGGCGAGGCCGTCGGCCAGGCCCGTACCACCACCGACCGCGTCAGCGAGTTGTCAAAGGCGGCGACCCGGATCGGCGACGTCGTCGAGCTCATCAACACCATCGCGGGACAGACCAACCTGCTGGCGCTCAACGCCACCATCGAGGCGGCCCGGGCCGGCGAGGCCGGCCGCGGTTTTGCCGTGGTGGCGTCCGAAGTGAAGGCGCTCGCCGAGCAGACCGCGAAGGCGACCGGCGAGATCGGCCAGCAGATCACCGGCATCCAGACGGCGACCCAGGAGTCGGTCGGGGCGATCAAGGAGATCAGCGGCACTATCGAGAGATTGTCGGAGATTTCATCGACGATCGCGGCCGCGGTGGAAGAGCAGGGAGCGGCGACCCAGGAAATTTCCCGCAACGTGCAGCAGGCCGCCCAGGGCACCCAGCAGGTCTCCTCCAACATCACCGACGTGCAGCGCGGCGCGGGCGAGACCGGCTCGGCCTCCTCGCAAGTGCTCTCGGCGGCCCAGTCGCTGTCCCGCGACAGCAACCGCCTCAAGCTCGAAGTCGGCAAGTTCCTCAATTCGGTCCGCGCCGCCTGACCGCCGGGCATGCGGCTTGTTCCGGACGGACTTCCGCCTTGCGGCCCGTATTCCCACGGGTCGCAAAGTTAACGAGGTTGCATAAGATAGTGGTTACTACTTAACGAGATACCGCCATTTGAACGCGGCCCCCCAACTCGTTAGGACGCACCCATGACCGGCTTTTCCCTGCGGCTGACGCACAAGATCGCGGCGATCGGTGTCATCGGCGTCGCCGGTATGCACAAGCTCGCCGACACGTTCGAAGGCGCGGTCGGCGAAATCGTCAAGGTCGTGTCGTCGGCGGCAACCGAGCTGGAGGCGTCCGCGAATGCGCTGAAGACGACTGCCGGGCGGTCGCAGGAACTCGCGACCACGGTCGCGGCCGCCTCGGAGGAGGCCTCCACCAATGTGCAGTCGGTGGCCTCCGCCAGCGAGGAACTGACGGCGTCGGTCAACGAGATCAGCCTCCAAGTCCAGGAATCCTCAACGGTCGCCAATTCGGCCGTGGATCAGGCGCGCAGGACCAACGATCGCGTCGGCGAATTGTCGAAGGCCGCAAGCCGGATCGGCGATGTGGTCGAACTGATCAATACCATCGCCGGCCAGACCAACCTCCTGGCCCTCAACGCCACCATCGAAGCGGCACGCGCCGGCGAAGCCGGCCGCGGCTTTGCCGTGGTGGCATCCGAAGTAAAGGCGCTGGCCGAACAGACCGCGAGGGCGACCGGCGAGATCGGTCAGCAGATCGCCGGAATCCAGTCGGCGACGCATGAATCGGTGGGAGCGATCAAGGAGATCGGCGACACCATCGGCCGGATGTCGGAGATCTCCTCGACCATTGCGGCGGCAGTGGAGGAGCAGGGCGCGGCGACCCAGGAAATATCCCGCAACATCCAGCACGCTGCAGAAGGTACCTCGCAGGTCAGTTCCAACATCGCCAGCGTGCAGCGCGGCGCCAGCGAGACCGGCTCGGCCTCGTCGCAGGTGCTGTCCGCGGCGCAATCGCTGTCGGTCGAGAGTAACCGCCTCAAGCTCGAGGTCGGCAAG
>Ga0210403_10002462_pt1 | contig 16666 bp, 19 predicted proteins | sample IncBWC19MmetaG_FD_150863 | JGI IMG/M metagenome (GOLD analysis project Ga0210403, IMG submission 150863) | Forest soil microbial communities from Barre Woods Harvard Forest LTER site, Petersham, Massachusetts, United States - Inc-BW-C-19-M | ecosystem: Environmental > Terrestrial > Soil >... | reverse complement strand
TTTCCATGATGCATTCCGAGCATCGTGGCCTGCGGGCCACACACACCGCCCGCCCATGATGAATAATCTGGTGCGAGAACTCGATCCACTTGTTCTGCGGCAACACTTTCATCAGGTCTTGTTCGATAGTCTTGGGATCGTTGTTGCGGGTGAGCTCCAGGCGGCGCGCGATGCGATGCACGTGGGTATCGACGACCACGCCGATGGCCTGTCCGAACCAGCTTCCCAGCACCACGTTGGCGGTCTTGCGGGCCACACCTGGCATGGAAAGCAATTTGTGCATCTCGTCGGGCACGTTGCCGCCGTATTCGGAAACGACTTTCTTGGCGCTGCCAATAATGGATTTCGCTTTGTTGCGGAAAAATCCGGTCGAGTGTATGTCCGGCTCCAGTTGTTCCGGCGTCAGGGCGGCGAAATCCCGGGGCGTGGGATACTTCCGGAAGATCACCGGGGTCACCATGTTGACGCGCGCATCGGTGCATTGCGCCGATAGAATGGTGGCCACCAGAAGTTCCCAGGGGCTGGTGTGCGTAAGCGCGCAGGTTACGCCCGGATACAAATGGTCAAGACCCTGTAGAATGGCTTTGACCCGCTGCGGCGAAACCGGGTTAAACTTGCCCGGGCTGGAAGCGGTACTGGCCTTCCGGATGGTGGGCTTACGGGAGGCGGAATTGGCGCCCGATCCTGCTTTGGTGGAGCGAGGTTTCGCTGGTTTGGTCTTATTCATGAGCGGTTTTTGTTGACGCCACCATGGCGGCCTCCTTTAGGCTGCATGGGGCTTACTATCACAATAACAGAGGCAGACAAATGGCATCCACTACAGAAGCTGGGTTGAGTACGATTTCCGCCGGATTGCCGGCGGTCCCGTTGACCATTGAAGGCTCGAGCGTGCTGCACCAGATGTTCCGCTTTCGCTGGATGGAGTGGCGAAAGCTGGCGGAAAAGCAAAGACGTGAAATCTCCACCGAGGCTGCCGATACCCTCGCCCGCCTGGAACAAGCGGTGGAAGGCCAGAGTGCGCTCTTTTCCATGTTGGGGCACAAAGGCGACCTGATGTTCATCCACTTCAGGAATTCGTTTGAGCAGCTCAAAGCGGTTGAGCTGCAGATCTCCCAGTTGCGGATCAGCGACTTCTTCGACGCCAGCACCTCGTATCTCTCGATGGTGGAGATGGGTCTGTATGAATCGTCGGTCAAGCTCTTCCGCCAGTTGCAGGAACGCGGCCTGGAGCCGAATACGCCCGAATGGAACGCCGAGATCGAAGAGACCCGCAAACGCCAGACCGAGGCCATGCGTCCGCGCCTGTTTCCGCAGATTCCGGCCTCCCGCTATCTCTGCTTCTATCCCATGGACCGCCGCCGCGGGGAAGACAAAAACTGGTACCAACTGCCGATCGAAGAGCGCCAGCGGCAGATGGAAGAACACGGCCTGATCGGCCGCCGCTACGCCGGAGTCGTCAAGCAGATCATCACCGGCTCCATCGGCTTCGATGACTGGGAATGGGGCGTCGACCTGTTCGCCGAAGATCCGGTGGAATTCAAAAAACTGATTTACGAAATGCGCTTCGACCAGGTAAGCGCCGTCTACGCCCTGTTCGGCACGTTTTATATAGGCGTGCGCTGCCCAGCGGCGGGACTCGCTGACCTTTTGGAAGGAAGACTTCCTGGAATCGGATGATCGGATGATCGGGTGATCGGAAGGACGTTTGCCCCGGTCAGGTCCGATCCCGATCCCGGCGATCGCCAGATCACCCGATCTACGAATTACTCCCGTAATGCCAACCCAGGTTCCCGCTATTGACCTCAACGCCAACACCTCAGTAATCTTGCCCAATATGGTCAAGGCGATCCAATTGGGTCAGGTCTGGCGGAATAACAATGATGGTAATAACTTCCTAGTAACTAAGGTCTACATGGATCTCTTTACCCAGTATGCCATGCTGCGTCCGGCCAGTTTCAGCGCGCCCCAGGCGGATACCATTCGCGTGAAAGTTTCCAGAAGCGACGAGGGCGTCAACCTGCCCGGTTATACTTTTACGCAGGATTCGCAGGAGTTCTAGACCAGATTCATCCCCATTCATGGTTGAAAAAATCCTCAGCACTCTGGCCGGCTTTGTGATCGCCGTGATTTCGAAGGGCGGCTATTGGGGCGTTGTCGCCCTGATGGGCATTGAATCCGCCTGCATCCCTCTGCCTTCGGAAATCATCATGCCCTTCGCCGGCTTCCTGGTCTACAAGGGCGAATTCAATCTTCTGTGGGCGGCCACCGCTGGGGCACTGGGCTGCAATCTGGGCTCCATCGTTGCCTATGAAATCGGCTTCTACGGTGGACGCCCCCTGATCATGCGCTACGGCGGTTACTTTCTGATGAGCGGACACGACCTCGAACGCGCCGACCGCTTCTTTCTACGCTTTGGAACGGCGGCCGTGTTCATCGGGCGTTTGCTGCCGGTAATCCGTACGTTTATTGCGTTACCCGCAGGGGTGGCGCGCATGCCCCGGCTGCGCTTCCATATTTATACGTTCGCCGGTTCCTGGCCCTGGTGTTTCGGCCTGGCATGGCTAGGGATGAAGGCGGGCGAACATTGGCGAGATCCGCGCCTCAGCCACTGGCTGCACCGCCTGGACGCTGTCATTTTAGTGCTGCTGGCGGGCGCCGCCGCATGGTTCCTATGGTCGCACTGGAAGAACCGCATATCATCGCTGCCGTAGAGACGGTGCTCCGCACCGTCTCTGCAGCCATGATTATCGCGCCCCATCACGATGATCGTATAAAATTCTTTGCCGAGGAACCGAGCCAATCATGAAATCCATCATCGCCATGTTTTTTGCCGCTGCGAGCATTCTTCCCCTGAGCGCCCAGGAAGAGGGCAAGGTCGTCCGTTACGAAGTGAAGCCCAGCGAGCTGAAGTACACATACGCAGCGTCGTATGCTCCGGTGGCGCGGCTTAAGCCGGGGAACATTCTTGAGACCAATACGGTTGATTGCTTCGGCAACGCCGTGAAGAAGCCAGGGGACACCCTAAGCCTGGCGCCTGGGGACAATCCGCTGACCGGGCCGTTTTATATTGAGGGCGCGGAGCCGGGCGATACGCTGGCGGTGAAAATCCTGGAACTCAAAGTCGACGGCAATCAGGGTATCGGGGCTCTGGCGCCGGGGTTCGGCGCGTTAAACGCCACCAACTACACACCCATGATCAATGGGTCAGTCCCGGAAAAAATATGGTTTTACCCTATCGACCACGCCACCAATACGGCGACATTCCAGGCGCTGGATTCGAAATTCACGGTGAAGATTCCGCTGCATCCGTTCTTCGGATGCATCGGCGTGGCCCCGGCCGGGGGTGAAGCGCGCAGCTCAATCGTCCCCGAGGCATTCGGTGGCAATATCGATTCGCCCGAAGCCAGCGTGGGCAACACCGTCTATTTCCCAGTCAATGTTTCGGGCGCCATGCTGTTCCTGGGCGATGGACACGCGGCCATGGGCGACGGCGAAGTTGCCGGCACCGCCATCGAAGTGGCCATGCGCGGGCGCTTGCAGGTACACGTGATCAAAGGCCACAAGATCAACTGGCCGCGCTTTGAAAATGACGAATACATCATGACGCTGGGCGCGTACCGACCGCTGGATGACGCGCTGCGCATCGCCTTTATCGAACTCATCGGCTGGATACACAACGATTATGGCCTCTCGGAGCTGGATGCCTATGAGCTACTGTCAAAAGTCGCGGAAATCCATTTGAACGAGATGGTGGACCCAAATTATGTCGTAGTCGCGAAGGTGAAGAAGAGCTTTCTGCCGAAGAAAAAGTGAAGTGGATCATAGATGCAGGCCGAGAGCCTGCGTTGCCCCAACGTCACGCCATATCAGATCTTGCTCATATACTCGACGATGTCGGCGCTGGTCCAATCGACGGCGCCGATGAATTTGCGGCGGATGGTGCCGGCGCCATCGATGATGTAGGTCTCAGGCCACATGGAGGTCCCGTACAGTCCGGAAACTTTCTGGTCGGGATCACGCACCGTCAGCAGGTTTACGTTGTAGTCCTTGAGAAATTTGTGGTAAGCGGCCTCATCGGTATCGATGCTGACAGCCAAGATCACGGCGTGGCTGCCGATCTGTTTCTGCAGGCGCACCAGCGAGGGCATTTCCTCGATGCAGGGCGGGCACCATGTGGCCCAGAAGTTCAGGACTACTGGCTTGCCCCTGAGGTCGTGCAGGGCCACGGAGCGGTCACCGTCTTTGACGGTAAAGTCAGGAGCGCTGGTACCGATGCCCCGTGGATGCGAGCCGCGGTCGCAACCGGTCAGGGCGCAGGAAAGAAGGATGACGACAGCCACCAGAGGTTTCACCCCCCTATAATAAACCCTGGGCACGATAGCTGTTAATCATGGATGTCCAGATTTTCATTCCGGCGCGTAACGAGCAGGCTGCGATTGGCCGCTGCCTGGAATCATTGCTCGCCCAGCAGGGAATTGCCTTCCAGGTGACAGTCATCGACGATCACTCAACCGACCGGACGCGCGCCATTGCCGAATCGTTCGCCGGGGTGCGGGTCATCACGCCACCGGAACCGGGGCGCGGAATTTCCGGCAAATCCAACGCCCTGAGCTTCGCCGTGGACGATGCGGCGGCAAAACGCGTGGCTGCGTGCGCCGGCCTTCCGCAGGCGCTGCCCAGCAGAGGACCGGAGTGGCTGCTGTTCACCGACGCCGATACCTGGCATTATCCGGGGTCGCTGGCCGCGGCGGTGGCCGAGGCACAGGAGCGTCAGGTGGATTTACTTTCCTATTCGCCGGAACAGGAAACCGCCACCCTGGCCGAGATGGCGATCATGCCGCTGGTGTTTGCCGAGCTTACGCGGGTCTACCGGAGTGAACGCATCAATGATCCTGACGACCCGGCGGTAGCCGCCAACGGACAGTACATCCTCGCGCGGCGCGCCATCTACGAACAACTTGGCGGACACCGGGCGATTGCCGGCAAGCTGCTGGAAGATGTCGAACTGGCGAAGCTGTTTAAATGTGCGCGACGGCCGATCTGGTTCCGCTACGGCGCGGGCCTGGTGCGCACGCGCATGTATCGCGACTTCCATGCGCTGTGTGAAGGCTGGACAAAAAATCTGGCTCTGCTGTTCCGCCATCCCCGGCGGCAGGCCGCTCTGCATCTACTGCTATTTTTGGTGATCAGCGCATCGCTGCTGGGAGTTGTTATCGCGGGAACGCGCCATGATTGGCAGGCAGCTCGAATCTATGCACTGGTGATGGCAACATGGTATGCGGTGTTGCTTTTCCATGTCAGCCGGGCGCATTTCCCATGGAATGCAAATTTGGCTGCGCTCCTGGGGTTGCCTCTATTTTCGTGGCTTCTTCTTCGCTCCGATCTTCAACTACGGGTGCGGGGTGAGGTAATCTGGAAGGGGCGCACGTACGAACATTCTGGACCCGCGGCGCCCGCAGGTTCATCTTATCGAAAGGGAAATGTAACACTGAAGGGCTGAACTCAATATGGTCTATCTCACGAGGAAGGCTGAGTTTTCCGCATCGCACTATTACAATAATCCGGCATTCACCCCGGAGGAAAATCAGCGCATCTTCGGCAAGTGCAATAATCCGCATGGGCACGGGCACAATTACACCCTGGAAGTGACAGTGAAGGGTGAAATCGACCCGCGCTCGGGTTTTGTGGTCGATCTTAAGCAACTCAAGGAGATCATGGACCGCGAGGTAATCGGCGTGGTCGACCACCGGCACCTGAACGAGGAAATCGCGGAATTCAAGGTGCAGATCCCTACGACCGAAAACCTGGCCATTACGATATGGAAGTGGCTGGGCCCCAAACTGGATGTGGCCCGGCTGCACCGCATCCGGGTGTATGAAACGCCCGACCTGTTCGCCGACTACTACGGAGAAGAATGAAGGCCTATCTGACGAAGCGCTACCGGTTTTCGGCTTCCCACCGGCTACATTGTCCGGAGATGTCGGCGGAGGAGAACCGCGCGGTCTACGGCAAGTGCAATAACCCGCATGGACATGGACACAACTATTTCGTGGAAGTCACGGTCGCCGGCCAGGTCGACCAGCAGACGGGCATGGTTTGCAACCTGGCCGACCTCGACGCTTTTGTCAACGAAAGAATTGTGGAGCGTTATGACCTGGGCAACCTGAATACATTACCGGAGTTCAGCGGACGGTCGCCAACCACGGAGAACCTGTGCGTTGAAATCTTCGAAACCCTGCAGCGTGAGTTTCGCCATGCCGAGGTCGAAAAGGTCAGAATGGAAGAGACCATGCTAAATTCGTTTGAATACGCCGGCGGCCGGCAACCGCGGCATTAGGATTCACATCGTGAAGCGAACTGAAGAACAAGTCTCTCTGACTGCGGCCAGCACCGAAGAGCTGCTGCGCGAGCTGCTGGTGCGCCTCGGTGAAGACCCGGAGCGCGATGGCCTGCAAAAGACCCCGCAGCGCATGCAGAAATCGCTGGAATACCTCACCCAGGGCTCGGCCGCCGATCCTGACAAGATACTGCAAGGGGCGATGTTTGACGTGAATTACGATGAGATGGTCATCGTAAAAGACATCGAGATGTTCAGCCTGTGCGAGCACCACCTGCTGCCGTTCTTCGGCAAAGTACACGTGGCCTATATCCCCAACGAGAAGGTCATCGGGCTGAGCAAGATTCCGCGCATCGTGGACGTGTTTGCCCGCCGGCTACAGGTGCAGGAACGGCTGACGGTGCAGATCGCCGAGACCATCCAGCGGGCGATTCAACCCCAGGGCGTGGGCGTGGTGGTGGAAGCGCGCCACCTGTGCGTAATGATGCGCGGAGTAGAAAAACAGCATTCGTCGGCGGTCACCTCGCACATGATGGGAAGCTTCCGCACATCGGACAAGACGCGCAAGGAATTTCTGGCGCTGATCCGGAACCGGAATGGGCTGGGGTTCTGATGGGTGTACGGCTGTCGCTACACGGCAAGCTGGCGGTCATTACCGGCGGCGGACGCGGCATCGGTCTGGCGGTGGCCCGCGTCTTTGTCCGTGAAGGCTGCAATCTGATTATTACCGGACGCCACGGACAGACCTTACAGATCGCCCTGGCCGAATTGAACAAAACCGGAAGCGGCGAGGTCACGGCCCTGGGATGCGATATCGCAAAACCTGCCGACATCGAAACCCTGTTTGCCGCGGTAGCCAAGAAATACCATACGATCGATGTCCTGGTGAATAACGCCGGGATCGCCCACGGACTAGGCCCGGTCGACCAACTGGAACTGGAGACATGGCAGCGGGTGATCAACACCAACCTTACCGGCATGTTTCTGACCACGCGGGCGGCGCTGCCCATGATGAAGATCGCGGGAACCATCGTCAACAATCTTTCCATGGCGGCAGTGCAGCCCTTTGCCGGCATGGCCGCCTATTGCGCGTCGAAGTATGGAGCCCTGGGCTTCACCAACGCCCTGCGCATGGACCTGCGCCAGCGCGGAATTCGGGTGCTGGCCCTCATACCCGGCGCTACCGATACCGCAATCTGGAACGAGTTCTGGCCCCAGGCCCCACGGGAAAAAATGATGTCCTCTGACACCGTGGCGGAGGCGGTGCTGCATGCGGTGACCTTGCCGCCGGAAGCGACGATGGAAGAGATCCGGATCGGGCCAGCGGCCGGGGCGTTGTAACCAAGATATTCTTGTGCCCAATGAGAAGTTCTGTGAGGGCGCGATCCAGGCGGTTGAGACGTAAGAAGTTACGTCTACGCATTGGGTGTGGATGGGGCCTTTTCAGACAGCGTCAGGGATACCCACCCGAATGTCAAAGCCGCCATCGTGTTCCGATTGGGTAATTAAGATCTCCTAGACGTAACAAGTTACGTCTCGCACGGAGCATGGTGAGCCTCATGCTGAAATCCATTACGCCGGTTCGTACATTCCGTAGCGGCTGCGCGCCGGCAGCAGTTTGATCAATCCAATACCACCGATAAATCCGCCAACGTGCGCCCAGAAAGCGACACCGCCGGTCTGCTGGACGGAAGTCATGGCTGAAGCTGCACCGCTGATAAATTGTCCGACGAACCAGTAAGCGAGATAGACCCAGGCGGGCAGCCATACGATGGGGAAGATCAGGAACAGAGGAATCAACGTGAGTACGCGGGCGGTAGGGAAGAGCAGGAAGTAAGCGCCCATCACACCGGCAATCGCGCCGCTGGCGCCTATGGTCGGTACCGTCGAGCCGGCGTTGAAGGCAAAGTGGAGCAGGATGCCACCGAGTCCGCTGGCCGCGTAGAAAAAAAGGAAACGGAAATGACCGAGGCGGTCTTCCACGTTGTCGCCGAAGATGTAGAGAAACCACATGTTGAAGATCAGATGCAGCCAGCCGTAGTGCAAGAACATTGAAGTCAGGGCCGGGACCAGCGCGGCCTCCAAGGGCACGGAGCCTTCCAGCCATGCGCCCACACGGCCGGGCACGAAGCCAAACTGGAAGTCGAAGGCCCGGTGCAAGCGCGGTGTGAGTGAATCCTGAAAGAGAAAAATGGCCAGGTTCAGCACAATGAAAAGATATGTAACGTAGGGTCTGGTGTAACGCGGAGCATCATCGCGAAGTGGAATCATTCAAAAATAACCCGGCTCAATTAAGATGCTAGCACGGAGACACACACGTGGATGGAGTACTGATAATTAATAAACCGGCGGGCTTCACCTCGCACGACGTGGTGGCCCGGGCCCGTGGCATCCTCGGGGAGCGCTCCATCGGCCATCTGGGGACGCTCGATCCCGCAGCCACCGGGGTGCTGCCCCTGGTGGTCGGCCGCTTTACCCGGTTGGCCCAGTTCTACAACGAGGCCGACAAGCGGTATGAAGGCACAATTCGCTTCGGCTGGGCCACCGACACCTATGACGCCCAGGGAGAGCCGCAGGGCCAACCGCAGCCAGTCCACCTGACCGAACAGCAGGTCCGTGAGGCCGCCGGCCGGCATGTGGGACACATCCAGCAGATGCCCCCGCCATTTTCGGCCAAGAAGATCGGCGGCATTCCAGCCTACAAGCTGGCCCGCAAGAAACAGGAAGTGGTACTCGAACCCAAAGCCGTTGAAATCAAGGAGCTTGAGATTACTGGTTGGAACGGCAGCGAAGCCCGCTTTCGCGCCTGGGTGAGTTCCGGAACGTACATCCGTACGCTGGCCCACGAACTGGGGCAGCAACTTGGTCCTGGGGCCCATCTGGCAGAGCTCGTACGGACGGCGGTGAGGGAGTTTACGCTGACGGAGAGTTACACCCTCGCCGATTTGGGAGAAGCAGCGGCAACTGGCGCCCTGGACCGTCTCTTCCTCCATCCCCGATTGGTGTTACCGGAATTTCCGGCGGTGACCGCTCCCCCGGAGAGTGTCGCCCGAATCCGGCATGGCGGGACGGCCAATCTGCCGGAATTCAGCAAGGCTCCGATGATTCGGGTGTTTGACGGCCAAAGAGACATGCTGGCCATCGCCAGACGGATTGCCGGGACTCTGTTTCAGCCGCGTGTCGTGTTGCATGGAGCAGATTGAGAACCAAGCAGGAACTGTGGATAAATCCCAGGCATAACGTCTGATAACAGATATTATGTTAATAATAACGAGGGGCCTGGCCACGGACGAAACATGGAACACCCGATGCGAGGTACTGATATCATTCTTATAAAGATACGAGACATCGCTGGCTTTCTGCGCGGCCAGGAGTATCGGAAAACAAATAGAGGGTAACCTTGCCTCGGCAGCTTTTGCCAAATCTCGAGCATGCGGCGATTGCAATTGAGAAACTGAGAGATTATGTCCTAAATTCGAAGCATCCGACTGGGTGTAATAAAGCACGGGTATTTAAGGCCATGTTAGGGATGGAACGCAAACATGCCGTTGCTCTTGCAGAGATCATCAAGGGGACTTTGAGCCGCGCGCCTGCAGTAAAGAATGTGAAATCCACATACGGTGGTCGTTGGGAGACCTACCATGAGATAGTTGGTTCGAACGGACGACCAGCGATTGTTACCGTCGCTTGGCTCTTTAGGTTGGAGCAACCCGATGTACCAGTGCTAATAACTTGTTACATTGATACAGCACGTCAGGATCAACTAGCGGTACTTTTTGGTTAACAATATGGATGCAAGGCTTAATCCGCGACTGTTGGATGTTGTGCGAGCGCCAAATGACCACGCTGAACTGGATCCAGTTCATACGTGGACCGTGGTTGAAGTTCTAAATACGACTCCAAATACTGTGCTGATCGAGGTGGCCAATGACGACGGGGTCCTCACCGATCTAATTGTTTCTGAAACTCAGAAGACTGACGTGGTTTGGCAAGAGCCGGAATCTGCAAGAGGCAATGAGCCTTTGCCCGGCGTTGAGGAACTCTTTGAGCAGGGCGTGTTCCTATTGCAAAATGGTCTCATTCCTAAAGCGAAGGCTGCCTTCGCCGATGCCTTTCGAATCGAACCGCGCTATGCTGGCACGCTAATGAACCTAGCGAATGAGTCGGCTAACAGTTCTGCTTTTGAGGCTGCGGTTTTTTTATACCAGATGATCATTGAGCTTCAGCCTACCTACCGCTTAGCACTCGAAAATCTCGCCATCACGCACCTGAATTGGGGAGTTGCATTCGCGCGTCGTGGTGTGATCGGCAAGGCCATCGAGGAATTCAATGAGGCGCTTCTCCTTCGCCCAACAAAGAGTACGTTGAAGCTCTGCAAGAATAACCTAGTGGCAGCGTACACGGCACTCGGTATGCAGCTTGCAGCCAACAAAAGGCACCAGGAAGGAATGCAGTTCTTTTTACTGGCATTTCAATTGGATCCTGCCGAAGAGATCGCTCTTAAGAATCTCGCGTTGGCGCTCGTGGCAGTTGCGGCGTCTGAACACAAGGGTCGAGGCATTCCCGGCGGAGAAAGTTTCGGACGATTCATGCTGATGGGATTGACACTTTCGGAGTGCATGAACGCATATGGAGCAACATTGGCAGGGTTCGGGAAGACATCAGAGGCCAAGATCGCTTTGCGAAAAGCTTTGGAAATCGATCCCCACAATGCGTTAGTAGAGAGTAACTTGGAAATATTGGAGTCGCGTGAAGTCCCATCGGAACTCTCTTCCGGTATCAGGGCATTTGAGCCGCGTCCTACTCAGTTATCTATCCATTTGCAGTAGTGTTTTTTATAGGGAACGCTCCCGCTAGCGGTTGGCCAACCGGGTCGAGTGACCCATCTTTTCTCTCCCGGTCATGAAATCTTCAAATCCTCAGCCGCTCCCCCCGCAGCACCGCCCTCAAATCGGCCGTGAACTTTACCAGGATGGCTACGCGTTCGGGGGTGGCTTCAATCACCTCTTCTTTGTGCAGGAAGACCTTGCGTCCGTTGCGCTCGACCAGGGGGCCGAGACTCTCGCCCATGCGCCAGCCTACGTTGCCCAGTACCTGCAGGCCTGCGTCAGTTCCAGCGGGCACAAGAAAAGCAATGCATCCATCGCGCAGCACACCGATGGCCTTGGGAAAGCGATCGAAAGTCTGCAGCTCGAAGCCTGCGACGTAGAGTTGTTGGAGCTGTTCGGCGGAATCCATGGAGGAATGAAGGGATTGGGTAAGTGAGTAATTTGGTAATTGGGTAATTGAACGGCAGCCGTTGCCCGCATTTCAATTACCCAATTACCAAATTACTCACTTACCCAATCATCTACATCTTATACCGCCCCAAGTCCTCATCCCCCAGCGATTCGAGCCACTTGCGCAGGTCGTCGGAGGAGATGCGGTCGGCGCCGGCGGTGGCCGTGGTGGCCATCTTGGAGTTCTTCAGGACCTCGTCATCCACGAAAATGGGGCAATCGAGACGCAGGGCCAGGGCCAGGGCATCCGAGGGACGGGAATCGATGCTGATGACCTTCCCTTCGCGCTCCATCCAGATAACGGCGAAGAAGGTGTCTTCCCGCAGCTCGCTGACCACGACCTTATGCACACGCGTATCGAGCCCGACCAGCAGGTTCTTCATCAAGTCGTGGGTCATCGGCCGGGGAGTCGAGACCTTTTCGATTTCCAGGGCGATGGCATTGGCTTCGTAAACGCCGACCCAGATAGGAAGCACCGTTTCGCTCTCTACATCTTTAAGCACTACGATGGGCATGTTGGTGGTTGGATCCATCATCAGTCCCCGGATTTTCATTTCGACTTCCATGGTGCCCCTCCTGCCAGACCATCTCGCCCACAAGACTATTGGGAAAACTCTTCGTTACACGCACATTAACATAGCTTCCGGCTTCTGGCACGGAAGAATTGCCAGTGGTGAAGTTCAAAGTCATATTCTGGGAAGTGCGCCCGATGACTTGTCCGCGGGCTGTATTGAAACCTTCAACCATTACTTCAAGTATCTGGCCTTCCCGGTTCTGATAATTGGCCCTCTGGATCTCCCGCTGCCGCTCCATCAAAATCTGCAGCCGCTTCGATTTTTCCAAATCAGGAAGGCTGTCGATCATTCCCAAAGCGGGAGTATTCGGACGCGGCGAGTATTTGAAGCTGAAGACAGCATCAAATTGACATTCATGCAGCAGGGTGATGGTCTCTTCGAACTCCGCCGGGGTCTCGCCTGGGAATCCCACGATAACATCGGTGGTAATCGAGATAGGGCGGCGGGCCGCCTTGATCCAACTGATTTTTTCGAGATACATCTCCCGCGTGTATTCCCTGTTCATGGCCTTGAGCACCCGCGACGACCCGCTCTGCACCGGCAGGTGGATGTGATCGCACAGGGTGGGATGCGCCTCGATGACTTCCACGATGTCTTTCCCGAAATGCCGGGGATGCGAAGTGGTAAAGCGTACGCGCCGGATGCCGTTGATTTCGCCTACGGCATGAAGCAGCTCCGCAAAGCTTGTCTTTCCCATCGGATCAACGTAAGCATTCACGTTTTGCCCGAGCATCTGGATGTCGGTATAGCCGAGGTCGGCCATCTGCCGGGCCTCGGCCATGACTGAATCGGATGTCCGGCTGCGCTCTTTGCCCCGCGTATAGGGCACCACGCAGTAGGCGCAGAATTTGTCGCACCCCTCGATGATGGTGATGTATCCCCGGTGGGGATTGCTGCGGGCGGTGAATTCGGTCTCAAAGGTCTCGCCGCTCTGGCGGTCGTCGAGTCCGGTCACCCGGTTGTCGCCGGCTTCGAGCTGCACCAGCATCTGTGGCAGGTTGCGGTAGGAAGCCGATCCGGCCACCAGAGATACATAAGGCGCTTTCTCAAAGATCTTCTCGCCTTCCTGCTGGGCCACGCAGCCGATCACGGCGAACTTTTTCCCATGGGCGTGTAGCTTTTTGTAGTCGTTCAGCCGGTTAAAGACCTTCTGCTCCGCCTTATCGCGGATGGAGCATGTATTGTAAAAAACCAGTCCGGCCTCTTCGACGGTTTCAACCTGGCGATATCCCTGCTGCAGTAAGGTGCCGATGACCTTCTCTGAGTCATGTACGTTCATCTGGCATCCGAAGGTTTCAAGGTAAAACGTCTTGGGACCGCTTGCGGGCATGGAGTAAGTATAGCGCCAATAGGGGAGATTGATAATCGGGTAATTGAAGAGCTGACAGCCGCAGCCTTACAATTGCCCGATTATCAATTGTCCAGTTACCAATCTGCCACAGCAATTGCGCCATTGCCAATCCTCCATGTCAACTGACGACCAAGTTCGCTGGAATGGAAAGTACACACAGAATCCGCAGTCCTGGGAGACAGCGGATGATTTTCTTGAGCCGGCGTATGTGATGGTGATGGAAGACTCCGTTCCCGGCCGGGCCTTGGACATCGCCGGCGGCGCCGGCCGGCATTCTGTATGGCTGGCACAGCGCGGATGGCAGGTCACGATGCTCGATATTTCCGATGCCGGAGTCGATCTTGCGCGCAAGAAAGCCCAGGCTGCCGGCGTAGAAATCGATGCGCGCGTGGCGGACTTGTCTGGCGGCCCGATGGAGGCTCCCTTCGGCGTTCCGGACCTGGGTGGTTCCTACGGCCTGATCGTGGTTTTCTTCTTTCTGCATCGGACGCTCTTCCCTGCCATCCTGCAAGCGCTCAAACCCGGCGGACATCTTATTTACAAGACGTACACCATCGATCAGTTGCAGTTCGACCAGGGGCCGCGCGACGCCGAATTCCTGCTGCAGCATGGGGAACTGCTGGAAGCCTTCCGGGACACACAGGTGCTCCAATACCGTGAGGTGGTGACAGCAGGTGAAAAGGCGGTGGTGGAGATGGTGGCGAGAAAGAATTTGTAATCGGGCAATTTGCAATTGGGTAATTGAAGAGCTGCGGGCCGTGGGCCCTTCAATTACCCGATTACAAATTACCCGATTATCAATCTTATGTCTGCCCGCCCTCCGGATTCAGCTTCCTGAACATCCGCTCGGGATCGACCTGCACGAAGGTGGCTGTGCCCTGGGCCAGAATCTGGCCTTGTTCGTTGGTGATATCGGCGGCGTTGGTATGCTCGCGTCCGGAGATGTGCTGCTCACGGGCGGTTACAGTCAGCGGCTTGCCCAGGGGCACAGGCTTCAAATATTTAATTTCCATATTGCGGGTCAGGCCGATGACGTTGCGCAACTTGTTCACCTTGCCCATGGCCTCGTCGAGAATGGTGGCGATGATGCCGCCGTGGGCGTGCCGGGGCGGCCCCTGGTAGCGGCCCTCGAGGGTGAAATGGCAGATGGCCAGATGCGCCGCTTCGTCAAAAAAGAACTGCAGCTTCATGCCTTCGGGGTTGTCCACGCCACAGCCAAAACAGAAATTCTGTGGGTGTCCGAGTCTGCCGAGAGGATGGTCAACGTGCCCGGGAGCGGGGGTCTTGTTTGACATAAGTTAGGATTCTAACGGGGAAATTTGGTAATTGGGTAATTTTGTAATTGGGTAATTATGGCGGTCCAGAGTACGGTCTGCGGCCCTTCAAAATTACCAAATTAAAAAATTACCAAATTCTCCAATTCCTCAATTACCAAATCAGTGGAGAGGATTCAATTGGGGTAGAATAGAAAGTTGGCTGCTGTTCTGCGGCGGCTTGGGGGTTGTTATGTCTGATCAAAATGGAAACACCGGATTGCGGCTTAAGACCGGACTGGCGGAAATGCTCAAGGGCGGCGTCATTATGGACGTCACTAACGCCAAGCAGGCGGAAATCGCGGAGAAAGCCGGCGCCACGGCCGTGATGGCCCTGGAGCGGGTGCCGGCCCAGATTCGCGCCGAGGGTGGCGTGGCCCGTATGGCTTCGCCCAAGATTATCCGCGAGATCATGGCCACGGTCTCCATTCCGGTGATGGCCAAATGCCGTATCGGGCACTTCGCTGAGGCCGAAATCCTACAGGCGCTCGGAGTTGACTACATCGACGAATCCGAAGTCCTGACCCCCGCGGATGAAGCCCACCATGTCGATAAGCATGCCTTCCGTGTGCCGTTCGTCTGCGGCGCCCGCGATCTGGGCGAGGCCCTACGGCGTATCGCCGAAGGCGCGTGCATGATCCGCACCAAGGGCGAAGCGGGCACCGGGGACGTAGTCCACGCAGTCAAGCATCTGCGGCAGATCGTCCGTGAAATGAGGCAGTTAACGGTATTCTCTGATCAAGAACTTTATGCCCAGGCCAAAGAGCTGCGTGCGCCTTACGAGCTGGTACGCATGGTGGCCAAGGCGGGCAAGCTGCCTGTCCCGAACTTCTCTGCAGGCGGCATTGCCACCCCGGCAGATGCGGCCCTGGTCCGCCATCTGGGCGCTGAAGCGGTCTTCGTCGGCTCGGGAATCTTCATGGCCGACTCGGTGAATTTCTGCGAACCAGCCGAGGCCGAAAAGCGCGCCCGCGCCATCGTCCGGGCCACCACCCACTACAACGATCCCAAGGTGCTGCTGGAAGTCAGCGAAGACCTGGTCGGAGCCATGAAAGGTCTGGCCGTAGCGGCCATGGCCGAAGGCGACATGTTGCAGACGAGAGGCTGGTAGAGAGTTCCCTACCGGGTTGCGGTTCGACTGAATTTGGTAATTGGGTAATTTCGCAATCTGGTAATTGCGCGCCCGCGATTCGTGCCGTCTGCCGCTTTGAAAGTTACCCAATTACCAGATTACTCAATTACCAAATCTTTCTTTGCAGATCTTGGCTCCTTTATGAAAATCGGCGTCCTAGCAATCCAGGGTGACTACGAAGCGCATCAGTCCGTGCTGGAACGGCTGGGCGCGGATGTGGTGCTGGTGCGTAAAGCGGAACAACTTGATTTGATCGACGCTATTGTGATTCCCGGTGGCGAGTCGAGTACGTTTCTGAATTTCCTCTCCGAACACGGCTTCCTCGAAAAACTACGCGCGTTTGTGCTGGCCAAGCCGGCGTTTGGCACCTGCGCAGGGGCAATTCTGCTGGCCAAGGAAGTTGAGAACCCTCCACAGATATCGCTGGGCGCGCTCGATATACGCGTTCGCCGCAATGCCTACGGACGCCAGCTTGAAAGCTCGATCCAGTCATTGCAGACCAAGCTGGGTGAGAAGCCGCTGGAAATGGTGTTCATCCGCGCACCCAAGATCGTGAACACCGGGCAGGGCGTGGAGGTGCTGGCATCGGAGGGCGGCCTTCCGGTACTCGTCCGCCAGGGACGCGCCATGGCTTGCACGTTCCATCCGGAGCTGTCGAACGACACGCGCGTGCATGAGG
>Ga0210403_10002459_pt1 | contig 16676 bp, 11 predicted proteins | sample IncBWC19MmetaG_FD_150863 | JGI IMG/M metagenome (GOLD analysis project Ga0210403, IMG submission 150863) | Forest soil microbial communities from Barre Woods Harvard Forest LTER site, Petersham, Massachusetts, United States - Inc-BW-C-19-M | ecosystem: Environmental > Terrestrial > Soil >... | reverse complement strand
ACTACAAACAATTCATCATTATCACTCTTTTGATCGACAGCGCGCTGTTCTACCTTTCTTTTATCAAAATTATGGTGGAGAGGGAAAAACAGATCGATGTTTTATTGATAGAAGATAGTTTGGATGACTCCGAGCTAACGCTTTATTCGATAATGAATGCTAATGATCGTTTGCACTATCAGCATTTTACTAACGGAGAGGATGCTCTTGACTTTGTTTTTAATAACAAAACCAATTGGGGACAGCCGATAAAAGATAATCTAAAACTTATTATTCTCGATTTAACGCTGCCTAAAGTAGGAGGATTGGCTATTGCCAGGAAATTCAAAGAGTCTGAGCAGACCAGGGCAATACCGATAGTGGTTTTGTCTTCGTCAAAAAATCTTGACGACATCCATGTGGCGTATGAAATCGGTGTAAACAGCTATGTAGTCAAGCCCGATAAGTTTGATGGGTATTTAAAGAAAATTGGCTCGCTGGCTTCTTACTGGAGCACCGTAAACGAAAGACCCAACTAAAATTCACTCATGGAGAATCATTACGTTACCAACAGACCTCCGTTTCTCAGAAAGAATAGGACAAAAGATTTAATCAGCCAGGAAACGCTGATGTCACGAAACATTTATTCCTGTTTTCAGCTCGCAAAAATGGTAGTAACAAAAGTAAAGGAAATAGGAACCAAAAACGTGATTTTAGTTGCTGACGATGAGCCATTAACTTTCAACCTCATTGAAAAATTTTTTCAAGATGCGAATCTTCTCTGCCACATCCTGCCGGCATCCAATGGCAACATGGCCTATGCTATCGCGGTATCAAAGAAGCCTGACCTGATTATCACGGATTGGTTAATGCCTGAGCTCAATGGACTTGATTTAATTGAACAATTAAAAGCCAATCCTCAGACGAGAGACATACCGGTCATCATGACAACAGGCGCGTTGTTTCGGAGTGAGGAATACAATAGCATACTTGCCGCTGGCGCCGTGGACTGCATAAGAAAACCCTTCGATGATATGGAATTGATTGCCCGGGTTAAAACCGCATTGACAAAAAAGAATTATAGCTTTACCTCAGTTTGATTTGTTATTATTTGCCGGAAATAGACCTTCGCAATTCTCCGCAAAGGCACTTCATTGCCTGCTACGTCAAACTGTGGCAAAATAATCATCACTTAAAGAGAACACATTTCCCAGCATCTGTACTCCAATTACCTTGTGTTGCACAATTGGGAAAAATACGTGCTGACTATGGAAACAAGCGAAGTCTTAAAAGAAGCTGAACCGAAAATCATTCACCATGTCGATCGGGTGAACCTTTACGATTTCGGTTATGAAAAATCCGGAAGCGTAAAGGGCGATCCTGATTTATTCGCAGCTTATCTTAACCGGATCCTCAACGGAGATTTGGTTGAAAATAAATATAACACCTTCACCGAAGAAGAAAGAAAGGAGCGGATCAAGCAAATAAAGGAATTGGAAATTCAGCTTAGACGGAGTGAAGAGGATAACACCAAAGTAGAGGAAGAAATAAAAGCGAAAGAAAAAGACATTGATAAATACAGAAAGGACCTGCTGCAAATCCGGGAGAAGCGGTCAAAGGACAAAGACATTTTAAAACGCGAAAGCTTTAGCGCACTCAAGTTTTCTCTCAACTTGTTCCTCCTGACGATGCTCTCCGTTTATCTTTTCTTTTTTTATGTGTCGGCAACTTTCAAGGCATTGTATGTCGACTTTGAGGGAATTGCAGAACGGATAGCAAACGGAGAAGGAACCGGAAGCATCATGCCTGGGGCTTACGAATTGGCTGAAGCGCTTCAGTACAACTATCTTCTTTTTGTTGTGCCCTTTGTTTTTTACGCCTTCGGCTGGGCCTTTCACATTATCCTTGAAATGAAGGACAAGGTCAAATTTGTTTTTCTGTCGTTGCTGATTGCGGTAACCTTTGCCGTGGATTTTCTGCTGGCGATGATCATCAGTAACAATACGGAAAACGCCAAATCGCTGATGGGTTTGCCCGCTATTTCATGGAGCCAAAGCCCAACCTTTTACATTATTTTATTTCTTGGATTCCTTGTGTATATCATCTGGAGTATTCTTCTGGATTCCCTGTTAAGAGAGTGGGATAAAAAAGAGATCACGAATAATCTCAGGAAAATTATCAAGCACCTTCAGGGTGATATTAAGGTGTTGAAAGTGAGAATCTTTGATGTCACCTCCATTAAAAATAGGATCGCAGATTACCGGGAAGATATCAGCATCGTCATGTATGGAAGCCTGAAGAAGTACATCGATCAATTTACGTCAGGTTGGATTGCCTACCTGGCTCCTGGCAATATGAAGGAAGTAAAAGAGAAGTGCCTTGTCCTTAAAAAGGAATTTGAAGATAGAAATAATATTAAAAGCGGTATTGTAAAAGTAACCAGCAAACGTCCCTTTTTGAATTTTCTTTAAAGACAAATCTTTCGCATTATGAGAAACGGTAAGTTCATTCTCCTTTTGGTCGCGTTGTTGATCGCATTGCTCTTGTTTGGCTGCTCACTTCCTAAACCCAATCAAAAGAAAAAGAAACAACCGGTGAAAAACAATTATATCGTTTTGCTGGATTTGTCCGATCGGCTGATTGTTCAGGACAACCAGCCTGAGCGCGACAAGCAAATCATAAAAAATTTGTACTCCCTATTTGAAGAAAAGGTCAAAAAGGAACTTTACATAAAATCGCGCGATGAATTCAAAGTAGTTATTGCCCCGCAATTGGGCACTCACCTTAACAGCAACGTATTGGAAGACCGGCTCTATGTGAATATGGGAACCCTGAATCCCATAGAACGAAAAGCCCGGGAGGAGGTGAGAAGAAAAAACTTCTATACCAATCTGGACACGCTCTACCGGGAGGCCGTTTTCAGTCAAAAGCCAGAGGATTATCATGGAGCGGATATCTGGAAATATTTCTATGAGGACTTAAAAACCGATTATTCACGCGATACGCTTACGAAAAATTTTCTTTTTATTCTTACGGATGGATATCCGATTGTAGGGCAGCAGAATAAATTACTGCAGGTTAAAAACGAATTTCCGGATCTTGAAATTGTGTTGCTGGAGGCAGCGCCGCGAGAAAGGGATTTGGAATGGGACCATCTTATGAGTATCTGGGAAACATGGTTTTCCGCAATTGGAATAAAAAAATACACGCTTGTCAAAAGAAGCTCCATCACCAAGGAGTTGGAGCAGGTCAAAGACGCAGTGGTGCTAAACAGGAAGCCAAATGGTACCATGGAGTCGGCTGCATCGCGCATTATTGAATTCAAGAAAGAAAAACCCGCACCAGTTGATCAATCTGCGTTAGCGGAGCTGTATAAGAATGAAAAAAGGTATGCGCTTATTATTGGCAATTCAAAATACAAACGGGTGGCCTCCCTTCGCAATCCGGAAAATGATGCTACCGACATGGCTGCCGTTTTACAAAAAATGAATTTTGAGGTAATCAGTGTGGTTAACGCTACCTATATGGAAATCCGGAGTGCATTTCTCAAATTTCATGATAAACTGGTGAATGGCCCCAAGGATCAAACGGTAGGCCTGGTCTATTATTCCGGGCATGGTTTGCAAAATGGTGGAGAAAATTACCTGGTACCCATTGATGCAAGCATCGAGTACGAGGATGATATTCCCCGGCAATGTTTCCCGGTTCAAAAAATTATTCTGGGAAATATGGAACGATCTAATTCGCGTATGAACATACTGATTCTGGATGCCTGTCGGAACAATGCTTATCCTCAGGCGATGAGAAGCATTGGCGATGGCTTAGCAGAAATGAAAACGGGGAAAGGTTCCTTCATTGCGTATTCCACGGCGCCTGGTTCTATTGCCTCCGATGGGATCGGTCGGAATGGGTTGTACACCCAGGAATTGATAAAAGCCATACAAAAACCAGGACTGTCCATCGAGCAAGTATTTAAAGAAGTAAGGATTAATGTATTACGGTTGTCTGGAGAAAAGCAATTCACGTGGGACAACTCTAATGTTGTGGGGGAATTCTACTTTAATCTGAATTTTGAAGACAGTGTCATCACACCGTAACAATTTATTCTTAAATCAAAATTGAGGCACAGCCAAAAACCAGAAACCGCGTTGAGTCAAACCTAACCCAGCGCGGTTTCCCGTCAATAGTCCTAATCTTTACTATTCGATCCGAAAGAGTTTCTCTTTTCCCGATTGCTGCGCAACCCCAATCGTTGCTCCCTCAAGGTTCTTCAACACATAAACTTTGGCAAAGCCTTGATCAAGTTTTTGCTTTTCAGTGAAAACCAACAGATGATCTTGATTATAGACGTGAATCTCTACTTCGGTTTCTTCCTGTTTGGGTATTGCGACCAGATATTTGTCAGGTGCATCTTTGAGTTTGACGACATGGGCCCTCAAGTCCTGTTCGTCGATCATCGCGTCAGGATCAACTCCTCTTAATTCGGTGTTGCATATTTTTTCAACGTGTTGTCCATTTTGGTCGTCAACACAGATCTTGTAATCACCCCTGGGAAGCTGCGAGAAATTATAAGGTCTGAGGAAATTTTTATGTGAAATTATTTTCTCAGAGAAAATTTCCTGATCATCAGGGCCGAGTATGGTTACTTTTACCAACGTCTCCGCCGGACCCTCATAGATGACTTTAAATACTTCACCATTTTTCACAATAGCTACTTTGCCTTGCGAAAATTTCGGATTTCCAAATGCAACCGCACAACCTACCGCTGCCAGCGCAAAGAAAATGACACTCATTTTTTTCATGATTGAAAATTGGTTTTGTTAAACATACTTACACAACGGGTTGTGCTGAATGCTGTTGCTTTTTAAAATGTGACTAAAAGAAGCATTCGACCAATGAACGGATACCTGAGTAAAATCAAATCGATTTGTAGATGTTTAAGTGACAAATGAGGTGATGTTCAAAATTCAAATGTCATTGAGTTGCTTCTGTCAGTAAAATTTCTATGCTGCATTCCGGGGAATTTTTGCGTCATCAAATTGATGACAATGTGTCCTTACAGATAACATCCAAACTTCTTAACTTTTTTTAGGAGCATTCATCGACTAATTCGGTTAGTATCACGATGGGTGGGGCTTAAGTACGTTTAAGAACAGAGACCTTTATCACAGACATTATGAAGACGACCAATTTGATTCGTGTTATACAGGCTATCGTAGTCGTAAGCTTAATTTCATTTAAAGCCCACGCTCAATATACTACAGGCATTGGTCTTAGGATTGGGGGCACTAGTGGCCTGGACGTAAAATATTTTTATCGCCCTACCAAGGCATTCGAAGGGATAGTTGGTACGTTTGGCAACGGCATAAGTTTCACCGGTCTGATCGAGAAATATTCTCCGGTTTATAATGCGCCAGGCCTCTACGTTTATTATGGTGGCGGAGCACACCTTGCATTTTACGATGGCAAAAGCCGCTACTACAGCTATTTTGGCCGCGAGGTTAATTACTATAAAAATAATGATGTCGGCCTCGGTATAAATGGAATCATAGGGATTGAATACCGCTTGCCGGAGGATATTCCGATAGCGTTCAGTGTGGATTTAAAACCATTCATCGAATTAGGCACCGGCGGTTACGTGACTTTTGCGCCTGATCCGTCATTTGGCATAAAATTCATAATAAGATGAGGTTTCTATGATAGGGATTGTATAGTGTACAAGGAAAGTAAATCTTAAAATTATGATACAGGAAAAAATATTATACACAGACGGACACGAAGTGACCGTCACGGAGTCTTTCTTTCAGGTTAAGAAAACCATGTACCAATTGAAGGGGATAATTCATCATGATTTTCTTATCATTCATCCGCATCGGTTTCCGCCCTTGGTAGCTATGTTGCTTGGTGCAATAATGATTTTGCTGGCATTACTTCATTGGCTGCCATTGGGTTCTTTGCCGACAATCCAGTTCCTGTCGTCAGAAATTAATGGTAAGGAGATTGTTATAATTATTGGTGCTGGAATTTTAACAATTGGAACTGTTATGCTAAGCCTGACAAAAGAACGTTATGCCATTCGGCTGGCAACCGCAGAGGGGGAAAGAAATGTTTTGATTAGCAAAAGAAGAGAATACGTTACGCAGATTTTAGATGCACTTAACAAAGCGTTTATGAGCTTAGTAACGCCAAAAAAAGCGTTGGGCAATAAAGGCAGAACATTTGTCGTGGGATCCAGATGAATTCTCTGACGGTAAAAATAATTTCTTGTTCTCTTTCCTGAAACCTGACTCGAATGAGAATGAAATCAAAAAGGCAAATTACGAGCAGCATGGGCCAATCGTAGCCGATCAATAAAAAAGGCGCCCAACTAACTAGGTTGGCCCGATCAATTATCTATTAATACCTTTACATCAAGATCCTTGGGAAAGTTTGGGGTGACAGTAACTCATGTTATTCTTCTTACTTATTCCCATGATCAACTACGAAAAATAGTGCAGCCATGCCTTATCGTCGAGATGCGACCTAACCAATTGGACGAATCTAAATTTGGGACGAGATGCTGCATTTAACTGCCACTCATATAATTTTGTGTTACTTCAATAACTAAAAAGTTTCTTTTCTACTTTTTACCTACAATTCATGAAAAAAAGTATACTGATCCTTTACTTGCCGTTTCTTTTGATCCCCGCCTTCGCACAATTGAAAAAAGGTCAAATCGACCCTTCGAAGGTGCCCATGCCGACCCAGCATTATCAAACTGAATTTACTTTTGACAGTTCCAATGATCCGGCACGTTGGACAAAGCAAAAACCAGGATTAAATGTGTCTTTCGGATCGTCCGATCAGTTGTACATGAGAAGTGAAGTACCTCTTGATAAACCGCTGGAAAACTGGAACGATACCGGCTGGAGGGGGGAGAGATTGAACGCTCAAATCCCGTTATGGTCTCCTGATTCACTGAAGCAGATTCGCTTTTACTTAAAAGATCTTACCGACGGAAAAGGTAATTCTATTGAGGCGAGTAATATGAAGTTGAACCTGGTTCGTTATGTCATCTCTAATTATCCCTACGGATCTTCCAATGCAAGCTGTGACGTGGCTGCCAACGACACCGCCTATCTCATGCCCGACCGCTTTGAAACCTTTGAGCGATTTGACCTTCCGGGCAAGACAGTAAGGCCTGTTTGGCTCTCGCTTGATATTCCTGAAGGAACGGCAGCAGGTTATTATTCCGGAGAGGTAGTGATGAAAAACGAAAAGCAGGAAACTGTGCTTCAAATAAAAATAAAAGTTCAAAACCAGGTGATGCCTAAATCTGCTCATTGGAAATTCAGGCTCGACCTTTGGCAGAACCCCTGGGTGGTTGCCTGGTATTATCAGGTAGAGCCGTGGTCTGAAGAACATAAAATATTATTAAAAAAGCATCTAAAGCTATATGCTGATACCGGTGGCAAATTCATTACCACGTATGCTGTAAACTCTCCTTGGTCGGATAATTCTTATAGGATTGAAGGCAATATGATAGAATGGTTGAAACTTAAGGACGGTTCATGGAAGTTTGACTACGGTGTCTTTGATCAATATGTTGAACTGTCGATGGAGGCGGGCATTCGCGAGGCGATCACTATCTATACGCCAGTGCCATGGGGACATCGGTTCCGATACATGGATGAGTCATCTGGAAATTATGTCTATGCAGTATGGCCGCCAGACTCGCCGGCATTCAAAGATTTCTGGAACATTTTCCTTTCCGATTTGAAATCGCATCTGGAAAAGAAAGGATGGTTTGAAAAAACATATTTGGGCATCAATGAAAACCCCCTGAACATCACCATGGCCGCAGCACATGTGATTAAGGAGCACTCAAAGAACTGGAAGATTACGTATGCCGGTGAATGGCATCCTGAACTAAGTTCTTTGCTGGATGATTATTCACTGATCTTAACGAGCGAGCCGAGCCCTAAGGAATTAAAAGAAAGACGCGCGAAAGGTTTTACCACGACGTACTATGTGTGCTGTACTCCCCCGAAGCCCAACAACTTCCTTTTTTCTCCCCCCATCGAAGGGCGTTTTATCAGCTGGTATTCAGCCGCCTATGGCTACGATGGATTCTTGCGTTGGGCATTTGATGCATGGCCCGAAGATCCAATGCGCGATGCACGCCATACCCTGTGGCCTGCCGGAGATTGCTTCATGGTGTATCCCGGAGGGAACAGCGGTATTCGCCACGAAAAACTACGGGAGGGCATTGTTGATTTCGAGAAAATAAGAATACTGCGCGAGCTTGTAGCGAAGTCACCTGACAGGAAAATAAAAGCTTTGTGGAACACCTTCGAGGCTCATTTAACCAACTTCATCGATAATCGGGATTATAACAAGCGGGATTACAGTACAGAGAAGATAACACGACTAGTTCATCAGGGAAAAGAATTGATTGAGCAGTTGAGCGATGAGTTAACGTCGAGCCGATAAAAGGTCATGCTCATTACTGCATATGCCTGCCAACCGATTTCTGCCGTGATCCCCGTGATCAAAAAGAAACTCATTCATTAAAAAATGGAGTCGAGGATATACTTATCTTATCTTGTATCTTCAAGCGGCTTCCGAAATTAGCAAACACTACGGCAATGATCAAAAACTATATCATAGTCAGTTGGAGAAACCTGGTGCGAAATAAGCTCCATACCTGCATTAATATTATCGGTTTGATGATCGGCGTTGCGTCTTGCCTCGTACTTTATTTGATAGCATCGCATGAACTAAGCTTTAACAAAGAGATGAAAGATTATGATCGCATCTACCGTGTTGTTTCATCCTTCGCAGATCATCGGGCCGTCTTCAACCGCGGTGTCCCTACCGGTGTCGCCCCCGCGATCCGGGACAAGTTTTCAGGTGTGGAAAACGTGGTACTAGGGGAAGAACTTGATACTAAAGTTATTATCAATTCGAGCACCATCCAGAAGAAATTTGACCGGCAACACACCGTTCTGATTACTGAGCCGTCGTACTTCAGCGTTTTCGGTTCTTACGAATGGATAGCAGGTTCACCGGGTGCTTTGGATAAGCCGTTTCAGGGGGTTATCACCGAAAGCAAGGCCCTGCTCTACTTTAATACCGCTGACCCCGATGCGGTGTTGGGCAAGGAAATAATCTATCAAGATTCCCTTGCTATAACGGTTGCGGGCATTGTAAGAGACTTACCATTCAATACCGATATTGATTTTACGGATTTCATCAGTCTGGAGACAGTCAACAACAGTTTTTTGAGAAATAATTTCCGTTTGAATGAATGGAGGGGAGTAAGTTCGGCAACAATAACCTTTTTAAAGGCGGCTCCAGGCACGGGGAGAGCGAATATTGAAAAACAATTTAAGCAAATCGACGACTTCTATCTGAAGGCAGCGGGAGACGACTTCAAGGTTTTTTTTCGAGTCAATCCCCTCGCTGACCTGCATTACAATACTGAGGCTGGAATCTTTGATCACAGCAGGGATGCCGCGCATTTGCCCACATTGCTAACCCTGATCGGTGTGTCGTTTGCGTTACTGGTAATTGCTGGCATCAATTTTATTAATTTGGAAACTGCCCGCTCCACGACGCGCGCCCGGGAAGTAGGTGTGCGCAAGGTGATGGGAGGCCGTCGATCGCAACTTGTCTTTCAATTCATGACCGAAGGCTTGATCGTAACTGCCATTGCGGTGATCGCAGCACTTCCGCTGGCTAGACTCTTACTCAACTTTTTTTCAGAGTTTACTCCCATTGGAATGACCGTTGATCCTCTAAGAGCCACGGTCTTTCTTGTGCTGGTAATTGGAGTGATTGGCTTGCTTGCGGGATTCTATCCGGCGTGGATACAGTCTTCATTTAAACCAGTCCTTGCATTGAAGGGGCAAAGTCAATTGGCGGACCGAAAAACAGGCGTTTCAATCCGAAGCATATTGATTGTCTTTCAATTCGTGATAGCGCAATTTTTTATCTGTGCTACGTTGCTATTCGCATCCCAAATTCGATTTTTACTTGATCGTGATCTTGGCTTCAAATCAGACGCTGTGATTTATTTCAAAGCGCCATGGCAGGAAAGCAAGAACAAAATCCAATTGCTGAAAAACGAGCTTGTCAGAGTCTCTGAAATAAAAGAAATGACCATGAGTTCAGACACGCCGTCCGCGAACGGATGGATAACATACGCTTTTGACTATAAGGCGCCAGACGGAACCATTAAAATTGTTTCGTTCGTGAAATTGGGTGATCCTCAATATATCGGGTTCTATAGGATGAAATTGCTGGCGGGCAGGAATCTTCAACCCAGCAACGCTATAAATGAGGTGATCATAAACGAAACCTTGATGCATAGGATGGGGATAAAGACTCCAGCAGACGCAGCGGGCACGATCATCGATTTCAACGGACAACATTGGCCGGTAGTTGGTGTTGTAAAAGACTTCAATGTGCAATCGTTGCACAAAACCATAGAGCCTGTGATGATTGCAAATGATGTTCAAAACGAAGCATGTTTTAACCTAAGGCTGGCGTCTGAGGGAAAGCGTGGTGATGAGTTTAACCGAACTTTGGCTACGGTGGAAACGGCTTGGAAAAAAATCTATCCGGATTATCCGTTAAGCTATGAGTTTCTGGATGAAACAATACGTAATTTTTACCAAAGTGAGCAGCGGTCTTCCAAATTGGTCAAAACCTCAGCTATCCTGGCTATTTTCATTTCGTGCCTCGGCTTATTTGGGCTTGCATCGTACTCGGCCGCGAAGCGAACCAAGGAAATCGGGATTCGAAAAGTGCTTGGTGCTTCTGTCCGCAGTATAATTGTTCTTATGTCCCGTGATTTTGTACGATTGGTGTCAATTGCATTTATTATTGCAACGCCTATTACCTGGTATGTGGCAAAGTCATGGCTACAGGGTTATCCATACCATGTAGAAATGGGAGCGACCCTGTTCATTTGCACTTTTGCCCTGGCGCTATTAGTCGCACTGCTCACGGTAAGCTTTCAAATTGCCAGATCTGCAAGCATTAATCCGACTGAATGCCTACGAAACGAATGAACTCAACGCAATATATATGTGAGCCGGACCGGCCTTGGAATTGGAATCCATGCTATTGAGACCCGTATAAACTAACTCTAATGAAAGTTAAATTCATATTATTTATTTTTCTTTTTACGAGCGTCATTGCCATGGCGCAGAATAACCCCGCCTCTATAAGAGAATACAAAAGAGTTTTTACCACCTACCCATTTACCGATCCGGATCCGATCCCAAAGCCGGATTCTAAAATATATCCTTATTACCGTTATGATGGGTTCACCGACAAATCAATTCAAAAGGAATGGCAGGTAGTGGAATTGGAAAATGATTTTATCAAACTCATGATCTTGCCTGAGGTAGGTGGAAAGATCTGGTCAGCTACAGAAAAATCAACCGGGAAGGATTTCATTTATAACAATCATGTGGTCAAGTTCAGGGATATTGCCATGCGTGGTCCCTGGACTAGCGGAGGCATAGAAGCCAATTATGGCATCATCGGCCACACACCAAATTGCGCTACGCCAGTTGATTTTACAACCATCAAGAGGGAGGATGGCAGTGTCAGTTGTATTATAGGAGTGCTTGATTTGCTGACACGAACCTCCTGGAGACTTGACATCAATTTGCCGAAAGACAAGGCATACTTTACCACGAATTCCTTTTGGTATAATTCATCAGCGCTGGAACAACCTTATTACACCTGGATGAACACGGGAATTAAGGCATCAGGAAATTTGCAATTCATTTATCCGGGAAAAAACTTTCTGGGGCATGAAGGCGAGTATGGGGATTGGCCGATTAATAAAAAAAATGGAAAAGATGTTTCTTTTTACAACAATAATAATTTTGGAGGCTATAAATCATATCATGTGTTTGGTAAGTACACTGATTTCTTCGGCGGGTATTGGCTTGACGATGATTTTGGAATAGGTAGGTATTCGAGCCATGATGATAAGGCCGGAAAAAAAATTTGGATCTGGGGGCTATCGCAACAAGGAATGATCTGGGAAAAATTATTGACGGACAATGATGGTCAATATGTAGAAGTGCAGAGCGGGAGACTGTTTAATCAGTCTGCAGAAAATAGTATATACACCCCATTTAAGCATCGATCCTTTGCACCGCACCAAACTGACCAATGGACTGAGTACTGGTTTCCGGTAAAGCTGACCAGGGGTTTTGTTAAAGCAAACAACTATGGCGCCCTTAATATAAAGAAGGAAAGAGATTGGTTGAAAATTTATTTTTCTCCGTTGCAGAAACTAAATGAAAAGATAGCGTTGCTCAGCGAGGGGAAAAGTATTTATACTAAACAAATCTCCGTAAAACCTATGGAAACATTTGTGGATTCAATTCGAGCCGGAGCAGACGAAAATAAATTAAAATTTACCCTTGGAGATAGTAAACTGGTTTGGGATTCATCTCCGAATGAAGGAGATTTAACCAGGCCGTTGGAAATACCAAAGGATTTTGACAACAATACTGTTTATGGGCTTTATCTCCAGGGCAAGAATTTTATCAGTTTCAGGGATTACGCAAAGGCAGAAGAAAAACTGAATGACTGTTTGAAAAAAGACCCTTATTATGTTCCGGCTTTGGCCGATTTGGCTTCTCTGCAATTGCGGAGGTTTCAGTTTACAGAGGGTCTTGCTTCTGCCAGGAAAGCATTATCAATCAACACGTATGATGCAGCTGCCAATTATTACTATGCGCTGGCCAGTCTGCAACTTGGTAATAAGGAGGATGCAAAAGACGGTTTCGACATAGCGTCGCAAAGCCCCGAGTACAGAAGTGCAGCGTATACCGAGCTAGCAAAAATTTATTTACGAGAAAAGGAGTTGACCAAGGCCGCTGAGTATGCCTCGAAAGGTTTGTCAACCAATCAGTATAATGCCGATGCGATGCAGATGCAGATTGTAATATTTCGTTTGCAAAATGAGATGGAGCAAGCAGCGAAACTAACCAACTCCCTTGAAAAGATTGACCCTCTGAATCATTTTATCCATTTCGAAAAATACATTGTGGACCGCTCGGTAGCAGCTAAAAATTATTTTGTGTCACACATTCAGAATGAAATGCCACAACAGACCTTTTTGGAGTTGGCCATATGGTATCATCAACTCGGCCGGGATGAGGAGGCTGTTCAAGTATTGTCAATGGCAGCCAATACGGCGGAGATTGTCTACTGGAGGGCCTTTTTAAAAAATGATCCAGTGAATTTAAATGGAATACAAACAGCCATTGAGTTTCCCTTTCGCGATGAAACGAACAGTATTCTAAAGGAGTTGGTAAAATCGAACGATCATTGGATGTTGAAATATCATTTGGCATTGATTGCGTGGAGCCACAACAATATTTCCCAAGCCAGGAGTTTATTTGAGTTGTGTGGTCATGAGCCGGGAGATGCTTCGTTCTATGCGGCTAAGGCCGCATTGATGAAAGACTATGCAGAAGACGTGGAGGCAAATCTCCGGCAGGCCATTAAACTCAACCCAACAGAATGGCGTTATCCTAAATTACTTACCGAACATTTTATCGTTCAAAAACAATTTGAAAAAGCGTTGGCCATGATAGAACCATTCTATAAAGTGCATTCCAATAACTACATCATTGGCATGCTGTACGCCAAAACACTTTTGCTTACCAAAATTTTTGCAGCAAGTGATGCGGTGTTATCAAATTTGAAAATCCTTCCCTTTGAAGGAGCCACCCTCGGCAGGCAATTGTATCAGGAAACTAAACTCATGCAAGCCGTAACTGAAATAAAAGCGAAGCATTATGAAAAAGCACTCCAGTTTATTAGCGACGCAAAATCGTGGCCAGGCAATTTGGGAGCGGGTACGCCCTACGAGGAGGATATTGACGAAAGATTGGAGGACTGGCTAGCCTATCTGTGTTATGTAAATCTTCATAACCAGACTTTTGCCAATCAAGCACTTCAGAAAATTATCAACTTTCGTCCACAAGTAGACAACACAGTTTTCAATTTTTTGCCTGCCAATCATCTGGTGTCCGCATGGGCAATGGAGAAAAATTCCTCCAGGAAATCAGCCGAGGAATGGATACAAAGTCAGGTAAATTTATTTCCTTCCAAGATTATTCAATGGGGTTTAAACATTTACCGGAATGAACCCACTAATCTTTCTGCTGATGAAAAGGACGGAGCGGTGCGTGTATTGGAGCAACTCCTAAGATAGCAGGAGAATTTTACATTCTTCGGAAGCTAATATGAAACCTAACGACGCTGTGATCCGTGACCAATCACCAAAAAAGGCATTAAACAATTTAGGTTGTGGCGTCGTTGCCATCCCGCCAGGGATTTAGACTCAACCAATTGATGCCCGTATCTAAGATGTCTGGAGAGTGTGGTGTGCTTTACACACTGTTTTGGTGTGCTTCACACACTATCATATATAACATTATCGATCCAGTGTTCAGCAACTAAATAGTCAATTGGAATACTCGAAAATCACACGGTTTGACTTAAATTTAAGACTAACAACTACAAAAGAATTATTGAAGTCCAACGATGAAAAAGAAGCTCACTTATTTAATCCTGATAGCTGGCATTTTACTCCTGCTTATTGGAGCCGTTAAAGGTGCACTGGCAGGGATGAGTACAGTTTCATTTTTTTTGATGACTGGATTCATTTTGATGGCCATTTCGTTTCAGGGTCTCAACACCTTGAAGGGATTTTCCTATACCCTGTGGATTCTCACCGCTGTTACGGCTTCTCTCTATTTTCCCGCTCTCTTTATTGGCCTTGGTGATTTTTCGTTTCGTCAACTCATCATACCGCTTCTTCAAATGATCATGTTTGGAGTGGGGTCGACAATGGGCCTAAGCGATTTTATGGGGGTAATCAAAATGCCGAAGGGGGTTGTGATTGGAATTGCTTGTCATTTCACCATCATGCCACTTGTCGGATATTCATTAGCAAAGGTTTTTGGATTTCCCCCTGAGATAGCAGCAGGCCTCATCCTGGTTGGCTCTGTGCTTTATGGGTTAGCTTCAAATGTGATGTCTTATCTCGCCAATGCAAATGTTGCTTTATCTGTCACACTTACTGCGGTAGCAACTTTAATGGCTCCGGTAGTCACTCCACTCTTGATGCAATCGCTGGCCGGAGAGTATGTTAAAGTGGAGTTCTCGGCCATGATGTGGGACATCACCAAGATTGTGATTATCCCTGTTGCTGCGGGCCTCGTGTTCAATTATTTTTTAAGCAGCAAATTTAGTTGGTTAAATAGAGTTATGCCTCTTGTTTCCATGGTTTCGATTGCAGCCATCATTACCATTATCACCGCTGCTGGTCACGATAGCCTTCTCAGTGTCGGTTGGCTGCTGGTACTCGCTTGCTTTTTGCACAATTCATTTGGCTTTCTTTTAGGTTATTGTGCCTGCAAATTATTGAGAATGGATGAACGATCCTGTAGAACGATTGCGATTGAAGTCGGCTTGCAAAATGCCGGGCTGGCATCTGGTCTTGCACTCGGTATGGGTAAAATAGCTACCGTGGGATTAGCACCAGCCATCTTCGGGCCCCTGATGAATGTCACCGGCTCTTCTCTTGCCACCTGGTGGCACAATAAACCAGTTAAAGATTAAACATAAATAATCATGCGAAAAATTTTGTTACTAATTTTCATAAGCTTCAACGCTGGCCTAAATGCGCAACAATTGGACCGTGACCAGGTCATTTTCTTAACGCAAGAATGGAAAGGGGAACGTTATGCGGATGGCCGGCCGAAAGTGCCTGATGCTATATTGAAAAGAATGAAAAATGTTGCCGTCGAAGAAGCGTGGGGTATTTTGAAAAACAAAGGTTTTAATAATCAGTATGACGACAATTGGCAGCGACTTAGAGATGATGAACCTTTTGTGGGACGCGCGCTGACTGCACAATATATGCCCCTTCGTCCAGATCTGCAGGCACGCTTAATCGAGAAGGGAAAAAAAGAAGGACGGGTTGGACCAATGAATTCCTGGCCCATTGATATGCTCCAAAAAGGAGATGTTTATGTAGCGGATTGCTTTGAGAAAATTAAGGATGGGACACTCATTGGCGACAATCTCGGCAACTCAATTTATTCCAAAACAGGAACCGGTGTAATTTTTGATGCGGGCGCACGCGACATCGATGGTTTAAGCGCCATCACAGGGTTCAATGTTTATGTGCGGGGGTGGCATCCTTCATTTCTACAGGAAACAATGCTGATGGGAATCAATCACCCGCTGATAATTGGTGAGGTAACTGTGTTACCGGGCGATGTTGTGCTGGCAAGAAAAGAAGGCGTAGTATTTGTGCCTGCCCATCTTGCAGAGGAAGTGGTGATCAACGCTGAGTTCATTCAATTGCGTGATAAGTTTGCTATCAGTAGACTAAAAGAAGGGGTTTATACTCCCGGACAGATTGACACTTCCTGGAGTGAGGAAATCAAGAGAGATTTTCTGAAGTGGGTGAAAGAACATCCGGGACTTGTTCCGCTCACGATGGATGAACTTGAAAATTTCATGAAGGGAAGAACCTGGTAATGCTCCAAATTCTTTAACATAAATTCTGTTTATGAAAACGCAAGTCATGTTCCTCATCGTCATTTTATTAAGCATTGAGGCCAAATCACAAACCGTTGATATCCTAATTAAAAACGGGCATG
>Ga0210403_10002457_pt1 | contig 16686 bp, 13 predicted proteins | sample IncBWC19MmetaG_FD_150863 | JGI IMG/M metagenome (GOLD analysis project Ga0210403, IMG submission 150863) | Forest soil microbial communities from Barre Woods Harvard Forest LTER site, Petersham, Massachusetts, United States - Inc-BW-C-19-M | ecosystem: Environmental > Terrestrial > Soil >... | reverse complement strand
CGCAAGTTTGCCGGAAAAACCCTCAACTCCCGATTCGTTGTTGTCGGAAAGTGGGCCGCCGTCAAATCTCACCTGCATTGCGGTTGCCAGGCACTTCGCTAAGACCCTGCCAACAAGCTGCGCGGGTCCCGCGCAGCAGCGGCGCACGAGGGCTGGGTTTTAGGGGAACGTTTGGAAATTGGCTTGAGAACGCGCTTCTCGTTAGAGCGAACGCAGGAAATCGATGACTTCCTGCTGCTCCTGAGTAGTGAGTTTGTCGAATTGCTCGATTACTTTGTTCGCCTCGCTGCCAACGCTCCGGTGATCGCGGATGGCTTCCACGAGGTTGGTCGTCCGGCCGTCATGCAGGAAGAAGACGCGTTGTCCGACGCCCCAGAGAGGAGCGGTTCGGAACTCGTCAGGGCCGGCGCCACCTTGCGTGATGCCGTCGGCGAGTCCTTTCCCCATGTGGTGGACGATAAGGTCAGAGTAAAGATTCGCCGTTTGATTGGAGAGCGCAGCACTCGGGCTGGTCGCGGAGCCACTGGCAATCTTCGCACCCGTGGTCAACGAGGGCGTATGACAATGGATACAACCTATCTTCGCAAAGGAGGCGCGTCCTTTTTCGCTGGACGGCGTGGCGGCCGCGGGAGTCGGTGGGGCCAGCATGCGCATGAAGTCGGCAAAGGCTTCGATGTCTGAGAGGACCGCCGTGTTCGAATTGCCGGAGGTCGAGGGAGTAGGCGTGAAGTTGACTGTGTCCTCAGGAGTGGGGTTAAACAGGCAGCCCGGCGTTTCGTCGCGCTCCTGCGGGAAAAGCTGGTTCGAGATTCCCATCTCGACGTTGTATGCCTCGCCGGCGAACATGAGCAAGGATTTGTTCTGCGCCTTCCACCCGAAACGCGTAATGGTCCCATCGTTTGCACTGAGGTTTACATTTCCGCTTAGGTGAGCATTCGCATGGCCGGAAATACCCATCGCCAACTTCTCCGATGCATTGGAGTGCATGTTCGCAAGGATGGCCGAGTCTGGAATCGCTTCGATGAGTCCCGCGCCAAACAGGGGAGTCGGGATTCGGAAAATAATGTTCGCATTCCCACCTTGGCCCGTGAGCGGGTTCCCCGCGGGCAGGAAGTCGAATTGAGAAATGTTGCAACCGGTGGCGTCAGTTCGCCCGGTGATCACGAACAGGTTATGAACTTCGCCATCGGCGTTGCCGTTGCTCTTTTTAAATCGCGCTTCGCGGACCGGACCATTTTGCGTGATGAACCATGGCACAGTGTTCTTCGCCCCATTCAAGGTAGCCACCGCGATCAAGGGATTTTGCCCCGGGCTCGTTCCGCCTATGCTCGGCTGCGCGTGGCAAGACAAACATTGGTTGGAGTTGAAGCGGGGACCGAGGCCATTGTTCGCGCCGCCGGTCACGACCTCTAAATCCGCGAACCTGGCCCGCCCATCCTGGAAGAACGCAGTTTCGTCCGCGGTAAGACCCTTCAGCGGAGTGCCGGCACCCGCCGGGCCACCGCGCACGCCCGGATCTACCGGAACGGATCTGCTTTGACCAAAAGTGCAGACTGCTGAGGTCAAGGCCACAGCGACGATACCGCAAAAACTCTTGCGCGCGATTCCCCGGAGTGTCATCGCGATTAGTCTCCTTCGGCTGGGGAATGCTGGCATTGTACACCCGGACCAACTGCCTGCGACCTGCGAAGGCGCTGATCGCAACGACCGGACCTGCTACAGTTTCTCTAACCAAGTCCTGGAAGTCGCAGCGGGTCGGAGCATGTTCACTTGAGATCTCCAGCAGGATTACCTGATATCCGCCGGCTGATGTCGAGTCTAGTTCCACTTGATTACGGCGGAGGTTTCAATGGGTCGGCGCGACACCTACTCAAAGTCTGTTCGCGGCCGTCTCAAACGTTTCGATGGTTCGCGTAACAGGGTCAGGCATGGTCCTGATCGCATGCACCTCTGCTGTCAGCAGCGATAATTCGCTCTAGACCAGGGGTTACAGTTCCGTTCCAAGGAATCAGAAGTTGCAGCAATGCCCTAGTCTGTCCCGAGCCGCAACTCAAAAACCTGCTTGAGGTTCTTTTCTGTTTCGCCGATATATGTCGCCAGTAGCTTAACGCTCTGGTGCGCAGCAGCCTGCTTGAGTTTCGTCTTGGGGCCTTTTTCTTAGTGGTTGCCATGTCGTTTCTCCCGAATCGCGGGATTCAAGAGGGAGGGCCGCCGTTGCGAAACAGCGGCCCGAGGCCGGGAACAGCCAGCTGGCGCCGCTATTTGCGAAGGGTCTTCGTGTGTTGCAGCTGTTTGGATTTCTTCAGTTTAGTGGCCGCTTTCTTAGCAGTCATGGATTTTCTCCTTCGTTCGGATCGCCCCCATGGGCATTGACGGGGTTATACGCAAATCCGGGGCCAATGTACAGGCGAACGAAGCCGTCAGCCATCTTCCTTGGAATGTTGAGGAAGCGATGGCTGGATCATTTGGGAGAGGTGCGTCGAGAGGGCGAATACCGCTGAATAAGTCAACGTCCGGTGAGAAATTCAGGGCAGGGCGGATAAGCTCATCATCCTACAGTAGATGCCCACCTTAGGGTTATTGGGTTAGTACTAGAGTTTTTCTAAATTGGGACTCTTGGGGGGTTCTCGAACGCCACGATTTCTTCCATTCTCTCCATGGGAGTTTGGGCGCACGTTTCTTGTTACGAACGGCTTATGAACACTCCACAAGATCGTTACGAAGTTATCGAAACGATTGGCATGGGCGCCACCAGCCGTGTCGATAAAGCCCGCGACACGCTTATTGGACGCATCGTCGCGCTGAAAACCTTTCTTCATGGTTTTGGTTCCCGCGATCTCCAGCAACAATTTCTCCGCGAAGCCCAGATCATTGGCGGCCTCTCGCATCCCAACATCGTTGCCCTCTACGATGTCGGCACGAACAAAGAGGGCGCGCCTTATTTCGTTATGGAATATGTCGAGGGGAACACGCTGGAATCCGTTTTCGAAAAGGGCCCTCTGCCTTTTGCACGTGTTGCGGTGTGGGCGGGCGACCTCGCCACCGCACTCGGCCAAGCCCATCGCGCCAAGATCATTCATGGCGACGTGAAACCCGCCAATATTCTGATGACCCCGGAAGGTCAAGTAAAGCTTGGCGACTTCGGCGTTGCCCGCTTTTCGACGCAAGTCTCTGGCAGCGGAAATCTGATGGGAACTCCTGCCTATTTGTCGCCTGAACAGATTCTCGGTAATTCGCAAGACAGCCGTTCCGACCTGTTCTCTCTGGGTATCGTTCTTTACCAGATGTCGACCGGCGTTCGGCCTTTCGACGGCGATTCCGCGGTCGCTGTCTGCGCGCAAATCATTTCCAGCGCGCCGCTGCCGCCTTCTCATCACAATCCTTCGCTGCCTCCTGCCTTTGACCACGTCGTCATGCGCTGCCTCTCTAAGAACCCCGCAGATCGATACCCTACCGCCGAAGACCTGGCCGCCTTGGTTTATCCTTTCGCGCGAAACAGCCACGCTGAACCGACACGGTCCAACCCTGCCGCAGCTCAGCGGGCCAGGATTTCTTGGTGGAGTCGGCCCTTTCAGCAAAAAGACATGTGGATCGTCGCGTCTGGACTGCTCCTTCTCATTTCCCTTGCGTCGATTGTCCCCGCCATCCGCAAACACTTCATCCCCACCTTGACCGCCTCTGCGGCTATGGTCGATCCCTCTACCGTCACCCCGACCCGCAGCACTCCGCCCGAATCAGTCTCGTCATCAATGATCAGTATCACTTCCTCGGCGGTTGGGGATCCGCCGCCAACAGACTCTTCGTCTCCTTCAACGAAATCCGAATCGCCGCTTCCACGCCGGTCCACGCCCTCGACCTTGAGAACTGCTCGGCCGGCCAAATCGCCCGCTAGTCGGGGGCAAGCTTCTACTTTGACCCCTGGGCCGACGCGCGACGCGTCTCTCCTAGAGGGTTCGGCCACCGCCCTATCCGCCGCGCAGCCCCCTCGTCCCGTGCAACTCGCTTCGCTTCGCATCGAAATCGTCTCCGCCGTCGCCGAGGAAACCCTCGCTGTCTACGCCGGCCAGGATGTTCTGATCTCCACTCGGCTCGACGCCGCCTCTCTGGGCGAACCGCACCATTTCGATTGCCTTCTCTCCCCGGGCGTCCATCCGTTGCGCGTCGTCCTGTACCGCACCGACGAGAGCCTGCACATGCAAAAAGAAGGCTTTGCGGAGATTGTCTCCGACGGTTCGAACACGCTTGACATTCGCGTCAACCGCCGTTCGAAACTTCTTATACGCAAGGAAACTGTGCTGGAAGTCAGCTGGCCAAACCCGCATTCCGCTGAATACACTTCTCCGCTCGCACCTGCCTCTGCTTTGTCAGAATAATTTCAGGTGGAAATATTCAATTAGGCTCTTGAAAAGAATAGTTCGTCAGCCAAGGCGCACCCACGGCTTGATGGATTGCGCGGGGAGCCGCGGTTTCGCCATCTGCTTGCGCGCTTGCGACTTGATTCGTGAACTGGAGCGGAAGAAATTTGGCGTGACGGACGGGCCATGTCGGGTCACGCTGATGGGGAAAGCAGCCGGGGTATGTGGTCTTCGTTGGACAGAAGATCCCGCTGGAACGGCCGCGGTTGGCCGACGATGTGCCCGGAAGGCGCCGGGCGCAAACGGCGCTTCTAGGTGCAGGATGGGTGCCGTCAAGCGTCGGCTTTTAGGGCGGTAGGAACTTGCATCGGGACAAGAAAATTGCTGGCGAGAAGATAAGCGTACAGGTGTCCAAGAGGCGGCGGGTGGCGCAACTGGGTGGCAGAAACCATTCCATTGGTCTCGCTCCACTCCCAACCGCTGTCGGAAAGGTCCTTCAGCCTTTCCCGCAGATCCGCAGCGGGCATCGGATAAGCGTAGATGCGGACGTTCTGTGCGAACAGACGCGCGAGGGCTTCCAGAAGTTTTCCTTCGAGATTGCCGTAAATGTCTGCAAATGCTCGAATCGCCAGGGATAGACCTGCGACGAAGCGCACCGGCGCCTGCGTATAGCGGTGTACGAGAGTTGTCATATTGTAGAGCTCGTATTGGCGAAAAAGGATTACGTCACCGCCAGCGGCGAGCAGACCATCGATGCGCCGCAACAAGTCGGGGACTTCCGCCACAGGTTCGTTCGGCGTGAGCGGAGCAGCCGGCAGGCAAAAAAAACCAACGGGCGGCACCTCTTTTTCGCCCAGCTCCTTCTGAAGCTCCTGAACGCCTGAAGCCAACAATCGCATGTGGACTTGCGAGTGAGTTGGATCCCCGTGGCCAAAGTATCCCGGCGCAAGCACTACGGCTTTCTTGTAAAGAGCCTCGGTAGGAGGAACGGCGGGGCCCTGGGAGCGGAAAAATACAGCCTCAGCGAATCCACCGCTGACCAAGTGGGCCAGCAGAGTGCGACGATCCCAACTTTCAAATGCGGGCCCGCGAAGATCGATGTAGTCGATCTCGATTCGCTCCTTGACGACGTCTTCTGCCAAGCCTGCCAGAAATGATTCCTGGGTTTGCAATTGATAGAACGCGGTGTAAATGAGATTGACGCCCAGAATACCGATAGCTTCCTGCTGGAGAACATTCAAAGGATCGCGCATATTGATGTGCAGCAGCACATCGTTCGCAGGTCCGCCGGGCTGCATTTGAAACCGCAGACCGACCCAGCCGTGCGGGTCGTTCGTCCCGGCGAAGTTGCGCGCGGAGACGGTATCAACAAAGGAGAAGAAGCGGGTATGCGGCCCGCGGGTTTTGCTTAACTGCGCGAGAAGCTGGGCCCACTCCTTGTCCAGCATTTCCTCGAGTCGCTGCCTGGATACGTAGCGCGATCCGGAGCCATAGAGATCGTCGCTGACTTCCTTGTCGTAGGCGGAAATGGTTTTGGCGACGGTAGCGGAGGCGCCGCCAACTACAAAGAACCAGTGCGAGACTTCCTGTCCGGCGCCGATTTCGGCAAAAGAGCCGAAGGCGGCTGCATCGAGATTCAGTGTGAGCGCTTTATGGTGAGTGTCGAGCTTTTCAGTGGAAGGCATAGTCAGGCTCCGCTCGGGCGCGACCTTCTAATAGGCGCGCAGCGTTTGTGACGACCTAGCGAGGCTCGGCGCGCGAGGACGATTCTACCCGAGATTTTGTTTTTGGTTTCGAAAATGCGAAAGGTCCTACAACGGTTTCGTCCTCTCTTGGTTGTGCGTCGGCGATCATATTTTGCCGGCGGAAAGCCAGCATTGGGTTTCGCCGGCTTATTGGGGCCGGGTGCTGGCCGGTGAAGCCAGAAACTGCGAGCCGGAGAAAACGCGCGAGGTGCAATGGTTTCGGTTTGACGAACTTGCGCAGAACCTCACCATGACTGCAAGAAACGCAATCGCAGCGTATCGGCGACGCTGCGGTTTTTATTCCGCAGCTGCGGGCGCGCTCTAGTCTTTGTCGCGACTACAAATTCAAAAACAAGGCCAACTGCGCCCAGCCCAAGCCGGCCGCTACAACGTCAAAACCTTGGCCTATGGGTGATTGACAATCGCGGAAGAGTGGTGGAGAATTCTCTCTAGGCGAACAAAAAGCGAAGATTTGAGTGACGCTTTTGGACGCTGACAATTGACCCGACCATGGCTGCCAACTTTGCCGCGCTGCGCTCACAGGTGGAACTCGCTCTGGCGGGGCGCGTGGTTGCGCCGTTCAACTATCGCGACCGCCAGGAGGTGGTCACTGTTTCCAGCGGCATTTCGGAAATTGATTTATTGACCGGAGGCTTGCCGCGCGGAGCGTTGACGGAAATTTTTGGGCCGTCGTGTTCGGGGCGGACGAGTTTGCTGCTTTCGGCTTTGAGCGCGCGCACCGCGCAGCAAGAAGCTTGCGCGCTGATTGATGGCGGCGACGCTTTCGATCCACATTCGGCGGAGGCGGCCGGAGTGGAGCTGCGGAAATTATTGTGGGTGCGCTGCCGGAATGTGGAGCAGACGCTGCGCGCGACGGATCTGCTGTTGCAAGGCGGAAGCTTTGGATTGATCGCCGTGGACCTGAGCGATATTGCGCCGCGGCTGGTGCGGCACGTGCCGCTGGATTCCTGGTTCCGGTTCCGGCGCGCGGTGGAAGATACGCCGACGATTCTGATGCTGCTGGAGCAGGAATCGAACGCGAAGAGCTGCGCTTCGTTGGGATTGCGGCTGGAAGCGGGGGTGGCGGGTTGGTCGCGGATGCCGGTCGAGGGTGCGGCGGAGTCTGCGCCTGGGTGCGCGGCGGGGGGGCCGGTGAATTATTCGCGGTTGCCTTGGGGATGGCTGCTCGAAGGAACGAGCGCGCGGGGAGAAGTGTCGCGTTCGCGGGTGCAAAAAGGGAATGCGGGATATTTTCGCGGCGGTTTTGCCGCGGCAGCAGGGGCAGCCAGGGAAGGAATTTTCAGGACGCGGATGGATTGGGATTTTTTCAGCCTGCCGATTGCAGCCAAGAGGAAATAATTTTTGTTGTGAAATCTGGCGGTGATTTTGCCGGATAGGGCAGTGCATTCGAAAAAATATGGCGTTTGCTGCTATTCACGTTGCGAATTTCATGGTGCAGGCGGTGCTGCGCGCTGAGGGTGAGTTGCGTGACCGTGAAAAGGCCGTGGCGTTGGTGGATGAGACTGCGCCGCTGATTAATGTAGTAGCGGCGAACGATGCGGCGTGGCGCGCGGGAATTCAACTGGGGATGGCGCAAACGCAGGCGCAATTGTGCGGAGTGGAAATCCGGCGGCGTTCGCGCGCGCAGGAGAAGGCGGCGCATGCGGCTTTGCTCGATCTGGGGTGGTCCATGTCACCACGCGTGGAAGAGCACGCGCAGGACACGATTCTGGCGGACCTGGCCGGGCTGAATTCTTTATTTGGCGCGGAGGAAAATATCGCGCGGGAATTTGCGCGGCGCGCGGCGGAGTTGCATTTGCGCGTGCAGGTGGCGGTGTCCACGAACCTGGAAGTGGCCGTGCACGCGGCGCGCGGTTTTGCGGGAATTACCGTGATTCCGGAGGGAGAGGAAGCGCGGTATTTGAGCGGTTTGCCGGCGCAGACGCTCGCGCCTTCGGCGGAAGCTCTGGAAACGCTGGAGCGCTGGGGCATACGAACCTGCGCGGCGCTGGGAGCGTTGCCGGTGCTGGAATTGTCGGAACGATTGGGGCAGGAAGGAGTGCGTTTGCAGGAATTGGCGCGCGGGGCGCATACGCGTGCGTTGGTGCTGGCCGAACCGGTGGAGATTTTGGAAGAGGAGATGGAGCTGGATGACGCGGTGGAGGATCTGGAGCCTTTGGCGTTCGTGCTGGGGCGATTGCTGGACCAGGTGTGCGCGCGTTTGGCGGCGCGGGCGTTGAGCGCTGCAGCGATTCGTGTGCGATTTGATTTAGGGGATGCGTTCGAGAAGGAGGAGCAAGTTCTGAATGAACAATTTTCGACGAAACGGTTTGGAGAAAAAACTGGAATTCGCGCTGCGGGGGTTAATGCCGTTGATGGCAACGGGCAGAGCGGAACTTCAGCGGCTAAAGCCGAACTGAAAATGCGAGCAAATGTCGTGGCTAAGGCCACGACCCACAAAGATTCCCGGGTTACCACGCAAGCCCAGGATTTTTCTGCTTCCGTGAATTGTAAAGACGCGGAGAAAACGTACGAGAAGGTTTTGAATCTGCCGGTGCCCATGCGGGATTCCAAAATGCTTTTGAAATTGCTGCGCTTGCAGTTGCAGGCGGATCCTCCTTCCGGCGCGATCGTGAAAATTACGCTGGGGGCGGACCCGGCGCGGCCCCGCTCGACGCAGCATGGATTATTTGTGCCCAATTCTCCGGATCCGGAAAAGCTGGAATTGACCGTGGCGCGGCTGGCGAAGCTGGTGGGCAACGCGAATATCGGTTCGCCGGAATTGACAGATACACATCGTCCGGGGGAGTTCCGGATGAACCGATTTTTTCCGCAGATGAATGAAACGAGAGGGCGGGGAAGAGCGAGCAAGAAATCCGCGTCTGACGGTAATGGCGAGCCTGCTGCGCGCAGGCCGGCGACGGGTTGCCGGATTTTCCGGCCGCGTTTGGCGGCGCGGGTGGAATTGCGCGAAGGGCGCCCGGCGAAAATATTTTTTCGCGGTTTGTATGGGCGGGTGGTGACCGCGTCCGGGCCGTGGCGGATTTCGGGAGATTGGTGGCGGGAGGATGCGTGGCAGCAGGAGGAATGGGATTTGCAGATTGCGTTTGATGGCGAGAGTGCGGGCGTGAGTGCAAGCGTGCTCATGAATGCGCCGGCGAATATGCATGCGATCGCGCCGGTGCAGGATGTGAAAGCGCAGATGCGCGCGGGTTTGTATTGCGTTTATTACGATGGAGCGTGCAGGAGTTGGTTTGTGCGTGGGATGTACGATTAGAAATGTGCGGTGCCGCAAAAGCGAAGAGAGATCCTTCGCTGCGCTCAGGATGACGAACTAAAGAAAGAGCACAGCCAAGGGTGGCTGCGCCACAAGGGCACCTGCAGGAGCACAGGCAAGATTGCCTATGCCATCAAAGCAACGGCAAAAGAGCCGGCGGAACGCCGGCGCTACGAAAAGCAGGTGGTCGCCAAAGTACGAATCAGATGAATGCTGATGTACACCGAACTACATGCGCGGTCGGCCTTCAGTTTTCTGGAGGGAGCTTCGATACCCGAGGAACTGGCGGAGAGGTGTGCGGAAGGCGGGATGGCGGCGATGGCGCTGCTGGACCGCGACGGCGTGTATGGCGCGCCGCGATTTTATCTGGCGGCGAAGAAAATTTCCGTGCGTGCGCATATTGGCGCGGAGGTGACGTCCGCGGCGGGGTGGCGTTTTCCTTTGTTGGTGGAATCGCGCGCGGGATACCAAAATCTTTGCCAGCTGATTACGCGCATGAAATTGCGCGCGCGCAAGGGCGAAGGGCATGTGTTGGACGAAGAAGTGGGCGAAAAAGCCGCGGGGCTGCTATGCCTGACGGGAGGGCAGGAAGGGCCGCTGGCGCACGCGCTCGCGCGGGGCGGAGTGGAAAATGGATTGGCGTGCGTGCATCAGCTTTGCGAATTATTCGGCCGCGAAAATGTGTACGTGGAATTGCAGCGGCATTTTGACCGCGCCGAGGAAGCGCGCAATCACGCGGCGGTGGAAATCGCGCGGAAATTGCGTTTGCCGCTGCTCGCGACAAACGGTGTGTGCTACGCGCAGCCGGAGCGGCGCAAAGTGCTGGACGTGTTCACCTGTCTGCGTCATCACCGCACGCTCGAAACCGCCGGGCGGCTGCTGGGACGCAATTCCGAACGCTTTCTGAAATCGCCGGAGGAGATGGCGCGTTTATTCGCGGATCTTCCCGAGGCCATCGCCAATACCCAGCTGGTTTCCGCGCGCCTGCAATTCGATTTGCATGATTTGGGGTACGAGTTTCCCAGGTATCCCGTGCCCGGCGGCAAATCCCAGGCGCATTTTCTGCGCGAGCGCACCATGGAAGGAATGATTTACCGCTACGGCTTCCAAAACGAAAAAGCGCGCGCGCAGATCGAAAAAGAATTGGGAATGATCGAGCGGCTGGGGCTGGAAGGGTACTTCCTGATCGTCTGGGACATCGTTCGTTTTTGCCGCGAGCGAAATATTCTGGTGCAGGGAAGGGGTTCGGCGGCAAACAGCGCGGTGTGCTACGCGTTGCGCATCACGGCGGTGGATCCGGTGGGAATGGATTTGCTGTTCGAGCGATTTCTATCGGAAGAGCGCGGCGAGTGGCCGGATATTGACCTGGATCTTCCCAGCGGCGATCAGCGCGAGAGCGCGATCCAGTATGTGTACGAACGCTACGGGAAATTGGGCGCGGCGATGACCGCGAACGTGATTACCTATCGCGGAAAGTCGGCGGCGCGCGAAATCGGCAAAGCGCTTTCGTTTAATTCCGAGACGCTGGATCGTTTGACGAGCCTGGTGAGCGCCTGGGAATACAAAAGCGAGAACGACACGCTGGCGCGGCATTTCCAGGATGCGGGGCTGGATTTGCAGCATCCGCAGATCCGCAAATTTCTGGAGCTGTGCGTGCAGTTCCAAGATTTGCCGCGGCACCTGGGCCAGCATTCCGGAGGGATGGTGGTGTGCCAGGGGCAATTGGATTCGGTGGTGCCACTTGAGCCTGCGACGATGCCCGGCCGTGTGGTGGTGCAGTGGGATAAAGAAGATTGCGCGGACATGGGCATCGTAAAAGTGGATTTGCTGGGGCTGGGGATGATGGCGGTGCTGGAAGAATCGCTCGGAATTATTCGCGACCATTACGGCGAGGAAATTGATTTGGGGCGGTTGCCGTCGGACGATCCGATGGTTTACGAAACGTTGCGCAAGGCGGACACCGTGGGCATGTTCCAGATTGAAAGCCGCGCGCAGATGTCCTGCCTGCCGCGGCTGCGGCCGACGCGTTTTTACGACATTGTGGTGCAGGTGGCGATCATCCGGCCGGGGCCGATTGTGGGAAAGATGGTGAATCCGTATTTGAAACGGCGGCAGGGGCGCGAGCCAGCCACTTGTTTGCATCCGTCACTGGAGCCGGTGCTGGCGCGGACATTGGGCGTGCCGCTTTTTCAGGAGCAGCTGTTGCGCATGGCGATGATCGCGGCGGGATTTACCGGAGGCGAAGCGGAAGAATTGCGCCGCGCGATGGGGTTCAAGCGTTCTGAAAAGCGCATGAAGGATATCGAGCAGAAACTGCGGCGCGGGATGGAGAAGAAGGGAATCACCGGCGAAGTGCAGGATACAATTGTGCAGTCCATTACTTCTTTTGCGCTGTACGGATTTCCGGAATCGCATGCGGCGAGTTTCGCGTTGCTCGCCTATGCCAGCGCGTATTTGAAATACCATTACCTGGCCGCTTTTACGGCGGCGATGCTGAACAATCAGCCCATGGGATTTTATTCGCCGGCAACGCTGGTGAAGGACGCACAGCGGCATGGGCTCAGGATCAGGCCGATTGATGTGACGTGTGCGGATTGGTTGTGCAAGCTGGAAAAGCAGGGTGAAGAGTTGAGTGTGCGGCTGGGGATGCGCTACGTGCGGGGGTTGCGCGCTGAGATTGTGGAGGAAATCGTACGCGAAAGGAATGCGCGCGCGTTTACTTCGCTGGATGATTTGAAGCTGCGTGTTCCGGCGATACGGAAAGTAGAGCTCACGGCGCTGGCGGAAATTGGCGCGCTAAATTTTATCGGCGGCGTGCGCGGAGCGCATCGCCGGGACGCGTTGTGGCAAGTGGAACGCGCGGCGCGCAATGCCGGACCATTGCTCGAGCGCTGCGAGCAGGCGGATCGTGCGGCGAGTGGCGAGCAGGATGCAGGCGATCCCGCAACGGCCACGATGGAAAAGACGACCGCGAATTCGCCGCTGCTGCCGATGACGCCGGAAGAACGGCTGGTAGCCGATTTTCGCGGGACAGGGATGACCGTAGGCCCGCATCCGATGAAATATCATCGCGCGAGCATGAAACGGCAGGGAGTTCTGACGGCCAGCGAACTCAATCGCCTGCCTGACGGGACGCACGTGCGAGTGGCCGGTGGGGTGATCGCGCGGCAAAGGCCGGGCACCGCGAAAGGATTTGTGTTCCTCAGCATCGAGGATGAAACGGGAATTGCGAACGCGATTGTGACGCCGCGTGTATTTGAAGAACACCACGTTACGATCGTGCAGCAGCAATTTCTGCTGATTGAAGGGCAGCTACAGCATCAGGACAACGTGGTTTCCGTGAAAGTGGAGAGCGTTCAGCCTTTGTCCATCACCGGGGCGGAAACCACGTCGCACGATTTTCACTAATTTCTTCAGGCGCCGGCAGCGCTCTTGCGCATGGGAGTGGTATCAGCGCGTTGCGCGACAGGAGCTTCGGCTTCGCTCCGCGTTTTAAGTTGTTCTTCGGCTGCCAGCCAATCAGACAGGTCATGGCCCGGCTCGCCGCCGCGTTCCAGGAAGATTTGATATGCCAGGAATTCAATTTCCGCTTGCGAGGGGACTTTCTTTGATGCGTCAGGCATGGTGTGAACCTCCTCAGGAAGGCATTATACGCCTGCCCAGAAACGATGGCGTACATAGACCAAGGTAATCCCAGGGCGGGTTCCCGTTACCTGGATTTTCGCGGCGTTGTTTTTGACTTCAATCGTTTGCCAGCGGTTGACTTGCGACGAGCTAACTTGCGGTTGATCACTTTTGGTACCGGGCGCCGAGTGTTGCGCGAGAGCTGGATTTCCCGCTCGATGGAATGAATGGCGTTCTCGGCAATGTCCACGAACCGCACGCCGACGCCGACTCCGGGAAGGCAGTAACGGACCTCGCCGCGCGCTTGCACTTCCACTCCCGAAAGTGCCAGACAAAAACTCAAGTTCAGCACCGCGCCCTCCGCGTATTTCCGGCTGGTGTTGATGAACATGCCGGTGGTGCTGACGTCCGGCACGCGCGAGCTGATGCGCTCTTCGGTCCCTTCGTACTGCACGGCGATTTGCCGGATGCTGTGGATCCGCAATGCCCGGCGCGCGGGGTCCCAATCTTTCTTTGCTTTGACGGCGGTCATGCGCTCACCGCTCCTTGTGGAACTGACATTCTTCTTCATGGCGCAGGCCCGCCGCAGAGACCCACCAGCGCACACAATTCTGGAAATGCTTGAAAGCCGAAGGGGTAAACTATCTCTCTTATAACACAGGATCGTCCAGGAATGGGACAGCTTCATGATGGGTTCCGGGGCGATTTCCATTGCGGCGGATTGCGGATGAACGGGCCAGCTGAGTTCCACGCATTGTGGGTGTAGGTAATTGGAACGAGGACGAATGTGATGTTTGACGGTGAACTCCCAAGGGAAGCAGGAATGGGAAGTGCGACGCGGCGAGTGTTCCTGTTTGGAGCAGTCGCGGCGATTGTGGGTGCGGTGGCGTGGCGTCACGAGGAATCGCAGCGTGCGGCGGTGAAAGCGGCACCCGACAACCGGCCTGCGCTCGTCTCGATCGTGGAATTTTCCAATGCTGGAGCGAGGGAAGTGCTGACGCAGGTTCCGAGAATTGTCAAGACCGACGAACAGTGGCGGGCGCAACTGGGACGCAGCGTTTACGAGATTGCGCGCAAGGGTGATACGGAATTCGCGTTCAGCGGCGAGTACTGGGATTTGGAAGAGAAGGGTTTGTTTCGCTGCGTTTGCTGCCAGACAGCGCTTTTCAGCTCGGCGGCAAAATTCAATTCGGGGACGGGCTGGCCCAGTTTCTTCGAGCCTATTGCCACGGAAAATATCGCGACGCGCGAAGATCGCAGCTTTGGAATGACGCGAGTCGAGGTTTCCTGCCGCAGGTGCGATGCGCATCTGGGGCATGTGTTTGATGATGGGCCGCCGCCGACCGGGCGGCGCTATTGCATCAATTCCGCATCGTTAAAGTTCTTCAAGTTTTCCTGAATTGCCGACCAATTCCGGGCTAATCCGGTCGGTGACTGATCAGAGTGGACTGGCTCGCGACGCACATCCACGATCCGTTTTCCTTTACCCACGTATCCGTGAATCTTCCACGGCGCGAGATCGCTTTAGCCTTCCGGACGCCTCTTTCATGATAGATGCCGGTTACGATCGCGCTCGCGCCGTAGACCTGCACATTTGCAGTTTCGTTTGTAATCTGGTCCGCATCCAGACCGGCAGTTTTGACGCTAGCAAGAAACTGCGTCTTATTCATGAACGAGCCATCGTAATCGGTATAGGCCAATGTGCTGGAGAGAAGCTGGTTCAACGCGCGGACGTCCTTGTGCTCCTCGGCCACGTTCCAAGCTCTTTCGAGGGTCAGAATCAGCGATTGATCCGCGCTAAGGTTGCCGCGCTCTTGCGCGGGCAGCAAGAGTGAAACGGCGATGAACGCGAAGCAGACACGGGCAGCGATTTTCATGCAAAACTCCTAAAGACAGCCCCGGTCACTCGGCAGCCGATAGCTTTGCTTATCGCATCTTGCCGGAAGTGTTTCAAGGGAGATGAACGGGCGCGGTTCGATGCGAGAGCTAACGGCGCGGCGCGATATTTTGCGGGACGCGGCTCGCACGCGGACTCCACATCCTCGCCAGCATCGGCGCAAAAAGAAGATCCTTCACCCGCCGACGCGGGTTCGGGATGACAGGCAGCAACTATTTCCCAAATTAGTGACGATGAGTTGGATGCGCCGCGACCGTCAGCGATTGGTGCCGTTTTGTTCGATGAAGGTCAGGGCGTCCATCACGGTGCGAAAGCCGCCGCGCGAGCCGAGCATATTGGTTTCGGCTTTGGAATAGAGAGGGCGGCGGCGGGAAGAAAACTTCGATGGGTCGAATGCACCACGGTCGGTGTGGAAAACCCAGACGTATTCGTGATGGCTCTTGTCCGCGTCCGTGGCGGAGATCACAGCCGTGTCGACAGTGGTGAGCGGAGTCCAGTCCGAGAAACCGTTCAGATCGGTGTGGATGGCGTTGGGCATGGTGACGTTATAAAAGGGAACGTCGTGCGTGAAGATGACTACGAAATCCACCTGCGCGGGAGTGGGTGCGGGGCACACACCTGGGAAGGCCTTGCGCCGGTTCTGCGCGAGCCATTTGTATTGATTGGCGGAAAGGCCGTAGGCGGAGAAGTATTGCGTGCAGTTGGCTTCTTCGCTGTTCAGCGCGGCTACTTCGGAATCTTCATCGCCGTCTGGATCTGCGGGCCGCTTTGCGGGCGGCTTCGAGATGCTGACGGGCGCGCGAGGAGTTGCAGCGGCGACCGGTTGCAGGGTTGCGGATGTTTCGATCGTCATGCTGCTGGCGTTGCTCGAAACGTACGGAGCAGGCGCAGGAGCAGAAACGGATGCGTGTGAAACTGCTGCGACCGGGGCGGGATTGCTGACGGGAACCACCGCCGGTGCTTTCGCTGGAGTGATTACGGCAGGTGCGGGGGCAGAGGCTGCGACGACCGGAGTCGCGCGCGGGGCCGTCACTGCCGTGGCGCTTACTGGCGCGGGCTGTGGCGCTATTGCTGGCGCGGGAGTAACGTACGCAGCTCTCGATGGCGCCGGCTGCTCCACGATTGCGGATGTGGTGGCGCTCGAAGTGGGAACAGCGCTTGAATCTCTTGCGAGCATCGGCGCCGCAGACGCTGACGGCGAAGTTGGCGCAATCCGGGCTGGCTCGCTTGGCTCGCTCGAAGGTGCAACAGCGGCGGACGAAAGCGTGACGGCCGTTTGCGGCGGAGGCTGACTCGGCGCGACCGGTTTTACAACTGCAGGCGGCGCGACGCTTGCGACCACTGCGGGAGCGCTGGAATGCGCGCTTGCGGGCGCATCAACAGAACTGGACGCAGGCCGGGTAGCGCGGCGGGCGGCGAAGGCGAGTGAGGCGGATTCCACGTCGTTAGGTTTCTCCACCGGTTCCGGCGGCAGCACGGATTTCGGGAACGAGGTGTCGAGCACATACCCTTCGGTGCCATTGGCCGTTTCGATCTTCACGTAGCCCTTCACGCGTTCGACGATCTGGACCGGGTCGCCGCACTTGAGCTTGGCGGCGACGTTAAAATCAGTCAGGGATTCGTAGACCCACACGCGATCTTCATTCGGTGCGCATTTTATACTTACAGTTGCGCCCGCTTTTGCCGATGGAACCGCGGCAGCGGTCATCACCACAGCGAAGAAGATTCCAGACGTGCGATTCATTTTGCCTCCGATACTTGCGACTGCTGGCTTGGCCGGGCGCTGCG
>Ga0210403_10002456_pt1 | contig 16688 bp, 16 predicted proteins | sample IncBWC19MmetaG_FD_150863 | JGI IMG/M metagenome (GOLD analysis project Ga0210403, IMG submission 150863) | Forest soil microbial communities from Barre Woods Harvard Forest LTER site, Petersham, Massachusetts, United States - Inc-BW-C-19-M | ecosystem: Environmental > Terrestrial > Soil >... | reverse complement strand
ATCAGCCAGAAATAGGCCATCTCCCTCAAAAAAACCGATGTCTGTGTCGTCATCCTTGAGCCGGTCTTCCTTGGGCTTGGCGCCCTTGGGTAAGGGGGCGTAGAAGAGATCGAAAGAACGGTTCACGTCTTCAATCACCGGTTCGAGGCAGCGCGCGCAGGCCATTTCGATCTTGGTTTCCAGCTGGCCCTCGACGCGAATCTGGCCTTCGAGAAGTTCGGCGGTGGCGGTGACTTCGACGGGGGCGACTTGCTTGATCTCCGACGAATGGAAATCGATGCTGCCCGGAACGTAAGTCTTCCGGATGCGCAGCTTGCGGACAGCAAGTTCTTTGACATCGAGGAACAAGTCGGAAACGCCTCCAGCGCTAACGCTCATGCTTTATCATTATTCCGTCGCGCGAGCAGCAAGTCAAGGAACGGGGCGGGTTTGCGGAGGAATTTGCGCCCTGGAGGTCAAGGGGTGGCTCTAGTACCCGCAGCTGGTAGGGGATGTTTTATGAGCTGAGGGAGAAACGACCCAAGTAAGTTTAGAAGGAGCCAGCGAGAAAGAAAAACAGAGAAACGGAGGCATCGCGCAAGAATTGCACGGCCCTAGTACCAAGGCATGCTTTTTCGCCTAAGTTACGCCAGCACACATCTTGTTGAGAGAACAAGACTTAGTTGACGTAAACGAATTTTGTGCGAGATTGGTTCGTTTCGTGCCCTTCTGGAGATCCCGGTCGAAATCAAATTGGAGGGAACTTCATGAGATTCCGAACCATTCTTTCCTTGGCTACTTTTTTCCTCACCTGCTTCACCCTGGCCGTGTTCGCGCAACCCTTGCCTGCGAATGAGGCGGACTACAGCGCGAGCCGCGCAGTGGAGAATCAATCCGTTTCGGGACCGATCGCTTCTGTTGGCGACGCGGTCTTCGCCATAAGTGTTACGAAAAACAATCAGGCGCAGACGGTGGAATTCCTGGTGGACGACAAAACGAAAGTGGAAGGTAAACTGACTGTCGGAGCGCAGGCCGTGGTAGAATACCGCTCGGACAGCGGAAAAAACGTCGCCACCCGCGTGGTGGTGACTCCAGCCTCAGGCGTTAATCCTTCTTAACGATCCGCGGTCTCTCATTTCCCGAAGAGTATCTGTGTATTCCGCCCGACCCAGCCCCGGCGCGGTCTGACTCACTCAACAGTCAGTGAGGAGCCCAGATGCGCACGACACTGAAGATAGTCCTGCCCTTGATCGTCAGCGTGGCCGTGGTGTCTTTGCTGTTCGCGGCGTACCAGGTGCGCACGGAGAGGCGCAACCTGCGCGGGGATCTCTCGCGGCGCGCGGAAATTCTAGGCGATAGTTTGCAAGAGACGGTCGAGCCCCTGCTGGACCACGGTCCTAACAAAAATCTGCAACGGCTCGTGGCGCGTTTTGGACAAAGAGAACATTTGAAGGGAGTGGCGGTTTACGACACCCAGGGTGCGCCGTTGGCGATTACTACGGGCCTCCCATCGGAATTCCAAAAACGGCCGGGAACTGCAACGCGCGCGGCCCAACGGGATGCAGGTGAAGGTGAATTCCTAACAATCGATAATTCGGCGACCGGGGGCGAGCCGTACCTGGGACCGATGCACATCTTCGCGTTGCCTTTGCATCGCGACGGGCAGCCCGCCGGCACTCTCGTTCTGTTTCACGACACGAGTTATATCGATTCGCAGGTGCAGAACACGCTGCGGGACGTTCTTCTTAACGCAGCGATCCAAACGCTACTAATCAGCTTGCTGGCCTTCGTGCTGGTGAGGTGGACGTTCACCGCGCCGCTGGCGCGGACGGCGAAATGGCTGCGAACGCTGCGCACAGGGCAGACGCACGAGCCACCGATGACACCGCAAGGCGAAATTTTTGACCAACTGCATCAGGAGGTGACGCATCTTGCCAAGGACTTGAACGCGGCGAGAGCGACGGCGGAAGAGGAAGCGCGCTTGCGCAATTCCAACGCGTCCATTTGGACGGCGGAGCGGTTGCGCGTGAGCCTGCGGAATAAGCTGCAGGAGAAGCCGCTATATGTGGTCTCGAACCGCGAGCCGTACTTGAATGTCTACAACGAAAAAAGTGGCGCAATTGAGATTATCGTTCCGGCGAGCGGCGTTGTGACGGCGATTGAGCCGGTGCTGGTAGCGTGCGACGGAACATGGATCGCACACGGATCCGGGAGCGCGGATCGCCAACTCTCCGATGCGTATGACCACCAGCGGGTTCCTCCGGAAAGGCCGAGCTACACGCTGCGACGCGTGTGGCTGAGCAATGAGGAGGAAAAAGGCTATTACCAGGGATTTGCCAACGAAGGTCTTTGGCCGCTCTGCCACATTGCGCATACGCGACCGGTGTTTCGTCCGGAAGATTGGGTGCATTACCAGCGGGTGAACCGGCGCTTCGCGGATGCGGTGCTGCAGGAGATGGAAGGAACGGAGTCGCCGATCCTGCTGGCGCAGGACTATCACCTTGCATTGCTGCCACGGATGATCAAGGAAGCGCGGCCGGATGCGCGTGTTGCGATTTTCTGGCACATACCGTGGCCAAACCCGGAAGTGTTTGGGATTTGTCCCTGGCAAAGGGAGTTGGTTGACGGGCTTCTCGGGGCAGACCTGATCGGGTTTCACATTCAATCGCACTGCAACAATTTCCTGGAAACGGTGGATCGCGCGGTGGAGGCGTTGACGGAGTGGGACCGTTTTGCGGTCAACCGGCAAGGTCACGTCACGCGAGTGCGGCCGTATCCGATCAGCGTGGCGTTTGCGGAAAATGGGCACTCTGTAAACGAGACGAGGAACGCCGGGGAAGAGCGTGCGGCACTTTGCAACGAGTTGGGAATCGAAGGAAGTCTGCTGGGCGTGGGAGTGGACCGCGTCGATTACACGAAGGGAATCATCGAGAGGTTCCGAGGTATCGAGCACTTTCTGGATCTTTATCCCGCTTACCAGCATCGCTTCACGTTCGTGCAGATAGGAGCCCCGAGCCGCACGGAGATCGACCGCTACAAACTGTTTCTAGATGAGGTGAGCGCGGAAGCGGACCGGATTAACGCGCGGTTTCAGGCGGGACGGTGGAAACCCATCGTGCTGCTCAAGAAACATCATTCGCATGAAGAGATTGCGCGGTATTACCGGGCGGCTTCGGTATGCCTGGTGACTTCGCTGCACGACGGCATGAATCTGGTGGCCAAAGAATTCGTCGCGGCGCGGGAGGACGAGCGTGGAGTTTTGATGCTTAGCACATTCGCGGGGGCGGCGCACGAGTTGCCGGACGCGCTGCTCGTGAATCCTTACGATGTGCAGCAAGTGGCTGAAGCGATTCGCCGCGCATTGGAAATGCCAGAGGAAGAGCAGGCGAGGCGCATGGAGCGGATGCGGAAAAATGTCCGCGAACACAATGTGTACCGATGGGCAGCTCACCTGCTATCGGACCTCACGGAGATACGAATCGACGCTCCCGAGCGCGTTGAGGTGCCGCAGCTACCATGAGTAGGCCAGACGGCGGCGGATCTTATGAGTTTTCAGAGTTGAGTCATGCTGCTACCGCGATTGTGGAAGAGGAGAGCCATTGCATGTACACCACGGAAACGCCATTCGAGTTTTTTACAGTTTCGTACCTGACGCGGATTGGAAATCAGTCCGCCGGCACGCTCGCTGAATTTCTCAAGGGCCTTCAACAATGCAGCGATGCTTCCATCTTTCACCATACTTTCCAGACATTGAGCAGCCATCACTTTCTGACGGAAGGCTTTTCGAATGACTTCGCGCAGTGGGCTCACGCGGATGCCAGCCGCGAAGATCTAGCCGAGCAGTTGGCTGCACTCGACGTGCGGGATTATCTTTCGATCGCTGCTTTGCGCGGCGACTTGTGCCGGGTGGTCGGCGATTATTGCAACGAACACCGGGATTTTGCGGAGCAAACCGCGCTGGAGCGTTTTTACTTTTGCGAGAGCGTGGAGGTGACGGTGCCCTTCGGGCTGACGGCGCGGACGCTGGAAGAATTTCGCGACGGCGTCGCGCACCTTAGCCATGCTTCGTTTTACTTCCACTTCCTGTCGTCGCGGCTTCGCTTACAACTGCAGACCAATGACTTTTCGCACTGGCTGGCGGACGGACTCGGGCTGGGAACGCTGGCGGACAGCGTGAATCACATCGACATCTACACAAACACGCTGGACGGCGCGCGCGCCAAAGTGCTGCGGCTGATCGACCGCGAGAGGAGAAAAGGATGAGCGAAGTAGCCATTGCCAGCCGAATTCCACTGGATGAATACGCCGCGCTGCTCGGTGAGGGTGAGATCGACGAGTTGCGCGTGCTCGCAAAGCCGTTGCGAGGCCGCAGCATTGAGATGATTAACTCGACCGCCGTCGGAGGCGGCGTCGCGGAAATTCTGAACCGTCTCTTGCCGCTCGCGGAGGAACTCGAGCTCAACATGCGGTGGGACGTGATGACCGGAGGCGACGACTTCTACGGGGTGACGAAAGCGTTTCACAACGCGCTGCATGGCGCTCCGTATCACGCGGACCCGAAAGATTTTGAGATTTTTCTCGCGTGCAACGAACGCAATCGCGCGCGGCTTCCGCTCGACGCCGAATTCATGATCATCCACGATCCGCAGCCCGCAGCGCTGATCGAAGGACGCCAGAAAAACGGAAATCACTGGGCGTGGCGGTGCCATATCGACCTGTCGCACCCAAATCGCGCGGTTTGGGATTTTCTCGACAAGTTCGTGGCGAGGTATGACGCCGCGATGTTCTCTTCGCCGGAGTTTTCGCGCTCACTTCCCATACCGCAGTATCTTTTTTACCCGGCGATCGATCCGCTTTCGGAGAAGAATCGCGAGTTGGAGAGCGGGTTTGTGGCGCGGACGCTTGCGCAGTATCAGATCGATCCGTTAAGGCCGATCCTCACACAAATTTCGCGGTTTGACAGGCTCAAAGATCCCGTCGGCGTAATTCGCGCGTACCGGATCGTGAAACGGTATTTCGATTGCCAACTGGTGCTTGCGGGCGGCAGCGCCTCCGACGACCCAGAAGGCGCCGTGGTTCTGAAAGAGGTGCAAGAAGAAGCCAACGGCGAAGCGGACATTCATATTATCGAACTGCCGGCCTGGGCTCCGCTAGAAGTGAACGCGCTGCAGAGGGCTTCGACGATTGTGATTCAGAAGAGCCTTCGCGAGGGATTTGGGTTGACGGTTTCCGAGGCTCTGTGGAAGAAAAAACCGGTGGTGGCTTCCGCGGTTGGCGGCATTCCTGTGCAAATCATACATAAGCATACGGGGCTCCTGTCGCACTCGGTTGAAGGCGCGGCGTATCAGATTCGCTTCTTGCTGTCGCATCCGGAAATTGCAGCAAAGCTGGGAGAGAATGGGCATGAGCACGTGAAGGAAAATTTTCTGATTACGCAGAAGCTCAAACGGTATATGACGCTGTTCCTGGCCATGGCACGCGCAAAGTAGTTAGGGAGGACGAGCAAGAGGATCCTGGGAGGGTATGCAAGCCGGGCCCTTGCAGATGCTTGAATAGCGGCTTAGTACGTAAGCGACCAGCCTACGACTGTCAACGTTAGTACGAGCAAAAGCATAGTGGTGCTTACAACGCTGAGGATGCGGCCGTGGCCGAGGAGATAGTCGCGGGATTCTGCATCAACACAGAGGAGTACGGAAACGACAAGCACGACTCCCCAGGCGAGAATAGCGGGTACACCAGGATACCTGCCAATCATCGCAAGAAACTGGCCCGGGGGCTGGCCAGCAGGAACCCACCAGGGAATCATGGGGGCAATTCCAGTGGCGAGTGAGAGGGTCAGCAGTTTGCGCGTAAACCAACCTTTAATTTTTGGCCGGGCATCTTTCCAAACGAAGTAATCCCAAGCGAGCAGAGCGACGGCGAAGAGCACCCAACCATAAAGCGCGGCTTTCTGGTCAAACCACCACCAGGCCCGGAAGACGAAATGTGCGTGTTGCCCCATGGCAAAGCGCGGGAGCAGAAACATGGCGACGAGGCCGTTGGCCGCAAGGGCAACGAGAAGCGTGACCAAACTCATCAGTTGGAACCAATAGCGAGTTGGCACGCGCCGACACCGGGTGCACACGGATTGTTTGGGCAGGAAATTTAGTCCACAGCGGTCGCAGAACACGGCTGGTCTCCCTAATCGCGGGAATGGAATCCTGTGATCGCTGCCAGAGTATCTGATTGGAATCGAAAAAAACTACTGGTCTGAGGGGCAGTTGAAAGGGCAGGCAGTATTGGTAGTATGGAGGCACCCAGCCAGTTACCCTTCCTTGGCGAAGTGCAAAAAGAAGCGCCTGGACTCGCAAGTAATGCGCGGTCGGGCGGGGGTGCAATATGTCTGAGGCCGCAAAGCAGTGGGAAGGCCAAATTGTTGAGGGGACTTTTCCCTTGCGGCAATATCTTGGCGGAACCGATCACAGCGCAGTTTTCTTAACTGAGTTCGGTGATGGTGTGCCGCAAAAAGCCGCGATCAAGCTTTATCCTGCGGACCCTGCAACAGCGGATTTGCAGCTATCGAGCTGGGAATCTGCCGCGCAACTTTCTCATCCCAATTTACTGCGATTGTTCCGCTCGGGGCGATGCAGGATCGACGGGAATGATCTGCTGTATTTGGTAATGGAGTACGCGGAAGAAGACCTTTCGCAGATACTGCCGCAGCGCGCGCTTACCACGGAAGAAACACGCGACATGCTCGGCCCGGTTTTGGAAGCGCTCCAATACCTGCACGGCAAGGGTTTTGTACATGGCGATTTGAAGCCCGCGAATATATTAGCCAGCGGGGATCACCTGAAACTCTCGAGCGACGCGATCTCGCGCATCGGAGAAGCGCTGAGCGGATTAAGACGGGCTGGCGTTTACGATCCACCGGAGGCCATCAGCGGATCTGGGAGCCCTGCGGGCGACGTCTGGTCACTGGGGACGGCTTTAGTTGAAGTATTGACGCAAAAACTGCCCGACTGGCAGCCAGGGCCGCACCGTGAGCCGGTGGTTCCTGCAAATATTCCTTCTCCATTTCAGGAGATCGCGCGTGAGTGTTTGCGGCTGGAACCGGACCGGCGAATCAGCATTGCGGAAATCGGGGCCCGGCTGAATCCACGCTCCGTGGCGGCGACTGCCTCTGCGTCAAGCGCGGCTCCGGTTTCGAACCTAGGCGTGAGCCCTGCTGCGGGTGTAGCACCAAAGATGCCTCCTGTAACACCCAAGGTTGTAACGGCGTTGCCGGGGCCTCCACACAGTGCAGCGAGAATGCAGAGTAATCCTCATAGGCCGCCGCCATATAGAGAGTCTGGCGGAAGGCCGCGATTCCTCGTTCCGCTTATCTTGATCGCGCTTTTGGTGGCGGCGATCCTGACCGTGCCGCGGTTGCTTACGCACCGCCCGGAAGTTCAGTCCGCGGCGACTGTGAGTTCAGGAAAGCCGTCCAGCCAGCTTGGCGCACGGAAGCCAGCGCAGTCCGCTGCAGTCTCAAAACCGAAGGCTGCGTCGGAAACAGAACCAAAGGTCTCGGAAACGACGAGATCCGCAGCACCGGATGTGGCGCAAGCCAATCAGAAGCTGGCACAACCATCCGCTCCAGAATCCTTGAAAGCAACGAGCGAGAAAGTGCAGCCTCCTGATAGGACACCACCGCCTGCAAGTTCCGTCGTGGCGGACTCTGTTAGACCCGCAAGCGGAGGGATGGGTTCTTCCAGAGGCGAAGTTTTGGACCAGGTGTTACCTGATGTGTCGGGCAAAGCGCGCGCCACCATTCACGGGAAGGTGCGTGTCAGTGTAAGCGTTCACGTTGATCCCTCGGGCGGAGTATCGGAAGCTGAGTTTGATTCACCGGGGCCAAGCAAGTTTTTCGCCGATCTGGCTATGCAAGCCGCAAGAAAATGGGCCTTTACGCCTCCGGAAGTAAACGGAAAGAGCGTAGCCAGCGAATGGCGGATACGGTTTGAGTTCACTCAGAAGGACACCAAGGTCATCCCGACGCAGACGGCTCCCTAGGGACCTGAGGGCATGATCCCAGAATCCAAGGATTGTTGAATGCGCTTTCTGAGGCGTGGGCTGTTGGCTTTGCTCATGAGGCAGGCAGGAAAGACACCTGTCCTTAGGTACGGAGCACCACCAACCTGCGCTTAGTAGTAACCCACCGAAGTATTTGAAACCACAGAAGTTAGTCGGGAAAAAGATGCCCTCTGGCCTGCCGTACCATACCCACTTATCGTCTCATCTCGTAGTTTCGCTGGAAGAAGGCGCGGCTCTTAGTGCGCCCACGATTGGCGGAGTCACAGCGAATGAGCCAGCAGGCAATCCTAGGTATCTCAGGAAACAACGCAGCCCCGAAATTGAAGAGGGCTCCGACGGGTCGCGCAATTCGATGGGCCGCGCTGCTGATCGTGACCGGTGGCATTTCTCTCGTGGCAGGCTTTGAGACTGCTCGCAAGACCATACCAACTCCGAACTGGGAGAGCGGCCTGGCGACGCAGGAATCTTCTCGCGCCGTTTCGCTCTTGCGAATGCCTGTGCCCGATTCTGAGAAGAGTGGTGACGCGGAACTCAAGCGTCTGCCGCTGCAGCAACAAGCGGAGCGGTTACTAGAACGCGCGATGCAGGGCGATGAGTCATCTTTAAATCTCGTGCGCGAAAATGTCGACGGCTGGTGTGGCCGCATCAGAAACACCGATCGGCTTTTTGACCTTGTGCTGGCAGCCCTGAACTCGAGAGACCTGCGCGTGCGCACTGCGGCGGTTGACCTTGACCTTGCGGCAAACAATCTGCGCAAATCGCCGGCAAGCGTTACCCAGATAATGCGGCAACTGAAGGGCGATCCTGAAGGCCGCGGCTTGGCTTTGTGGCGGCTTGGTTCTCTGGGAAATCGTGGCGTGGAACCGGAAAAGGTTCTCCACAGCCTGCTGAACTATGCGCACGATCCCAACGAACATACTCGTTATTGGGCAGTGGAAGGATTGGCGATGCTGGGGAATGACGCCACCATCGGTCCGCTACTGGAAAGGCTTACGCACGACACATCACCTCGAGTCCGCGAACGTGCTGCGAGCAGCCTGGGACAATCCGGTTTACTGACGCGGGAAGAACGCCTGGCGGCTGTTCCGCATTTGCTCAATTTTGCCGATGACGATTCGCTGAACACGACGACGCGGGAGCTGGTGTATGGAACACTGCGGGTCATTACGGGCGCACCACTCGGGAACGATGCCAATGCGTGGAGGGCCTGGTGGGCGCATCACGATCCCGCACAGGAGCGTCACCACCAACGAACGGGAGTTATCCGCACTTAGTCCTGGGATCGTACATATTCCTTTGAATACACAGCTTACCGTCATTCGATGATTTCAAACACGCGGTCCCCGGGAAATTGAGAAAATAGATATTCCTGAAATTGTGAACGAGAAACTCGAAAATCACTTGGGAGGATTCGTTGACTTACTCTTTCCGCAAGATTATTGCGCCAGCCTTTGCGATCATCCTTTTTGTAACGGCGGCATTTTGCGCGGCCGCGGCACAGGAAAAGAAGACTCCGCAAACCGCCGGGGTCGATAACACCAAAATGGGCGCCTATCGCGCTATAGCCCAACACGCCTTCTTGGAATTTCAAAAAGGCGACGTCGCAACCGCCGCTCAGCTTGCCCATAGCCTGGAGCGGGTATGGGATAAAGGCGAGGACTATGGCGGCGACATGGCGCTCAAGAAGACGCATCCCGATCTGTTCGAGCAGATCGACAAAGCAATGGATGATTTCGTGATGCCTTTGATGGAGTACAAGAACAAACCGCCAGATCCGGCGAGAGTCAAAGCAGCGTTTGGCGTCTACCTTGAAAAACTGAAACTCGCTGATTGAGGGAACCGCGATTCTTCGCTTGTTTCTATTCCTGCATTGTCGCGGCAGAGTTCAGGTCTTGGGCGGTCTTTAGAATTCCAGGACAGGGACGAGCCTCAATCCATAGCTCCGGGCACAGGAAAGAGCCAACGCAGGAGTAAGTGCGTCGGCCAATAAATCAACGCTACGAGCGGGATGAAAATCATCGCAAGATGCGCCGGTGCGGGCCCCCAGGCGCGATGGAAGAGCGGATCGCGGTAGGCATAGTTCATGTTGAAGTCCGCAGACAGGAAGCGGGAAACGATCAAGAGGAAGGCGGCAATAGCGGCCTGCAACCCCAACGCGCGCCGGTCGTAGCCAACTCGGCGCAAGGTCCAGAGAAGGACCAGCGGCAGGCCGATGTGGAATGTGGAAAGGAGGCGCACCCAGAGAGGGTAGTGCGCGTCCCACATGTACTCTGTACCGCCAATGAGAAAACGCCCCGTCGTCAATCGCGAACCGACATCCAAAACCCAAAGAAAGCCGGCGGCCAACGAGTTGACGGCTTGACTGGAAAGCAGCAACGGATTTGCGAGCCAAATCCCGGCTAATGACAGAATTACCGCGACGTCGCACAGGTGCAGCAGATTCGCCCAGCCCCAGACGCGAAAGTACGCGGGAAGCCAGACGACCATCCAAAACAGGCTGAACCATCGAAGCACAGGAAAAGTGACTGGGGCAGGCGACATTCGTTTCGACTCACTCGCTGCTTAAGACGGCTAAGGCTATCACAGGCGGCCAACGAGATTGCTGGCGCTCTCGAAACCGTCGCGCGATGGTGCGCAAATTCTAGCGGTAACCCATGTCAGGGCCGAGATGCACGGAACTCGGCATGAAGGTTCCCGTTCCGCGTGCGACTTCTTTGCCTCGGCTATCGAAAAGCACGCCTTCGGCAATGTACAGCCGTTTCGAGCGGCTCACGATTTGGCCACGCGCGAGGAGTTGCCCCTCGGACACCGGCCGCAAGAAATAAAGCTGGAACGAGGAAGTCACGAGAAAGCAATCCGTCACAAGAGACTGCGCCGCAAAAAATGTGGCGTCATCCAGTGCCTTGAAATAAACAGCTCCGTGAATGGCGCGGCCGGCGTGATAGAAGTCCTCGCGCACGGTCATCTCAATTTCTGCCCGCCCTTCCTCGGGAATGCGGAGCGCCGGACGGAACCAGTGGTTAATCGGAGCACGATCGTACATCGCAACCAGTGCTTCAGAATGTGTGTGTTTCATAATCGATGGTTTGGGTTCGCTCCGGGAATTGTCAGAATTAAGTAATCTGGCCTGCGGAAGCAGAAGCCTGAGAGCCGAAATGCTCCTGGTGCTTGCGCAATAGAAATTGGTCGGTCATTCCCGCAATGTAGTCGCAAACGACTGCGTGGCGAGGCTGCGAGAGCGCCGATTCTTCATGAGAGGCCGGCATAGAGCCCGGCGCATCGAGATAATAGACAAAGAGTTCTTCGAGGCAGCGGACCGAGCGATCGCGGTCTTCGGTGATGGCGGGGTTGTTGTAAATGTGCTTGAACAAGAAACGCTTCAGCTCGGCGTTGCGCTCAGCAAGCGAATCGCTGAAACCGGCAAGCCGGCGTGGCGCGCGACGAATGTCATCCGCCGTGGAGACGCCTGAGGCAAGCACTCGCATCTGCGTGGTCTCAATCAGATCGGTGGCGAGACGATCGAGCACAAGCTTGAGCGCCGCATTGAACTTGAGTTTCTCGCGCCCAGATGGGTACGCCGCATCAATTTCAGCGTAAGCCTCAGAGAAAATCGGCGCTTCCCTTCGCAATGTATCCAGATTGAGCAGCTCCGCTTCGCGCGCGTCGTCAAGGTCCGCTGTGTTGTAGGCAATCTCGTCTACCCAATCGATGAGCTGCCCTTCAAGAGGCGTGCGAAGTTCCAGCAAATACTCCGCAAGATACGGGTATTCCGCAGCGGTGTAATCGTGCGAGTGCTTGATGATGCCTTCGCGAACTTCAAAGGTGAGATTCAGCCCGGGAAAATCGAGATAAGGACTTTCGAATTGCTCGACGATGCGGAGCGCCTGCAGGTTGTGATTGAACCGCGAGCTGTGCGCGCGCATGAGTTCATCCAGCTTTTTTTCGCCGGCGTGGCCGAAAGGCGGATGCCCGATGTCATGGACAAGAGCGAGCGTCTCGGCAAGTTCCGTGTTGAGGCCCAGCGCTCCGGCCACTGTGCGGGCAATTTGGCAAACTTCCAGCGTGTGGGTTAGCCGATTACGAAAATGATCGGAATAGCGGATGGTGAACACCTGGGTCTTGGCTTCGAGGCGGCGGAAGGCGCGCGAATGAATGATGCGGTCGCGATCGCGCGCGTATTCGCTGCGGTAGGGATGCGGCGGTTCGGGATGGCGGCGCCCGCGTGAGAGTTCCACACGCATCGCCCATGGCGCGCTAGTGGGAAGTGGTTCGATGAGCGGCTCCGGAGGCGAACAGAGACATCGCTGTCCGCTTGCGTTCCTGAGAATCTTAAAACGTATTCTAGAAACTCGAGTCTCCGCTCAAATCCATCGCGGAGAAAATCTGGAGCTTAGGACTTTGGCGCGAGGGTTTCCAGCCCGCGGTCCGCTTCCTCGGAGATCGCAGTGTTTGGAAACTCTTTTTTGAGCTGCTCATACACGCCGGCCGCTGCCTTGGGATCACTCTGGCGCAAAGTCTCGGCCAGCTCAAGCAAGACAAGGGGACGTGGCACAAAAACAGAAGCGTGCTCGGCCAAGTCGCGGAAAACTTTGGCGGCATCCGCGGGCTTTCCAGTGCGCTCGTAAATCACTCCGGTTTGGTACTGCGCCATGGCTACGAGCTCTTTGTCTTTGCCCGAACTGATCTTCTTCAGCTGTTCCAGCGCTTGATTTTGGCGTTCGAGGTCTTCGTAGCACAGGGCGGCGTAATAGGTCGCCAGCCTGCCGGGATTCGTGCTTGGATATTTTTCAGCAACGGCAGAAAATTTGTGAACGGCATCTTCGGCACGCGCCGCTTCCGTGGGATAGAAGGCTTCGCCAGGATCATTGGGATCAGGCGCCGCACCGATGCGCGCGGAGTACGCTTTCGTGGCCACGTCTAGCGCTGCCGTCGCCTGCACAGTCTGACGGTCGGTATAAAAGCGCCAGCCACCATATCCAACGCCAACGACTACGAGCGCCAGCACGGCTGCTGCGAGAACGGTGGTATGCGAAAAGACAGCCTCTGCACCATGCTCGATCGCATCGTGAATCTTGTCCTGCTTCAATTCCCTGCGCGAAATATGTTCAGGCACAAACGCTCTCCTGCTTGATTTGGAAGCTCTCATCGTAGCACAGGAGGCGGGCAAGCTGCCTTCGCGCGTTTCGACTTGTGTTTCGCGTGGCAGGCGATTTTACGCTTGCGGCATAGCTTCGGAGAGACCGCAACTCCTCGGCGCGCCCGGTGTTAGATTAAAGTGATGCAAGCTGCGTGTGTCCATTGCGGAACAGAACACAAACTGAAGGATGCCGATTCTACAGTCCATCCGAAAGTTCAGTTTAAGTGCTCCAAGTGCGGGAAAACTACAATCGTAGAGGTCAAGCGGCGCCCGGACCAGACTGTCGTGATCAGCCCACTTCCTTCGTTTGCTCGCGCCGACGCTTCCAGCTCAAATTTGAAGCTGCCGCCGGAAGATGACGGCTTGAAGCTGCCAGCGAACGGTGTATTCGTTCTGGCGATTACCTCGGGCCCTGCGAATGGCGAAGTCTTCCGATTGGCGAAGCCCCGCGTTGTCATTGGACGAAAGGGCGCGGACATCCCGCTTAATGATCCGGAAATTTCGCGGCATCACTGCTTGCTGGAAGTGCGCGACAAGATCATTAACCTGAAGGATCTCGATTCCACGAACGGCACGTTCTATGACGAAGAGCGCGTGAGAGCAGCGATGTTGCAGGATGGCTCGGAATTTCGCATCGGTGAAAGCCGAATCCGTGTAGGCTTTCAGAAAAAATAACGTTTCTTCTCTTCTCGGTTTTCCGCAAAATTACACCCTGAACTCAGCATGCCGTGAGTGTAAGATACGGACGATAGCGCTGAGCCTCCGACGCACCCGATGAATCGCCTTTCCGCCTGCCTGATCACACTCAACGAGGAACACAATCTGCCGCGCGCTCTGGCGTCGCTGAAAGGAATCGCGGACGAAATCGTCGTGGTGGATTCGGGAAGCGTGGACAGAACTGCTGTGATTGCTCGCGAGCATGGAGCCGCTTTTTTTGAACGAGCGTGGACAAATTATTCGGAGCAAAAGAATTTCGCCACGTCGTGCGCTAAGAACGACTGGATATTCTCAATGGACGCGGATGAAGAGCTCAGCAGCGCCTTGCAGACTTCGCTGCTGCACTGGAAAAAACACGAACCGCAATTCAGCGTCTACGAAATGGCTCGAAAGACGTGGTATCTGGGAGCCTGGGTTAAGCACTCGGGATGGTATCCGGATTTTCAACGCCGCCTTTACCGGCGCGATGCGGCGCAGTTTTCGGGAATCATCCACGAATCGCTCAAGTTCGAAGGCAAACCGGGGCGCCTCAGCGGAAATTTGCTGCACTATACGGTGAGGTCCTTTGCCGAGCATGAGGAGAAGGTCGAACGATACGCAACGCTTGCCGCGCAACAAATGTACGCGGCTGGAGAGCGATCCTGGCGCTCCGCTGTTTGGTTTGCCACGCCGTGGAGTTGGTTTCAAAATTATTTTCTGCGTGGCGGATTCCTCGATGGATACAGGGGCGCCCTGATTGCGCAGATGGCGGCGCGCGCCGTGCGCATCAAGTACGAAAAGCTTGGGCAACTTGTCCGCGCGAGCAGAGAGCAGGCTCGCGGATGAAAGTCCTCTTGGTTGACCTGGAGCGCGAATGGCGCGGCGGACAGAGCCAGGCCTTGCTGACACTGGTTGGCCTGCGCGAGCGGGACGATGAAGTCGAACTGCTGTCCGCGCGCGAGTCTCCCCTTTCGGATCGCGCGGCAAATGCTGAAATTGTAGTGCATCAAGTTCCGCGTTTCGGATTGCGCGCCTGGGCAGCGGCAGCGTTGCGTGGATTGGTCGCTCAAGCCAGGTTCGACTTGATTCATCTCAATGAACCGCATGCCATGGCCGCCGCCTGGCTGGCAGGAGCACACAAGCAACTCCCGTTACTTCTATCCCGTCGCATCGGCTTTCCGCTGAAGAAAAACGCCGTCTCACAAGCAATGTATCGCGCGTTGGACCGATTCGTGGCCAACAGCCGGGATGTGGCGCAAAGCCTGATCGATTCCGGCATTGCCGCAGAAAGAATTTCGATCGTTAATGAAGGAGTGGAAATCCCGCCGTTACCGACACCGGATCAGCGCGCCAGCGCGCGCAAATATTGGGGCATAAAGGATCACGAATTCCTGTTCGGCTGCGTGAGCGTTTTTGTTACGGAAAAAGGGCAGCGCCATCTTATCGAAGCGTTGCCAAAGGTGAGATCCGCGCATCCGGAAGCTCGGCTGATTCTTGCCGGCGACGGTGCGTGCCTCGAAGACGCGAAGAAGCTCGCGAAGAAACTTCAGCAAACAGATTCGGTGTCGTTCCCCGGTTTTGTGGAGGATGTCGGGCAGATTTATGCCGCCCTCGATGCGTTTGCGTTTCCCTCGGAGTTCGAGGGACTCGGTACGGCCCTGCAAGTTGCGATGGCCTACGGGTTGCCATGTATTTCGACGACGCGCGGCGCTTTGGGAGAGGTAGTGGACGACGAGCGAACCGCGCTGGTTGTGGAACCGCACGCGGGAGAGATTGCCACCGCGATGCTAAGACTGATCAATGAGGAAGATCTCCGGCGGCGCCTGGCAGACGCCGGCAGGCGCGAAGTGGAAGCCCATTTCTCGGCCGCCCGCATGGTGCAGAATACGGTCGCAGTGTACGAGGATGTTCTGCGCAAGAGGCGAAAGACATGAACACGGCGCGGCTCACTGTGATTCAGCAAGCGGTACTGAACCGACTCCCCGCGTTCGGCTTGCCGGCCCACGCGCGCGTCCTCGACGCACCTTGCGGTGGTGAAGCCGCACTAACGCGCGCGCTGATCGAATCTGGCTTTGAAGCGCAGGGCGCCGATCTTGACAGCCAGCCCGAGGCAACTCTCGCCAAAGCCTTCTCGAAGGTGAATCTCGATCAACCGCTCCCATGGCCCGACCAAACATTTGACGCGGTTTTTTCAACGGAAGGTATCGAACATCTCGAGAATCATTTTTCATTCTTGCGCGAGGTCTTCCGCATTCTGAAGCCGGGCGGCTTGCTCGTTCTCACAACCCCGAACATCACTGCCCTGCGTTCGCGAGTACGATTCTTCGGCAGCGGTTTCTTCGGGCGCGACTCGCGGCCCCTGAACGAAGCCTCTCGCCAGCCGCTTCATCATATCGGGCTGGCCACTTTCCCGCAGCTTCGGTACGAACTCCACATGTCCGGATTCCAGCTGATCGAGGTGCGCCATACCCACGTCAAACCCATTAGCTACTTCTACGCAATCTACCTGCCATGGATGTGGATCTACACTCGCATAGCCTTCCGCAAAGAGAAGGACGCCGCGCAGCGCGCGAGAAACAAAGAGATTCTCGCAACCCTACTCTCGCCTCCGTTACTCTTCGGCGAGTGCATCATGCTGATCGCGAAGAAAATCTAGCCCATCTTGCCCTGATAATCTGGCGCCCAAAAAGATGAAGCGCCGGGCGGCTCCTTCTCGATCCGCACAGCGCTTCAAATGTTTCTAATTTTGCGCAAGTTTTCTGACTTCCGTTGTTCCAGGTATTCCCTCCTATCCGCTCGCCGATTTACGTCAAGCTATCTT
>Ga0210403_10002455_pt1 | contig 16693 bp, 11 predicted proteins | sample IncBWC19MmetaG_FD_150863 | JGI IMG/M metagenome (GOLD analysis project Ga0210403, IMG submission 150863) | Forest soil microbial communities from Barre Woods Harvard Forest LTER site, Petersham, Massachusetts, United States - Inc-BW-C-19-M | ecosystem: Environmental > Terrestrial > Soil >... | reverse complement strand
CCGGCGAGTTCGAGATTCTGGACGCAGCCAATCTGCGTTTTCGCTATCCCGTGGCTGGTGTCGCCTCGGGCAGCACCGTACCGTTTCGCCTTATCATTAATGGGGCCGAAAGCGCCCCAAACTGGGTGACTGCGCCATGAGCGCCTCGGCGCAGGTTGCCCCTACCCTTCCGGTTTCCGCGGCGGAACTTGTGTCGTTGCGCTTTCGGCTGCTCGCCCGTCGCCGCGCCGCCTGGTTGCGTTCCTTGGATGTGCCCGGGCGCGCGTCGGAGGAGGATTTGATTCTCGATGATGTTGACACTCGAGACGCCGAAGTGGCCTGGACGAAAGCGCAACCCTGGGCCGCGCAGTGGAAAGAAGAGTTGCGCGGTGTGGAAGCCGCTCTTCTGGGGGATCAGTCTTCTTTCCTCGCGCGGCTGCGTGCCCTGTTTGGCCTGAACGTAGAGGAATCCGATCTGCTCGAAGCGTGTGCGGCCGTCGCACTCGATCCGTCACTTGGACGTCTCTGCGCTTATTTGCAGAATCGCGCCGCTCGCGGCTACATCACCGAAGAGATGGTTGCCAGGGTCTACGGGTACGGACGTTGCGGGGTCTGGAATCCGGATTCGGCATTGTTCAGTTGGGAGCTGATTCAGTCCCACGAATTTGGCCCCGGCGAACCGCAAGCGCTCTTTCTCGATCCTCAACTTCGCGATCGTCTTTGCGGACGCCTCACCTTGCCGGATGCTCTTGCCGGAGCCGCTCGCTTGTACGAAAGCGTGGAGACAGTCGGCTCACTTCCGGTGGAAGAGACCGCCACGCTCATCGAGCAGCACGTTAACGCGAAGTCAGTCTCCCGTTTGCGCCTTGTGATCGAAGGGGGACGTGGCAGCGGCAGGCGCACGTTGGCCGGAGCAGTTTCCGCCCGGCTGCGCTTGAATCTTCTGCTCATTAATGCAGATGAAATCTCCGACCAGAACTGGCGCCGGAGCTATATGCTCGCTCAGCGCCACGCCTATTTCGACAACACGGCCATTGCCTGGTACGGCGAGAGTCTCTCGCATCGTCCCTGGCTCGCGGGTCTTCCTTCCTTTCCCGTGCAATTCGCGATTGTTGAAACCGGAGCATCTCTTTTGCCGCTCGAAGGCGTTTCCGAGCACCGCGTGCGTGTCCCCGCACTCACCGTCGCCGATCGTTCCGCACTGTGGCGCACGCACCTGCCCTGCTCCCTTGATTGGCCTCCGCACGAATTTGACCTCCTGGCGGAGCGGTACCGCGTGCAACCCGGCGACATCGTCGCCGCTTCTGTGGTCGCTGTGAAAACGCCCCTACAGGCGGCGTTGCGGGTTCGCGAAGCCTCGCGCAGCCGCCTCGGTGGACTGGCGCAACTTCTGCGGTGCTCATTCACGTGGAACGACCTGGTAGTGCCCGCTGCGTTGCGGGAAGCGCTAGAGGACATCGTTTTTGAAGCGAATCACCGCGCGGTCGTATGGGAAGACCCCGAAGCTCACCGCCTCTTCCCTCAGGGGCAGGGCTTGATCGCTTTGCTCAGCGGCCCTCCGGGGACCGGGAAAACCATGGCCGCACAGGTTATCGCCGCCACGCTTGACTATGATTTGTTTCGCGTCGATCTCGCGGGCGTTATCAGCAAGTGGGTGGGCGAAACCTCCCAGGACCTCGAGCGCATTCTCACGCGCGCCGCGTACATGCACGCCATCATCTTGTTCGACGAATGTGACGCAATTTTCAGCAAGCGTACCAGCGAGGTGCATGACGCTCAGGACAAATTTGCCAACACAGACGCCGCTTACTTGCTGCAAGCCATGGAAAGTTACCCGGGCATCGCGTTTCTGGCTACAAATCAAAAAGGAAATATCGATCCGGCATTTATTCGCCGCTTGCGCTATCTACTGGAATTTTCCAAGCCTGATGCCGCGCAACGCCTTGAGATTTGGCGCAAGGTCGTCCGCGGCCTCGGCGGTAAAGCGCAGCGGGACGCGCTCGATTGCTCCTTGCGATTGCTTGCCGACAGCGTGGAGGTCACCGGTGCGCAAATTAAATTTGCGACGCTTGGTGCGGTCTTCGCCGCAAGACGCGACGCTTCGCCCATGGAACTTCGCCATCTGGTTCGTGGGTTGGAGCGCGAACTGGCCAAGGAAGGGCGCGCGCTGGGCTCTAGAGAGCGCGAAAGGATCATGAGCCGTGGGAAGTGAACTCATTCGCATTGAGGAACTGTGCCTGCGCATCCCCGGGCTCACGCAGGTGGAGGCTCGCCGGCTCGCCGAGGACATCACCCGGCGCGTTTCGGAGCATATCAAGCCGGGCGACCCCGTGAGGCGTTACAGCCTGCTCAATATGCACCTCTCCATACCCACAGGCGTCAGTGGGGAAAAGCTGGCATCGCGTATCGCGGAGGAAATCGTCGCCAGACTGCAATGAGCAAAAAGCAACAATTCGCAACGGCAGGGGCGCGCAACGGAGGGCAAGGCGCCATGGCCTTTCGCCGCGGCCCCGCGGGGAATCACGTTGAGCCGCGCAGGCGTGACAAGTGGGAGCGTCAGGCGGACGATGCGGCGCATCGCATCCTGCGCGGCGAACGCAGTGTGGCACGCATGCTCACGCCCGCAGCGGCGGCCTCTCTTACCGTGCCGCTGAGCCAGGGTGCGCCCCTCCCATCCAGGTTGCGCATAGAGATGGAAGAGAGTTTCGGCGCCGACCTCTCGGACATCCGGATTCATCGTGACCAGCACGCCGCTGCGGCAGCGCGTCTCCAGCATGCAGCTGCTTTCACCTCCGGAAGCAACCTGTTTTTTGGCGACGGATTGTGGTCTCCCTGGTCCGGTCGCGGCCGCGAGCTCATTGCCCACGAAATCGCTCACGTTCTGCAACAAACAGGTCGACGAGACTCGCGCGGGTGCCTGCGCGCGACGAACGTTGTGGGAGCCGGCCAAGTGCAGTGTAAGGATGAAGAGTTCGTTGAGTTGGCAGTGAAATATGACTTCTTTGAGCTGAATGCGGCCGAGGTCCAATCAGTTGCTCAGGGGCTCAAGACTGACAACAGCCAGCCCGAAGTGGCGCGGCGGGAAGGCGCCATCTTGATCAGTCCGGAGGAAAAGCCACCCGATAAATCGTCAGTCGCTCCCAAACAAGCCGCTGACGCTGGAAAAACCTCTGTTCCACAAGTCAAAAAAGAGAATGAATTTCTTGCTGCCGTTGATGAAGGCGGATCGAAGGAAAGTGCCGCTGCTGAAGCTCCTATCGGAAAAGAAATTTCCGGTGCACCTGCTACCCCTGAAAAAGCACCTCCTAGCCCGGAAGAAAATGCTGCGTACCAGGCTGTTGTTGAGGAATTGGAAACAAAGGCGAAACACGAGAGAACACCGCCTAAGAAGCCGGCGGAAAAACAAAAAGAGACGGTACTAGCAGCAAATTCAGCAGCCGGACAAATTATTGATAAGCAAAACGATTACCGCAACTATTTCGCCCACCTCGACAAACTGGAACAGGTGCAACCTGCTGATGATCTTACAGTGGAAAGGTTCATGGGTGAATTCAGAAAGAACATCACTGCGTTGGCTGAAAAACTCCCAAAAAAGATAGAAGACCATGATTCCGTGCAGACAGCAGTCGAACTCGCTGCTGGAAAGGTGAAGGCCGCACAGGAAGTCGCCCAGCAGGTCAAAACTCCCTCAGAGCCATTACACAAAGAAGCGGGGAGGGATCCCTTTGGGGACAACGAGAAGCAGGAACCGAGAACTTACGAATTAAAAGTTGATCCTTCCGGCGCTACGCCAGCAATTAAGAATGCCAAGACTGCGGCTCCAAAGCCGAAAACTGACGATGCCATTTCCTTAGATGAACAAAGCCGGGCTCTGGATGATGAGTTGTCCAATCACAATATAGGTGGACAGACAATTAATATTGACGAGGGCTCTCTGGCTTTTCCCATATCGGGCGAAAAGACATTTGAGGAAGCTGGCGAAGCCAAACGCAAAGCACAAGACGAAATCGTAGAGGCCAAGCCAAAATACCGCAAACAAGAGAGAAAGATAATAGGTGAATCTGAAGCGGATATTCACTCCCTTGTGAACATCAGGGGATTGCAAGGTCACCACGGTCTACGTTCGGAAAATTTCAAAGCTGTCCTGAGTACGCAGGAACTGCATAAGAGCAACATTAAAGAGGATAAGGACAGTTTTCTGCCCCAATTTCACGAAATTTACCAGCGTACAAAGGACGGCGTAGACCGCGCACTACTTTTGCAGGAACCAACTATTGAGGAGACGTTCGACAACATACTAAGCGAAGCTGAAAAAGACTTCGAGGAGAGAGTAAGACAATCGTTGGAGTACATCTACACTCCGGGCCACTGGGGGCTTGATTACAGTGATTGGAAAGGTGAGCACGAAGATGACATCAATCTAGAATTCGAAAAACAAAAATCTTCGGAAGACAGATTGCCGGGTGAAATTAGTGCTGCGTATCTTAAGGCATTGAAAATAGTACAGGATAAGTCAGCGAAGAAAATGTTTTCGTACGAAAAGACAAACTTTATCGACAGAGTGTTCCGGCAGGTTGAAGAACAAATCGCAAACCGAGTTGTGGCGGCCTTGAAAGCGGCCAAGAAGTGCATCGCGGAAGGGGAAAAAGATTTAGCCGCAGCTTTTGGCGGACTGGATTCACAGGAGCAGCTAGAAGCCTGCAAAGTCTATGACGTGGTTAAGGTGCAGTTTGGTCAGTTGCGGGAATCAGTTGAAGATCGTCAACGCGACATCATCAACGATATGGCGCGAACCTACAACCAAAGTGTCGGTAAACTCCAGGGAAAATTTGATGAGATTAAAAAGGACGTTCTAACCAGTTGGTTCAAGAAAGCGTGGAATAAACTCAAGGCTGTGGTCGATGCCATCATAGATTTTGCGACAAGAATCGCGGAATTGCTGGGACGGTTAGTATATTTGGTTGGCGATATTATCTCCAGCCCGCGTCATTTCTTCCACAATTTGGTGACTGGAATTGGTCGGGGCTTTTCGACATTTGTCGATGGAATCGGTGAATTTCTTGCCACCGCATTTTTTGACTGGCTTCGCGGTTCGAGCGGGCTCCCGATTCAAATGCCCAAAGACTGGGGACCCAGAGGCCTCTTCAGTTTATTTACGCAATTACTCAGTTTGGAAGCGGAAACCATTTGGCAAAGAATGGAGGTCGTTTATGACAAGTCTATTGCGAACGCCTTTCGGCGCGGTGAAGTTCTCCAGGATAAAGGCCTGGAAATCTTCGGCGTCATCAAAAATGAAGGCTTGGGCGGCCTCTGGGACCACATAAAAGAATCATTGGGGAATATATTGGAAGAAACTTTGGGAATGATAAAGGAGAACGTTCTTTACGCTGCGATTAAAAAGGTGATTTTGGAAATCGGTAAAATGCTCCTGCCGGGTGGAGGGTTCATCGCGATTGCAGAGAAGGTGATCCGCCTGCTGCAGTTTATTGCGGAAGCTCGAAACAAAATCCTGGATCTCATTGAGTCGTTTGTTGATTCCGTTGAAATGGCTGTCAACGATGATGTTTCTGGAATCGCAAAACATATTACCGGAGCCCTAACCAAATTCATAACGGTTGCTCTTGATTTTCTGGTCACCGTCTTTGGCTTGGGGAGCCTCAAAGAAAAAGTGGAGCGATTCATTGAACGGATGAGGAAACCAATCATAGGGGCCATTGACTGGCTTCTAAACAAATTCAAGCCGATTGTGATGAAGGGGAAGGAATTCTTGGAGAAAGGCCAACAAAAAGTGATTGGGATAGGTAAAAAGGTGGCTGGTGCAGCTACGGGATGGGTAAGGCGATTGCTGGGAATCGAAAAGCGTTTCCAGGGAGAAGATGGTTCTAATCACCGTTTATATTTTGCTGAACAAGCAAGCAATACGGTGCTGATGATAAATCCTAACCCCGCAGACGGATTTGAAAGGTGGATTGCTCACATAAAAACGGATACCGGTTCTGAAGCAAGAAGAAGAAGAGCGCAGAAAAAAGCCCAAGAAATTGACCGGGTGCAAGCGCAACCGGTTTCCGAAGAACAAAAGGTTGAGACGATTCGCGGGTTAATGGATGAATTGAGTGCCGTGACCGGACCGCTCTTCAAGGGCGAACGTCCTGACTGCGCAATTGAAGGTGCCGGCCTCAAGCTTGGCAGATTACGGAACGATAAATATGGAACTACTATGGAAGCGTCGTTTCTTACCAATATTAAAATGCCTGAGGGATCGGTACCAGCCCCCCCTCAGCGGCAGTCTTTTGAAGTGATCAACCAACGCCGGAATCAGGGGGGAGCCTATTACGTCAAGGGGCATTTGCTCAATAACAACCTGGGCGGCACCGGTAAGCTTTGGAAGAATCTTACCCCGTTAACGCGTGAAGCAAATAGTGCACATGAGCGTATTGCCGAAGCCCGGGTTAAGAATGCTGTTGCCGCAGGCAATATTGTTTACTATGAAGTACAGGCAATGTATGGGCGTTCTGCTCCAAAGGGTCCAACCCGCACCATTCAAGAAATCATGAATGAAGAGGTCGATGTCCCGAAAAAGCTAATTTGCGAAGCTGCATTGGTTACACCTGCCAAAGTTTCTTCCTCAGGTCGTGAAATAAGAACCCCGTTGGTGCCCGCCGGCACAGAAATTGAGAACAATATAAGCCAGAAACCGGCAGATTACGATCTTATAGGTATACGGCACGAAACTGTTTATCTTGATTCCGGGAAAGTGGATGCCATTGCCAGCATTAAAGGCGTTGATCGTCGATTGGCTCAGAAGATCGTCGATGCTTACGACGATAAAGGCACGCAATTTGGCAGCATGGCGGCTCTTGCTGAATATAAGTTCTCTAATGGCGACACATTTACTAAGTTGCAAGCAGAAACCATCTGTCGTTTTTATGATCTTGGATATGTACGTTTATATGAAAGGACAATTTGATTAGCAGTAATTCTTATCTCACCAGCTGAAAAACCTGCAAAAGAGATCCGGGCTATTTATCGGCATGCTCAAGCGGCAATTGAGTTGGGTAAGAAGAAGCCCGGCGCGACAGTAGTATACGGCAGCCAGGAGTAGACAGATAAGATATTGCCGCAAAAGTAATTCAAGGGACGGCCTGACACCACTGCAACGACAAAATGCAAGCGTTGGGCTGGAAGCTCACCCCTGACTAGGAAGGACGAATCATGGCCATCGGCTACTCACGCAGTCCAATCCTCATTAAAGGCGCGATCATCCAATTCTCAGCGCCCTTGTTTGTCCCCATTCCCAACATCATCATTTTCCAGTACAACCCGGAGTCGCTCAGCCGCACGCTCGACATCTGGAAGCCCCCCGACGACGGCAAAGCGAAAGGCGATCCCGAGCGCGAGGCCCTCCTATCCCAGCCGCAAAATCCCGAGGAATCGTTCAACATCGTCCTCGAACTGGACGCCACCGACGATCTCGAAAATCCCCTCGCTCATCCGCAAACCGTCATCACCGGAGTCGCCGACCGCATCGCCGCACTCGAGATGCTCACCTACCCAGCGAAAGGTGATTCCTTCGGGAGTTTGCTGGGCGGTTCGCTGACTACTCTCGAGGCCATTCCCGGCGGGACCAGCGTCTCCCCTGACCCAAGCACCGCACTCCCTCCCAAGCGGAAAACAGTGCCCCTGGTTCTATTCTTCTTCGGCCCGGGCCGCATCGTTCCCGTGCGCATCACCACGTTTACCGTTGACGAGCAAGCCTTCTCGCCGACCTTGTACCCCATTCGCGCCAAGGTAACCGTCGGCATGAAGGTCCTCGATCCTGCGGGCCTGCGTGACGACAACACCTTCGTCTACCAGCTGGCCAAAGCTTGTTACAACGCCACCCTCGGGCAAAAGGAAACTCTCGCGTTGATCAGGAATGGAGAGAACGCCATCGACGCAATCACTCCGCTCTTGCCGTTCTAGGAGACATGACTATGGTTTTCGATCCGCTGAGCCGCTACGCCAACCTGCCCACCTACGCCCGCATCGATCATCGAGGCCGCCTCGTGATGGTCGTGCCGGTGCCCGCTCCCCCAAACGACCAGTTGCTGGGGATTCATGTTTTGCGCGAAGGCGAGCGCGTCGATCACTTGGCGTTCCGTTATCTGGAAAATCCCGCCGGATTCTGGCGCATTTCTGAAATGAACGGCGTGATGCTCGTCGAAGCGATTACGGAAAAGCCGCAAATTTCCATTCCGGCGGGCGGGGTGCGCTAAGAAACGATGGGGCTCGGGATTTCCATCGCCGTGGACGGAACCGCCGACGCAGGACTTTCTAACGCCGTCTGGGTCGAGGTGCATCAACGCATGGGTGAGATGACCAAATATCGCATACGGTACGACATCGACATCGACAAGGGAGATTTTCCCGACCTGATCGATGCGCGTATCGATGCCGGCAGCGAACTTTCGGTCATCGCGCCTGTTTCCGGCGCGAACAATTACCTCGTCAAAGGGCCAGTCACAGGGCAGCGTATCTTCTATCAGAATGCCGGCGGCGGCAGCTATATGGAAGTGGAAGGCGCCGACACCTCGATCAAAATGGGGCGCGAGTCGAAAGCCGTGATCTGGTCCGATCTGACCGACAGCGACGCTGTCTCCCAAATCTTCAGCAGCTACGGTTACACCGCTGACGTGGATTCTACGTCGGCTGGGCATTCCGAGGACAAGCACACGCTGGTGCAGCGTGCCAGCGATCTGGACTTCGTGCGCCGCCTTGCCCGGCGCAACGGTTTTCTTTTCTGGATCGATTGCGACTCCAGCGGAACGGAGACCGCGCACTTCCGCCGGCCCAAGCTTGACGGGAACAGCTCAGTAAATCTCGACATCAACCTGGACACCAACAATCTCGGCACCCTCGAACTTGCCTGGGACGTCGAGAAATACACCAGCGTCGTTGCCGCCCAGCTCAACCTCAACGATAAATCGGATATCGACGGAGACGTCTCTTCCTCGCCCCTTACCTCTCTCGGTACTCAGTCGCTCGCCGAAATTACCGGCGACACGCGTTCCGCTCACCTTCACGCCCCTGCCGATGATGCCGGCGACCTCACGTCACGCGGCGAAGGTGCACTTATCGAAGACGCCTGGTTCATCTGCGCTTCGGGCCAGACCAGCGTCAATTCGCTGGGCGACATCTTACGCGCCAACTCGCTTGTCACCGTCCGTGGCGTCGGAACCCGGCACAGCGGCAAGTATTACGTGGCCGCCGTTCGCCACACCATCGATCCCTCCGCGCACTATATGCAGTTCGAACTCGTACGCAACGGTTGGGGAAACTAAATGCACAACGAACACACAGCAGCCGAATACCTGCGCAGCCACTACTTCGGGAAATATCGCGGCACAGTTTCCGACAATCAGGACTCCACCTCGCGCGGTCGTTTGAAAGTCAAAGTGCCCGCCGTTCTGGGCCCAGACCTCGAAGTCTGGGCCATGCCTTGCGTGCCATACGCCGGCGACGGTGTCGGTTTCTACAGCCTGCCCCCGAACGGCTCGGGCGTGTGGGTAGAATTTGAAGCTGGTGATCCGTCTTACGCGATCTGGACCGGTTGCTTCTGGGCCGACAGTGAACTGCCGGATTCCGGCGGTCCGGATGTAAAAATCTGGCAGACAGATTCTCTGAAAGTCCGGCTCGACGATTCCGCTGATGAGCTGCTTCTCGAGAATGGCGACGGTTCGAAAACCACCTACAGCAGCGACGTAACAACGGAAGCCGGCTCCGCGACGATCACCGTCGGCGACAGCGGCGGCACATCCGTGAACTTGAATGACGGTGGTCTAGAGGTGGTGTGATGGCCGGGAAGACGCTCACTACAGCATCTTCACTCAGTTGTCCTCATGGCGCGACGGTCACCATCGTTCCCGCGAACACCCGCGCCAAGGCAGACGGAAACTATATCGCCACGGCCGCTGACACTTTTACGATCGCCGGCTGCCCCTTTACCCTGCCGACCGTTCCCCCGACGCCCAGCCCTTGCATTATGGTGACCTGGACTGTCACGGATGAACTCGTCAAAGCCGGCGTTCCCACGTTGAGCCAGTCCAGCCAAGGGTTGTGTATCAGCGCGCTCGGCCCGCCCCAGGGCCCTGTGGTCATTTCTTCCACCCAGACGAAAGTGTCCAGCAAATGAGCCGGCCGTTCACCAGCATCGCTTACCCGGTGGCCATCGACGCTTCGCTCGGCCGCTTGCAGGAAGAGACCGACTACGCGGCGCATGTGGAACAGCTCATCAAGCAAGTGCTCTTCACCGCGCCCGGCGAGCGCGTCAATCGTCCGGACTTTGGTTGCGGGGTCAAACGCATGGTGTTCGCTCCCAACAACGAAGTGTCCGCCAGCCTGGCGCAAGTAACCATTCTCGAAGCTCTGCAACGCTGGCTTGATCCGGTGATCGTGGTGAACAACGTGAAAGTCAGCGCCACCAACGAAGTGCTGCAAGTCCTGGTGGTCTACACGCTGAAGGCCCGGCAACAACGCCTTTACCTCAACTTGGAGGTGACACTCTAATGGCGGTACCGGAACGCCTCGTCGCGCTGCAAGCCCAGAACATTGTCACCGGGATCGACTTTGTGTATGTCTATCCCACGCAGACAACGCTCGACGTCTATTTCCTGCGCTCGCCGTCTACGCTCGCCGCGCCTCTTCCAGGTACCCTCGCACAAAGCGCGATCCGCATTTACAGCCCTTCGGGTGGAGACAGCGTGCCTGTGGTCCCGGTGCAGAGTATTCTCTGGGCCGTCGTCGACGGCCGCGATGTGCTGCGCATCAAGACCGTCGAGCCGGGAGATTTTTCCCGCTACCGCCTGATCATTGACGACCCGCGCATTGACCGCTTCTTCAACGACGTGTGGTTCAGCTTCAAGGCCAATTGTCCCAGCGATCTCGATTGCGCTCCTGGGGCTCACGAGTGCGCACCGGATCCTCCCGTCGATTTTCCTGTCGACTACACCGCGCGCGATTTCTGGAGTTTTCGCCGCGCGTTGCTTGATTTCGCTTCGCAACGTTACCCCAAATGGCAGGACCGGCTGGAAGCGGACGTGGGCAACATGGTTGCCGAAGTGATGAGTGCGTTGGGCGACGAGCATGCGTACAACCAGGATCGTATTGCGCGCGAAGCGTACCTGGAAACGGCCACACAGCGAAGGTCGCTCCGGCGTCACGCCAGCCTGGTCGACTATCACATCCACGATGGTCTGGGCGCTTTCACTTGGCTCGATTTTGCCGTGAAATTCCCTGGCACGATCGCCGCGGGCAGTCTGGTCACCGACGCTCTCGGCAAAGTTCAGTTCGAAACCGGTCGGGGCTTCAGCGAGTCGTTTCCTCCGGCGATTGCAAAACTTTACGCAGTCGACCCGGCGCGCAATGTTCTTCTTCCGCATCAATGGGATGAGAAGGACAATTGTCTGGAAGCCGGCTCCACCGAACTTTTCATTGAAGGCGCGCACGCCGCCGATCTCCCTCTGGACGATACGCCCCCCGGGCAGCCGCCTGGCCGCTGGGTTGTTCTCGTCACCAGGCCAACAGATCCCTCCGTAAAGGCGCGCACCGCAGTCGTGCGACTCATCACCGTCGAGGACACCTTCGATCTCGTGTTGCCGCCGCAGCCGCACCCGATTACCCGTCTGGTCTGGCAAAGCGATCAGGCCACTACTTTCGAAATGGACATGACCGTTCTTGAAGTCCACGCCAACATTATTCCCGCTGTCTCCGGTGCGACGCAGGTTCGCCAATTCACGATTGGCCCGTCTGCCAATCCCGCCAATCAGCCGAGCGCCATCGAACGCGAAGGCTCGGACCAGTCCGTTGCGTATCTTTTTAGCTTGCCGGATTCCGACACCCGTCAGCTCGTTTTCCTCGGCAGCAGTACGGATGATTCCGCCCCGGAAATCCGCCTCGTCGAGCTAATAACCGGCCTGGCGTGGACCTGGCGGCGCGAATTGCTTGGCACCAATTCCTCGCTGCCCACAAGCAAGGACTTCCGGCTCGACGATGGGTTCTGGCGGCGAGTCGTCGGCTATCAGCGAATTGGCACGGAAATTGTCCAGCTCGATTACGCGACCGGCGAGGGCAAGACCGTGCGTTTCGGCGACGGCGAATTCGGAGTGATTCCCCCCGCCGGCACGATTTTTCAAGTCACTTACCGCCTCGGTCTCGGCGCCGATGACAACGTCGCGGCCGGCACGCTTACCCAATGCGCGTTGCCGATTGTGCTGAGCGTAACGAATCCGTTGCCTTCCACCGGCGCCCTTGATCCGGAATCGCCTCTCCAGATTTGCCAACTTGCTCCTGAAGCATTTCGCTACGTCACTTACCGTGCCGTGCGCCCCGAGGACTATGCCGAAGCCGTCGAACGCCTCGACTGGGTCCAGCGCGCCGGCGCGGAATTCCGTTGGACCGGCAGTTGGCTGACCGCTTTTGCCACTCCGGATCCGCTGGGCGCTTTTGCCGTCACCGACGCGCAGCGCGAGGACGCCTATCTCCAACTCGATCGCTTCCGTCAAGCCGGTCGTCCCGCTTACGTCCGCGACCCCATTTACGCCAATCTGGATCTGGTCATCACCGTCTGCGTGGCCACGTCGTCCTACCGCGGAGAGGTCGAGGAGCGCGTCTTGCTGGCGCTGTTCGGCGTCAAGGGAATTCGTCCCAAGCCCGGATTTTTCTCTCCCGACAATTTCACCTTCGGCACTCCCTTGGAGCGTTCGCAACTCGAATCCGTTATCCAGGAAGTTTCCGGGGTCAAAGCGGTCGAGGGAACTTTGATTCGCCGCCGCGGCTGGTTTGACTGGCGCGAATTTTTCGAGCTCACGCTGACCGTCGAGGCAAACGCGGTCATACGAGTCGCCAACGACCCGATGTTCCCCAGCCGAGGCACCGTGAAGCTGGAAATGGAGGGCGGCGCATGAACTGTCTCTGCGACCAATTTATTTTTCCGCCGCCGCTTTCGATTCCCGCCGGGCTGCCAGCCCTTCCGCGCCAGATTGCCTCGTTCCCGGAATTCCGCGAGGCAATGCTCGCTGGCATCAACTCCGAGCCCGCGCTGAATGCATGGCGTGCGCGCAGCAGCGACGATTTCGGCATCATGCTGCTCGAGATGTGGGCGTACGTGTGCGATTCCATCGCCTTTTACGACGAAGTGATCGCCGACGAATCCTATTTGCGCACCGCTTCGCTGCGCCCGTCGGTTCGCAAGCTGGTTGGTTTGTTGGGTTACCTGCCGCGGCCCGCTGTCGCCGCCAGGGTGGATCTGGCCATCCTCGCGGAGGGCCGCCTTCCCCTCACGCTTCCAGCCGGTACGCAGTTCCGTTCGGGCGCTTTCCCTGGTGGGCCTCCGCAGATTTTCGAACTCGCCACCGACAGCCCTGTCCACCCGTTCCTGAGTAAGTGGGCGGTCGAACGCCGTAGAGGAACCAGGCTCACCCTGCCTCCGTTCCACCTAGCTCAACTTACCCTTTTGCTGGATCCCACCTCCGTTCGTCTGAAAGCCGGCCAGATTGTCCTGGTGGAAGATACGCTCAACGAAAACCGGACCCATGTGCGCGTGGCGCAGAGCGTAACGGACACCACCGGCGGCGACGGCGCAAGGTACAAAACCCTCCAACTCGATTCCCCAGTCCCAGTTCCAGGGAATGCCCCCGTCTCCGGGGTTCGCCTGCTCTCCCCTTCGCAAACCGGCACCATCTGGCAACAACCCATCGCCTGGTACCCATCGGGGCTCCTCATCACGGCACCGGGAATCATCGTCTTCGACACGACCCATCGCGACATTCAGCTCGGCGACAAAATTGTCCTCGACAGGGCCGGAGACATGCGCTGGTTCAATGTTACGAGCACCTTCGACTACCGGGTCAGCTTGCCTTCGCCCGGACCCATCACCGTCACCAACGGCGGCACCACTTCCACCGTAAACGTTCCCGCTCCTCAAATCACCGTCACCGTACTCTATCTCGACGCTGGCATCAACGACCCCCACCGCAAGGAACTCGGTGCCCCGGACTGGACGGGCAACGATGCGGCCTCGGTGCAAGTGCATTTCGGTTTTCGCACCAGCGGCGTCCCCATCGCGGAGTTGTCCCTGAAATTGATGACCGGCGATCCTCTCATCGTCAGTCCGCCCGTCGAGATTCCCCAGGACGGCAAATCTCCTGGCACCTTCTTGCTGGAAGATCACGACACGATCGGCGCGGAGATTTCCGCCAGCCTCGATTTTGAGACACGCGTCCTTACCGCCTCACCGCCGCTCGCTCAATCGCTGGCGGCTCCCGTCGTGGCTTATGGCAATGTGGTTAACGCAACGCGCGGCGAGAGCGTCCTTGCGGAAGTGCTCGGCAGCGGCGACGCTTCGACCTCCAGCCAGAGCTTTAAATTGAAAAAAAGTCCGCTCACTTATCTACCGGGGGTTGATGTGCCATCTGGGACTCTGAAAGTCTATGTGGATGGGCTGCAATGGGCGGAGTCGCCATCCTTTTTTGGTGTCGCTCCCGACACACAGGTATATATCGTTCGCCAGAACGATGCCGGAGATTCCTTCGTCACCTTCGGCGACGGAATTCGTGGCAGCCGCCTGACCACCGGCATAAACAATGTGGTCGCCTATTACCGCTTTGGCGCCGGCAAAGCCAGTCCTCCCGCCGGTTCCATCACGCAGATGGGAAAACCGGTGAAGGGAATTTCCAGCGTACGCAATCCCGTGGCCGCCTATGGTGGTGACGATGCCGAGCCCTCCAGTGGCTTGCGGACCTACGCGCCGCGCTCTGCCTTGTTGTTGGGGCGCGCGATTTCCCTCGCAGACATGGAAGCGGCGGCAGCAGAGGTCGAAGGTGTCCGCGCGGTTCGTTGCGAGTGGCAGTGGAATTTGAAACAGCAGAGGCCGGTGGTGGAGGTCTGGTACATCGGCGACGCTCCGCTGGTACAGGACATCACGAAAAAACTGAGCCGACTTTCCGATTCGGTTACACCTATCGCTGTCGAGCAAGCTATCGCGCTCCCCTCGGTGCTGTCGCTCTCCATCGAAATCGACCCGCGCCGCCTGGAAGACAACGTCCTCGCCGCGGTTCGTTCCTCCTTGATGGATCCCGACACCGGATTGCTCGCTCCGGAGCAGGTGGGCATCGGTCTGGCTCTCTTCGAGAGCAGGATTTTCGACGCCATACTGGCTGTGCCCGGGGCGATTGCCGTCCAGGGATTGCTCCTGAATGGCGCCGCGTTCACCGATTACGGGATGGACCCCGGCGTCGGGAATTTCTTCGAGTTTGAAAATGGTGGGCTTGTTTTGAACGGAAAGGCGGCCTGAAATGTCGGGTGTTGCCAACGACAATTTTGAGGTCTACTTCACGGAAAAAATCTGGCAGATGATCCCGCCCGTCTACCGCGAGCAGGATGGGCTCGCGGCCAACCCGGGCGCCTTGCGCGCGTTTGTCGAACTGATGGCGCGTCAGGCTGCCGTGCTGCGGCGCAGCAACGACCGTCTTTGGGATGACGAATTTATTGACCTGTGCAATTCCTGGGCCGTGCCGTACATCGCGGACCTTGTCGCCACGCGACTCGTTTCTGCGCTCAACACCCGCGGACGTCGCATTGACGTCGCCAAGACCATCTACTATCGCCGCCGCAAGGGCACCGTGCGCATTCTCGAGGAACTAGTCAACGACATCACCGGCTGGGGCGGCAAGGTTGTCGAAGAGTTTCGGCATCTCGCGCGAAACTGGCACGGCCTCGATCCCAGACCGGATTTTTTCCTCGGCCGCTTTACTAGCACACCCTCCGGCGGATTCGCCGATCTGCGCCGCCCACGCGGCTCGGAGCTTGCGGGCGGCCCCTTCGACGAATACTTCCACACCGCCGACATCCGCAAAGCGCGCGGCACGGATGGCTTGTACAACATTCCAAAAATCGTTTTCTATCTCTATCGCCTGGAATCGCGGCCGCTTGTCGAAGTCACCCCTGCCGCCGGTCCGAATGCGCAGTCGTTCACCTTTGATCCGTCCGGCCGCGATATTCCCCTGTTTGCCTGCAGCAATCACGATCAATCCTTCGACTGGGATCAATGGCGCTCCGCAAAGGAATGGGAACTTCCCGCGCCGATCCGCTGCCGCGAACTCGGCGATGCCGAGTACCTCGCCACCGAAGCCAGTGTTCTCGCCTTAATCGCCGCCGTCGGGCTTTCCTCTGCCGCCGCTGCAGACTTGCGCAAGGTCCGCGACTTGCCCTTTCCCTCGGAATCCTCTTTTCATGACGCTCTCGCCAGCATGCCTTCTCACGTCGAACTGCTTTCGGCTCTCGTTTATGAAGCGCTCCTCCGGCTCACGTTGATAGAAGATTGCGGCAAGAGCGGCCTGCTCCCCGGATCCATCAGTGTGGAATCGCCCTTTGGCACGCCAGTCGAACGGGAAATGATCACCTCCGGCAATCTCAGTGCCTGGGCGGCGGTGGCTCCCGGCAAACAACTGGTAATCGATCCCGAGCGCGGCCGCATGCTCTTTCTCGGTGCCGCCGTTCCCGCGTCCCCCGTCGTCAACTGTTTTTACGGCTTTTCCGCTCCCATCGGCGCCGGCACTTGTGATCGCGGCGATTCGGTCCTCGCTCCCACTTTGCCGCCGCTATTCGCCAACGTCGCCTTGACCGCCGCAAACCTTGATCCGGGCACGCCTGCCGCACCGGGTGTTGCCGAACTCGGCGA
>Ga0210403_10002454_pt1 | contig 16700 bp, 12 predicted proteins | sample IncBWC19MmetaG_FD_150863 | JGI IMG/M metagenome (GOLD analysis project Ga0210403, IMG submission 150863) | Forest soil microbial communities from Barre Woods Harvard Forest LTER site, Petersham, Massachusetts, United States - Inc-BW-C-19-M | ecosystem: Environmental > Terrestrial > Soil >... | reverse complement strand
AACGCAGCGGTGGCCCTATGGAGCACCTTCCTGTTCAAGGCCCAGTTGCCGTCGCCCCGCCGCCTGCAGGCGGCCTGCATCGCCACGGTGGTGCTGATGAGCGTATCGCTGGCCGAGGGCCATCGCATCACCGGGCTGGCCGAAGAAAACATCTACTCCGATGAAATCATCTTTTCACGGGACACACACTACCAGCACATCGTGCTCACCCGCTGGAAAGACGACCTGCGGCTGTTTCTAAATTCTCACCTGCAATTCAGCTCCCGCGACGAATACCGCTACCACGAATCGCTGGTGCATCCCGGACTCGCCGCCGTACCCGCGCCCCGGCGCGTGCTGGTGCTCGGCGGCGGTGACGGACTGGCCGTGCGTGAAGCCCTGAAGTATCCACAGATCGAGAGCATTACACTGGTCGATCTCGACCCGGAAATGACCCACATTTTTTCGACCAACCCTTTTCTGACGGCGCTAAACCAGAAGTCGTTTCTGTCACCCAAAGTCCACATCACCAACGCCGATGCTTTTCTGTGGCTCGATTCCTCCAAAGACATTTTCGATTTCATCATCGTCGACTTCCCCGACCCGACCAACTATTCACTGGGTAAGCTCTACACCACCGTCTTCTACGCGGCGCTCTCCCATCATCTGAGCCAGCAGGGCATGTTCGTGGTGCAAAGCACCTCACCCATGTTTGCCCGCAAATCTTTCTGGTGCATCGAAGAGACCATCCGCCAGGCGGGATACAAGACATATCCGTACCATGTGTACGTTCCCTCCTTCGGGGAATGGGGATTCGTGCTGGCCGCGCGCCATGAATACACGCGCCCCGCATCCCTGCCCCATGGACTTCGCTTCCTCGACCTGCAAGGACTGCCCGCCATGTTCGACTTCCCGCCGGATATGGCCCGCATCGATATGCCCGCAAATCACCTGAACGACCAGGTGCTGGTGCGGTCCTATGACCACGAATGGCGGGAGATCAGTCATTGAAAACAAAACGCACCACGCGGCGTGAATTCTGCGCCCTGGGCGCCGCCGCCCTGGTTGGTATGTCGCTCAAATCCGAGCGCTCCATCGAAGGCTCGTTCGTCAACGACTCATTTCAACTGGGGCACATGCTCCGTGACCGGGCGCAATTCCCGGCAGTGCTTGAAACCATCCGCATTCCGGTGGTCATCGTCGGCGGCGGCATGGCCGGCCTGAGCGCCGCATGGCGCATGAACAAACGTGGCTTCACCGATTTCACCCTGCTGGAGATGAACCGCCAGCCGGGCGGCAATTCCCGCTGGGGCGAGAACCAGGTCACGGCCTATCCCTGGGCGGCGCACTATGTCCCGGTACCCGGCAAGCAGGCGGAATACGTGCGCGAGCTGTTCGCCGACCTTGGAGTGCTCAAGCCCGATGGCCATTGGGAAGAACGCTATCTATGCTTCACCCCCCAGGAGCGGCTGTTTCTATACGGCCACTGGCAGGAAGGCATAGAACCAGCCACCGGATTGACACCCACGGACCGCGAACAGTTCCAGCGCTTCGCCGATCTGACCGGCGAGCTGCGCGGCAGCGGCGGGTTTACCATTCCTATGGAACAAGGCCGCTCGGCAAAACACGCACCACTCGATCGCATCTCGTTTGGAACCTGGCTCAGCCAGAACGGATTCACTTCCAAACCGCTGCTCTGGTATGCAAACTACGCCTGCCGTGACGATTACGGCGCGCTGGCCGCCGACACCTCAGCCTGGGCCGGACTGCACTATTTTTCTTCCCGTGAAAGCGAAGAGAAAGGCCCGTTCACCTGGCCTGAAGGCAATGGATGGATTGCCCGCCAGTTGCTGGCCCGCGTTGGCCGCTTCATCCAGCCGGACGCGATGGTCCACCGCATCCAGCGCAACCGCAACGAGTTTCGCGTCTTCGCCGGGGCCAAGGAATTCCGCTGCCGTTGCGTGATCTTCGCCGCTCCCACGTTCCTCGCTCCATATCTCATCGAAGGCGCTCGCCCTCTGCGCGACTTTCAGTATTCCCCATGGCTCACCGCCAACCTCACACTGGATTCCATCCCCGGCGGCCAGGGCGATGAGGTGGCATGGGACAACGTAGTCATGGATTCACCCATGCTCGGCTATGTGGACGCCATGCACCAGTCGCTGCGCACCGTGGCCGATAAAAGTGTCTGGACATTTTATTGGGCGCTGGCCGAAGGCTCTCCGGCGGCCAATCGCGCCATGCTCCTGGAAAAGCACTGGAGCTGGTGGAAAGAAGCCATCCTGCATGACCTGGAGCGCGTACACAAAGACATTCGCAAGTGCGTCTCCCGCATCGACGTGATGCGCATGGGGCACGCCATGGTGCGACCCGCTGTAGGCGCAATTTTCTCGGAAGAGCGGCGGGCGCTGCAGCATCCTAAACCGGGAGATGGCCTGCTGTTTGCAAACTCTGACCTCAGCGGCATTTCAATCTTCGAAGAGGCGCAGTACTGGGGTGTAACGGCGGCCGACCGGGCGCTGCATATCGCGGGACGGTAACCAAAGGCTTCACCACGGAGTCTCGGAGAAAAGTGAGAACAGGTACTTGGTATTTGGTACTCGGTATTTGGTTCATCGGGAAGACCACGCGCCTTGCCAGGTTCTGCAATTCCGCGATCAGCCACAAATACAAACTACCAAGTACCAAATACCTTGTTGAATTCCCAAAGCGCTTGCGCAATCTGCCGCTTTGCGATGGAATAGTTCCTTGACTTCCAAAACCGACCATCGTTCTCTGCTGGCGAACGCCCGCCGCATCATCGTCAAGGTGGGTAGCGGCGTGGTGTGCAATGCCGTAAACGAGTTTGACCGGCAGCACATGCTGCCGCTGGTCCGCGACATGGCCGGTCTGGTCAAGGAAGGGCGGCAAGTAGTGCTGGTGAGTTCCGGCGCGGTCACGCTGGGCGCGGCCGAGTTGGGATTGCACCGGGCGCGCCTGGGCGATGCCAGTGTGACCCGGTCGTGCGCGGCCACCGGCCAATGCCGGCTGATGGAAGCCTACGCGCGGGCCTTCCGCCGCCACCAATTGAAGGTTGCCCAGGTGCTGCTTACGGAAGACGATTTCATCGAGTTGCCCCGCTACCAGGCCCTGCGCCAGACATTTGAAAAGCTGCTCAAGCTGGGCGCCGTCCCGGTGGTCAATGAAAATGACACCGTCTCCAACATCTGGACTGACCGTGCTCCGGTCTTCCGCGACAACGACCGCCTGGGCGCGCTGCTGCTCAACAAGCTGGATGCCGATGCGCTGCTGCTGCTTTCCAATGTCGATGGGCTTCTGCACCGGGCAGGTAGCAGGAACGCCCAGGTCATTCCACTGGTCACGGAAATCACCCCGGAAATCCGTCAACTAGTCTCCGGCATTTCTTCGATGGGGCGCGGAGGCATGGCCGCCAAGCTCGACGCCGCCGAGATTGGCATGAAGGCCGGCGGGCTGGTGGTGATTGCCAACGGCAAGACTCCGAAGATCGTCGAAAAAGTGTTCCACGGGGAAGAGCATGGCACCGTCTTTCTTCCCGGTACCCGCATCGCCGGCAAGAAGCGCTGGCTGGCGTTCGCTTCGGCCGTCCGTGGAGAGGTAACGATCAACGCCAATGCCAAAAGCGCCCTCACAGAAAGCCACGCCAGCCTGTTGATCTCTGGCGTCACCGCCTTGGAAGGAAACTTTGCTTCCGGGCAGGTGATCGCGGTGAAAGATGCCGAAGGCCGTTCGGTTGGGCGCGGAATCGCCGCCTGCGGCAGCCAGCAACTGGCCGGGCTGCTCAAGGGCGAAGGCGCGTTAAAGGGATTGCTGATTCGCAGGGAGAATTTCTTGCTCGAAGATGTAACCTAAGTACTTGAAGAATTCGGCTGTAACGCTGAACGCAAGGTCCCTCGCGCCTACTCGCGCGCTGAAGAAAACGCGCGCTCCTAACGGCACTCGGGATGACGACGCTCTTTAAGATGTCAGATGTGTCTTAAAATGAACACAAATAGTACAGTCACCCAATCCGAATCGATTCACCCTCAAGTAGAACACGCTCGCAAGGCCGCACGCGCTTTGGCGGGCTTAAGCGGAAGCGAACGCAACCAGTTGCTGCTGGCCGCTGCTGCTGCGATGGAATCGCACTCCTCTGAAATCGTCATTGCCAATCGGGAAGACTGTGAAGCGCTGGCGCCCGCGGTGGCGGCAGGCTCAGTCGCGCAGGCGCTGGCCCACCGGCTGCGCACCAGTCCCGCTGGTGTCAAGGAGATGGCGGCCCGTGTTCGTGACGTGGCTACCCTGGAAGATCCTCTCGCGCATATCATCGCCACCACCGAACTGGATGAAGGACTGGTGCTCGATAAAGTCGCTTGTCCGCTGGGTATCATTGCCGTGGTCTTCGAATCGCGTCCCGATGTCGTGCCGCAGGTGGCATCCCTGGCAATCAAATCAGGCAATGGACTGGTGCTAAAGGGCGGCGCCGAGGCCCGGCACACCAACCGCGTGCTGGTTTCGATCTGGCATGAAGTGCTGGCCGCTCATCACCCTGGTCTGGAGCGGGCAATATGCCTGTTCGAAGACCGCGCCGGCGTCATGGCGCTGCTGCAAATGCAACGGGAAATCGATCTGGTCGTCCCCCGAGGCTCGACTGAATTCGTAGACTTCGTCTTCCGCAACAGCCGCATTCCGGTGCTTGGCCACGGTAGTGGAATCTGCCATATCTATGTCGATTCCACCGCGGAGCCGGGCATGGCCTGCAAAGTCGTTCTCGACTCCAAGACCCAATATCCGGCGGCTTGTAATTCCGTCGAGAAGGTCCTGGTGCATGCAGAGATCGCCGGCCGGCTTCTTCCAGAGTTGGTGCGGGAGCTGGAAGCCGCAGGCGTGGAAGTGCGCGGCTGCGAACGCACCCGGCAGTTGTGTGGCAATCCGGCGATCAAGGCCGACACCGAAGACGATTGGAGCGCGGAATACGGCGATCTGATCGTGACCCTCAAAGTGGTCGATGATCTTGAGGCCGCCATGGCCCACATCGACCAATACGGATCACGGCATACCGAGTGCATCATCACCGAAGATGCCGGCGCCGCCGCCCGCTTCCTGGATGAAGTAGACGCCGCCAGCGTCTTTCACAACGCCTCCACCCGCTTCGCCGACGGTTTCCGCTATGGCCTGGGCGCCGAAATCGGCATCAGCAACAGTAAGCTGCATGCGCGAGGCCCCGTAGGCATCGAAGGGCTGCTGACCTACAAATACAAACTGCGAGGTAGAGGACAGGTCGTTTCCGACTACGTAGCGGGAAAGCGGAAATTCATCCACCGGAAGAACCACCGCGCAGAGACGTAGCTCGTTACGTCTAAAGGCCGGCGGACGAATTTCCATCGCTACCATATGTCATAATCTACGAAGTCGCACCGCAGACTGTCCGCCTGCTGAGAGTATTACACGGGGCCCAGACTTGGCCGAAATGACAAGTCTTCTTAGAGCCAGTTTTCACTGGTCTCAACGCCACGTTTCTAGCGCGCCGCTGCACTTCTGTGGAGTCCCATCAGGGACAGGTGATAGTAGCCCGGCACAGGTTTGATATATCCTTAGTCTGGCCTTGGGCCGTGGATCGACCGTCTGGAGGACGCTCCAATGCAGATTCCATCGAAGGACCGGCTGACACAACCGCTCATCCGTGAAAATGGCGTACATCGTTCCGCTACCTGGGAAGAGGCGCTGGGCCGGGTGGCCGAAGGCTTCCGCAAGGCTGCACAGCGCGGGCCGCAATCCTTTGGCATGTTCAGTTGTTCCAAAACCACCAACGAACTGAACTACGTTGCCCAGAAGTTTGTGCGCTCGGTGATCGGGACAAACAATATCGACAGTTGCAACCGTACTTGACACGCTCCCAGCGTCGTCGGTCTGGCGACAGTATTCGGGGCGGGCGGCGGCACCAGTTCCTATAGTGAGATCGAAGAGGCGGAGGTGGTCCTACTGTGGGGATCGAACGCCCGCGAGACGCACCCCATCTTCTTTCATCATGTGTTGAAAGGCATACACAACGGAGCGCGGCTCCACGTGGTCGATCCGCGGCGCACTAGTTCTGCCGAGTGGGCAGACGTGTGGCTGGGCCTCGAAGTAGGTTCCGACATCACTCTGGCCAACGCCATGGGCCGCGAGATCATCGCCGCCGGTCTGGTCAACCGGAAGTTTATCGAGCATTCCACCAGCGGCTTTGCAGCCTATAAGGCTTGCGTTGAGAAATACACGCTGGAGCGCGCCGAGCAGGAAACCGGAGTGCCCGCCAATGTCGTCCGCGACACGGCCCATGCTTATGCTAAAGCCGCCAAGGCACAGATCTGCTGGACCCTGGGCATCACCGAACACCACAACGCAGTCGACAACGTTCTCGCGCTCATTAATCTTGCCCTGCTGACCGGCCATGTCGGCCGCTATGGCAGCGGACTGAATCCGCTGCGCGGGCAAAACAACGTGCAGGGTGGCGGCGATATGGGCGCAATTCCCGACCGCTTCCCCGGTTTTCAGCACGTGGAAAACGACGAGCTGCGGGCCAAGTTCGAAAACGCTTGGGGCATGAAGCTGCCCGCTAAACGTGGCTGGCACCTGAGCCACATGTTCGAGGCCATGGAGCGGCGCGAGTTGACCACGCTTTACGTGCTGGGCGAAAACCCTGCCGATTCCGAGGCCGACCGCCACCGGGCACTTAAACTGCTGGGCGGTCTCGAATTCCTGGTCGTCCAGGACCTCTTCTATACGAAGACCGCAGAGCTGGCGCACGTAGTGCTTCCCGCAGCCGCCGGATGGTGCGAAACCGAGGGCACCGTGACTTCCAGCGAGCGGCGTGTGCAGCGCGTCCGCCGCGCCGTGGCCCCGCCGCCCGGCGTGCGTGACGACATGGAAATCATCTACGATCTGGCGCGGCGCATGGGCCATGACTGGGGAACGCCCAACTCCGAAGGAATCTGGAATGAGATGCGCAAGCTCAGCCCCATGCACGGCGGCATGAGCTACCGGCGGCTGGAAGAATTGAGTGGGATCCAGTGGCCTTGTTATGACGAGTCCCATCCCGGTGAGATGTACCTGCATGGCCGGTTGTGGAGCGATCCTCTGATCGGGCCACGGGCGCCATTCAGCGTGGTCGAATTCGATCCGCCGGTGGACCGCCTGGATGAAAGCTATCCCATCCGCCTCACCACCGGCAGGCGTCTCGATTCCTACAATTCAGGCGTACAGTCGGAGCGCTTCTCTTCCCCGCTTCGTCACGGCGAATCGCTGGATCTCTCGCCTGAGGATGGAAAGCGTTACCAGCTCAAAGCCGGTGAAAAAGTACGGATCACTTCGCGGCATGGCTCCGTCATCGCGCCGGTGCGCTTTGACTCAGGGCTGCGGCCCGGCCTGGCGTTCTTGACGCCCCACTTCCACGATCAGGTGGCCACCAACGATCTTACGGTGGAAACTTATGACGTGAAATCCGGCACTTCGGAATTCAAGGCTACTGCCATTCGCATAGAAAAGTGTGAAGAGGTGGGTGTGAGGAGCGGACATTAAACCCATTCACCGCAAAGGGCGCTAAGGACGCCAAGGAAATCAGCGTAAATCAGCGGCAACACAGGAGACACCGATTTGGACCTTCATCTAACGACGGCACAAGCCACCCCCGACGAGCAAGCCGCCGTCGACGCCGAGCTGGGCGCGCCGCATTCCGGATGGAGTGGCGGTCCACGGCACATCGAAGACGACGGACACGCCGCCTTCGGCGGCCAGCAGGTGCGCGCCGAACGCCACCGTCTGCTGCCGGCTCTGCATGCCGTTCAATCGCACATCGGCTGGATCAGCCACGGGGCCCTGAACTACATCGCCACTCGCCTGAACATCGCGCCCGCTGAAGTGTACGGCGTGGCTTCTTTTTACGGAATGTTCTCCCTCTCGGAGAAGCCTCTGGTCGTAGTCCATGTCTGCGACGATATCGGCTGTGTGGCCCGTGGAGCTGAATCACTTTGCAAAGAGCTCGAAAGCAAGCTGGGCCCGGCGGGCTCGCCTTGCATGAGTGGACGGGCAACTTGGCAGCGTACCGCGTGTCTGGGATTGTGCGAACGCGCGCCCGCAGCCCTGGTTTCAGCCGCCGGCAAGACTCCGGCCGAACGTGTACTGGCCCCGGCGCAAGCGGCTCCTGTCGTCTCCCTGCTCAACGACGCAATCGAAGGCCGTCTTCCGAAAGAACCTGATACTCTCGACACCAAGCTGTCGGCGCCCCAGGCCGGCTCACCGCAATTGCGCCTGCTGCGGCGTGTAGGAACTGTCGATGCTACTCAAATCAGCGGCTATCAGAAACACGGAGGCTATGAAGGATTGCGCAAGGCCCTGGAGATTGGCCCCGAGGGTGTGCTCCGTGAGATGGCCGCTTCACGGCTTCTGGGCCGGGGCGGCGCGGCCTTCCCTACAGCCAAGAAATGGGAAGCCTTGCACACCCAACGCCATCTGGGGCGCAAACACTACATCATCTGCAACGCCGACGAATCCGAGCCGGGCACATTCAAAGATCGCGTTTTGATGGAAGGCGATCCGTTTGCGGTAATCGAGGGCATGACCATTGCGGCCTTGGCCACCGGCGCGCACAAGGGATTCATCTTTCTGCGCGGCGAGTATCCGCTGGCCGGGGAACGCATCACGCACGCCCTTGCCGGCGCTCGTCAAAGCGGCATGCTGGGCGCCAACATCATGGGCCGCGCCTTGCAGTTCGACATCGAGTTGCGGCGCGGCGCCGGCGCCTACATCTGCGGCGAAGAGACCGCGTTGTTCAACTCCATCGAAGGCTATCGTGGCGAGCCGCGCAACAAGCCTCCCTTCCCTACGCAGTCAGGCGTCTTCCGCCAGCCGACGGTGGTCAACAACGTGGAAACGCTGGCCAACGTACCTGACATTATCCGCGAAGGCGGAGCGGCCTATGGCAAGATCGGGACCGAGAATTCCGCCGGCACCCGTCTCTTCTGCCTTTCCGGACACATCGCGCGGCCCGGCGTTTACGAAGTGGCCATGGGCGTGACCTTGCGCCATGTCATCGAACTGGCGGGCGGCGTGGGCGGCAATGGCCGACTACAGGCGGTGCTGCTGGGCGGCGCAGCCGGCGCGTTTGTTACTCCCCAGGAACTCGACACTCCACTGACGTTCGAAGGTACGCGCGCTATCGGCGCAACCCTGGGCTCGGGCGTAATCATGCCGTTTGACGACTCGGTGGACCTGAAACAGGTCCTGCTGCGCATCGCATCGTTTTTCCGGCACGAGACATGCGGACAGTGCGTCCCCTGCCGCGTGGGTGTGGTGCGCCAGGAAGAGGCCCTGCTGCGTCTCGTAAGCGGGAAGACCATCGGCTCAGCCGGTGATGAAGTCAGCTCCGTGCGCGAAATGGGACAGGCCATGCGCGATGCCTCCATCTGCGGGCTAGGCCAGACCGCATCGAGCGCCATTGAATCAGCCTTGCAGCGATGGAGATTGTTTTGATGGGAGCAATTGGCAGTTAGCAGTTAGCCATTAGCCGTTAGCCGTTAGGCACCAGCGATGGAGATCGTTTTTCATGAGAGGCTCTGACTTTTTAAGTTCCCCAACACGGTGTCATCCTGAGTGCGAAGCACGAAGGACCCCGGGAATGCCGGCTTTATCGAGAAATTTTCAAGGCATTTCAACGACGTTCGCGCTACCCTCTCGACGGAATCACAAGGCCACAGCGGAACACTCAACACAACCACAGCGAGGGAGGTTCTTTTCATGAATAAAGCCGCATCCCCAGCAGAGCCGGCTGAGCAGCCCAATCCGCTCATTCCCCTTCCACGCGGCCCTGTACCCAAAGCTCCCTCTGCACCCGCGCCCCGCCAGATCGAGATCAAGATCGACGGCCAGTCCGTTTCCGTTCCCGAGGGCTCGACCATCATTGACGCCACGCGCAAACTGGGCGTCGACACGCCCACGCTGTGCTTTCTCGAAAGCCTGACGCCGGTGAACGTCTGCCGCGTGTGTGTGGTGGAACTGGAAGGCTCGCGCACCCTGGCGCCCGCCTGCTCCCGCAAGGTTGAGCCGGGCATGTCGGTCAAGACCGATTCAGAGCGTGTGCGCTTGAGCCGCAAGATCGTGCTCGAATTCCTGGCATCTTCCGTCGATGTTTCGACCGCCCCGGCCTTCAAGGGATATATGGAACGCTATGGCGCGAAACCGGAACGGTTCGGCGAGACCCGCGCCACCGTGGCCCAGCCGGTGAAGATCGACAACGACCTCTATGTGCGCGACTACTCCAAGTGCATTCTCTGCTACAAGTGCGTGGAAGCCTGTGGCGTAGACGCGCAGAACACCTTCGCCATCGCCGTCGCCGGACGCGGCTTCACCGCCCACATCGCCACGGAATTCGACGTGCCCCTGCCCGATTCGGCGTGCGTATATTGCGGCAACTGTATTGGCGTGTGTCCCACCGGGGCCCTGATGTTCAAGCGTGAATACGACATGCGCGAAGCCGGCACGTGGGATGAATCCCGCCAGACGGCAACCGATACCATCTGCGGCTATTGCGGTGTCGGCTGTACATTGACCGTCAATGAACAGGAAGGCCAGATCGTCGGCGTGACTTCGCCGCTCGACCACAGCGTTACCCACGGCAATCTCTGCATCAAGGGACGGTTCGGGTGGCAGTTCGTGGAGATCGAAGCGGGGAAAAAATAGTTCAAAAGCAATTGGCCGCGAATTCACGCGAATGACGCGCATAGGAGATGGGGCGTCGCTGTTCCTTATGTCCATCGCGAAATATTTTTGAATTCTCGCGTAAACTTTCTCCTGGCAACCCAAGTCCTAAATTCGCGTTTATTCGCGTGAATTCGCGGCTAAAAGCCTTTGCAGTTCATCAAGGCCGCGGACTTCAAGCATGGGCGTTGCCGCAGAGCCACGAGTCGCCCCGGCCCCCGGCTTCCCGAAGCGCCGATTCACCCAGACGTTCTTCAGTCCCAGCGAATTCGCGGGAGCGATGTCGTGATGCAAGCTCTCGGCCGCATGCAACACCTGCTCCTTGCTGATACTCGCGAGTCCGGCCCTCTTGATGGCTTCGTGAAAGTGGTTCAACGCCGGCTTGTAGCTGCCAACCTGCTGCGCCGTGACCACAAACATAAAATCGGTCTTCAGGTGTTCGCGGGTGGCGGCAAACAGATCATCGTCAATGTTCGAGACAATCGCCAGCTTGCAGCGCCTGGAAAGCGATTGCAGCGCGGCCACAGTATCGGGAAACGGCTGCCACTGCTTCAAGGACTCGGCAAAAGCCTGGGCTTCGGCATCCGTGACTGGACGCTCCAGCCGCTTTCCTATTTCTTTGACAGCCTCGGCCAGCACACGGCGATAAGGTAGGTACCCGCCTGACTGGAATTCCGGTTCGATCTCGCTGTACATCTTTAATAGCTCTTCATCGGAAGCGCCGACAAAGAGCGGACGCATCGAGCGCAGCATCCCGCTTTCCCAGTCGATCAGCGTGCCATAGCAATCAAAGGTGATGAGGCGAACTTGTGTGAAATCCATTTGGTTGAGGATATGATGACCGCCGTTCGAGTGTCCAGTTGACAGCAGCTTTGAGCAGTCTTCCGGCCCGCCATTCCATATACAATCTGGATTACAGGGGTGAGGATCACAGGCATGAAACAGCGCTATTCCGTATCGTTGATCACGCCGCTGTGTATTCTCACCTTCATCTTGGTCCTGGGATGTACCGGTTGCGGCAAGCCGCCAATGTTCCACATTGTGGCGCGCGATGAACGGGCGGATGAAAGCGAACGGTACAAGATCTTTCTCCAAGGGCGGGAACTTGGAACGGTCACCGGCAAGGGCACGTTCGAATTCGATGCTGAAGGCCGGAAGGGTGACACTCTCCAGCAGATGCAGCCGGAAATCGAGGTCAGGATACCCTGGGTTTGCGGGTGGGTGAAAACGGATTTCTCCATGTATCTGGCGCGTCCCGACGAGATAAAACGCGCCCGCGCCGATCACCGCGCTATCCAGGCCATAATGCAGTTGTTCTACATTCCGCCGTCCTTCGAGTGGGTCACAATCTTTGTGGATAACCGTGGCGGTCCGCCACAGACGGTTTCGATTGGCGAAAAGCAAGAACAGGTGCCGGTAGGAGCAACACAGAGCGTGCGTTTGCCCTCGGGCAGTTGCGACAAGGCCAAGGATGTGCGCCTCAATGGCGAAATTGTGGCGCTGGTCAACACCCGCCAAACCCTATTGATCGACATCGCGCATTCGCACTGCTACCGTGTCGAGTGGTCGGGCTACGGCTTCGATGACTCTGGCCACGGCAAAACAATCTACCAGCCACACCCCTTCCAGCTCCTGAACAGCAACCCGGACTTCTTTATGGAACCTCTGCCCGGTTCAGTGGTCACCACAGGAGCAGGTACTGTACGCGATACGCTCAAGGACGTAGCCTGCCCGAAGCACAATCGTTAGGCGCAGGCGCGGCTTCCGGTGCAGAGTGGCCAACCTCGAAAGGAAAAACCTGAGGGCGAGAACGTGGGACTAAGCAGAATTCAACTATGGGTCGCCTGGGGCAGTTTTGGAGAGCAAAACCGGGAAACTTCTGCCGAGCACCAAAGCTGCGGGCGTCTCAGCCGCCCGCAATTCTTGAGCAGCGCCGGAGCGCAGAGCCAATCACCTGGTTCGGGACCAGGGGGTCGGAGGTTCAAATCCTCTCTCCCCTACCAATTATTTCAATAACTTACGCGCGATTTCTGGTTTTCCGTCTACGCCACTGTAGGCAAAATTGAGGCTGTGAAAGTCTCACAGATCAACAAGCTCGACTCTCCTGCACAGATGACAGGAAACGTGTTTGGGATTCTCCTATCTTGAATGATCCTCAAGAAGATTGCTCTGTTAAAATCCAATTCGTAGTCAAGCCGTAAACGGCTAGCATGGAACTTGCCAAACTCACACTCGAATATGTTAAAGCGATTACGTGGCCATTGATCGCTGTCATATCAATTTTTGTATTTCGCAAGAGCATTGAAGCTCTGATAAGCAGGATCACGAAAGTTGATGTTTTGGGAGTTTCAGCCGAACTCGGTGAGGTATTGAAGAATCAAGCCGTGCCAAAGGCGTTAACCACGGCTCACGCCACACCAAACGATAAAAAAGGTGCTGGACCGGATCTCGAATTTGCGGTTTCAACGGGCGGGTATTCCAATGATTATCGAGCTATTTTCCTCGTAATTGGCATAGCGAATAAGGGAAGCGTAGATGACCAAGTAGTTGAATGGAAGCTTCATTTCCCCTCAATGGATGTAGAACTCGAGCCAGCCGCAGCACCAGCCAATCTCGTTCCCGGCGTGCCTTGGTGGCCATCTCCTCTGGTCAAAATACACGCCAATGAATTTGTCCAAGGGAGCTTGTTCTTCAGAGGAAGAAAAATACTTCTAGACGAATTGCCTCAGGAGCCGCTCTCAGGACGACTGACTGCTAGGACGCTCCACGGGAAGGAACTCTCGCACGATGTCGTCGTGTATCGCCTTTCAACACTTCGGGCAAACCCTGCCCTGGACCGCTGAGATGTTTCCGGTCACGACTCTTGCAAACTGCTGGATGAACAGCGTCAACATACTCGTCCCAGGAATCCCATAGCCACGTCATAGAGAAATCCTGAAGATATTACACCACTGTGTCAAGCGGTTGTGCGATTAGTGAGCGATTAGTGTGCCTTTGGGTCTCGATTTACAATCGGACATCTATGGATACTCGCTGGGACAACTCCGATCACGTTCCGCTCACTAACGGGCCTTTGATTGTCACTACTCCTCCTGCCGTGCCAAGCGCCAGGCTTGTCGAAAATGGCCAAATCATTGAATTTCTTGTGCCGTTTCCTATGCACATCGTTGATACTCGGTCTTGGACACCGTTGGAGGGCACGCTAAATGCCAAGAAAGTCCTTATTCACAAACCGGTTCCAGTCGTGATGCAACTCCCGCCAGAAGGCCGTCTCGGTAATGAATCACCCGACGCGTTTGCCTGTATCCTGAGGGTGAGTTGTAGCCCAGAACTGCCAAACCCCTCGTATCCTACCGCCGCTGAGTGCTGGCAGCTTGTCGAATCGGTGTTGAACTGGATTCGCGTCAAAGCACGGCACTACTGGTTGTTACATGGGCAGAAAGGGTTCGGGACTCTCTTTCGAGGATCAGTGTTTTCACAAGATGGAACATCCATAAGCCAGAAGAATGTGTCAACTTACGGGCCGAATGTGATTGTTCGCCCTCTTGATGAGTCACTCTGGCTGAGCATCAAGAGTGAGATTGATGGCAAATTACACGTGCCGGTCTCAGAAGCGTTATTCTGCGATGCACTTATCAGCGCAGTCGCTGGCGACGAAATGAAAGCCGTCCTTGAGATGGGAATAGCTGTAGAAGTCGAGATTACCCAACTTTTAACAGAAGCCGCTCACAGTTTGCCGAATACACATCAAAAGCAAAAATTTGCTGCGAAAGGAGAGCGCGACAAGTTCTATGAAAAGTTGTGTCAATGGCCGCAGAAGTTGGGCCTCGATGAAGCGAATATCTTTACAATGGCGGGCCTTTATCCCAAGTGGGTTGCTGTAGTCAAGGAAATGTACAGACTGCGCGGGAGTGCCGTGCACAGTGGCAGCCTTTCAGGAACCAAAGTGCTCAAATTACCAGATTACTTGTTCGCCACCAATGCCCTCTTTGCATATTCGCGGGCGCAACGAACAAAGGCCGGACTGCCGGTTTATGCCTATTCAAGTGGGCGTAATCCATCCGAACAAATCATAGCGGCGCATGACGGACAATTCAGCAGCGAAACTTCGCCAGCCGTCACAACTCTAGCGTGAATGGCGATCCTGACTTTGAGTTTTGGCATGCTCGGATTGAGCCTAAGAGAGGATCGAGTAAGTTGCTGGGATCCCCGGCGAATTGTCCGGTCACTTGAAAACTGTGGAGCACTGGGGGCGGTGTTATTTTCAGCTGAATTTTATGGATCACTGCGGACTCCGCAGCTACAAATTCATACACAAGAGGACCGTCGCCGCGATATTGGGCGTCTGATGTCGTTGAAACCCAAACATTTGCTCCCAAGGGCGCTGAACCAACCCACTACGCCCGCTTTCGAGCCGGGCGACGGCCGGCTGCGTCGTCCCCATCCTCCGGGCCAGTTCCTCTTGCGTCAGGCCAGCGCGGTTGCGCACGTCCATGACGGCGCCCGCCAGGACAAACTCCTCCTCAAGCGCGTCGTAAGCCTTCTTGTACTTCGGCTCTTTCAGCCACTTCTTGTGCATCTCAGTTATGCGCGCCATCGCTACACCCTCATCGTTAAATTGATTTCGCGCGAGTCGGCGCCAGGTCTATTTCGCGCTGCGGCGTCTTCTCCGTTTTCTTCACGAAGACCCGGACAATTACCACGCGCCGGGAAGCCCTTTTTTTCAAGGCCGGCAGAGAAAGGCCTGTTCCCCAGGACCTCCGCAAGTGAACACCTGAAGGCCCTCGGACGAATCCACAGCGCGGACTGAGAAGCAGGCGGCGCCGTCATCCACCTGCCTTTTAGAGGGAGCTTGTTGAACCCGAGCCCCAATACAGTTCACTTAGGAAATGAATGTACCTCAGCCGTCAACATTCTCGTGTGATTGGAGAACTTTTCCAGCCGTAGGTAAAGAGCATTTTTCAAGGGCGCTCCTGCCGCTTCGCGGCATGCGCGCCAGCCCTGCCGGCGGCAAGGAAGGACATATCCCGTTCCTTGCCCAGCGCTTAGCAGCTTCGTCCCGCTAAGGACGCGGGGCGAAGCTGCACGCGCTGGGCTAAATTATTCCGCGCCCCTGGCGCTGGTACATCGTCTGGTCTTGCGGCTCCAACTCCCCTTAAGTGTATTGGGGCTACTTTCGCCGCCCCTGGCGGGGCTGGTTTGATCGTGCGGCCAACTTCCTTGATTTCCTTAAGTGTCCCTCAGGGCCGTTACCCTCGAATGCCCATGAAAACCATGTTGAGATTGGATGCTCCACCGCTTGCGTAGTTGATCCATCCCGACAAGCTCCACTACAATCACTGCCTTTGGCCCTGTGGTTTTGAGGACATCGAATTGGAGCGTCTCTTTGAATCACGCTCTAAATTGAAAATAAACGTTGCTGCGTCGTCTGATTGCAAATTCTCAGCAAACTTCTGCAAGCATATTCATGGGAGAACACGTGAACCATCGGAAAATAGCTCAGATCGCATTGTCAATCGTTCTATTGGGACCTCTTCCCGCGTTTGCCGCCTCCTGCGAGAGCTTGAGCGGCCTTAAGCTTCCTGATACCACGATCACCTCGGCCCAGAGTGTGGGCGCAGGCAGCTTCACTCTGCCTGATTCCGGGAACCAGCCTGTGCCTTCAGTGTTCAAGAACCTGCCCGCCTTTTGCCGCGTGACGGCGGAGGTGAAGCCCACCAACGACTCCGACATCAAACTGGAAGTCTGGATGCCGCAGTCGGGCTTCAACGGCAATTTTCGGGGCGAGGGCAATGGCGGCTTTGCGGGAAGTCCGAATTATCTGAGCATGGCGGACGCGGTGGCCCACGGTTACGCTACTGCGAGCACCGATACCGGCCACAGCGGAAGCGCCATCGACGGAAGCTGGGCCCTCGGTCACCCGGAAAAGATCGTTGATTTCGGTTATCGCGCCGTACACGAGATGACGGTGAAAGCCAAGGCCATCATCCAGG